>ERZ650304.92-NODE-92-length-57757-cov-30.253440_pt1 | contig 57757 bp, 111 predicted proteins | sample MGYA00376240_ERZ650304 | MGnify/ENA primary metagenome ERZ650304 (study PRJEB26733, sample SAMN07839271) | wastewater metagenome | biome: small river; feature: stream; material: water | place: USA: North Carolina | collected 2016-03-01 ...
CGGGGCCAACCTCAACGGGGCCGACCTCAGCGGGGCCAACCTCAGCGGGGCCAACCTCAGCGGGGCCAACCTCAGCGGGGCCTACCTCAGCGGGGCCAACCTCAGCAGGGCCTACCTCAACGGGGCCGACCTCAGCAGGGCCTACCTCAACGGGGCCGACCTCAGCGGGGCCAACCTCAACGGGGCCGACCTCAGCGGGGCCAACCTCAGCGGGGCCAACCTCAGCGGGGCCTACCTCAGCAGGGCCTACCTCAGCAGGGCCTACCTCAACGGGGCCAACCTCAGCAGGGCCAACCTCAAGGAAGCAAAAGGCGCTGAGCTTGTCATCGCTCAGACGCGTATCCTTCCGGAAGGAGATTTGATCGGGTGGAAGAGATGCAGCGGCGGGGTAATCGTAAAGCTTCGCATCCCATCTGACGCAAAGCGCTCGCACGCATTCGGTCGCAAGTGCCGCGCCGAGTTCGCGGACGTGATTGAGGTTATTGGCGCCGACTTCGGAATTTCCTCGCACGATGGGGAGACGCGGTACGAGGCCGGCAAGCGCGTCATCCCCGACAGCTTCGATGAGAACTGGCAGGACGAGTGCTCTAACGGCGTCCACTTCTTCATCAGCCGTGTCGAGGCGGAAAACTACCAGCTTTGATCACCCCCCACCCCCACCCGGCACGGAGCCGGGGAGACATAGGAGAGAGACGATGAAGCCTTTCAGCACATACCCGGAAGACCGCGAGCAACTGATGGCTCTCGCACGGATAATCCAGTCCGAAGCCGATGTGAAACTGGTGGAGAAAGCCGCCGACAAACTGTCGGATCTGGTGCTTTCCATCTTGTCCGATGAGGCAACAGTTCAGTTTTTGCCATGTGAGGACGGAGAGTTCAACGGAAATGAAACAGAAGGACCTCTGACGCATCGCGAGGCGTCTATGATTGACGAAGCTTGGGAGACGTACAAGTCAGCCGGCCCAGTCGCTCGGGTGATAAACGATAACCAACCAGGGGATACGGCAATCGTCAAAATCCTTCGTGACCCTCCAACTCTTGGAGTTGGGACGGAGCTATTTGCACGCGATTGACCGCCTAGGCATCCGTCTTCGGGCGGATTTCTATACGGCCAACAATGGAGATGGAAATGGACTCCGCGCTCTGGCGAACGGACGAAATGCCGAAGGACGGTACGCCTATCTATATCCGCGTCATCCAGCCGTTTCGCTTCCTTCCCTACAAACCCAACAGCCAGCAGGCAAAGCGCGGCGACAAGGGCCGCTGGCAGATGATGAACGAATACGGCGGCTGGGAGAACTGTCCGCACCCGCTCGGCAACGAATGGTGCCTTGACCCTTTCGCCTCCTAACCCGAAGGAACCGACGCCATGGCCCACAAGCTCACCATCTCAATTCCTGCGGCCCTGTTTGAGGAACTCAAAGAGGCGGCTCTGGAGCTTGCCGAATATGCTTCCTACGCGGAGATCGTTGGCGGGGTGCGAGAGAACCGGGAGCACATCAGGAAATGGTGTGACGAAGTGTTTCGCATTAACCGCGCGATTGATGAGGTGTACCCATCAGCGCAAGTCGAGGAACCTACGCCATGACCGATACCCTGGACGAACTCAGAGCGGAGACGGTGATTAATCTGACGGATTGGGAACGGTCCAAGGTCTCACAATTCGCCGCGTCCAACGCACTTACATACTTAGGACACCATGCCGCGGGCGGATTGCGTCCGCATGAAGTGGACGAAATGGAGCGCTGGAACGCCCTGCGGGAAAAGCTGCGCTCAGCCATAAACTCAAAGGAGCCCACATCATGAGCAGAGCATTTGGTGAAATCCGCCTTCTCGGTGAGGCGATTCGCTCGGCTCAGGCGCGCATTTATCGCGTAGCCGATGCGGCTGAAACGCTTGGCATGGATCGAATGGCTGGCGAGATCATAGACGCTATCGAATCCGTTGCCGGCGCTTATGAGCACTACCGGGACGCGGAAAGCAAGAAGCTCGATGAAGAGTTTCAGGAAAGCCAGCGACAGGTCGCACGGACTCTGGAGATCCTCGTTCGGAACTGCGAGGCCGAAGCGGATAAGGAGCCCACATCATGAGCGCGATGACCAAGTACAACCGCCACCTCTCCCGCATGGACAGGGCTCTATACGAGGCGAGGAACCTGCCATGAGCACCTTGGAACGCCAGCGCGATCTTGCGGCCATGGCGCTGCGCATCGGCCGCCAGGACATCGACGAACTGGTCAGGAACTGCCGCTGGGTATTGGAGCGGAAGAAGGACCGGCCCGACGTCTACGAGCGGTATCTGTACGTGCTGCGGTGCCTGACTGAGGCGCAGCAGTTGGCCGGTGAGATCGGCATGGATGGCGAGCGCTTGGCGCAGCCGCTGCCTCCCCTTGAAATCTGGAAGAACGACTACCGCTGGGGCGACGTGCTTGCCCGCACCAATTGCTTGGCCCGCGCGGCCTGAAGGAGACGGAAGATGACAAAGGAAACCAGAGTTTGGACTGATGCGCAGTGGGTTTGTCTGTTTATCAACGACGGGAATACCCAGACTACTATCAGCCTGACCCATGATGAGGCGTTTGATCTTGGGCAGAGACTGATGCCGCGTGCGGAGTTCTCACCGGATGCCATCGAAGAGCTTCGAGTAGCAGCCAGGATGATCCGCCGCTGGATACCGGAAGCGTTCCCAGAGAATGAGAAGGGGCAAATCCACTTCGTCCGTTCAGTTGTCGAATCCGTCGCCAGCACGATTGAGCGCGCTTTGGATGGCGAGACGAAGCAGCCAGCGCGCGGCGCTCAAAAGGCCGAGTGACCGCCATGAACACCCAGGAACTGGAACTGGCGATCGACCACGCTCAGTGGCTCGTGCGCCGCCTCACCGAGGAACGGACGCTCCGCTGGCACGGCATGGACAAAAAGGCTGATGAAGTCTCGCGACACAGCCGCATGTCGCTTGAAGATGTCGCCGATCTCATGGGCTTTGACATCGCCGCCCGAGACGACCGCAGAAGCAACGACAGCCGCGCGGCATATGCGGCGGAACAGAGGGCAGACGCATGAGCAGCAGATTTGTAGTCAATGCCATCAATCCTGATACAGGCGAAATCCAAAAAGCATGGCGACTAGCTGACCATTTCGGCGTTGGCAATGACGCGATCACTTTCCATCCAATGAATGGCGCAAGGCATTTGGCTTCGGACGTTTGCTGGGAGCCAGTCGGCGGTCAGAAGAACATCAACGACAGCAAGGCAGCGTATCGCGCCGACATGGAAAGGGCAATGTCGTGAGACACCCATCGGAATACACAACGGTCCCTTATGGCGGAATGCACGTCATGGAAGTTGACGCCGGCACGGTCGTCAAGGACGAGCGCAGCGGAGACGAGATCACCGTCGATGACAACACCGTCGCGGTGAAGGGAACCGTCATGTGGTGCACGGCAAAGACGGTTGCCGCTCTGAAGGAAAAGATAGGGGAGGAGCGGTCATGAAGGTTACCGATGAGATGATTGACGCGGCTGCGATTGCTGTTCGCACGAGCGGAGGATGCGGATTGTCGCTCAAAGCAGGCGGACCGACCGTGTTCTGCGATCATGCGGACCTTCCGGATAGCGTTCGAGACCCTGACTGCTCTTGCAAGTCTGGAGCGAGAGCCGCCCTTGAAGCCGCCCTAGCCGCCGCTCCCGTGGGGAAGGTGAAGGTTCGCTATCTGGTGTGGGAGCATCCGACGACAGGGCCAGACGAGTACAAGGTAACGGCCAAGGCAATTGGATGCGAGTATTCCTACGAGATTGATAACTGGGGCAACGAGCGGAAGCCCTATAGGGTTTCCAGGACGAGCGGCATAAACCCGTTCAAGTGGGCTGAAACTGTAGATTCTGCCAAGGCTTTTGCTCAAGCGGATTTTGCCGCCCGCATCCTATCCGCGATAGAGGAGAACTAACTTAACGTCTTCCACGCCTTAAAGGACGGGGATTTCCTGCTGGATATCCAGCAGATTAGATTCTCGGTTCAACGGGGCCGCAACCGGCTCCCTCCCCGAAGGCCGCGTTCCGGCCCTGAGTATGTTGATCGCAGCGTTGGTATCAGCATTGCCGTCATGGCCGCAATCGGAACACTTGAACACCGCTTGGCTCTTGCGGTGTGACTTGGAAATAGACCCGCATTCAGAGCACGTCTGGCTCGTGTATGCGGCAGGAACTTTGATCAGCACGCCACCAATGGCGTCTAGTTTGTAGGAAAGAAAGGTCTCAAATTGATGCCAGCCTTGTTCTGTTACAGCAGAGCCGGTCAAGAGCGCGTCGTTGGCTTGCCGGCCGGCGGCGCGTTCGCATTTTGTACCACCCATAAACATCAACAGCAAGAGGCAGCGCTTCCGCGCTGAGTACAGATATGGCTGAGGAACTGAAGCCGTGCGCCCATTGCGGCGGGAAAGCCATGGTCAACACCTACAACGACGATATCAAGTTCCCGTTCATTGTCGAATGCAGTGAGTGCGGTAGTTCGTCGAACCTCCATCCGGAGAGGAGATTTGCTGTCATGGCATGGAACCGTCGCGCCGCCCTCCGCTCCACAGAGACGGAGCCGTCGCAAGAGCCGGTGAGGGATGATCTATGGGCACTTTGCTACCTTCACGACTGGGACCCTCCAATCGACGGGCAAGAGCACCGATGGGAGCCCGGCAAGAACGTTTTCCCGGCCGTTCATGCGTTTTATCGGCGATGGGAAGACGCCGAGGCCATTCGCAAAGACATGTCCAACCCAGAGAAATACTGGGTTGTCAGGACCAAGGCGGAATGTGAACTGCGGCTATCGAAAGCGGCCCGAGTTTCTCCAGCCTCTCCCCGCCCCGACCGGGAAGCGGAAGAGAACGAGAGGCTGAGGGCACTGATACGCCAGTTTTCTGATGTCGCGGACTTTATGGATCTCGAAACAGAAGGTTTCGACATGAGCGACAAGCTGGCTCTCGTCTACAAGAACGAAGACGATGAGGAAGTGGCGCACATAACCAATTTTGATCTGCGCGTCTTCTACGAATGCCGCGCCGCCCTCGCAAAGGAGGGCAAGTGATGGTCAGAATGTGCAGATTTCCATTCACTGATTGCCCCGGATGCGACAAGTGCACCTGCCCTCCTGTCATCGAACTACCGCCGCCACAGGAGGCGCTACGGACGAAGGGAGCCGCTCTGGCGTTCGTCGGTGGCGCTCTGGCTATAATCGCGTTGGTCGCGTTTTCTGGCCCGATGCAGCGGATGTCTAATGTCAATTCGGAATACCAGGAGATGGTAAAATGAACCTAGCACAATTTGCCAAGGAATGCATCGCCGCAGCGTGGGATGGGTGCGGGATTGACGGCGGCGAAATCGAAGAGATAGCAGGAAGGTGCGGTCTTATTGTCGCTGTAAACTTTGACCCCGCGAAGCATGTAGACAGCAACGGATATTCCGAAGCGGGCGACCCGTGGTTTGAATACACGGACGAGTTCAAAGCCGCCCTCTCCCTCGCAAAAGGAGAACAGAAATGATCGCGACCCCAGGCGCACTCAGGCAATACGCGCACAACTGCGACAACGACGTGGTTTTCTATCGTCGCCTCGCACAGACGGCAAGCGATGCCGACCGCAAGAGGTATTACGAGCGGTGTGCGGATAACCGAGAGGATGATGCGAGGTGGTATCGGGAGGTTATTGCCCGCAGCGAGATTGACGAGGAATGGGACGATATAGAGATGATGGAGGCGGCGGAATGAAGACGTTGTACTTGGATCTCGAAACGATCCCAACACGAGACTTCATGACCATAATGAAGATCGCCGATACGATCAAGCCGCCGGGCACGATGAAGAAGCCCGAAACGATCGCCGCGTGGGTTGCGAATGAGAAGCAACAGGCCGTTGACGATGCCATCTCAAAGACCAGCCTGAACGGCGCTTACGGGCACATATGCTGCCTCGGATGGGCCTTTGATGATGAGCCGGTGCAGACGGTGATCTGGCCTCGTGACGTGGAGAATGAGGCCGCAGCAATCTACACATTCAAGTCAATTGTCGAGGGTAAAACGAACGCACAGCCTACCATTGTGGGCCATAATGTTGTAGAATTCGACATCCGGTTTCTATGGCAAAGGGCGTTCGTTCTAGGCATTAGAATGCCGCCTTGGTTTCCAAGAAATCCCCGACCGTGGGACCGCGAAGTCTTCGATACAATGACCGCGTTTGCCGGGTCACGCAACACCATCAGCATGGACAACCTCTGCCTTGCGCTAGGCATTGAAGGCAAGACCGGAATGGATGGCTCTATGGTCGCGGCGGCTTGGGATAATGAGGAATACGAGCTTATCGCGTCGTACTGCGCAGACGATGTGGAGCGGACGAGGAAGATCCACAAGAAGATGCTTATAGCTCTAGGAGAGGTGGCATGACTGAAAAAAGGAACATTCACCAGCGGCTTGCGGCTGTCATGAGTGAAGTAACCTATATCCGCAAGGAAGCCAAGAAGGGCATGAACTACACCATAGTCTCGCACGACGCGGTGACGGCTAAGGTTCGCCCCGCCCTTCTGGCACAGGGCATCGTCTATTATCCGGTACGGTGCGATCACGTACACAATGGGAACCGCGCCGAATGTTCCCTCACTGTCCGCTTTGTCAACATCGATGAGCCGTCAGACTTTTTCGACGTGCCAACCTTTGGGTATGGTATCGACCCGCAAGACAAAGGCCCTGGCAAGGCAATGTCGTATGCCGTGAAATATGCGCTGCTCAAAGCGCTTGGCTTGGAAACTGGCGACGACCCAGACATGGACAACGTTGACTACTCCGAACGGGATGCTCACCAGCCTCCGTTCAATCCGGAGGCGTCCGCGAATAGGATCAAGACCAAGTTCCAGAAGGCTACCGATTTCCAAACGCTCAAAGGCTACTGGAATGAAGAATACGACAACGTGAAAGCGATTGGAGAGGCCAACAAGGATCTCGGATTGCAAGTTTACGGCATCTACAACACAATGAAATCCCAACTTGAAGAGAAGGAAGCGGCCTAATGGCTAATAGGAAAATTCGTGACGTCGTGGTGAAGGTGGGGGAATACACCGACCATAATACAGGCGAAACAAAGGGAAGGTTCGAAAACGTCGGCGCCCTCATGCGCAACGATGAGGACGACAGCTTTTTCATTATGATCAGGCGCACGTTCAACCCTGCCGGTGTCCCGAACAATGATGAAAGGGGGAGCATTCTTCTGTCCTGCTACGTCCCCCAGGATCAACGCGAAGACAAGCCCAAGCAGGATCGCAGTGGTGGCGACTACGCGGCAAGGTCTAGCGGCGGTACTCCAAGCCAGCGGGTTGCGGCAGAAAGCCACCAACGTCCGATCTCTCGGGAGATGGACGACGACATTCCGTTCGCTCCTGAATTCCGGGTGTAGCTATGCCGCAGACCATCATTCTTCATGGCCCATCACAGCGCGCCCACGCGAAGCGTATGATCGATCTGGCCCCTATGGACGCAATCATGCAGGTAAAGCCTGCAACACGCTCCATAGACCAGAATGCGAAGATGTGGGCCATGCTGAGTGATGTGAGCCGCGCCAAGCCAGAAGGAAGACACTGGACACCGGAGACATGGAAGGCGGCGTTTATGCACCTCCTAGGTCATCATGTTCGCTTCTGTGAGGGGTTGGACAATTCAGGTCCATTCCCTCTCGGCTTTAGCTCGTCAAAGCTGACGATAGCACAGATGGCAGAACTAATCACCTGCATCATGGAATACGGGGATAGACACGGCGTCGTATGGACGGAGCCGGAACGTGAAAGGGAACGAGCATGAACGCAATTGTCGAACACGTAAAGCGCGCCATGATCGATGGGTCATACAGGCGACAGGCGGAAATGGAGAGACTTTCTGAACTGTTTAAAGCGCAGCGTATGTCTATGGAATTGGATGAGCGCGCGAAAGACGCCATCCGGGCCACGCTTCAGTATGTCAGAACGCACATTACGGACGCGATGCTAGAGGCAAGCCGCAGGACTGGCGTACCTGATGTTTACCTCCCTACCGACGACGCGGATAAGTTTCGGGCCATGATCGACGCGGTTCTCTTGGAAAATGAGGCAACGGCATGACCGTCTCCAACCACATCAAGCGCCATCCCCATGCACGTCCCTCTACCATCTCCTACCTGATACTCAGAGACGAGATGCTCCAGAAGCTACGGGAAGAGATGAAGCCGCGTAAGCCTAGCTTGTCGTCACAAGCCGCCGGGGTGTTTCGGTCTCTGGCGGCTTATATACGGGGCGCTATTAGCGTTGGGAGGGAAACGAGATGACAAGCTACGGATACCACTTCACGTTCTCGGCAAAGGGTGCTGAGATAACCTTGCACGGTGAAGGCTTTTCTAGCAAAGAGGAAGCCGATCTGGCTTTGGCGGTAGCCCTCAAACTCAGCCGGTACACGGCACCCAAGTTTTGGCAGATCAGCCGTTGGGGTGAAATGAAGCCCAACAAGGATGTTGTCGCCCGTCTTGCTGAAAGTGCCGGCTGATGGCCAACCGACGCGAATTCTCCACCAAAACCCGCAAGGAAGCCTTGAAGCGCTCTGGAATGAGATGCGAGGCGGTAGGCGCCTGGTACGGTCTTAATGCCGGCGAACGCTGCACGAATGATCTATCTTACGGCGTCGAGTACGACCATATCATCCTTGACGCCAATTCCAAGGACAACAGCCTGGAGAACTGCGCCGCCGTCTGCATTAAGTGCCATCGGTGGAAGTCGGCAAAGCATGACACGCCCACGGCAGCCAAGACAGTACGTCAGAGTCTCATGGGGATGAAGACGAAGGCAAAGCAGCCTATCCCGTCACGGCCTCTTTCTAGGACTGAGAAGACACGCAACGGCCCATCACGCCACGATTGGGCACCAAAGTTTCAGCCAATGCTATACGCGCCAGAGGAGCCCCGCCATGACTGATCTAGACCTATCCGATCTCCGCGCAAAGGCGGAGGCTGCGACGAAGACCGAAGATGATTTCTCCGAGCTGCGAGATCTGGCGAAGCGGTTGCCGCCAGGGCCATGGGGGTGGTTCGGCGGTGAATCGAGTTTCTATCTCGCGACAAAGCACAGCGGTCGTCTATACCTTATGGCCTTTGAAAGGCGAGGTATGAACGGTGCGCAACCTGTCTTTCGAACTGGGCACACCATTACCCCGGCCGCAGATCTTGCCCAGTTTGAAGTAGGAGACAAATCCGTCGTCGGCTTCAAGGAAGCGAGAAAGAACAGATCGGTCTATCGATACGACGTTCGCGGGTTTGACAATGACGTAGCCAAATGGATGGCCGCTGCCAACCCCTCCACTATCCTCTCCCTTATAGACAGGGTGGAGAGACTGGAAGAGGCGTTGAAGCTCGTACATCGTCTATTCCTACCGATTCACATGCAGTTGGCGGAAGCTGAGCTATGCGATGAGTTCGTCTCAGACGGCACTGTCCTTTTTAGTTTCATGGGAAGCGGTGCCAGCGATCACGTCACGGTCGGAGACTATCGGAAAGCGATAGAATCCGTCCGCTCCGCCCTCACCCCCGACACTTGATGCAGGAGACGGAAATGGAAACTGAAAGCTGGAAGTTTCACTACGGCCAGCGCGTGCGCAAGCACAGCGGCTCATGGTGGGAGGGAACGGTTGTCGGGTTCTATTCCACCGACCAGACGCCGCGCGGATACTGCGTCCAACTCGACAGCGTGACCGCCGGCCCGGTGCAGATCTACCCGGAACAGGCTCTTGAGGCCATAGGAGACGGAACGTGAAAATCACAGGGAAAGAGCTTCAGGAATGGATAAACCATGGCTGGCCGGGAGACGATTGGTATTGGGAGCACGACCTCTTTGAAATCGAACCAATCCCCACCGAGATATATGATACGTCGGAAATCGACGGCCTCTTTTATCAAGGGAAAGATCCGGACCAAAGAGATCTACCGTCCATAGATGCTATGATAAGGAAATGGCGGAAGTCGAGGGACTATGTTGTGATCGTTATCGACTGCCCAAAATCTGTAGAGTCCGAAGTGAGGGACTACCTACGGTCAAAGGGCATTAAAACATCGTAGCGCAGGAGACGGAACATGACCGATATAGACATGCTCGCATTCAGCGTTGAAGGGCTCAAGCGTGACGCGGACGAGATGGCAGGCTGGGGCGCCGGAAATGAGGCGGCACACGTGCGGTGGGCCGCCGCCGAGATCGAACGTCTCCGCCAAGAGAACGAAGCGTTGAAGGGCGCATTTAAGCCCGTGGCGATCTACTACCCGGACGGAGACTATTCCCAGCTTATTTTTGAGGACTGCCCAACCGTGACAGGGTTGGCCGTTGTCGTGGAACCTCTATACGACATGGAAAACAGAACGCGCATCGTTGGGTTCCAGTGGTCTGGAGAGCGTCAAGAATCAATTGCACGTCTCCGCCAAGAGTTGGCAAACTTCCGCGCATTGCTGAAAGACCCCGCCGCTGTTCGGGTCAACTACCTGCGGGGTGACATCGCTTGTCAGAGCCTTATCGACGAGGCGCGAGATAAGGCGCTGGAGGCCGCCGCCGTTCTCATCGAACAGCGCAACGGTTCGATACCGGAACGCCAAGAGATAGCCGCCGAAATTCGCGCACTCAAGGGAGAGAAGGGATGATGTGGAAGCTACAAAAGCGCGAACGTCCGGACTGGGCAAGAAGCTTCGCGTGGCTCCCAACAACCTTGAATGACGGGGAAACCGTTGTTTGGTTTGAGGCGATAGAGAGAAAATTGGCGTGGCAGATTTTGGATGGATCTGAATACGAATACAGATTGCCAATTGCCGGCCGCCGTGCCTTGGAGGACGCTGCCCTCAGGGAAGGAGAGCAGGGATGACCGCCCTCGCTACCATTATGGCCCACGCTGCGCTCAAGCCGACACTGACAACCGGCAAGTGGCGGGATTACTTGATCGACGCCCTTGTCTGGGCTGCGGCTGATTTTGCCGCCCTCAACGGAAAGCCGCTTACCCACACTATCAGATGCGGCGATGAGCGACACGACGCGACCATATGGCCGAAGGGGATGGCGCCAAGCGATGATGAGGGAGTTAACCTGTGACTGACGCGACCACGCCAATCCGTCTAGCCGACATCATCCCGCTTGCCTTCCCCCATGGCGGCATGACACCTTCCGGGCTTCGTAGGGAGGCAGCGATATCATGACCGCCCGAGCCGCAATCAAGCAATCCGATCTAAAGCGCATGGCAGCCATCGCAAAGCAAGAGGGCGTGGTTGTGGAAATCGAGAATAACGGTATCAAGATCAGGATCAGCACCGAAAAGCGCAGTGAGCCCATTGCTCCTGTTGGTGGCATCGACCTATGACCGAGGACATGCCTCGCAAATTGCCGCTTTACGTATCCAGGGAGAAGACACGCCACGGGAAGTGGGTGTACTATTTTCGCATCGGCAAAGGGGAGCGCCTGAGACTCCCTGATTATGGGAGCCCTGAATTTGATGCCGCTTACCGCTCTGCGCTGACCGGTACGCCTATAGTCCGCAAGCAAGCGCAACCGGCTCTCAAATCCCTGAAATGGCTTGTGGAGCGCTATATGGAGTCCGCCAAGTGGGCAGGGCTGTCTGTAGCGACACGAAAGCAGCAGGGCCTATTTTTCAAGGCGGCAACCGACAAAAGCGGTGATGTGGATTATCGAGCGATCACGCGCAAGGATATCGCCAAGGCGATCGACAAGCGCAAGACGCCGTTGCGCGGGGGCGTTTGGCTATCCTTGATCGTGCAGGAGAGAGTAACGGCAACGCGAAACTCAACGCCGACAAGGTGAGAGAAATTCGGCGGCTATGGGGAAAGCCCGGTATCAACACGGTAACTCTTGCCAAGCAATTCGGCGTCACTCATGACACGATCAGTTTGATCGTCAACGGCAAGACGTGGCGGAACGTCGCCTGACAGTTCCGTTACCCTGTGGATAGGAGAGAGAGATGAGCGTGAAAAGCACAGTTACAATGACGCGGGCCGACGCGGAAGAGAGATACCTGTGGCTAAAGGACCAGCTTGAGAAGAGGCTTGTTAAGCTGACTGACGACGAATTGGAAGAAGAGCTTGAGCGCATGAATGACGCCTATTACGGCGGAGAAGGCTTTGAAAATTACAGAATCCTGTGATGAGAGAACAGCAGCGCACCCTCCCCGCCTACGTCTTTATTCTGATTCTGGCGGGCTCTTTATGCTATGGTAGCGTGGAATGGATAGGAGGATGGTGATGGACGTGATCAAGGTCTGCTCGCATTGCAAAGGCGACGGCTTTTGGAGACAGCGCTATGCCGACGTTCACCCTATGCAAAACGTCGCGATGGCAACGGCCATATGGGACGACGGGTATAAGGTTCCCGTCGTCTACCAGCACGGTGTTAGGCCGGGGCAGCGACCGAGCATGTACGAGTTTAAATGCATCCGGTGCGATGGCGCCGGTGAGTTTGTTTGGAAACGTGGCATGAGCCTTGTGCCTATCACGCCTCCCGAAACCTCAGAGGCGTAAACACGAATGGAGAGGAAGATGGGAAAGAAACGAGACGATCTGAAGCCAGTGGACATCGAGACTTTGGCAACGCTTATGCGACGGTCGATATATAACGCCTACTGCGCTACGTTGATCGGAACCCCGGTGCTGGTGACGAAACGCTATAGCGAGCGAGCAAGATCACCACAGGTTGGTGATCTGGTAATCGAGTCTAGTACGGTATTCGGCATGAGACATGATAACGCCTCAGACCTAGATGGGATAGGCATCTTGGAAGAGATCGCCAGAGAAAAGGTCGTGTGGGGCGACCCTGATTTTGTGTGGGACGAAGATATAGAAGGACAGCCCCACCCGACTGAACGAATCTATTACATCAGGACGTTTGACGGAAGACGTTTCCGATGGGAGAACGCGACCATGATCGCCGCCGTAAGCGGTATTCATGACGTTAACCTTCCTTGGCCGAATCCTGTCAGTTCTTCGGCTTCCTCGTCCGCTTGACCTTCGCCGGCTTACCCTCTGCCTCTGCTTTCTTCGCTGCCCTGATGGCAAGGAGCCTATCAGCATCAACGTGCCTGTGCTTTAAATGTGGTGCAAAGGAGCCGCCGACTGTGGTATAGGCGGTAACGATGGCTTCCGGGAGAACGCTTTGCTCATAGAGGAAGTTCAGGCTCTTGAGGATGCCGTCCTGCGCTTCATTGACCTGCGCAACGAGCGACTCCACATCCTTGCGTTCTTGCTCGCGCTTCTTCTCTTCAATGACGGCCAGACGGAAATCAATCTCGATTTGTAGCTGCTTTAGGCTCTTATCCTTCAAGCCCGGATCGAACTTATACGGGTCGGTGATCTCGACTTTATCGGCCATTGTGTATCTCCCTCTCTCTGAGGGAGGTTTGGCATTGAGGCGGGGGAGTGTCAAGGGATGGTGCCCCGACTGAGATTCGAACTCAGAGACTATGGGGTTTAAACCCACCGGCTTTACCGTTTGCCTATCAGGGCAAAGCCACACGCGGTTTGCAGCTCGCGTGTGGCCGATGGAAAGGGACGGGAGTAAACCCTCTCCACAAATCGCGCTTGATGTTCGAGCACCAATTACGAACCGAAGAGTTCCCCGTGTACGAGAACCATAGGAAATATAGCACGATCTCTATAGAGGCGTCTAGATATCTGCAGAAACCACGCATAGGATATAGACGCTTCTAACCACTTATAGCCTCCCCGGGCTATAACCCGGTATAAGTGTGTAAAAGCTTGGGTCGTCATTGACGCTTGCGAGGGGATTCGAACCCCCGCATCCAGATGTCCCGGCCACCACAGCCTAATCATCTGCTGCTCTACCGCTGAGCTACGCAAGATCCAGGTGGTTAGTCCGGATACCCAAGAGCCGACATATAGCACGAAGGCCCACGACATGCTAGTATTCCAGCATCTTTTGCGGATGGAAGCGACGAAAAATGATGGGCTGTCCAGATTGCGGAGTAGAGCCTTATGCCTGCGATTACAGCGGCGGAAAGGTGAGGTTTGCGCATCCGGCGAACGGATGTCGAAACCAGCGTATGTTCATCTATCCGGAAGACTCAAACCCAGATGATGAAGCGCGCATGCAAAAGGCGTGGGATGTCGCGATAAGTCATCGCCTGTCGGCTTCAACAGGATCATCCGCCAACTTCAGGATCTGGCTTCCCAAGCATTCTGGCAACGGCTCTGCGCTGGAAAAACTCGGCAGCTAGTTCCGTCCTATAGCCCATCCAGAGTAAGGATTCCGGTTCGGTGCCAGTCGCTTTATCTGATGGCCTTGGAGGGCATGGAAGGCCGCGCTTTCGCATATGCCGCCCGCGAGTGAAGATCAGAACGTTATGGTGGATGGCTGACACAGAACGGCCCTGAAATTATATAATTATTAATTATACAGTGGAGGCCGGATTTGATACCGGCTTACCGCATTCATCAGGGATCTCGCATCCTCTTTCGAGGGCAGCTTCGGACGCCATAAGCGATTCTAAACGTCCACCCTTGGGACCGGATCGCATCCGGTTACGGTCAGCCAAATTTCTTGGCTATGTAGAACCACGCTTCGGATACTGCGCCAACGATAGCGCCGGCAGCAATTTGAAGCGCCATGGCGACGTCGGGGTCCGTCGTGATCTGCATGCCTTCCTCAGGCGCAAGAAACCCCTTGGCAATGAGAACGCCAGCGGCATACCTAAGGCCAATTCTGATGATCACGGCGCTCATGCGGGGCTCCTGCTAAAAGCGGATAGAAGCGCCTTGACGAGCGCGGAAAGCCACCCACTCTCCGGAACTGGCGCCGGCTTAATCACGGCGGGGGCATCAATTGGTTTCGCAGGGGGAGGAACGACCTCGGCAGGAATCACCAGTTTCGGGGTGGAGATTAGGCTTTCGACGTTAACCCGTGTCCCCTTGCTCCAAAGGACATTCCCCCCGGCGTCCGCTGGATAGGCTGTAGCAACAGGCGGTGGGTACTCCCCCTTGAGGAAAAGCATCATCTCCGCCTTGCGTCGGCCATAAATCGATTGCGGCTTTACCCAATTCATCAACTGCTCACCGGCAAGCCTCTTGTTGCCTGCGTTGAGTGTCTTCGTCAGAGTGGCGCGCGAAATCGCTCCTGTGTTATAATGGAACGAGACAAGCGCATCGAACTCGTGCTGCTCAAGCGGAACTTTGACGGCAGCGTTAACCGAAGCTTCGTATTTGACGATATCCGTTCGGAGAAGTTCAAGCGCCTCCTTCATCGTCAATGTCCCGGTAAAGGTCTCAGGATTGATTCCGCCGGCTGCCTTCGTATGACCTACCCCGATTGTCCAGACGCCAACAGAGTCTCTGTAGCGGGACAGGACGATACCCTCATGCCCGATGAGAGCAATGAGCCCCTCTGTGCTGATTTTCATAGGCTGGTCTCCTTATTGTGCGCGAGCAATCGCCGCTGCACGTCCTGCGTGGTTTTCATGTCGCGTTCCTTTTTAGCCAAGCAACGAGCACCTCGTCCTTGAGATGTTCTTGCCATTGGGCGTGCGAGATTTGGCCGGACCTGTAGCAGGCCAGCAGAAGCGGGTAGGTCATCAAATGCACCTTGATATTTGTGGATGGCGGGTCTATTCGGTCGCCCCTGTCGGAGGGACGAGCGATGAATAGAGAACCGGACGTTGCCGTGGTTGTGGACGCGATGATCGCGATCCGAGAAGCGCAGCGAGATTGGGAAAAAACTCAGAAGGCGGCGGAAGAGTCCGGCATTGACGCGCGCGGAATCAACTACGATCAGCTAATAGCAACCGCTGCGGTGCGCGCTACGTTGCGGCATATCTATTATGCAGCTATCGAAGGAAACGTGCACATGCACGACATGGTCGCTGCAAAGCTCAAGATGCTTGAAGAAGACACAATGTAGGTCAGAAGATACCTAGCCAGCGTTTTCGCTTTTTCTTGTCTGCCTCAATGATTTTCCGCATCATTTCGTCGATGCGCATTAGGAAGACTTCGGATGCGTCTAGGCGGGCCTCGATAGACGAGAATCTGTTCTCAACGTCGTCGTTTCCGCCAAGAACCCTTGGCAGCACGCCATCTACTTGGTTGCGCAATTTCTGCACGTCCAAGCCAAGCGTCCTGACCCGGATATCAAGTTCTCGTTCTTTTAGGCTGGACAAGCCAATCTCAGCGCCCGCCGATGAGACCGCAACGACAGATAGCTCGAGAATGTCAGTGTTATTGGGAAGAGGCAAGGAGAAGGCATGATCCCCCTCACCAATGCCTGCTCCCTTCAGGTCCGGCCTGTGACCATTGGCCTCTACAGACCCAATGACAGTGCCGGAACACTCCGCGCGGATGATCAGGTGTTCTGATGCGTCAGCGCTGTTATACGCCCACCCAGAGACTATGTTGTTCGCTATTCTATCAATACGTCCGGTGAGCATCTCAGGCTGCCCTACATCGGGAACGACTGTTTGCCGCCCTTCAGGTGGGTGAACGAAACCCGATACCCGGAGGAGACGCCAAGTTTCTCGAATTCCTCAAGCACCTGCGGAAAGACGAACGGGAAACCCTCGACGATGGTCATTTCGTCATCATGGGAGATAAACCGCATGACAAAATTGCAGAAAGCCGCCGCCTGGCCGTCTTCCACCATTTTCTTGCAAAACAGATCGATCTTGCCGAGTTCGAGGTTCTTTTCCACGTAGCGGACAAAGGGGTCTTTCGATCCGGCCAGCGCCTGCATCGCATTCGTCAAGACGACGTCAGTGTTGACAACCCGCATTCCAGCCCGTGAGAAACTCTGGCAGAACGACGACTTCCCGGACATCGACCATCCGTAAACCACCTGAATCTGTGGTTCCGTTACCATGCAGTGCAAGACATAGCGTCCAAGCGGATCGCCGGGCTGGTCAACCGATTTCCCGATTACCCTGGTTGAGTAGGAGCCGAGCAGGACGTTTTCCAGATAGCCGTAGGTCGGGAACCTAAAGACGCCATCATGCCGGTTTACGAGCTTCCACTCTTCCGAGCGTTCGGGGACAAGGCCGCACTCCAAAACCAGCGTTCCGCCAGGGTTTAGATTGTAGGATAGCTTTGTCAGGAGTTTCCGCTGCTTTGACTCGTAGTGGATGGCAGACAGGAACAGGATGTAATCGAACTTTTCCGTGCCGAAGTCCCACCACGACATCGTGTGGAACTCGCCTTCAGGAACGCGGGCCTTGGCTTTTGCGATAAGATCGGGCGACATGTCGATACCGACCGCACGAGTTGCCCCGCGCCGAAGGGCCTCACGAACGAAATAGCCCTCGTTGCAGCCGATATCCAACACAGTTTTCCCGGCCAGGTCATCTGGCAGTTTCAAGCAGGCGAGTTTCGCCGCCGAATTGCTGTCGCCTTTTTCTTCGTCAAAACTCTGATATGCCATGGTAGCGCCCTCTCCTGCGAAAAGGACGCTATGCCACTATGCGGGGCTTTTGGTCAAGCGATCGGCATCGGGAGGATCTTGGTCGCGCTCCGTATCTTTGATGGCGTCTGCAAACTCACCACTCACCGAAGCAATGAGCTTGGCGTGATCTTCCGATATTTTGCCACGTTCAATCGCCTGCAAGAGGGCATTTCGGACTAGGTCTGGGATTTCAATTGTCATCTCAAGACCTATGCCCGTTTGTAACGAATGGAAAAACGCAGCTGAGCCCCCTCAACCGATGGGTAAGTGTTATCGTAGCGATAAATGAGCAATTGCGTCCCGCTTGCGGCTATTACGCCCTGAAGCATATTGCCGCTGCATCTTCCGACACCAAGCCACGCGCCATCCGACGATGCCGCTACGGGTAGAGCAACAATCAGATTGCCCGCGCCCGTTCCATTAGCTGTGATCGTCAGCGTAATCGACAGATTAACGTAATCACCCTCGTACCCGACATATGACCCGACGCTGCTGTACGTCGTGATCGTTCCAGAGTTGGCGGTGACAACCGGCGTGATTGACCCACTACTTGTGTCCCGGCATCTGTGATCCCAGATAATCGCATCGCCATCACTGGGACATGACAGTATCGCCCGAAACGCTCCATAACTACTCGGAAGAACGCCAGTGCGATTTGGGTAGTAAATTCTTGTCCCGGCATAGAAAAAATATTCGTCTTCGTTGCCAGTTTCGACCAACGGGAGTGAAGCATTATAAATGTGGCTGCTAACTCTGATTTCCCCGCCGTAAAACGAAAAAGAGCCAGAACCGTTTGTGCTTGTCGAAAATATGCTTCCGCGAGCGTGGCTGTTATAAGTGAGGAACCGGCAGTCAAAGAGACTTTCGCTAGACGTCCCGGACGCAATGCGATAATGCGAACGCTCGCAGGCACCCTCGACAAGAAAGTCAAAAGTGCATTCCTCAAGGTCGCGACCATCCGGGAACCCGAACTCGATCGCGTCATCGCCATAGGCGACCACATAGCATGTATCAAAGCTGTGCTGTAGCATCCGGTTGACATAGATTGCCGGCTGAGTTGCCTTTTTGACGGCCAAGCCGCCCGATGTCCATGTCGTGAATCCCGTACTATTGATGCCAGTTAGTTCGAATGTTGTCGCGGTTGCATTTGCGACCGTCCCAGAGAAACCGCTAATTTCGATCATCCCTGATGTGATGTGCGCAATAATAACGGTATCGCCGTTCACGAACGGGTGGCTTGCGCACGTAACCACGGCTGGGTTCGCCTTGGAAATCCCCGTGATGGCTGTGCTTGTCGAGACCGGGAGATATCGAAAATCGACGTTGATATATTTGTCGTTGATGAAGGAATGACCACCTGTCACAATGGTTTTGTTGACCGACGTTTGCGGGTGGCTGTCGTAGCCTTCGAAAATTGCCACATTGGCGTTATGCCGGTAGTTCCAGTATCGGCAGTGAAGATGCGTCGTCGTCTCCTGCGCATAGGCGTAGAAGGCGGCTACTGACCAATAGCCAAGCGTGGTCACATTGTCGAAAAGGTTGTTGTCGCAGTACCCGTCGCCAGTTCCAGTGCCCCGAGCACACAGGAAAGGCAGCGTCGGAGTGTTCGTCGCATCGCCATAAACAAGAATGTTGCGGAAGACGTAGCCACGCGACCCGACGAGATCGATGACCGGCTTTCCAGCCGTATTGCCCAAGATGACGCCGTTGCAGACTTCGAAGTTCCATGCCCTAATCCCGGTCATGTTCAGGCCGTTGCCCGTGACCTTGTAGACGCCGCCATTAAGGTCGATCTTGACCCGGACGCGTTCACTTGAAATCAGCGCCCGTACATCGCTGATCATCGTATTGAGTTTGGTCGTGTCGTCGGTCGTGCCGTCGCCAGCGCAACCGTACTTTGCCGGCGTTACGGTAATGTCAGCGATGCGAACCGATGATCCACCCGCCGTGACGCCTCGAATATGCGACCATCCGGAAGTGGCGAGAGCAAGCGAAGCTTCGGGAGATGGCATTCCATTCAGTGCAACCATGTTACCACTCCCAAACTTCGAGACGGCCGGCAGTTCCCGCCGCACCTAGACCGTTGCCAGAAACCGCATGAGACGCAGCACCGGATGCTCCTGCCCCGTATCCCGTGCCAGAAACTCCATCGACGTTACCGTTGAACGCTACGCCAGACGGGCACCCGCCCGTACCCCAGGGATTTGATCCGCCCGCACCGCCAGCGATTGTCAGATTGTTTGTCGCGGCTGCCGTCCCAAGCGGCCCCGTCCCAATGAGAGAAGCGCTTGAAGCTGACGGCGTGGCGGGTATGCCGTAGGCATAGTTTGATGTCGCCGTTCTCCCGGCGGAACCTTTCCCGCCCTTCCACGTCAACGTGCCGTTCGTGGCATCTGCCCACGTCGTATCGCCGCCGTCGCCACCAGCTCCGGCCGTGCCCGCGCCCGCCGCACCCGCCGCGCCTATGACAACGGTTCCAGTGGTCAATGCGCCCTTGGCAAGATAAGTGGTGCGGCCATAGAACCCGGAGTTACCACCTGCGGAACCGCCAGCGTTACCAGCCCCCGTCCCGTCAACGCCGCCCGAACCGCCGCCGCCGCCAACCGCGACGATCTGAAAGTATTTCGTTGCCGTGTTGAACGTATGCGTGCCGCTTGCGACATAGGCCGTGATGAGCCGAGGCGTGCCGCCCCGCTCAACGATCTGGTAGACGTATTCCGCGTCAATAACCCGCGTGGTTCCTGTCGGGATGTTGACCGCGTCTTCCCGGAACTGTTTGGTATTGTCGTCGGGGTCTTGGCGCGTGAACGTGTCATCAAGCGGGGTGCCCGCGTTCATGTCCGCGAGCTGCGCCATGAGTTCGGGCATATACGATTTAATGACACGAGGCGACGCCGTCCCGAGCAGGGATATCCCGCCAAGATCGGTGTTACTCGCGGATGTCGTCGAATATTGAGTGATTTTGTCTTTGGACATGCGGTGTCATTCCCCTTGGGAGAGGCGAAGTTTCGGGATGTGGGAGAGCGGTTAGACCGCAGTGTTAGGATCGGTTGGCCTTGAGCCGAATGAGCCGAAGTTGTGCGAGATCTGGCCGGTCGGGCTGATGACCTCGTGTTGACCCGATGGCGTCACCATGCCCGTATATCCGCCGCCAAGAGACGAGATCTGCGCCCCGTTATTTGCCATGGCATAGGTTCCGGGAGCGTAGCGTCCGCCATAGATGCCGCCGATATTGACAATGCCGCCGGGGATCTGCGTTGTGGGCTGCGTGAAGCCACTACCAAGCAAGCCAGTCAGGCCGCCATTTGCCGCCACCTGTTGCCCTCCGAGAGCGCCAAGGATGCCACCGACAGGGCCAAGCGCCATTCCGCCCAAAAGGCCGCCTAGGGCCGTTTCCTTGGAAAACAGACTGTCCTTGAAGCTCTTGGCGTTCTGCGCCGCCTGTACCGTTGGCTGGGTTTTGGTCGGCTGCGTCAGTGCATTGGTGGTCGCGGTCTTCTGCTGGGTCAGTGCCGGGGTCGTGGCAGGGCCGTCGAATGTCGCGGACTGGTCGGCTATGGTCGGCTGGTCAGCAACGGTGACATCCTCAACCGCCGGGGCCGTGGCGAATGCGTCAAAATTGGTCGGGAGATTGCCGCTGAGATCGGTTGGCGGCTGTTGCCCGATGTTGAGTATGCCCGCCTGCCGAAGCCCCTGCGCGGCCTGATTATAGCCATTTGCCATCTGCTGAGGCGTCGCCACGGAAACGGGTGTCGGCGTGACAGACGCAGTCGGGGTGTTATCGATCGATGCGCCAAGCAGCCCCGGAACCGTGGGGTTGACCGCCTGTGCAAAGTTCGGCGTCGCCATCGCGGGATTGGCAAGTAGTCCCGCTGTTTGTGTCGGGACGTTTGCTGTCGCTGTTGCGGCTAGTTCGGTCGGGGCGCCTAGAATGCCAGATGGCGTGAGATTGGCAGCAGCCTGCCGCTGCGCCTGCGTCTGTAGAGCGCGATCTAGGGCCGCCCGTGCCGCGTCCTGTACCTGCTGATGCTCCGCAGAATAGACCCCTGTAGCTGCCGGGTCCGGCATGAATGATTGCGTGTTTGTCGCGGGGTTGATTGCGCCCGTGAGCGGGTTCATGCGCGCCGGATCGGCCATGGTCTGAGACGTGCCGATACGATCGGTCTTGGCTGGCGTGGCAAAACGCGATGATGCGATATCAGCCGATTGAGGCTGTGTGTAGCTCGTTGTCTGAACCGCAGTCGGCACGACGGGGTTATCCGGTCCCATGAGCCCAGCGGTAAAGCTCGGGTCAAATTGGCCCTGTCCAGTGGGATTGAACAGAGCGCGTTCAACATCAGCTTGTGTGACTGGCCGAGACGTGGCGGGAGCCGTTGGCGCGAGCAGCCCGACATCGGCGTTGGCTTCAAGCGGAGCGTTGCCGGAGAGCAATCCGGTTGCCGGGACGTTCATCATCGGCACGGCGCGGGTCTGCGCTTCCAAGGGCGCGTTGGCGGCTAGATCGCCACCCGCCAGGATGCTGCCGAACGGAGCCTTGACCGGGTTTGCCGCAGCGACATCAGCCCAAGCGTTGACAGTCGGCGTATAGACCGGGCCAACGCCATTAAGCACTCCCCATTCGGACGGAGAGGCCAACTGAGAGCGTTCAACGGTCTGCGCCGCTACCGGGTTCAAAACTCCGGACAACCCATCCGTGGCCTGCGCTTGCGCTGAGCTTGCGAAAGGATCGTCATTGGGGCCGAACGGAACCGGGATGTTGCCAGACGGGATTCCTTCCGCCGACACGGTGACATCCTCAACGGCCTGCTGACCGGGCGCAAGGCCATGGTAATGAACCATGTCGCCTAGGCCAAGCTTTACGGCTCCCGCCTCGATCATCGGGTTTACCCAATCGGCGAGGTTCTTCGCGTCGCTGAAATTCGGGTTGGCGTAGGAAAGCGCGCCGTTGATTTCCGAATCCGCGCCTTGGGCAAGATCGGCAACGCGCCCTGCAACTTGGCTTTGTAGGGCCTGAGACGCCTTGGGCGTGTTCTGCACCGAGCCGTAAGGGTCAAGGCTTGCCGGCCCCGTGATCTTGGAGAACTGGCGGCTTTGATTTGCGACGCCCGTTATGGTATCTGGATAGGAGTCCGACGCCACGCGATTGACCATCGTGTCAACGACGGCGTTGACCATGCGATCATATTCAGCCGGGTCGGACTGCTTAAGGGAAGAGGGAACTTCGGTCGCTACTACACGACTGATATAGTCGATATCGCGTTGCGACAAGTAAACTTCAGCCATGCCACATCCTTCGGATAGGTCTTCCCACGCCATTGCCTTGCCCAGAGTGCGGCGTAAGTGTAGAATTGCAAACGCCCCGGATGCTGGACACATCGCGGGGCGTTCTAACCACGCCAACACTCTGGAGGTGTCAGATGGCTGAACTGAATTACGCACAGGTTTCGAGACTTCTCAAGCCAGACTTTGAGTCTGGCACTCTCTATTGGCTCTACAGAACACCCGACATGTTCAACAACAACAGGTCGGATGCTGAATGCTCCAGGTGGAACAGCCGATATGGAGGGCGCCCAGCCCTGACTTGCATTGACCGGTTTGGGTATGCCAATGGTCGTATTCTAAACAAGCAATACGCCGCGCACCGTGTAATTTGGCTGCTTTATACCGGAGAATGGCCGTGCTCGGACATAGACCATATTAACGGCAGGCGATCAGACAATCGTATCTTGAATCTTAGAGACGTATCCGCTTCGGAAAACGGAAAGAATAGGCGGATGTCCAAGAATAATACGAGCGGAACGCAAGGTGTTCATTGGAACAAAAAGCGTTGCAAATGGGCCGTCATGATTAGGGACAGAGGATGTCTGCAACACATCGGATATTTTTCTGATGTCAGTGCCGCCATTCAAGCCCGCAAAGCTGCTGAATTGGAACGTGGGTTCCACCCCAACCACGGGAGGCATTAGGTCCACAATATTCTTGTTTCATGCCATCGATTATCCTGAGAGGTTAGAACGCTTGCGCGGAATCATGATAGGACTATTCGCACGCAACGTCGTGCTGCTGACGATTGTGATCGTCGCTGGCTATTCGTTATCGGATAAGTACCATTTCGAATGGGCGCCAGCAGACTACATAGCAACTACCATAGTCGAGACCGGACGGGTCCACTTCGGCAGGAGTCGGTTCGCCGAGCATGGCACACATATCGAGGAAATGCGCTTGCGCAGCGGCACGTTCTTTGATCGGTGAGTTAAGCCATTTTGAAATGAATGCTTGCGGCGTCATGGTCGCTTTACGAATGGTTGAGCGACCGGCAAGCTAGACGGCACCGGGCCGGCAGGCAAACGCTATTTCAGCTTCTCTAACTGGACCGTAGCGGTTCGGTGCGGGGCTGGTCGTAAGTCTCTGGTCATGACATGCCGTCCATCTTGCTGAAGAGTTCCTTCACCACTATTAGCGCCAAACCGATGATCGACGTAAGGTTCTGGACCAGCAGCGCCGGAAGCAACCATTCATAGTCTTTGAAGTCCCACTGGCCGGTCCCGACTTTCACCAATAGATTGAACTGGAACACCACCATCATGAAGATTACGGACATCAGGAAGATCGACCAATAGCGCTTATGGCGGTAGTGCGCAGCCAGCCCCTTAAGGTGCTCATATCCCTTTGAGCCCGTGATGGTGCGACGGATTGCTTGCTCCTCGGCTGCCTCTTGGGCGATGGCGTCGGGCATTGCGCTACCCGACGCCTCCTTTAGAGCGTCTTCGTATCCAATCTCGTCAGGCATCCTTGAGTCGATGTTCCATCATCGTCCGCGAAACGCCAAAAACGTCCGCCAATTGAGCTGGACCGGCGGCGCCCCGAACTGGTCGCAATAGATGAGACGGCACAAGCAAATTGGCGGCGAAAGTATTTGCTTCGACCTCGAACGCATTGCGGCCTGCCGGCTCGTCAAAGCGAGGCAAGAGGGGGTAGAGTTCGGGGCTCTTCAGGAACGCTTCACGGTGCAACAGAAGGTGACCAAGCTCGTGCGCTATCGTAAACGCCTGCCTTGTGGGCCTATCCTTGACATTCACATATATCCGCTTTTCACGGAAGTCGGCGACGCCGGACAGCCTGTCCGCGAGATTCCCCATATCAGAAAACATCACGTCAACGCCGTGCGACTCGGCGATCTCGATCACCGGGATCTGCGGCTCAGTGAAGTTCTTCGTCAATTCATTCGCGCGGCGTATCGCCAGCGACTTGTTCGGGTTATCGCTTGGCGATAGCGCGGCCCTGTCTCTATTCAAGGTCATGGTGCTATCTCCCTCGTTGGAGCTTGTAGCCTATTCGAATGCTACACGCTAGAACGTTTCTGAGGCTTAAATGGTGCCGCCCTTAGAGCTGCGCAATGTCACTGCGTTGCCCCGCTACACCACGGCGCTCTTCGCCCCCTCCACGGCCGCGCTAACCCTTCCTGTATGAGCACCTCACCGACGTCTGTATCGCCCACATAGACCCGTCCCAACGTCCGCCTATGGCGATCCTTCATACGCCCCTTATAGCCGCGCTCGACGCGGATCTTTCCGCCGGCCATCAGTTCCACCATCCGCGCCTTTGCAGCGCGCGCTAGGCGCTTCTCTGAGGCGCAATGGCCACGGATCTCCGGTGCATCTATCCGCGCCAGTCGCACCGTCTCTCCGTTGACGACCACCGTGTCGCCGTCGATCACGCGCCACGAGTCCGCCGGCCACGCGGTATGAGCAAGGCCGGCAGCGGCGAGGATGATCACGGGCGGATCTCCTGCCGTTCCACTGACACGGCGATGCCGTGTATTCGTTCTGTTATTGAGCTGGTTGCTCTTGCCGAGACTGGATAATCGACATCTCGACGATGCGCCCGATGGCGTCGCGCTGAGATTGGGAAAGGCTGCGAAGCGTGGCCTGCGCCGACTGAAGAGCCTGTTGTGAGCCGCCGGCCCGGATAAGCTCGTCAAGCGCCGCCACGCCGTTTCGGACCCCGCGATCTGCCATGTACTTTGCCCCGACGCCCGCGCCGGCAAACGGGACAGACGCGCCTCCGGTAACTCCCGCGCCTAGGAGATGGAGCATCATCGTCAAGCCGTTCCCGCTGGGAGAGAGTTTACCGACGAGGCGCAAGGCGTTCTGCGTCGGGGTTCCGGTAACGATTTCCTTCATGGCCTTTTGTTCATCGACTGAAAGAGCCATGCGCTTCGATGAGGCAGGATCGATAAACCTGCGGAGGTTTTGCCGAACTGCGTTTTCTTCATTCCCGCCAGAGCCGGTCGAATTGGCCCGCAGTTTGGCAGCCTCGACGGCATCCATGAACGTCTCGTTCTTGCGAACACGTGACCACAACTCGCGGGCTTGCTTCAGAGATTTAACCCCGGCCTTGGCGTCACCCATCACGACATCACCCGGAGCGATGTTTCGGACAAAATCATCGATCTCATCCACCACGATTTTCGACGCGGCGCTCTGAGACGGGTTGGTTGGGGAATAGGCGTTCTTGGTCACGCGGCGAAGCACGTCTAGGCCTTTCAGCGTCACATTCCCCTGCGAAATGCGCTCCAGATCATCAAGCGCAGCTTTTACGCCCGGCTGGTTGGCCGGATGGTAGCCGAAATCGGCAAGCTTCTGTTCAACGTTCTGGCGTAGCCGCTGGACGCTCTGAGGGTTAACGACCACACCCGCACTATCCGCCGCAGCATAGGCATCATCCGCCGCAGCGCGAAGTTTTTCCAGGGACGGGACGGTGTTCGGCGTCTTCGCCGGGAGAACCTTGGACGCAATCTTGCTGACTGTGTCCCCGACAACCGAACCGATGGGAGCGGCTATGGCGCCCGTAATAGCGCCAGTCTTGACATCCTTGTCATTGCCTAGAGCGTCTAATGTGCCATACACAGCGCCTTCCGGAGCCATTAGGCCGGCACGCGCGAGAACGCCCTTGATGCCGCTCATATTGGCAGTTCCAAGCCGTCCCGCCAGCGTAGCGCCGTTATTGGCGGCAAGAGAGCCCGTCAGGACGGAACCGGCGATTTCAGATGGCAGAGCCGCCGATGAAGCGCGATCCCGCGCCGCCTGTGTCGCGTTACGTTCCGCCTTCAATTGATCATCATAGGTTCTATCGCTAATCATCGAGTTGAGACCAGATGAAAGCTTGTCTGCAAATCCAAAAGTCGCCCCGGATGCCAGCAGCCGCGCTTCGTCATCGGCCGCCTGTGCTGCCTGCTGATACCACGGCTTCTGGTTATAGGCCTCGCGACGACCTTCTGCGGTTTGTTCCGCAACCTGTGCATCGTTGGCTTGCGCTCGATCCGCGCCGAGTTGAACGTTTGCGACGGGCTGATTGTCTTGTCCCGCGCCGTTTGCCAGTTCCGGGAACTTGGACGCAATAAGGCTCTTGATCTGCTCCTTCGGCATGTCATCGGGGAAGGCGACAACATCGCCATTTGGCATCCGAATGTTGGGCATATCGCGACCTTACTTGAAATAGTCTTCGGCGGGGATCGGCTGCGTCTGACTGCTACTATCGACCTTATCACCACCAGGACCGGCACCGATCTTCATCCCGGCAATCGCCGATTCACGGTTCAACCGCTTTTGCTCGATCGTTTGCGGGTCATCACCCGGCTGCGGGAAATACTGCTTTTCAGCATTGTCGAATTCAGACGGGGAAATGACTGCGCCGGACTCTCTGCGAAGGACCGCGTTGACGAAATCGCGCTTAGCCTGGTCATACTTTTGCGCATCGGCCGACTTGGCGTAGTTGCCAAGCACAGGAACCGCATTGGCGGCCTTGTTCCAAAGGCTCGTGCCTTCGTTAACAACGCTGTTGAGGACATCTTCCGACTGCTTGGCGCGGAGATAGAAACCAGAGTTCCTAGCTTCGGCCTCGGTAAGCTTCGGCATCTTGGCCGGGTCAACATCGCCCTGCGTCATCTGAAAGCCGTTGATCGGGTCATAGGAGACGGTCATCCCCTTCTGCTTCGACAGATTGGCCTTCCACGCCTGATATTCCTGCGGCGTGCCGTTGAACCCATTGTCCTTGGCCCAATTGTATTCATCGGCAATCGCAGGAAGCTTTGGCGTAGAGTAGTCCGCCAGTTGGTTGAACGACCCGGAATTCTTATCAACGCGCACGATTTTTCCGTTCACGTCCATGAACTGATAATCAGGCCGCGCCGCTTTTGCCTTTTCCGCCTGTGCTTTCAAATAATCATCATATGCCTGTGCTGGCGTCTTAGAACCGTTGAGCACCATAGCCGCGAGCATCGGATCTTTGTCCTGCAAATATTGCGCCGTGGTCTTCAACTGAAGCTGCTGCTGCTGCTTTTCCTTCTGCGCATTGATCGCGGTAATCGCGCCCGTGCCAGCATTGGCAAGTTGTTCGTTCCACGTCCCGCCGGACAGAAGCCCGGTTCCAAGGCCGATGAAGGTTTCAGGCGTGAGAGACCCGGTGTTGAACGGCATCAGCGATACCCCGCGTTACGAAGGGCAAGAAGCCCGACCATCTGTTGAGGCGAAAGCGCGCGCTGTTGCGCCGCTATGGGCTGGACGCCGGGACCGTAGTCATTTCCGGTTTGGATATCGACGTTGGAGCCGCCATCCTCGGGACGCTTCGGCTTGTCTTTCTTGCCCGGTATGAAATTCACATTCGGCGTCGATGAGTAGACCGACGCGAGATAATTGCGCCAATCACCTGTCCCGCCGCCAAAGCCCTGGTTCAACTGGTTTGCCAGCGCGTTCCGCTGCCCCGGCATGAATGCGGGAATCATGTTGGGCTTGTCGTCGGGCTTCCCGCCCTTCTTGTCGGGCATACGGTTATCGTCGCCCATGGTCGGAAATTTCTGCTTGTTGAGCGCCGCGAGACCCGTGGCCGGTGTCATCCACATCATCAGAGAATCCCCATACCGGAAAGAAGGCCATAGCCGAGAGACGCGCCGCCAAGCGTTTGCAGGAGCGGGTTAGGACCGGGTGCGAGTGTCGTGCTGCTGGACGAACCGTAGCCAGAGCCGGCGCCGGCAACGCTCAACAGCTTGTTGAGTTGCGACCACGGATCGTTGAGCGCGCGGTTCCGATCCTCGATCGTGCGGCGCTGCAAGTCTTCAAACTGCGCACCAATCCCGAGCTTTGTCTTGATGGGGTCTTGCATCCCCTGATACGCCGATCCAAGATTGGCAATTCCAGCCTGTCCCATATTGCCAAGCTGGGAAACCGCACTGTTGCGGTCATTCATCCAGTTCTGGAAATCGGTGTATCGAGCCGAATTCGACAGATCGCCTAGAGTGCGTTCCTTAACGCCTTCGTGAACACCGGAGCCATATCGCCCCGCCGCAGCCGCGCCCTCGTCCACGGCGTTTCCTGCGTCCCGTAGCGTGGCATTAAGCACGTCTTGGAACCCCGACGTGTTCGGGTCATAGGACGATGTTGCCCGCGTCTTCAGATTGGTAATCGCGGACTGCATTTCCGGGTTATAGCCGCCAGCGTCTATGATGCTCTGATATTGGCCTGAGAGCCCCTTGCCGCGAAGGTTCCGATCCGCCATGCGGTTGGCAATGTTGTTGCCCTGCATGGTGTAGTTGGACATCGGGACGACATTGGAGCCCTGATTGCCGCCAACACCTTGCCCGTACATCTTGATCGCGTCACGGAAACCCGTGTTGAGGATCTTCCGCACGCCGGGCCACGGCATGTTCTGGGTCTGTGTGCTGGTTTCAGTCGTTCCGCCGGGCATCAGATAGCCACCTCATATGTCTGCCGGATGATTTTCGCGCCCGGTAGCGCGCGTTTGAACAATGCGCCGAATTCCTTCCGGCCATTCGCGATAAGACTTTCAGCGCCGCCTCTGCGCCCGATTTCGCCGGCTTTGACGACTAGCGGCCCAAGCCAATCTCGAATGGATTCCCCAACGAGTAAGAGGCAGCAAAACTTGCCACCTTCAAAACGCCATATGGTCATTCCGACAAAATCCGTCCCGTCGTGCGCCACGACCATGAAAGCCATGCCAGAGCGGCACATGGTCCAGTAATCGCCGGCCGAATAATCGGGATTTGGCGTCTTCCTCAGGCACTCAACCACTTGCTGCGCAAACACAGGCCATACCGCATCGACATCGGCCTGTGCGACAACGTCGGCTCTCACTGGCCGCCCTGTCCGCTGGTATCGCTCTCAATCAGCACGACGACGACGTGTAGTGTCGATGATCCGGATGCCTTGAACTTGAGCGTCTTGCCGTATTCGATCGGCGTGTGATGGTTGGTGAGGACCAAGCAGGTCTCAGAACCAAACGTGTCCGCACCCCATAGCGAGATGTTGTCCGACCCATCGTCGATCGAAAAGTCAAAACCGACATCGGAGCCTAACAGGCGAACCGAAGCACTTTCCAGCGTGTAGACAAACGCCTTGCCTGATGGGCTCTCTATATTGACGGAGGACGAGTCCGTAACGATCTTCCGGACTGTGATGCGCTTTCCAGCCGACGCGACGAACAAGGTCAACGCGGGTCTCCCCACGATTGATTGCACACAGGCTGTCTATCGTGTACAAAAAGCGAACGCGCCGGGTGTCTCACCACCGCGACGCGCTCTGACCAGATGATCGAGAAAGGATCAACCATGGCTAACCTCACCTATCATGACGTTGCGCGCCTTCTCAAGGCGGATTTTGAGACTGGGCGACTGTATTGGTTGCCAAGGGCGCCTGACATTTTCAAAAAAACGGCGGCCAGAACCGCAGATCATACATGCCGATGGTGGAACAGTAGATTTGCTAACGCTGAAGCATTCACGAGCATAAACGCGAATGGCTACCACTCCGGAAAGCTGTTTCGGCGCGGGTATGAAGCACACCGTGTCATCTGGCTTCTTGCTCATAGGGCATGGCCAGAGGACCAGATTGACCACATAAACGGTGACCGATCCGACAATCGCCTAGCCAATCTTCGCGCTGTTACCTTGGCCGAAAACGTTAAAAACCAGCGACTCCGCGTCACCAACAACAGCGGCATAATGGGCGTGAGCTGGAAGGCCAGCAACGGCAAATGGCAGGCACGGATCTGCGTTAATGGCAGAGACAAATACCTAGGCCTATTCGAAAGTCTTTCTGATGCTTGTGCTGTCAGAAAGGCAGCCGAAATCGAATATGGGTACCACCCAAACCACGGGCGGGTGTGATGGTTCTACTGTGAGCCAGATTGCGTCTCCGTCAAATAGACCCCGCCAAAATATGTCCACGCGGCCCCCTCCGGAATTTCGGTAGTGATCTTAAACACTCGGCCATCGGCTCGAATTGGTATTTTACCAGTCCTTGCCGATGGCGTAACGGGCAGTCGGTCACGAAAGACCGACCCCTTTATATCAGCCGTCGCGACTGTCACCGATGCGCTTGAAGTGTCCGCGTCCAATCGCCCAGAATTTACAAAGAACCTCTGATGTCCTTCGTCTGCGGCCTGGTTGGAAATGATGGTCGCAGCAAGGTTTGGTCCATTGAGAATGGCAAAGTAGCCTTCATCGGTAATCGCACCCAACTCGATAGCGCCGCCGTCCCAGAACGAGCTATCGAACGGAACGTCTATGTCGTCGATGGTCTCGAATATGTCCGCCATGCCGTCGATCGTGATGCCAGCGGTCTCAACCGTGAACACAGCCGCGAGCGGCGCATCGGTGAGAAGCCACTGATCAATCTGCCACTGATAGCCAAGCAGCCAGTTAGCGCCGTTCGCAGCCGTGAACCGGAACCAGACGACCTTGCGCTTTCTGTCCAGCGCCGATGTCATGTTGACGCGGGCGCTTTCCTCGGTATTCTGCGAAAACCACTTATCAATCCGCTCCGCGCCAATCGGCGTCATCGCCATGCCACGGAAAAATCCGTCGTGGGCATAGAATACGAAATCATCATCGCCGATTTTGCAGATCGAACCGGGAGAGACCGCACCCCGCTCCGAACTCACGGTGGAGAACTGATAGATCCACTGAGAGACGCCGGAATAGTCCATACGTCGGATCGCGTTGCGGCAAAACACGATGGCGCCAAACGACATATCGACGCCGCCCGTAATCCCGTTACCGATGGGCTGGACCTGTTCATCGCAACCACGAAGACCGATCACGTTATAGGTCGGGTCATTGAGCCCGGACCACTGCTGTTCTGACGTGTCGCTCGTTTTGCACAGGCGATGCAGGCGGTCGTTCGTCACCATCAGGTATTTGGCAATCGGCGCTGTCGAGTTGGTCGAAAACGCCGTGTCAGCAGCAATGTCAAACATCTGCTCCGCATCAACGCCGTTCTGCGCGTAGATCGTCGTACCGAACTGCTTGAATGACCAGAAGCCGTTTTCCGGCACGTTGTAGGGCGCATCAGGACCAGAAATATCGATGAAGGTCTTTTCTGTCGTATCGACACGATAGAGCGCGTCCGTGGTGCCGACGATGCGAATGTCCGTCCCATCCGCCAACCGCGCGTAGAACGCCCCCTTTGCCGTCCCTGGCAGTAGCACTTCACCGACAAGAGCCGCGCCATCAGGACCGGATACGATGTAATCACCCGAGACAGCGTCAGTCAGGGGATTGCCGTACTCGTCCGTGAGAAACCCGAGGAGAGGGCTAAACGCGATCGGCCCCGGCAACGGCTCTACGCCGTCAATGGTCGGAACAACGTTCAACTGCTGTGGGCTCGCCTCAAGCGTGAATGGCGAGCGATCCGGCATGAACCGCGCGACGGGCACTTTCATGCGATGGTCATCCCGCGCGGCATCCCCGGCGCATAGGCATACATCGAAAGCGTGTCACTACCCACAATGCCGGAAAGCATAGACGACATGATCGACGAACTGCGGCTAGCCAGCGCTTCATCCCTAGTGAAGAGCCCGAGTTGCGCCAACGTGCCATGCAGATAGAGGACCGGGTATTTGTCCAGCAACCAGTTCGTGTCTGTGTCGTTGGCAAGATCAGGGATCTTGGCGTAATAGGTCAGTTCCAGATCGCTGGCGGAGACCGGATAGGTGTAGAGCGACTGCCCGATGATGGTGAAATACTGTGGCGCGCCGCGAGACCTGTCCGGGTAAATCTCATCGGCCTTCTGCGGCGTGATGTAGGTCAGCGGATTGCGCAACACGGTGAGGTCGATCACGCGGCGGTATTGCAGATAGTCGGTCGGCAACGTCGACACGAAATCAACCGGCGTCAGGGTCTCGACGCTTTCCATCTCCCTCAATCTCAGGGCCGACATATCCGCCGAACCGTAGTTGAAAACGTGCGTTGTCAACTGCACGAACTCAGTCACGCGCTCGTCAGAGACGTTTGTGTAATCGGCCCATTCCTGCACCGCCGTCTTGAGCGTCCCGAGGTCGACAATTCCAGCCATCAGACAACACCTCGAAACGTTCTGTAGGGGCGCGCCTTTTCGGAGTTCAACCACCACTTCATATGGTCGTCATCTCCCTCTTTGACGCGGCGCATCAATTCGCTCTGCTGGCTGAAAAGGACGTTGAGCGGGACACGGGCGACAACCCGGCCTTCCTCGCCGAAGCGCTTGCCAAAGGAATCGTTGTATTCCTGCTGATTGTAGGCAATCAGGTTGTCATCCGCGACGTACTCGGTCTTGAGAGCATAGCTCCCGTTGTCGTCAATGACGCACCTGTACCGGCGGAAGTGCGGCGTGATCTCAATCAGTTCCCACGCCGAATCCGGGATTTTTGACGGGTCAAGCGATCGGGTCATCTCTGACTGCAATCCCCTTCGCAATGACGTTCTTCGCTTCGTTGACTTCAAGCTGGACGTGCGTGCCGGCGAAGACCTTCGAACGTTGCTCTTCGGTCGGCGGCTCGTCGTTGATCAGGAAATCTTCGATCGGGTGATAGTTGCGCAGAAGCTTGACGGGGAAATAGCCCTTCTTCGGTTCTGCGGCTGGCTTCGGCTCGTCCGTGACGGTTTCAACCGCAACACTCTTGGGCGGGCGCCCGCGACGGGCCGCGACGGCATCGGAAATTGCGTCTTCGCTGGTCATGTCGTTCATCCTGTTCTCCATAGAAAAAGGAGGGGCGCGAACCCCTCCCTGATGACGTTGCGGTATCGGGCGTTAGACCGCAGCACTGAACATCGTTGCCTCGGTCCCGGACGCCGAGCCGGTGATGCGAACCCACCACACGCCAGACGTGACGTCGCCAAGTTCGATGAAATCGCCCTTGATGCCGCCCTTGGTCGTGCCGTTCATGGTGATGGTGTCGCTGTCGGACGCCGTTTCCCAACCAACGACGGTATCGCCGGAGTCCTGCGCCATAAGTGCAAGACCGGCCATGATGTCGGTGGAGTTCGCAACCTGGACAATCAGGTTGTTTGACGTGACGGTCGTGCCGACGAAGATGCGATACCATCGACCCGACCCGCTCGACGCGGGAAGGGTGATGGTTGTCCCGGCGGCGCGGTTCACGGTGATGAACGCGCCGGCGTGGTCTTTGGTCAGGGTTGCCGTGGAACCCGTGATGTTGATCGGCTGCATGAATTCAGTCATTGTGATTTCTCCTCGCCTTACGAGCCGGAAGTGAAGCCGTAGGTGTCGGCGATGCAGCCATGAGCGGCTTCGTTCTTGACCACCAGCGTGTATTCGGTGTTGAGCACGCGCTGTTCGGCGTCCGCCGTTTCCGCCGGGGTATGCTGTTCGATCGGACGAAGCACACCCTGAGAGACCATGGTGGCGTCGATGATGAACACGTTACGGCAGTAAGCCGCGCCGGCTCGAGCCATCTGGCGGTTGGGAACAACCGTGAGAGTGCCGAAGTCGGACAGATACACATCGGCCGCCGCAACGATCGTGGTCTGGTCCTTCTTGGGGGTCTCGTAACGCTGCGGAGCAACGCTCGAATCCGCCATGAAGCCGGAGAACACGGTCTTGTTGTAGGGCGACGTCATGATGACGCGCGGATTGCCGCCGGCAACGAAGGTATCGCGAATGACGCCGTCGAGAAGCGTCTTCGAAAACGCCCGCTGAGTACCGTTGGTCGCGGCGTCAACCACGTTGGTGGACGTATTGAAGCCGCCAGACGCGCCACCGGAGCCGAGAGCGTCATTTGTGGCAAGCCACGCACGGAAGCCGCCAGACGTGCGATTGGACGCGCTGTTGCCCGAACCTGCGGACGACGCCTGGTTGGCAAGCAGGATCACTTCCTGGTCGATGCGCAGTTCAACGCCACGCTTGGCGAGGATGCGAGCGACTTCGGACTTGCGACCGGCCTTGGCAACCTTTTCCTGCGTCCGGGTGATCGCGAACGCCTTCTCCGAGATCTGGCAGTAGTTGCCAACACGGGTCGTCGGGCTGATCGTGTCATAGACGTAGGAATTGCCTTCCGGGACGTTGTTCGACGCATTCGGCGAGGCGAGCACGTCGGTCTGCCATTCCGGCTTGATACCGGCAACGGTTTCCTTGCCGATCAACGATACGAAGGGGGTTTCCTCCGGGGTGATCATAGCGATGTAATCGGCGAGCGTTTCTCGATTGCCGACTGCATCATACGTTTCAAAACTATTGGACACCTGAGCCATTTATATCTCCTGTTCTCAGACGAATTGTTCGAGAGCTTTGGCAGCATCTTGAAGGCTGCCGGATTGGCGGAGACGATCGATTGAGGTGTTGCGGTCGCGCACTTCTGCGGACTGCGGAGCCATGCGCTGACGTGGCGGGATGCGCGGAGCCTGTCGACCCGCTGGGGCCTGTGCTGCCGGCTTTGCCAGTTTCGAATCCCGCTTGGCGATGGCCTTGCGGAATGCGATAGCGTCTCTCAGAACCATGATGTAGCGATGATCCGGAACGGCGTCTATTTCCTCTTTGGTGAGTTTGTAGACAGATGTGCCGATCTCATGCGCATCATTGCGGAACTTTTCGAATGCGGCCTTATCCTTGAAAGCCGGGATGGCTTCCATGAGGGCCTCATTCTCCTTTTTCAGGGCTTCTTGCCAGTTCCGCTGCTGCTCCGCCAGTTTGGCCTCGTGCTCCTTTTGAGCCTCGGCTTCCGACTGACGGCGAGCGTTCCAGAGTTGCTCTAGCTCCCCCATATCCTTCTGGTAATTCTCGCGTGCCCTGAGATACAGGATATACCCGTGCGGGTCTTCATCCGGATCGACGGGCTGCGGTTCCTTGGGGAGAAGCTTTTGCGCCAAAGTCAAGAGGACTTCGCGCTGGTGCTCAATCTGTTGTTTCGTTTCCGTGATTTGACTACGTTCCTGCTCGAACGCTTTCTTCTCGTTCGCAAGAGCCGTGGTCTTTTCGGTGAATGTGCGCTGAAACATGCCGTTCAGCTTCAGTTCCTTGACGGTTATCGTAGTCCCGTCGTCCATAACGACCTTGGCATCATCTGCCGCAAACTGGCCGTTCTTGTACTTGGGTTCCTCCGGGCCGCCGGACTGTTGCTCGTCAGTCTCATCGTCAAATTCAAGGCCGTCGTCTTCGTCCGCTTCGGCTTCCGCCTTGGCTTCGTTCTTCTGGCCTTCATTCGCGCTCTCTTCGGCCGATGCGCTATCCTGATCAGCTTCTTCAAGCTCGTCCGGGACGCTAGACAGAAGGTTTTCAATAGCCGCCGCGCCATCTTCGACAGACAACGCGGAATCGCTACCGGACCCCGTTTCGGGGCTATCGGGTGCAGACATTTGCGGTATTCCTCAGTTGGGGAGTGGACCGGCTGTCAGACGAACTGGACCGGCTTTTCTTCGATGTTCTGGAGCGTGATCATCTGTTCAAGCTCCGACATGAATTCATCGCAGACGGACACCTTGGCTTGAAGGCGTACAACGTCTGTTATCTTGTTGGCGTCGGCGGCTATAAGCGCGTCAACGGCTGCCTTGCGGATGTTCGCCAAGGCGTGAATAAGCGTTTCGTCGCTCTTGAGGCGAGCGGCTTCAAGGGATAGGCGCTGACGTTCGTGTTTGACGGCGTCGGATTCTGCCATCTCACGCATCCCCCGGCTTGTTGCCTGCGCGGGAAAGCCTGTCTTCGATCATCGCGTCAATGAGGTCGTAAACGCGCGGCATCAGGAACGACGACCGAACGACAGCTTTCAGTTTTTCCTGTATTTCTTCGGGCTCAGCCGCAATACGCTCGTATATGGCGGCATATTCTTGTTCGCTCATCTCTCAGCCCTCCCCTTCGGTGGGCTTGGTGCCGTTGAGAACAATGCTGCGAAGCGCCTCTATCTGCGCTGGATAAAGAAAGATTTCCGAGGTGCCGCTCAAACCCATCTGATTAAGCACCACGACATCCTGGTTGTCGTATACAGTGACCTGAGTGTCACCATATCCGTACTTGTCTTCAATCGTTAGCTCGTAGATCCTACCACGCACTTCACCAAGATTAGCCATCTTCGTTTCCTCGCCACAGTTGCCACAGTAGAGCCCCGCCAGCCTGTGACGCACTGACGGGGCTCACGATCACCCACGCGGAAGAGGGAGGAACGCGCGGGGAACTTGGAATGCTATGTTAGCCCGGATCTCCCCCAAGGTGCACGTTACCGCCTCCCAACGTTCGTGCCGTCTGGTTGAATGCGTCGGCAAACCCGTACTCGCGTTTCAGCCGCAACTCTTCGGCCATCTGCTCTCGCTTCAGGGCAAATTCCGCCGTCATCTGCTCCCGCTTCAACTGGATTTCAGCCGCAAGCTGCTTGCTCTTAAGCCCCGCGTCGATCTGCATCTGCTGGGTCTTGATCTCTGCATCGGCCTGCATCTGTTGCGACTTCATCGCCATTTCCGCAGCGGCTTTTTCTTTTTCGGCCCGCAACTTCGGATCGTCTTGGCCGGCGGCCGCCTTGGCCGTATCCTTCATCTCGTCAAGGCGTTCCGGCGTGATCTCAGGATAGTACGTCTCGGGAGACTTGACGCCAGCCGCTTCCGCCATCTTGATCTGCGTCTTGATGATCTTAGGCACCATGTCCAACGCCTCATCAACGAAGCCCGCTGCCTGAAGCTGCTGCAAATCCGCCTGCTGCGTCATCATGATGTTGTTGAGCATTGCCATGTCACGGTCACGTGAGCCGGTGCCAAGGCCGACGTTGATCACGATGTCCATACCGATGTTCCACTGACGCGGGTCCATGTCGACCCACTTGTCCCGGAGACGAATGGTGCGGGCGCGGTCCTGGTTCTTCACCACGATCTTGAGGCTCTTCTGGAAGACGCGCTTCCATCCAAGCTCTGCCTGATTGCGGGCGATAAGCTCCACCTGCGAATGCGATGCATCGCGGTTGATCTGCGCCGCTGTCGCAGTCTGGTTTTGCAGCGCTTGCGGATCAAGCGAAGCTGACGCGCGGGACACGCCCGTCCGCATTTCAATCACGCCATCGAGGTGATCCATCGCGGCAAGGATTTTATCACCGACGAACGGCGTCACGTCCCACTGCACCGGGGCGGAACTCGCCTTCTTGATGATCGGAACGCCGATCTGGCGATTGATCAGCGCTTCCATGTTCAGAACGGAATCCTTCTCGACAATCGGCATAGGCATATTGACCTGATACAGATTGTCGAAAAGCTGGCGGCCAAGCACGGTCTTGAACTTGGCCAGATCTACAACTTCATCCGCGATCGAATCCGACGCAAGGCGATGCGGGACCGGCGTGCAAGGGATCTTGTCGTAGGGCGTTTCGTCGTCCCACTCTTCCCAATCGAGAATGTTTGACCCGCCGGCATGACCGGCGTACATGACGCGGACAACCTCCGCTATGCCATCGTCGTTGATGTCAGCCTTTACATAGCATTCGTAAAGGTTAATGCGCTCCATTGCGTGTTCCGGCGTGTCGTACTGCCTCGTAATGAGGTTTCGACGCGCAAGGTCTTCCGGCGAGACCAGCCGTGCGGCATAAGCCGGGATGGAATCGACGCGCTCGCGTTCGAACCCCATCTTGATTAGATCAGAGCGGGTGAGGTCGATCGACTTTTCGAACTGGAAACGCCAGTTTGTGTGAAGATCAAGCGCGTTCGGGTCGGTTCCGAAGTTTTCAGGCGCGACGGTCTGATAGACAAGCCGGCCCATTTTTGTCGTGCGGCGAATGCGGACGTCGAAGAGAGCGACGGGCTGCATTACCGTCATTTCTTCCAATTCCGTCGTCTCTGCTGGAAGCGCAGGCTCTTCCGCCATCCCCATCATGTCGGGGTCGGCTTCTGGCTCCATACTTTCCATCCCAGCCGAGCGCATGTCCACCATCGGTGGCTGCATCATCGGGTCAGCAACGGGCGGAATTTCAATCTCAGCCGGCACGTCCTGGAAATAAGGCTTCGACTTCTCGACGACCTCGACCTTGACGTAATAGGAACTGTTCTCGTCCGCCTCGTCGGAATTATCCTCGGACAAGATGACGGCGATTTCCTCTTCCGTCATGCCCGTGTAGGTGTGATATTTTACGTTCTCGCGGATGTCCCAGAACTGCTTGACAATGCCGTCCTTGTTGACAAGCGCGTCCCACGTCGCATCCCACATGATCTGGTAGCCGGGGTTATCCCGCCAGAAGCAATAGTTGAGATAGTCGGCGGCCTGATCGCAAGCCGGCTCGTCAGCCTCAGTCTCGGGAAGGCAATCAACGATGCGATCCGAGGCCGTAAACACGCGCATGACATCGGGCAATATCCAGCCAACGACGTTGGACACGTCGCGGCTCACATACTTTGACCGCCCTTCGACCACAGGCACATCGTTGATGTTGCCGTTATAGTAGTTGATCGCGCGCTCACGATAGGGCGTAAGTTCCGAGCGGATGTAGTTCTCCGCAATGGCAATCTCGTTGTCGAGAATGCCTTTCAGGCGCGATTCATCAAAATCTTCAGGCATCAAGCCACCCAACTGCGATCAGCCTTGACGGTAATGTCCGTCTTCGGCGTCTCGGCAAAGCGCTTCATCATCAGGGCGTAGCGCGAAGCGGAAATGAGGTCGTCTCTCTCTTTCACGATCTTGCCATCCTTCCTGTGATACATTCGAAACTCGTCAATCCAGCGCGTGCATGTGCGGAACACCTTCCACCGGCCCGTCTTCATCCGGTCCAGCATGTCCATGACGCCGGCCTCGACGCTGCTTGAACCGTCCTCAAACGTTGCTTTCTCAGGTAGCATGTTGAGGTTCTGGTCTCTGTACTGCTGCGCTAGTTGTTCGCCGCTGCCCTTGTCGTGCTGTAGTCCGTCATGAGGCCATGCCCATGGCAGCCAAGGAGCCCACGGGCGAATAGACGCGGCATGAATGACCGGCGTGTTTTGGCTCTCTCGATACTCTGCCGTGAGGTAAATCGTGTCTGTGTCGCGGTCCCATGCAAGCCGAGCCGCCGCCGTGGGGTGGTCCCAGCCAAAGTCAAGGCCGCCAATCTGCGCCCAATGCTTCGGAATGTCGAAGGGATCAACCAGTATGCTCTCTTCCGTTACCGGGAAGATGCGTCCCGATCCAAGCGCCGGAATACCTTTTGCTCGCGCCTCTCGTTCGTGTGCCGGGTAGCTGGCAACGATTTTGGCTCTGTCCTCTGCCGAGTAGTGCTCCGCATCGTCAATCGTCATCGTGGTTATGTGGCGAGCCAGCGCCCCCATATCGCCAACTTGTGGCGACAGAAACCGCAGCACCACTGAGGACATGCCGAGCAGCGGCGTGAACGTCATAACCGCAAATTGGCCCCTCTGGCCGTTGTTGGTTCGCGTCAGGCCCTCGCTATAGATGTCCTCCGGCGGCTCTTCGTCGAACCACACGCCGTCTATCGTTGGCCCCTGCCATTTCTCGCGACCCTTCTCATAGGACTTGAACGAGAGTACGCTTTCGCCGGCTTGGATATCCCCGCCGCCGCCCCAACGGACAACGACACTGTCCAACAGGTTCGGAACGCCTAGGGCTCTTGTGCGCCCGACGATGCAGTCCGCCGGGATAAAGCCGGTCCCCCATTCTTCCTCTTTTGCCGGAGGGCCTACAAGAATACGCTGCGGGTTGTCCCGCGTGGTTTCACTCGTAACGCCGGCCGCCCAAAGCGTCGGGGCCGTATCATACGTCGCGCCATCCCACCACTTTGGATAACGGCCCGTCAGGTGCATGGCCCACTCAGCGCCGCCCGCTATCGTTTTCCCGACCTGATTAGCCGCAATGAGCAACCGTTCACCAAATCTCTTTCCCGCGTCGTGGAAGTCGATCTGCTTCGAATACGGCGAGTAAAAGCGAAGCTTGTTAGTGCGTTGTCTCCGCTCGATCTCCACCGCTAGAGCCACCCGCTCCTGAAGCAGTGAGGAAAGGTCTGATTGTTGCATCTAGCTTCTTCATCCGCTCAATCAGTTGGTCATCCGTCATCTCTCCCATCTGGTTGAGATTGACATTCAGATCCTTCGGCATTAGCGAAGCCACAACCTTCAGGTACTGCTCTGGCTTCTCGGCTATGACCCGCTGGATAACGGATGGCCCCTGCGCTTCCCACGACACTAGAAGGTCTTCAAGGAACGCTTCACCAAGTTTGTTGCGAGACCCTTTCGGTCGTCCGGGGTTCCCGGGCTGGAACCGCCTGCCTTCCGGAACTTTATTCGGCGTTTTCGCCTCGTTTTTTCGCGGCTTGTCTGACATGGCCTTGCTGTCAGTACAGCGCCACCAGATCGGTGGCTGTGGTGCTTGTTGCATTCACGCGACGAGCGCGAACGGGAAGGACGGTTCCGGACGGTACGTTCTTGAACGTCACAGCGGAGTTTGCGACTGTGACCGCGACAACATCGCCACCTACTCCTACGTAAATACCGCGCGTGACAAAGCCGGAGAAGTCAGTTGAATCGCTGGTCGTGACGGCAACGTAGTCCAGCGCAGGCGCCAGGATGTTGTTGTCCTTGAGTGCGTGCTTAGCGTCAGAGACGGCCATTGGTCATCCTCTTGTCGTCAAAGATCCGAGCCGGGCTTCGCCATCGTGGCGCGAAGCATCCAGCCGTGTTTCTGGTGAATGTCGATGCGGCCCTGTAGCATGTTGGCGAGGCCGTAATTATCGTGCATCACGCCCGTGATTTTCATGAAAACCAAGTTCTCTTTCAGCACGCTTGCGGACAGACACAGCCTCGTCAAAGTCTGAGTAAAACCCAAGGTGCTTTGTCTTCCTATTGACGCCGATGCTGGCCCACCATTTCCCTGTCTGCTTGAACCACCTGACCCCAGGAATGCCGCTTGAGTTATCGACCCTGAGTTTCGCATTTCTTGCGTTATCTTGGTGAGAGACAGAGCGGAGATTAACCAGCCTATTGTCCGTTTCATCCCCGTTGATGTGGTCTACCTGTCCGGCAGGCCATTGTCCGTGAGCTAGAAGCCAAATAACTCGATGAGCGTAGTACACCCTATTGTTGATGTTGCCGGCTTTATAGCCATTGCGGCTGGCGGTTAGTGCCTCTTTACCGGCGTTCTTGGCGTTCCACGAATTCCGGCTAGCGATAGCCGATTGCTTCCCGTCATCAAACAAATCCGTTGAACGCTCTTTCCAGAACAGCTTTCCGGTCTCGAAGTCCGCTTGAAGCAAACGGGAAACGTCACTAAAACTAAGCTCAGCCATTTGCGATCCTTTCACGATCGATATGGTTAGGGTTGGGCTGGTGTTGGTAGCACCGCCTGACCCGTTTATATTAGCACGACTGCGCCTTGAAATAGAAGGCCCATGTTTCCGCGAGAGAAGCCCGGAGGGAAGAGACGAGAGCGCTATCGGCCATGATGGTTCCTACCGATTAATCCCAGGGTCTTCGGGCGCATCCGCTTTCTTTACCACGACACGTAACGCCTTGGTTTCATCGTGCGTCATACATTTTAGGCCGCTGTCTTCAATCCAGTCCAGACCAACCTTATGCAGGAGCGCGCCGCCCTCTATTTTGCTCTCAGTGATGAGCCCGACATCTCCCGTTGCCCTTATGCGCATGAATGTCCCCACATAAGCGTACAGGCATCGTGGATGTATCCCCGACTTGGCGTATTCCACCTCTTGTCGGTAATGGTGAGAGAAAGTGCTATCCGGCCGAAGCTCAAGCATTTTTGAGATGATCCAATACTCAACCATCCCGAATCGCTCAAAACACGCCTCTGCGAAAAAGCCGTTCATTTCATCGCCAAGTTTTACCTCGAAGCCACCGTCCCACATTGTTGAGATGTGAAAATTGGTTTCGCTATCATACAGGTCTTGGAAAACGCTCATGGGTTCTTGCACTCATCGAGGAATAGCCAATGGTCGTCTATGCGGACGAGATGACGGCCGTCAGGATGCTGGGAGGTGGCGTCTACCTCGCCAGTGATGCCTGAGAGGGGATGGTATAGGACCATGCCGAGCATTGCTATTTCCTCTATTTTACCCGGTTTTACCACAAATAATTTGTTGACGGCACCAAATAATTTGCTATTATCGGGGCATCAACCAAGGAGACACGGACATGGGAACTTTCAGCAAAACAACAGAATGGGTCCAAAATAAAAAGACTGGCACTGTCGGACTCGTCGTCTCGCGCTACATCAACACCTTCAATAAGAAGGCCATGGTTGAGGTCGCCACCAACGGAATCATGGCGAAGAGTGAGCGGGCATATTGGCTCGCTTCCAGCGTCAATGATCACCACGCCTAAAGGAGGCTAACATGCAAAAGCTCATCGCCGCCGTCCTTGCCGACCCTTTCAACATCGAAAAGATCAACGCGCTTTACGACTACGCCCTCGTTAACTACCGTGAGGCCGCCGCGCTTTCGGCCAAAATCAAAGGCGAACTCTCCAGACATGGAATTCGCCTGTGACCATATCTCGCCAAGACCACGACCAGATCATCCAGTCAGGAGAGCCCGCAGAGGGAAGGATTAACGGCGTTCTCCGTGGCGGTCACGTATTTCAGGGGCGCTTTTACGCCTCTGCCGCAACCAACATAGGAGTACTGGACGCCCCACTTTCCCAAATCCAAGACCTCAAGATCCACAACCGAGAAGGAAAGCAGAAATGAAGCCGTTTGACACCTACCAGAAAGACAGGACCACTCTGAAAGCCTTGGCCCGCACGATACAGGAATCCAAAGATCCAGAAGAGATCGAAGGCGCCGCAGACAAACTGTCTGACCTTGTGCTTTCAATCCTCTCCGACGAAGATGTCTCCTTGACAATGGAGGCCGGCGATTAGAATGACACCTGACCAATTCACCCGCTGGCTTGCCGACATGCGCTCGGCAGGCCGTATCCGCTTTAAGAAGGACGCCGCAGACATGCTTGGCAAGTCCTATGAAATGGTCCGCTTATACGAGCGGGACGGGACGCGAGAGGTTCAAACCGATCTTGCTTGCGCCGCCCTTCTAGCAGGACTGGAGCCCTATCAGTAGGTCTCTTCCCTCATATGGAAAGCCCCGCCAGCAATGACGGGGGAAACTCAGTGAACCGCCAGAATCTCGACACCGTGGCTCATCGCGAAATCGTAACATCCGAGCCTGTTCTCGGCAGCATAAACAACAACACCCTCGCAATCGACAAGGCCCCAACCATCTTCAACCGGGACCAAATACCCGATCATGCAATGGTGAGCCATGTAGATGGAAGGCGATGCGATTTCAGCGCGCTGCATTTTGCTCTTCCGCCATCCTCGTTAGCCTGTGGATCATGCAATGTAGATGGCCGATCATAAGCTCCAGGTCGAAAGGCCCGGCCTCAAATGCGACCATGTGCCCGTCATGCCTCTGTACAATTGCAGCAATTCCTGTAGCCGCACCAGATGATAGCAATTCGGAAAGAGAGTCTCGCGCCACCACTACGTCCTCATGCGGTTCGTTTCCGTCCGCTAGAGCAATGCCGGTGATAGTGACTATCTTTGACATCTCGCCTCTTGCAGCTAGCCCCGCCTGCAATAGATGCGGACGGGGCGGGAATGGAGCGGAATACGGGGGTCGAACCCGCGACATCCTGCTTGGAAGGCAGGCGCTCTACCACTGAGCTACTTCCGCAAATTTGGAGCGGCGACCGGCATTGCAGCCAGTTCTTGTCGAGCAGTGCAGAAAGGTGGCCAATCCAAACCGCGTCTGCCGTTACGCGCTTGCGCGCCGCGTATTTACTACGGCTGGCGATCAACCCAGCCGGCCTGCGGTGCAGGTCTTGAGAAAGGGTCGACACCTATCCTTGGCAGGATGCGATGCCTACAATGGAGGCCGGGCTTGATACCGCTATCGGGCCGTGTCGTTTCTAAGCGATCCCGGTTTTCCGCGCTACTCGCTGCGTGTCCATCCACGCCGCTCCACTGATATCGGTCCCACGAGAACAAGGCCCGAAGGCCACCTTTCGGCTCCCACTACTCTCGGCAGTGAGGTCTCCTCGCGGGATTACGTCACCGGGCGTTCGAACCTTACGTCACGGCTGGCTTGGCCAACCCCTTGGAACCCGGTGATAGGCTTCGGAATGGGATAGACGCCGGCTTGCAAGGCTCCCGAAACAGGATCGGGCGGCATTCCGTTTCGGCCCCTCTGCCAACAATCGAGCAGACGCATGACCGCCATTCCGAACTGCGACAGGACGACCGCCGGGCCGCGTGAGATGTACGGTTGAACGAGAAGCTGCTAACCCGGTACAGCACCGTACATCATCGTCCTGATAGGCTTCGGGGCAAGTGCAGGGCTCGTCAAGGCTCTAGAAACCTATCCGTCCAGCGGCTTGCGTTACTTGGCGCTCTTGACCAGTATAAGCTACGGCTCCGTTGCCAGAGCCGACCGGAATCGAACCGGCATATTCCAAGTCCCGAACTCGTCGCCCTTATCGGGCATTCATGCGCCCCTTGCGGGGGATAAAGTCTGACCCGATGGCTCGTCCGCTACTCATGGCTACAGCGCGCGCTTCACCACTTTTGCTCAAATTGTGTCCTGCCTGCGCTCGGTTCCTCACGCGCTCTATTTTTCAACGCCGAAGCGGGCGACCTCATGCGCCCCATGTCAGGGCAATACTTCTCAATAGCCTCGATCAAGCGAAGCCGTGGGCCGGCGAAGAACACGCGCTGAACACCCACAAAATCAGTTGCAGAGAAGTTATAGCATCAGACGGATGATTTCAAGCGTCATCGTTCGCGGATACGACCTCATCAGCCTTAGCCGAGATTACGTTCTCGGTCGGCATCGGAACCTTGACCTTGACGACATATCTTGCGCTCGCGTCAGGATCTTTCCATGTCGATCCTTCATAAGACACAATCCCATCCGCGAGGTCTCCCCACCCCATAGCGCCTCGGCAGCAAGCCGCAACTTTCCCGTTGGAACCAACGAGCAAAGTTATTTCAACTTCGATTTCCTGTATCTCGCTCACGCCACCCTCTCCAAATCCGTTTCGCCTGTAAGCCCGTTCAACTCCCGAATAATGCCGCTCACACGAGCCCGCATTTTCTCCGGGAGAGCCTCGATAATCTTGTTCGCCTGATCAACCATGTTGACGCGGACGGCGCGGCCCTTGGGGAGCATTCTGCGGAGATCGGAGCGCAATGCCTTGACGCGGGCCTGCCTGTATTCCTCTCGACGTTGATGCTGTTCCATGAGATAGTTTTGACGGGCCGCGAAATCTGCCATCATCAATTCCGAAACGACGCCCTCGGGGAATTCGATAGGCCCGTAATGCCTCCCTCCCCTGAGAAAGCACATGATGCCGTCAACGCCGCGAACGTCCTCAAACGACGGTCCTTTTTCGTGTAGGTTGATGAAGCAATACCCGACCAGAAGCGGATAGCGTTTCTCAATCCAGATCTTCTTGCGATGGTGAACCGTCTCGTTCCAGTAGGCTGGCGTATAGTGCTCAACGCCTTCCCGGCGTAGGTTTCTTTCGATGATAAGCTCACCTTCAGGACGGCCCTCGACATGCGCCGCCATGCGTTGATATCCAGGCTTGATCCGTGCCGCGTACCACCTGTTTTTCATGCTTTCCCGCCGCCGTTTGGCGTGTTCCTACTATAGAGGATTATGCCTGTCTGGTCTATGGAATGAGAGGGTTATCCAGTCGCTTTACCTGTTCCAGCGCTCTTCTTCGACCGATCTTTCTTGCCCGTCAACCGATCGAGAATATAAAGAATCGTCGTGTGATCCTTATTCATGAACCGGCCGATAACTGGCGTTGAAATCTCCGGACGAAGCCTGTTAATGGTTGCCACAACATCATGCTTTGCCGCCACGATGCGATGCTGTCGATGGTCGCTCTTGAGGTCATCAAGGGTAACGCCAGGATAGCCAGCTAATACGCATATCGCGATCTGCTTCATGTCGCGCATATCTCTGAGACCGGTCGGCGCGACGCAATCAAAACACCAATATGATACCGCATCGTCGATCACAAAGCGAGCCTTTATGCCGCTCGCCATGATCCTATTGGCCGTTTCTGTGGACCGCTTGATCCTAGCTTCTTCAGCCCTACGCTTGGCGTCTTGGGCTTCGCGAATTCTCAACCGACGCGACTTCTCAACCCTATGGCTATCCGCAATCAGATTGACGACGTTCGGCTTGCCAAATAGCCGCTCTCTCACGGCCTTATGGTCTCGTTGCTGTCTTATGGCTTCTGTGTGCATGGTTACGGGCGAACTCCGGTTGAACTCTCGATCCTGTCGCTCATCATGTCCATAGTTTCAGCCATCTTCATCTCTACATACTGATCGATCGCGGCGATAAGGCGATCTGTTGCGCTTTCTCTGACGAATCCCCAATCGCTAGCGTTGGAAGAGTCCAAGAAGCCTTTCAGCGCGTCTTTCAGGAATTCTCGTTCGTTGATGACATCCATCACACATCCACCCTTGCTCTAGCCCCGGCATTTGCCATGATCCTGTGTACGGCTGCCTTGCGGTCTTCGTCTGACATGCGGATTACGTTTTGCTCTTGAGAGGATGCAAGACGGGCTTGTCGGCGTGCCTCATAGGCGCGATACTGCTCGGCCATATCGATGAAGCATTCGCGGTTTAACCAGGTAGACGAGAGCGGCACATACTCGCGGTCCTTGTCCTTCATCGTCGAGAAAAACCACTTTGCCCCGTCAATGATATCCTGTGGGTCGGCTCCGTTGCGGACGAGCTTGTTGAACGTGTCTCGCGCCAAACCCCTGCCGTCTGTGTGTCTGGCATGTTGTCGCCAAACGTCGCACCAAAAGATTTTGAACTCGGGACTTTCTTCCGTCTGCTTTGCCATGTGTTCCGTCCTTTCCGGCCCCGCGCCGGTTTATCCTATGCTGCGAAAAGTTCACCCTGCCGCGCGTCTTCACAGGGTTCAGTCGGCGGAAAGTTGAGCCAAGCGAACTCCCCGTGCAATTCCGTAGCCTTCGCGTCGTGCCAATGGGCGGCGTCCTCGGCTCTCGCAAACTTTGGGCTTGTATAAGCCTTTCGGTTTAACACGACCTGCGCATAGTAGTGATCACGGCGTTTGTCGTAGAAAACGCCTTTGTAGCGCTTCCCAATTTTTGGGGCCTTGTTGAAACAATTTTGGTGCTGAGTGCAGCGGCGAATATTTTCGCGCTTGTTGTTAAGACCATTTCCATCCTTGTGGTCTGACCTCCCGCCAAGAAGGAAATTATGCAGGTAGACACCATTAGACCTATCCCCCGATACCCTGCCCCGAACATAAAATGTTCGGCCACGTTTTTCGGAAAACCAATGTCTCCCTTCGAGTTTAGGCGCATCAAGATCATCAATCTCAAACGTGCGACCGCATGGAAGCATGAATGTTCTCATTTGAACAACTCCCCTTGCCTAGCATCTTTCCGATCCAACATCCTCAAGACCGTCTCTCCCTCCCATTTCCTGTCGAACACGAACCAAGCGTTGAGCATTGGGGGAGCGCCCTGCCCCGTGAAGTCGATCTTCCAACGCATGAGGTAGACTCGCGCTGGAGGATGTTGCGCATAGAATGGCCCAAGCCCACCGGCCCCGGGCCATCCCCAATTCATTAGGAGTGCCATGTATTCGACGTTCTCAAGCGTATCGAGCGCGTGCTTGAGCCACCGCGCCTTGCCGTTACCCCATCCGCATTCGCCGAACGGCGGGTTCGTCACGATGGCGGAATGAGGGGCGAAACGCTTGTATTCGTAGAAGTCGCAGATGTAGGCGCCGCCGCCTCGGTCAACGAGATCGCTTGCGAAGACCTTCAGGCCGAGCGATTCCATTTCGCGCACCATGGCGCCGTCTCCGGCAGCGGGTTCCCAGATGCCGCCGAACTGACGAAGGCGATCAATCTCTGCATGAAGGAATGCGCGGGTCGGTTCGGGCGGCGTCGGATAGAAATCGTCCTTCTCCCGCTCAAGCGCGTCGATCTTCTCGTATGTGCCATCCAACTGGCGAACAGGCACTGGCTTTGACTTCTTACCAGTGGCGCGGAATAGCCCGCGTGCGGATACCGCCGTCATCAAACCACCTCGACATCAATCTTGTGGATAGCTTTCATCAGCTTCTTTTTCATGATAAAAACGTCCGTCTCGACGCCCTTCGTATCAACGCATCTGTTGCGCTTGGCGACAGCATCATGAAACCAGAAATCCGCCCGATACGTGCCGATGAGATAACCATCAACGACTAGAGCAAATGGCCGCTGTATCTCGACTTCAAACACTTCCCCTGCCTTTTCCCGCAGTTTCAATTCCGCGTAATAATCTGCCTCTTTCTTGCTGTCGAAAGTGATCCCATCGTAAACCGTTTTCCGGTTCCCGTACTTTGACCGCTTCGGCTTTGCCGTCTCTTTCCTGTATTGCTCTGCGGAGATACGAGTGGTCATAGGAGCGCTTCCTGAACTGGCTTGGGAGAAGGCGCTGAGACAAACATGTCTGGTTGGGCATAGGCTTTGCGAATGCGGTCGACAGAGGTTTGAAAATACGTCTCGTTCAACTCAATCCCCTTGAATGATCTACCAGTCTTGGCGCAGACCGCGCCTGTTGTCCCGCTGCCCAAAAATGGATCTAGGATCGCCAATTGTGGCGGCAAGAAATTGACGCACCACTGCATCAGCGGAAGCGGCTTAGACGTTGGGTGGCCAAATTCGGCGCGGCCGACTGGAGCGTCAAATCGCTTGGCCGGTTTGTCAAAATTGGTCCACGCCATTTCCATATCAGCCATCGTCGGTACCGAGTTTATTTTGTTCCACATCAACCAACAGCGAGAAGACGGAACATTGAAATAGTTGGCGCCCCAAATTATCGTTGGAACGTTCAAGGAAATGATCGTATCAATCCACTCTTGTTTTGCTTCTAGGTCCCATTGAAGGAAACCTGACATTTCATCCTTGGCTCCCCATGTTCCACCCTGCATCCGTTTGCCGAGCCCATATGGCGGGTCCGTGACCACAGCCTGTATATCCTCAAGGGCTGGTATGATTTCCATACAGTCACCCAAATACAATTCCGCTTGCCCTATCACCTCAACGCGCTTCGCCGCCGGGCAGCGTTCATGCAACAGCTTCGCCCGCATTGCCGCAATAGCCACGTTGTAGCTGTCAAAGCTGTCTTTGCGTGGGTCGTATTCAGGTAGATCAGTCATGCCTTTGCTTCCCTCGCCTTTCGATAGGCAAAAATCAATGGAAGCGCTGCCGCCGTCATCCACATCTTGCCGACGATCTGCCCAGCTATGAAATCGAACGAACCAAATGCGATGAAAAGGAAAGTCGCACTATCGACCGCCGCTCCGACAAATCCGGAGAGGATGACAGCAAGGTAGAGTCGTTCGCGCCGCAGCGGTGTGTAGACCGCCATGTCCGCGAGTTCGGAAAGCAGAAACGCCATTGCCGACGCCACAACAAGAAACGGGTCGGCAAAAAGCCATGAGAGAGCCGCGCCGATGGCAATGGCGAATAGGGAGCCTTGAACTCCCGATACCTCTTGAACCACGTCCCGGAGAACAAGAGAGAGCCCGACGACCAGCACGCCCGATGGCGCCATGAGGCCAAACCCGACAGGGATCAGGCACGGACCATTGGGAACGCATGTGCCGACGTTGCCAATCATCCAATTAGCAAGCGGGATGGTCGCGGCGTATGCAGCGATAGCAAGGATTGATTTAAGCTGCATTGAACATATCCTGTTGTTGAGGGCGCAAAGTCCAGCGGATCGGGCACTGCACGGCGTCGATGCGGCGAGCCATCCTTTCTGGGCAGGTCTCGCTTCCCTTGTTTTTGAAGTTTCGGGCGATGTTGGTGCTGTCGCCACTGGCGAAAGGGTAGATGTCTCCGCACAAGGACAAGCCGCGCAGCATGTGCACCCAAGGTACTGCTCCGAAGGTCGAAACGATGGCATTGAACGCGCCTTCGGCCCGCCGGCTCCAGCGGTCAGACCCAACTTGCCAATATGCGCCGGCTGATCCAAAGCAGATCTTCGCGAAGCCGAGTTCGATCAATTTGAGGAGATGAGCGATAGGCTCGTCCATGTGCCAGACGACAGCGGCCATATCCTTGCGGAACGGCCATTCGCTGATAAGGCGAAGATTATCATTCACGTCTCCACCGATCGCGTCTGGAACAACGGCCCAATGTGGATGTCCCAGCCGCGATTCAAGCCATGCATACAGCTTTGCGTCGTCTACATCCTTGCCCTGGGTGAACTCGCTAAAGCGCCCATTGTCCCACATCACCGATTGCGCGTTGGCGAGACACCAGTCGCCATCCCTGGCGTCGGCGAACGAGACACAGAAATGCTTCCCTGCCATCTTTAGCAGTTCGTCGCGCGGCGTTAACGGTGTGCCGTGGTAGTGGATCATGCTTCCCTCGCCTTTGCGGCCTCAAGCGATTTGACGTAGTCGTCTCGAATGTCCTGCATTATTTCCAATCCGTGACGCTTGGATTCTATGTCGTGAGCGGGCCACTTTCCTTTGTCGCCGTGGTCGTCTAGCCATGTCTGGCGAGACCATATGGCGCCGTTGAGGAAATCGATCTTTGCCGACACGTTTGCAGGCACGGCGCGTTTCCTTCTGTGTTCAATGCTGCCCCGGCGGGAGGAGGATAGCCGGGGCAGCGGTTTGGCGGGCGGTGGAGAGGGGGAGGACGCCCGCCGGGAGAAAGAGCCGGTCAACCGTTGATCGATCGACCGGCAGTCAGGTGGCGTGGGAGGTCGTCCCCACCGGGGGAACTCATGGCTTGGGGGGATCTGGAAGCAGCATCCAATGGGTTGGGTCGGCCCAAATCCCAGCATCCCGCCAGCGAGGAACAGCTCTTTCTCCGGGAGTGTGAACTGTCGGCTCCCAACATCCAGGGTCTTCGCTAGTCCACTGGAAGAATCTCGTGACGAACACGTTTGGCAAGATATCTGACTTCAGATGAGGGTGATCAATCTGAGGCCAGTAGGCCAAGAAACTTGTCCCATCCTTCGGCGCGCTGTCGATCGATTGCCATTCACTCATCGTCACTCTCCGCTATCTCTGGAGCAATTGCTTCGGCCAAACTGGCGCTCCATTCCCTCAATCTGGTCGCCAAAGAAAGCCTCGTCCGTATGCTCAAGAAGCGCACGAAGACGAGCGGTTTTCTCGATGAACTCGGCATGTTCTTTCCTAGCTGCGGCGACAAGCGCGCGCTCTTCTTTTGCTTTTGATGCGGCTGCATACATCTCGCACATCTGCCAATGCATGACGTTTTGAGATTCGCGGTTCCACCAGCCTTTAAGCCGGCGCTCCGTCCATTGCTTGTGCGGTTCTTCGTCGTGCGGAAACATCTTCCGCAGCTTCTTGAACGCTTCGTAGAGCATGACGCCAATGGGGTTATCCCGGCCGCCAATGTCCCTTACCAGCGCTCTGGCTAGCAGTACGTCTGACATTTCTACTTGCCCTTCCCTGTGCTTCATCAATTCCGAATATTCGGAGATTTTTCCCATGATCGTCTGAAACCCTCTGTGCGATTGTTAATCATCGCAACGGAGGCATTTACCTAGTTACCTCATAGGCTCAATCGGGCGCCTGCCAGCTTTACCGAGAGCCGTTTAACCATTTTCAGCAAGGCCATATTTCATGCCTTTACGTTCCCCGCAGGGAGAGACAGAATCGTCGCCGCGTCCTGTCTCTCCCATCCCTCTCCCAGTCTCTAAAGGTCCGCCGAGACTGGGAGAGATCGTCAACTCTGTCCTGAAAGCCGCAATGCTTTCTCGCGCTGCTTATCTAGAGGAGACAAAAGCGGAGCGTCATCCGAAACCTTGTGGAGTGGAGGAAGCCCGTGCTTCTCAAGATACTTCCTTGCATGCTTTGCCCACACCTTGCGCCCCCAACTCGTCGCAGCAAACTCCCATGGACGAGCGGCCCTCAAAGCCTTCTTCCTAAATGCAAGGTCTGCATCATCTGGAACGTCGCGCGATACTTGTTCAATCGTCGTCTTTGCAACTTCTTGCCAGTTGATCATAACACCCCCTACAGGTCAAAGACCGTGGCAATGAACGCCAGAACCATGACGATCATGAAGAAGCCCACGAAGCCGCCAATCAGGACTGCCGGCGGAAGCCACATAGGCGCAAGAACCCATATCCATGACCAGTCGATATTGTCGCTCACCTTCAGCGCTATAAGCACGAGCGTGAGGATCAGCATCGGGCCAAATCCCAGGTTTACGTTGATTGATCTCGTGTTCATTCGACCCACCGTCCTTCCTGCGCTCCTGCCATGTCGCTCTCAATCGCGTCGGCAAGCTTGCGTTCAAGCTCTTCGTCGCGGCTCTCGCGGCCGGATATCTTCGCCATGACGAAGATCGTAACCAGGATCGTGCCAACGACAACGATAGAGACAAACCATGCTGTTGAAGCATCCATCACACCCTCCCGTTCATCATGGGCTCGAAACCAAGCCGTACCCGGATTTCATCGATCGCATGCATCGCCATGGCCCACGTCATCCGTTTAGCTCTGCCCTTACTACCCTTGGGCTTTACGACGTAGCAGGCGCGATCTCTTGCGAAGACGTAGCCGTGTTTCTCGCACCAACTTTGCAGGCTGTGGAAGTCTGTCTTGAACCCACGCTCGAAGCGGCGGACGATGAACTGGTTTTGATCTGTGTGCGCGTTCATGCCAGCAACTCCCCGTCTAGTTCGCCAAGCTCGTCGAGAGCCTTTGCGCGCTTTGCCTTCGTTTCGTCGTCTGAGAGGCCCGGATGAACTGGCTTGACGAAAGGCATCCATGCGGCGGGCTCGTCGCCCTCGCTCCATCCCATCCAGCGGCCCACAGACGGCTCCTTGGGGTCTTTCGGTTCCCAATGGGTCATGTAGACCTTGCCGTCCTTGTTCGCTGCCCAGACGGTCGTTTGGATGAAGACCCGGTAGGGATTGCCTTTGGCATTGATGCGCTCTTCAATGCGACCGCGCGGGACGTCGGTGAGGTCGAATATCCATTCGCTCATGCTGCGCTCCCTTCGTCCGCCAGCGCCGCCTCTGCGATGTCAGCCATGCGTTTGCCGATATGAGCGCAATTGGGGGTGCGGAGGCTGGCTATGGAGCGGAGGGCGCGCCTAAACCCTTCTCGTTCCCTTTGTACGCGGTGCCGCCATTGAGCGGCGTTCTCTGCGGCTTCTTCCCAGAACTTGGCCCTTGCTTCCATATCAGGATCGAGCAGTCTTGCTATTGCGGTGCGGATGGACATTCAGGACTCCCCTCGGATTGCTTTGGCGATGACGACAGCGCTGTCAGTTCGCCCGTTGGCATAATGATGCGCGTCCATGCTGGTGGCTTTCTTCACGCCATTCCGCCAATCTCTAGCCTGTTCATCCGCCTTTCCTGCGCACCGCTCACGCTCTGCGAGGATGGCTTTTGCCGCCTCAATTACCACCTCATCATTGTCGTACAGACCGTCTGCGAAGTAGCCTTTCATATGCTTCCACTGAGAACCAACGTAGCGCGCCGATGCGATCTCCCGAGCTGCCTTGCGAATGTCTTCCTGCATCTCGCTCATCTCTCTCCCCTTCCCGTGGTGATGGAGTGTGGTGGTCATGCGGCGGCGCTCGCTTCAAGAACAGCAAGGCGCGCGTCGATGTCCTCTAGCGCCGCCACGACATGAGTAAGCAAATGATCCAGAGCACGAGGAGACCCCATGCTGTAATCGGGCGCGCTCCTCGCCTGCATAAGAACGTCGGCGATTTCGCGAAGCCGAGGTATTTCAGGCGTTGCAATGGCGGTTCCGTCACTCATCTAAACATCCCTTGGCTTGCGAAGGCAGAGCGCAAAACGAGCCCATTTCGGCCACGGATTGCGATCTCGATAACTCGTATGGAACATGGCCCAAAGATGACCTCCAAAACGTATGCTCCAGCCAGCTCCCTCATACTGAGCCCAAGAGATGCCGCTGTCGTGGTGGAAGCAGATGCCGCCAATAGTCATTCAAGCCTCCCGTGCAAAAATGCGGCGGTGATGCTGGATCAGCTCCAATTCATCGTCGGAAAGAATGGGCTGGGAAATGTCGGTGCCAAGCAGCGTGTTTATGCTTGTGTTGAGCGCCGAAGCGACCGAAAGCAGCATGAGAATCGTAGGATTCACGGAATTACCCTGCTCCAGATCCCAGATATGGGACTTACTTGTCCCGGCTCTGGATGCAACCTCTTCGAGGCTTACTGCCAGTTCTTTCCGGCGGCGCTTCATTGCCGGTCCGATGTTGCGCACGATATCGCTCATCTCTCTACTCCCTCTGTCGCTGTGGGGTTGGAGAGGGAGAGGGCGGCTTCAAAGCCGCGACGTTCCTCAACCAGTTCTCGCCAAGACGCCGGTCCAAACGTCATGCCCCAAGCGTCATTCATCTCGGATTGCGCGTCATGGAATGACTTGATCTTGTCGAACAAGCCAGTCTCAACGAGCTTTTCCATGCGCTTCTTGCCTGCGTTTTTGCCGTGGTGCCCGAGGTCATGACTGGCAAGGTGATTGAGCCAATCAGCGCCCGCTACTGCGTCGGCATAGAAGCAAAGGAACTTGTCGTCTTCGAGTGTCCAACGCTTGCTCATTCGGCTGCCTCCGATTTGATCGCAGCCGCAGCGTCAATCATCTCAGGGCATAGCTGTTCAACGGGGATGCCCGTAAACGCGCTGACCTTGAAAATCTGCTTCGCAGGAACTTCGCTCCACTGCGAAATTGCCGATGGGAAAATACCAAGGGCCTCGGCCAGCTTGAGCCGGCGGCCCCGTTCTGCATTGAGATATTCGAGAAGCTTTTCCATACCCCCATATTAAGTACCACTGAACCTAAGTCAAGCTGAAATTATCAGTGGGAGGCGATGGCAACGAAAAAAATGACGAGCGATGATATAGACGATGGCAAAAGGGACCCCGCATCCGAAGCCCGACCGCCCGCGCTACTATTTCAAAGAGTGGCGTAAGAAGGCAGGGCTAACGCAAGAGCAACTCGCCGACCGCATCGGCGTGACCGCGTCGTCGATTTCTCAGCTTGAGAACGGGAAACAGGGGTTTACCGATTCGACGCTTGAGGCGCTGGCCGTCGCTCTGAATTGCACACCGTCCGACCTTCTTGGTCGCAATCCCCTCAAGGAAGGCGTGGTAGTCGATATCATGGCTCTTTTGAAGGATCGCGACCCCGATCTTGTCCGCCGGGTTATTGAAGCCCTGCCCGTTCGATCCGCGTCATGATTAGAAACTCGCCTTTTTCATCGAGCTTCCATGACCATTCACAAGCATATTCACGCGCCATGGCGGCCGCCAGATCGTCGGCAAGGGCGGCAATTTTGCTCACTGGTTCTTTGAAGTTTGCAGGTTCGGGGAGGAGAAATGCAGGTAGTGCCGTCAGTAGTTCGCGCCGCGTCGTCACAACACGCCTCCACCCAATGCAACTGTATCGATAAGGTGACTGACTATTTCGATCTATGCAATACCGCTAAATTGACGTGCGTCATTTACGGTTCATAATTTTGTCATCGTTTAACTGAGGGCAACGAAATGCGTGTGATATTGATGTGCGCCGCTGGATTTACGGCTTTGACCGTAATGCCCGGATGCTCAAATGTGCGAGAGCGGGACACTGCCTATTGTCGATCCCTTGGGCTCACCGATGGAAACCAGCTTGCGCAATGCGTTGCCCAGCAGGACCAGAGCCGGACGCAACGGAGCCTTGCCGCCATGCAGGCCGGTTCTCAGATGATCCAAGCGTCTCAGCCTCGCGCGGTTACTACAACTACCTGTAACCGTGTAGGAAACCAGTTAGTCTGTACCTCTATGTAGGTAGTGTCTGGCAACGACTAGGCTCCAGGAAATAGACGCAGAAAACCCCAGCACACCGGAGATAATCCGATGCCTGGGTTTCTGCTATCTGGCACTCGACTGAGTATCCGAGGGTTCCAGACGCATCCTTGGTTATCCCCCATATGACGGGGACCACCTGCCAAGAAATCGGCCCCTTTCTTTCGCCCCAGGAAGGCTCACGAGCAGGGCGGTTGCTGCCCTTGTGCTATGCTCGACCCCTGAACCTGATTGCCGGTTCACCGCTAGAGCACCCCCGCCTTGCACATTAACGACAGATAGCCGGCCCATTGGTGCCCCCGGAGCGTCCGTCGCGAATGAAGGCTTGAATTTACCAGTGAACTGCGGTATTCATATCCGCACTGGATTTCCAAGCCCTGCATCCGGTCACGCCCCGAGGTTTCCTAGACCTGCGGGGCATTTCTTTGCGCTGTTATAGCGAAGCGATTCCTTCCCGTCAAAAGAATTTAAGCACCACTGACATTTTTCTCTTGCGTCAAACTTCAGTGTGGCTTAATGTCTCCCTATCAGCCCAACGCGGCACGGAGACACGGCAATGACCTACCAGGAATATGCAGCTTTCGAAGCACAGGGCCATCAGGCGCAGGCTTACGTCGGTTCCATCCTTCGTGGCGGCTTTGTCCTCAATGATCACTTCTACTTTGTTGGCGTCCGTCGTGAGCGGGTTCCTATCAGTTCGGTTCGCGAACTCAAGTATGCGCCGTACGCCGCATAATTCACCAATCGGTTTCGCTCTGGTTCGCCCCGAGAAGCCGCTGCACACCAAATGGAGAGAGACGTGAAATACAAAATCCTGAACAGATTTACCGGCGCAGTGCAGTTCACCGCCGACATCGAGTGCGCCGCCGACGCGCTTCCGTCCGTGAAACTCGGCATGGCGGTGAATTGGGCAATCAAGGAAAAGGCCAACCTCAGCAGGGCCTACCTCAGCAGGGCCTACCTCAACGGGGCCAACCTCAACGGGGCCGACCTCAGCGGGGCCAACCTCAGCGGGGCCAACCTCAGCGGGGCCAACCTCAGCGGGGCCTACCTCAGCGGGGCCAACCTCAGCAGGGCCTACCTCAACGGGGCCGACCTCAGCAGGGCCTACCTCAACGGGGCCGACCTCAGCGGGGCCAACCTCAACGGGGCCGACCTCAGCGGGGCCAACCTCAGCGGGGCCAACCTCAGCGGGGCC
>ERZ650304.93-NODE-93-length-57626-cov-8.034757_pt1 | contig 57626 bp, 37 predicted proteins | sample MGYA00376240_ERZ650304 | MGnify/ENA primary metagenome ERZ650304 (study PRJEB26733, sample SAMN07839271) | wastewater metagenome | biome: small river; feature: stream; material: water | place: USA: North Carolina | collected 2016-03-01 ...
AGTTGCGAGCATGGAGATTAAGACAATAGCGACGTGAGAGACAGAGGAGAAGAAGGGAAATGGTTACTAGAGAAGTAGTATTTTATCTTACACGTTTAAGTAATAATTTATCTTGTTCTCGTTCATATGCTTCTAACTCACGCGCTAATTGAATTTTAGGATCATTTAAATCTAAATACTTTTGATACTTATTAAAAATAGTAGCAGTTAGATGACCATAATTAAATAACAATCCGCAGTTTTTTAAGCCAATATATTTAACTAAATTAGTATGATTCATTAATGCATTAAACGAACAGTGGTTCGTAATTGATGGAAATTTATTTGGATTGAAGTTAATAGAACATTGAGTTAGCACCTCTTCTAATTCAGATTGTTTAATTAATGGAACATCTGGATACTTAAATCCAGCAACCAATAATGGAATTAATGGTGAGTTAACATTCGTTAATTCTTGTTCTGATTTATATTCGCTAATAAACTGCTTTAGAGATAACATGATTTTATATTGATTATACATTGTATTAAAAAAGAAAAGCACCCATAGGGTACCTTACAAAGCAAGTTGCAAATCCACAGACACCTTGACATCATCAAAGCGTTTCTTGGAAGCAATCTGTAAGAGAATCTATAGACAACCCACTTAGTTATTATGCAAATAATGTAAATGGTTCTATAAATTTATTTCAGGTGATGGCTAAGTATGATTGTAAAAATATTATATTTTCATCATCGGCATCTATTTATGGTTCATCTATATCTCCCTTAAGTGAATCGAGTGAAATTGGTATTGGAATAACTAATCCATATTCACGAACTAAATTTATGATAGAACAGATATTATTTGATATATCTAAATCTAATGATGGATGTAACTGGAGGATAATTAATTTGCGTTATTTTAATCCAGTTAGTGCACATAGTAGTGGATTAATTGGAGAGAATCCTAATGGTATTCCAAATAATATTATGCCGATTATATCACAAGTGATGGTTGGTAAAATAGATAGTATGTGTATATTTGGAAATGATTATGATACCCTTGATGGAACTTGTATAAGAGATTTTATTCATATAGAGGACTTAGCGAGTGGTCATGTAGCTGCATTAAATAAGTTATTTAGTGCTACTACTATATACGAAAATTATAATTTAGGTACCGGTACAGGTTATTCAGTGAAAGAATTAATTGATACTATGAGTATTGTATGTGGTAAAAAAATAAAATGCACCAATGCTCCTAGACGTACTGGTGATATTGATCAGATGTTTGCATTAACAAATAAAGCAAAAATTGATTTAAATTGGGTTGCTAAAAAAAGTATCGTTGATATCTGTCGCGATCAGTATAATTATATCAATAAACAAATCTAATTAAACATTGGTCTAAGGTTACTTCTATTCATAAACTGTGATATCACTTTACCAGCGGTAAATGTATCATTTCTTTTGAATACTGCATAAACATAATCTGCTCCATTTTGCCACCTCCAAGCATATGAATCTTCTTTCGTATATCCTTGAGGTGCTTCTAAATTAAATACTGCCTTATCAGTATTTGCATAATCAGCACTAGAGTAACTATTATCCTTATCATCATTAGTAGTATTTTTAAAGATAGTATTTCCATTATTTTCAAATCTGATTCCTTTTTTTCCACCAGCACTAAAATTAAATTCATCTACATCTTTACTAGATGGATTTTTCCAAAACTTATCTTCATTGATAGCATAAAATTTCTTTTCACCTTTTCTATTAACACATCCTAAAATATAATTTGTATTACTACCACCAATAATATCAGTAAATCGCGCAGGTTTAGCGGGAGCTGCTGGTGCTCCAGGAGCTGGTGGAGGGGCAACTCCAGTACATGATTCGGCATTTAAATATAATTTTACATCACTTTCTAATGTTGCTCTAGACTTATCCGATGCCCATTGACCAGGTCGGTCAGACCATGGTGTATCTTTTTTGCATCCAGCAGCTTTCCAAATCTTATTCATACATTCATATGGTAGATTTATATTGTATAAAGAGCAATCAACTGGTTTTTTTTTGAAAACCGCATAAAGATAATCAGGACCAGCTTGATAACGCCATAAATATTTGCTTTCCTTTTCATAACCAATTGGCGCAGTTAGTTTAGTGACTGCATTCCAATTATTTGTACCACTTGTACCATAACTATTATCTTTATCGTCATTAGTAGAACATTTAAATATCGAATCGCTATTATTATGAAATTCAATTCCATTAATTCCCTCTCTGCTATAATTTCGAGTTCGAACAATATCATTTGATGGGCTTGTCCAATAGTTATCATCTGTGATTGGATATGTGTTAATATCACCATTCTTATTAACTGTTTGGAAAATATAATTAGGATTCATGTATGTATTCGACCCACATGTAACGATAAAATGTTTAGGTGGTCCTACTACTACATCAACTACATCAACTCCATCTTTTTTAACAATCGTTGCATTCGGTGGGGTGAAATCCTTTTTTCTGAAAACGGCGTAAACATAGTCACCACCTTGCTTTTCACGATAGGCATACTTTTCTTCTTTGACATATTTTGAGTTAGGTGGATTCATAACCGCAACTGATTGACCATTATTTTTACCTCCAGTGTTGAAACTATTATCGGCATTATCATTACTACTGAGATTGAAAATGGAATTTCCATTATTTTTAAACTGTACTCCAGATAAGTATTTATCATTATATTGTTCACCGTAGTTTAATTTTTCAACCGCATCAGTTTTTTCTCCATATATAGCAGGCTTATACCAATCAGCACCATCACCAGGTACTGCGTAGTATTTTGGAAACCCATCGCTATTAATTGTACCTAACATATAATTAGCATTCTTATCACCAGCAATATCATCAGAAGACACTTCTGGTACTTGAGTACCTATTTTTCTAAATACTTTATAAATATAATCTCCTCCTTGCTTTTCGCGATATAAATATTTAGATTCTGCTTCATATCCAGGAGGTGCTGCAATTTTTGCTACACTTTGTCCATTATTTAGATCACCAGTATTGAAACTATTAAATTTATTATCATTTTCAGAATTTCTAAATATGGATGCATTATTATTTTTGAATTGAATGCCAACTAAAGACATACCATTATATGTTTCATCGTAGGTTAATGATTCAACATTATTGGTCTTAATATTTTTATATGCCGGATCAGTCCACATGGAATCTTCTGGTACTGCATATTTAACTTGTCCGCCATCGCTATTAAGAGTAATAAAGATAAAGTTAGGAAGACCTTCAGTAGGTGTAAAATCTTTACGTTTAAATACCGCGTATACATAGTCAGGACCCTTTTGTTTACGATATAAATATCTTGGTTCTTTTTCATATTTACTATTAGGAGGTCCTAATCCAAATACTTTTGATTGTTTAGTATTACCACAACCCGCATTGCAAGTATTTGTAGGATTAGTATTTACACTATTTTTGAAAATTGAACTATCGTTATCTTTAAATTCTATTCCATGATATTCAGCTTTATCTCCTGAATTATTAGCACCTCCATCGTAATCTAATACTTCAATATCATCCGTTTTAATACCGGCTGCAGGTTTATACCAAACCTCGCCATTGCCAGGCACCTCATATGTATATAATTTATCATCATTTCCGTATGTTTGAAAGATATAATTGGCTGTAGTAGTATTTGGATCTACTATATTACCTGGACCCGCATCACAGAAATCATTACCTGTTAAGGTTAGTATTGGACCAAGTGGTACACAAATAGCTTCTTTTGCTTTTATTAATGCTGCGCTAAACATCTTTTTAGTAGCTTGATATGCAAAATAGAATATTACTCCTAAAACGGCTAAAACTAATATCCATTTAATTATTTCTCCTGCGATTGTAGTGGTCAAAAATGTAATAGCTTTACTAATAAATCCTGCAGGTTGTGCTGCTTTAATTGAATTATCAAGAGCATCCAATTTTTTATTAATCTCATCTGTTTGATTAGGATCACCTAGTAGTGTTTGATTAGAATCACCTGGTAGTGTTTGATTAGGATCACCTGGTAGTGTTTGATTAGGATCACCTGGTAGATTAATCGGCATATTATATGGCTGTAATAGTTCACCCACTTGTGGCTGAATCATAATTTGATTTGACGCCATTTTTTACGATTATATTATGTTGACTATAAACAATGAAAACGCTATTTGTAATATTACCAACGCAATTATTTGAATCGAATGCATATCTAAAGCAGGTAGATGAGATTCATTTGGTTGAAGATCCTTATTACTTTCAAAAAACATTTCATAAACAAAAGTTATATCTACATATCGTGTCTATGCATTACTACCGCAATCGACTTAAAAGTAAATATCCTAAAAAGAAAATAGTATATATTACTCATAATGAATGCAATTATTCTGCGTATAAATCTAGTAAGAATCAAATAGAAATGTTTAATCCAATTGATGCTAAAAGTATATCTAATTGGTCGTCGAAAAACATTTTATTTAGAGAATCTCCATATTTTCTATCAACCAATAATGATTTAAATAGTTATAAGACGATGAATAGTAATCAAATAAAGTATAACCAATCGCATTTTTATAAATGGCAACGTACGCGATTAAACATATTAATTGATAAAGATGGTAAGCCAGAATTCAACTCATGGTCATTTGATAATCAAAATAGAAATCCATTTGCAAAGAACTATAGCGAACCAATAATCAAATCATATTCTTCTAAGTATAGTAAACTTGCTATAGATTATATTGATAAATGGTTTCCAAATGCTTTTGGTAATCTTGATTCAATTCACTTTCCAACTACTCATATTCAAGCTAAAAAACATTTAAAACAGTTTATTACAACCTCTTTAGCTATATTTGGAAACACCCAAGATGCGATATCAAATCAAATTATTTATGGAAATCATAGTAACTTATCGTCATCAATCAATATTGGTTTACTAACACCTAGCTATGTAGTAAACCAAGTGCTAGCTTTTTATAACAATTCAAAAAATAAAAAAAATATTATAGCTTCTGTTGAAGGCTTTATAAGACAAATTATCGGCTGGAGGGAGTATATGCGTTTTATTTATCACTTTCATAGAATTGATATTATGGATACTCAATATATTGATTTAAAGCAACGATTACCTAATTCGTGGTATACCGGAACTACTGAGTTAACTATTATTAATGGTTGTGTTACTAAAGTACAAAATTATGCATATCTACATCATATTGAACGTCTAATGGTTATGAATAATTTGGCTATGTTGTATGAAATTAGTTATAAGGATATTTATAAATGGTTTATGCGATGTTTCATCGATAGTTATGACTGGGTAATGGTTCCAAATGTTCTTATGAACTATAACTCACTAAGTACTAGTGTGACATTTATGCAAAAGGTATATCTTGCATCCGACAACTATTTAAAAAAGATGTCTACTAGTTTACAAAAAAATGATGCACTTATTATTAATACACTTTATTGGCAATTTTTAAAAAAATATAAGCGTACATTATCAAAAGATTATGGATTAGCTAGACAACTTAAACGATTGAATTGAACCAATTCATATGACTATACTTCCAATCAGTAAATTGATCATCTGGATATATCACTTGTATATCAAAATCATTAAAATATTTACTTAGATTAACTGTTAGTACATCTGTATCAATTGGTTTACCTGCATTGAATATAACAAATTTAATGTAATTATCTTTATGAGATAGTAAACGTTCAATGCGTTTATCTAGTGTTTTTTTGAATACATCGATTGAATTTTTATCAATAACTTCATGAGCAAACGTAATGTTATATGGATTGCTAATAATGAATGAACCAGTATTATCAACCCCTAATTGTGGATGGTTATCCGACCATTTTTTGACTTTGACATCAGTGAATGATTCAAATCCATTAATAAGCACTTTGTTTAATTGATTAACACTCATCTTAGCCCAATCAAATGGAAATGCTTGATACCTTAACCCAACTTCATTCAATTGGTATGACATCGTACAAGTAGTTCCGAGCGGAATAAATATAGGTACTCTATTTCGATTATCTAATACATTTACTGTAATAAAGTAACTATCAGTAATAAACTGTTTTCGCGATGATAGTTTATAGTTGGATAGCAATGGTAGTCGTTTCCAAAATTCATCATGATGGCAGTTAATGATAATAATCTTTTTGTAGTATCTTTTGTTAATCTGGTTTAATAGATTAATATTAAGCTTAGCTAGATTAACAATCAATAGATCTGCATGTTTAATTTTATCGAATGTGTTATAGTTGATAAGACAGTTGTCTAAGTTTTTTTTGTAAAATTTGTTATTAGTATATGCATCAGTTGCAATAGACTCGGAATTGGTATAGTGATTAATATGAATAACTTGTTTATTAGTTAATCCATATAGATATGATTCTCCTCCAATAGCTGTAATATTACTATAGTTAATTTGAATATCAACATACTTTCGTAATTGAACTGCAATTTGACTGTTTTGTTTGAATGAGTTTTCTGAAATAAAGACAGGTTCTTTGTTAAACATAGTGGTCATTTTGAGTTGATTGTATTAATACATTTTGATAATCAATTTTAGAGAGCGGGGAATATCCTAATATGTATGGTTATAATAAAGATTGTTTCTTAACCAAAAATCGTTTAAGAAACGACGGCTTGTTTAGCTGCATCTACCGTTGCTGCAGTTAAAATACGATATAATTTTGCATCATTGAATGCTTGTGGGCTAACTCCTCCGCCGACTTGTTGCTCCCCCATAAAATTACCTACAATTACAATTGCGGTATTTCGATTATCTCCAAAACCAGTATCTAGTTTATAACTATTAACAACCGAGTTATAATTAATATCTTTACGCATTGATGGTTCTGAACTTGGTACTGGCGCTTGTTTTGGATCATTGGCTGGTACTAAAACTGTGACTGTTGAGGATGACCATATAAGTTTATGAATAGGCGCTCCAGGTATAAATATAAGACATAATACAACTACTATTCCTACTACAATTAAGAATCCAGATAATGATTTCCATTTATTAGCAACAACTGCTGTTTTAACTTGCATCATTCTAGTAACTGGTACCGCAGATTGCGTTCCCGTAGGAGCCATTCCAGTAGGAACCATTCCAGTAAATTGTTGAGACATAATTTATAAGTACACTGATATATTAGACTGTTATAAAAATGGTTAGAATTTCTAAAAGAAAAGTAACTGATTTGATATTAAAATACAAAATCAATACTAGTGTAGTATCGCAAGAAACGATTATGTATGCTATCAAAGTAGAATTAGAACATGGTAAACGCTTTGGGGCTGTTACTAATATTATCAATGATGATATTGAAATGGCATTTAGAATAGTTTTAGCTCACTTGCAAGAAAGTAGTAATTACTATGAGTATCTAAAACAAATGGAGACAAGAATGGATAAGTATTGGTCTACGCGTAAAAGACGATCTATCTTTTTATAAATTAGAACTAACTAACAATAATATAATTAATAATTATGTCTACTCGAAACTGTCACAAATGCAATCAAAAATATATTTTTAATTGCAGGTTTAATCATAAACATGATCATGAAAGTATTTTAAATAAGTATTGCCTTGAATGCGATAAATGTCAATTAGATACTCCTGAATATGATCATTGTTTTTATTGTAATACAGTATGTACTAGAGATTTAAATTATAATTTATGTGATACTTGCAATAATCATGATAAAGATCGATTAATTAATTGTGAGCTATGCTTAGTTAAGCATTCAAATGATTTTTATTGTAGCAAGTGTAATACTTGCAATTGGAAGACTAATAATAAATATATTAAGCATTGCAATATGCATGATATGTGTCATACTATTGATTCCAAAAATTTTATTACTTGTTATAAGTGTAACAAGTGTGTAGAAACTATAAATAATAAAGGTCTCTACTGTATCCATTGTAATTTTAATTGTAAAAAATGTAATTGGAGTGTTATTAATGGTAATGGAATAGATGGTTATTGCAAAAAATGTTATTCAACTGTTAATAACCGATACTGCACTATTTGCGATAAAGTTCATAGCCAATCATTAAATCAATATAAACATTGTTTAGTATGTAAAAAAGGATTTAAATGGTTTAATGTATTTAAACGAGCCTATCACTCAGATTGCTATGCTCAAAAATATGATCCAAATTATCATTGTGTCGTAGAACAAATAATCTTTTATTTACATTATTTCTATTGAATCTATCGAACCATAGTTAATTAAACGGTTAATTTATCATTATATACAAGTCGCAAAATGCATAGCCTTAAGAATTTTAATAAACTTATTATGAGATTTACTTACATTAAATCAGATAATTATAGCTATAAGCTACTCGCTAAAGATGCTAATCTTATGTTTACTGAAAACTTGTTTTTAAAGTCACAGATGACTGAACAGCAAAAAAAGAATCATTCTGAATGGTTAAAAAAAATTTATGCATCTATGGAACCAGATCAATTTCCAGGTCATACAACTCATGGTTAAATGTAATAGAATTTATTTTTTTGCAAGTTAAAACGCCCATGAAATAATAGTATCTAAGAATGTATCCCAAGTTTTTGGATCATTTTCCGACATTCCTGAGTCAATATCCATTGTCCGACCCCAATCAAAGAGTTTATGTAATGTAATTAATGATTCATTTACTTTCATGTTAACAATAGGTTCTATGTTAAATGAATGGATATCCTTTAAGTGATGCCCTTTAATAGAAAGATAATTTTTATTAAATTTTGATCCAAATCCATTTATTTTATAATTTCCATGAATGTAATCTCTCGAGATTACAATTACTCTTACTGCATCAATTCCAACTTTTGGGTGCCATTGTAGTGTAAAAGTGCTACGAAATCCCATGAAACCATTTTTATTGTAATATCTTGTGTTATCGATACTGTCAATTCTTTCATAATTGATTAAGATATTATCCAATTTTAACGATGCTAAACAGTTATCAATAATATTTGTATACTCTTTATACAAACTAAATGTTACAAATTTTTCTATTAAACTTCTCATAACATGACTATATTTTGCAATTTTTTGTGCTTGAATGTCAGTTACGGTGAAAACAATTTTTTTAATGCTCTTATTTGCGGTAGGATTCATGCTTAATTTGTATCAAGAAGTATCTTAGTATTAATACACGAAATTTATCAATTTTAGCTAACATAGTTAGTAGGCCCAATGGGTATGTTTAGAGACCTCCTGTCTCTTTAGGAAGCTTTGTTTTCTGTTAGCATCAGAGCGCTCTAGAGAAACTTTATATGTGTATTTGATTAGCTTGCCATAATGGATAGATTTGATTACATAATCTGGATAAAATTGCCTCATATTTTGTTATAATTTCCTGCAGCCTATCGACAATCAATTCATGATTAGCTAATCTACTATCCCAATTACCATAAATAAATGACCATCGTGTGTCTAATTTCCATTGATAATTGTCATATACTAAATATAATTCATCTGGTCCTTCATATAATGGCGACCATTCTAGTATAAATATAGTCATTACATTATAGTATTGGTCATAATGATGTGTAATAATATTGTATCGACTATATGATACTAATAGCGTTCCTAATACAGTATCCAATAAAGATTCAATCTCGTCTATTTTAGTCTCCCACATCATTGACTTAGATGTCATTGTTAATAGTTCAACCATTACCTTATCATACAATTGTTTTTGATACTCACGAGTTCCATAAAGCATATCATAAACATTATCTTTAATGAAATCAGGATAGAATTTTAATATTTGATCCATATTGCCGAGTTAATTAGAGAGTTTTATATATAATTTATATGTATAGCTTAATATTCAAAAAGCAATTAGTATGTACTACTAATTTATCTTGGTATGAAATCCAAGTGCATATCGTACCAGCATGGGGGAGTTGGTATTCCCACGCGTCTTATGAGCGCGGATAAACCGGATCAATACCGGTATGCTGGATAGATACGTCTTATACGTATCTTATTTTTTTGTTAAAAACTAAAATTGATAATGTATTATTATAAATATAAAAGCGCTTATCATGGTTAAGTTTACGAAGGAATTTATTATCGCGGAGATGCAAAAGTCATATGAAAAAAATGGGTTTGCTCCTCGCTGCATCAATAATGATTTACCTTTTTCTAAGTCAGTTGTACGTAACCGTGGAATGACGTGGACTGCAGCTTTAGAGGCTGCTGGAATTCCACTTACTGTTCATCCAGCTAGACTAGTTAATTGCATTATATGTGGTATAGAATTTGATAAGCCTGTTTGCCAGATGCGTAAATCAGTAAACAACTTTTGTAGTCATAAGTGTGCATGCACTCATCGCAATACTGGTCGAGTAGTGTCTAATGAGACTCGTAAAAAAATATCCGAAGCGCTTCGTGCTAAGTATACCCTTTATAATCCATGCATTGTGTGTAAAAATATCCATAGTCATAGAAGGCGCAAAACATGTTCTAGTAAGTGTAGAGCCTTATCTCGAACTAAAACTTATATTAGCAACAAAAGAGAGTCAATTAATGTTTAATAATATTTTATACTTGTTTTTTTTTAAATAAACCTACTACTCCACTAGTAATCCCATATGTAATCCAATATGATATAAATGCAGATCCCGGCGCGAAAATACAGAATGTTAAAAATGGTACCCAGAAATATCCCCATCCACCTGGTTTACTTCCATCCCATTCAACATATAATATCATAACGACCCATATTAAAGCGTATACAGCTACTGCAACTATACCACTAAATATCCCTACTTTATTAATTTTACGGGGAATTTGCGTCGTTGTAGATCCCGACATATTGTTTATGTATCTATGATGACTTATATTGTCCGATATAAAAAAAGAAGAGTTCTTTGATTAAAATGTTAGTGGACCATCGGACTCGCATTCATGTAATAAAACTAATTCTTCTTGAAATGATTCAAAATCATTCTTATACCTTAGAGCTAATTCAATTATTTGAGATGTTGGAATAGTAATTTTAAACTGATCTACAGTCATTTGAGTATCAAAATAATATTGAGTTAATTCATTTAATAGATCCCATGTAAGATAGTTAAATGCTAACGGTGACAATCTTCCAGGTCTAAATAAAGCTGGAAGTGTATTTTTGATATCATCATAGTAATTAGTGGTGGCAATAATTAGTCGATCCTTAACTGGTACTGGTCCTTGGAATAATTCTAACAGATCTGAAATCCGTAAAATATCGGATTTAATATTAATATTATTTGTATGTAAAATTTGATCGATTTCATGAGTAACCTTCGCAATAGAAAGTTTTTCTTTTTTTGGTCTAGGATCGTCACTAGTGATAATATCAGTTTCTCCATTATCGTTAATAAGTGATTGTTTCTTTTTGTCAAAATCTAATTCAATTAAATCCTGTTTAAGCTTATAAATTTGTTCTAAGTCGACCAACTTTTTAATAGTATTATCAAACTCTTCTAATATGATAATAGTATTATTAGCTACATTGTAATTATCATTACCTTCAGGTAATTTAAATTCCTGTCCATGAAATAAAGCATATAACTCTTTTTTCTTATCTAAATACAAAGACAAGTCCACGCTGATGATCGACTTTTTCATGATAGTTGCAATCCTATAAATGAAACTAGATTTGCCAGTATTATGAGTAACAACACAATTATTCATAATATACCTATGATTTCCATCTATCTCAAATCCATAATAATTATCTTTAGTTAATGGTTTAATACTAATTCCAGATACTAAATTATCATTGACTTGTTTTCTAATATTAGCTTGTTTACGTTTAATAAGAGTTGGAATTTCATGAGTGCCATTACCACTAATACAAATTCTTATTGCAGTTCCATATTTTTTTTCTCCTTTATAAGTCCATGATGTTTTTTTTATTTGTTTATAACTAGAAAATCCTAAACTTTTAGATAGATAAATAATATCATCCATAAGGATTTCATGTCCATGTGATTGTGATAATTCAAATGTACAACCATCATGGGTTAATGATCCATCTGAATCAATTAACCCTGCTAATAATTTTAATCTATTTTTACGAGAATTACATTTATAAATATACGGAATATGCTTATTATTTTTAATATTCAATTTAGTTAATTGATTTAGAAAATAATTATTAAATTTACCTTTTTGAATTCCATTAATTCTATATCGATAATCACTGTTAGTATAATACTGCAAATAGCAATTATATTGAGCTAAATTCTTTTTTAAATAGATAATAATTGTAGAATCTTGGGTTGTAATTTCTGGCTTGCTAGCAGTACCATCTCCAAGCCAATATCCAATTAAATATGGATCTATTGGAACTTCAATTTCATTAAATTCAACTGGTACTTTGTATTCTTTTAATTGAATTTGGTATGATTTAGACAATTTTAAATAGTCATTAACTGAAATCTCGGTGATACAATCCTCATTGGTTTTTTCTAAAAATTCTAATGCTTGTTGGTATACAATATCTTGGTTAGTATTATTATATTTAAAAGTTTTAGAATCTTGTTTATATTTTATATTATTCCACCATCTAACTTGAAATGAACTTCTATCAAGTCTATGTTTAATGCATTTTTTTGTTGAATATATTAAACATAAAATATGTCCACCATTAACTACATATGATTCATTTTTAGTATTAGTAATTTCATACATATAATCATTATTTCGACATAATGATAAAACTGTGCGAGGTGTACTATCATCGCCCATTAATAGTTCATTCACTTCTATATCTTGAACCATTTTATATGTACCATCATACATTAAAATTGGCGTATTGATAGCATGACATCCTGCAGGGCCATGTAAAATCAAATTGTTCCATCCTCCAGCAGAAGAGATATCATAGTTAATTTTTTCTTTCATAATAGTAAACATAAACTTTTTATATTCAGAAAAGAATGTGTCTTCCATATATTCGCAATCATCTTTCCACCTGTCTAATGGTTCATGATAGAAATTGGATGTAATTAGATTTCTGGGTAAAATTTTATAGTAGTATAGATTAACTACTGATCCAAACCGAGTCTCTTGATTGACATACTGTTCTAATTGATTCATATAACAATGATCATTAGGTTCATTTTTTTTAATATATAAGTGCATTTGATTATTGCAAATATATGTATTTTCTTTTTCATTTTTAATAGTTTTAGTAAATTCAGTTGTAATAAACCCTTCTACATTATGAATAGTATCTTTAAAATGTAATTTATCATTATAAACTTTTAATGGCTCGCTATTGTTTGGTAATGTAATTAGTTGATAGTTAATATCATTTTGAAAGAACTCTGGATGTAGATCAATAAATTTATGTACGGTTGAAATCAATTTATCTACATTTGAAATATCAATAACAAATAATCCATTATCTAATTCAGTAGTAATTACTTTGGTAGATAATGCGGTTTCAATAGGTTTACTCGATAATTTATATGCAATCAATAGTTTAATTAGATAGAGTAATATCCCATATTTAGCATTTGCTAGTATTTGTTTGAGTACCATAGTAATCCATTTTGGTATCTTTAATTTAGAGTAATTAATTTGGTTAGCGCAATTCAAAAGTTTTAAAATTGCAATATTTAATACATTAGATAGATTTGAATCTAATGTAAACCGGTTACTAATAAAAGTAACAATCGAGTTAGCGATAAATGTTTGTTCCATTGTTATAATTATATACCATTAATTCAATTATACAAAAAAATAAGTGCTTGCTTTTTAATTCGTACTACTGTAAATAGCCATATGATTCAGCCATTTATCATTGCGATCCTTTTTACTTGGTAGTTTACTTGGATAAAAGTTATTAGGACCAATAAAGGATAAAATATGATTAGTTATTTCTGGAGGCAATGCTGTATTTCCAATAAACCCACGATGTGCATGAGATACTTTAATATTTTTTTTTATGATAGCCAATTTATCATTGGTATCTTTAGTGAATTTTCTGCTTTCATCTCTAAATTTAATATAATCTTTATACATTGGTATTCCAAATAAATACCCTAATCCACTTAAAGATATGGTGCAGCCAATAATAGCTCCAATAATAACAACCATTATTCTGCTTATCTTGGTCTAGATATATTTATTAATAATTTTATCAATTTTAAAAAATAAGCATCTATATCCTCTTATAATAGATACTCTCGCTTTTCATAATGTAGTACACCTGCCGCTGATACAATGCCTTTACTATTGATAGAAATATCTTTTTTTGTAATATTTTGTTTAATAGTATCAGTATCCGATTCATATCCGTCATCAATATCAATAGCCTCTTTTGGGTCATCTGAATATTTGTAAATTGTTTCTACCTCTTCATCAGATTCAGATTCACTATCATCTATATTATATTGTTTAATTTTAATTGGCGTATCTGGGGCATCTACAATTATATTTGATTCTATTTCATTATCAGAATCAGATAAATCAGAGTCATCGACCGCCGATCCTTCAGAGATCGATAGGAAATTATCTGGTCCAGCGACTACTTCCTTAGTATCACTATGAATAGATTCGCATTCAGATTCACTATCGGAATAATCTTGTTCTAATTGAATTAAACCGGGAGTATCTGGAGCGTCATTTACAACTAAAATGTTTTCTGTTTTGATAGATTCTTTTTCTTTCTCAGTATATGTTTCTATTTTAATTGGTTCAACTGAATCGGTTGTTTCATATTTGGACATAATTGTTTTTCGACCAAAAGTTTCAGCGAATTGATCTAGATCGTTATCATTTTTATAATCGCGAAAGAATATGCGCGATTTAATATTTCTATTATGCATACACTTCCACGCTCCAATTTGCCACTCTTCATCGAATACCAGAATTAATGTATTATCTAAGTCATGTTGTCGTTCACATATCTCGCAATAAGATGGATTCAATCGTTTTACAATAGCTGTACATCCTTTATATGTAGCTGCATCTAAGTCCCAATCATTTGCATTATAATACGGAATCTTATGTATATGCGATAGTACAGCATCAATAAATTCTTTTGATACTGTAGTATTTGAATTATTGTTATATGTTGTAACTACATTATACTCTCGGAAACTAATATTAGTCGGAACATTATCAAATCTAGTAATAAATGGCTCTTCAGATTTTAATTGAAACTGCTGTTGAATCTGATTAATGTATTCAACGTTATTAACAATCTTTCTACCGCCATGGATAGCTAGCGATCCAAATCTATGATATGGTTGCACATCAATTGCATTAACAACCATCTCACAATAGTTATCTGGATATTCTAATCCATATTCATCTGGGTAATGTAAAATTGAATTACGAACATGTTCTACAATGGCTTTACACTCTTGAATATTGCATACAATGTTAGTAATCAAATGAATAGATATTTTAAATTTATCGTTATTACTAATAGGCCGATTACGAGTTGTATACATAATATCGACAATGTTTTGCATTTGCTCTAAATCGTTACCATGTTCTTCTAATGATGCTAAAGTTGCGTCAAAGTATAGATGTGCAAGATGTCGAGCAACATCATCAATAGTTAAATCAGTTTCATTTGAGTACTCTTCATAGTAATCAATCATATCTTGTAGTTCACTATCAGTTATTTCCATATCAATATCATAAAACAATTTGATTCGATCATTAATGATAATCTCATGCGCTTCTAAATGTAAATTTTTATGGACATAATCAATTAAAATATGCGCATCGGCCATCTTATACATCCAAAAGAAGCCTAACATTTCAGGATAGTTAACTCGAATAAGCATTACAATCCCACTTAATTGATGCATAAAGCCATCAGTATTTCCATCTTTAATTTTATATGATTGATACCACTGACCTTTTGCATTATCGCGAAGATAGTTCTTTGTTTTATTAATCAATTGAAAGGCACTCATAGCGGTATATATTTACTTCTATTAGTATCAATTTTTATAAAATTGATATGGTCATTATATAAATATACGCTAATAACTAAACTATGACGTCTGTCAATCAGTTTTGCTATTATTCTAAACAAAAATTGATATTTTTTTATATAAATATACTCTATAAAGTTATTATGCAATCAATTGATAGAATCATAGCTGCAAAAACTATTCAACGATTTTATCATAATTATGTTAAGGAACAATCTTATAAAGGATTTGCGTCCTATCATGATTATCGCGAATATTGCAATGAGATTCGCGAATATGATGAAACCAATGATTGGTATTATGGCAATGATTATGACAATGATCGTGATGAAGGTATGTTCTCTTTACGCAATGGCGATTATACGGATGATTGGGAGACATACATTGATGATGTCTATAACTAATCAAAAAAAATAAACATCAATGATGTTTACTGGTGTGCATAAAATTCAATAATTTTTTTATCGGCAATGAAAGCATTCTTTTTTAATCCAATAAGTTTTAATCCATTCAATGATCTAATACGTGAGATTGCTACATATGCTTGCCCTGCAGCAAATACTTTATTTAAGTTTACTTCCAATAATGAACATGTCATCCCCTGGCATCGATGTATAGTCATGGAATAGCCTAGACGCATAGGAAGATATTCAAATAAGTAAATTGGATTTTTATCTTCATCAATGCACTCTGGGTCAAGTACCTTTTGAAATCCAATACGTACATCAGAGGCCCAATCAATTAGTCGCACATTTACGTGAGTATCATGCATACTAATAATTTTACCTTGCGATCCATTAGCAATTACTTTTCCGCCACCCATTGAGATATTGGTAGTAATCATAATTTGCGCGTCTATAGCTAGTTCAACCTTTTCTGGAATCGATTCTAGCTTACAAGCAATTTCAATTTTTTTGGCATTAGTTGCAATTGGTAGTATACTATAAACTTTTTTTTCTGTAGTTAACTTATTCAACTCTCTTTGATTGATAGCATCTACTTCACGGTTAGTACTACAAATTAGAGTAGGTTCCATATCAGGAAACAATGTTTTATCAATAGTGTTTCTACTCATCAACACATTGTATGAATTAGTACTCAACTTACCTACTCTTGCTTCTGCGAGTACTTGTTGAAACAGTGGATCATCTTGTCTAAAACATTTAGTTAATTGAATTACAATTGGTTTCAAATCTCTGTAGCTGGCAGATTCAATAAAGTATCTACCTTCTACTGGCGCTAGTTGATGTAGGTCACCAACGAAGATCATTTGCACCCCACCAAAAGGTTCTTCATTACCATGAATCAGTTCTAAATAGCGTGAAATTTTATCCAATAGAATATTATTAATCATTGAAATCTCATCAATAATTAATGTTTTTAATCCTTTTAGTTCAAAATATTTTGCTTTTAATCGACGAGTAGTAATTAAACGATCATGTAACTCTTCAGCACACTGTTTAGCTAATCCAATTCCTAAGAAGGAATGAATTGTTTTACCACCAATTAATGACGCGGCTTTACCAGTCGATGCGCATATAGCTACTCGAGAAACATCCGCATCTGGAGCATCATATCGTGCTCTTAATTGACGAACAGTTTCATTAATAACAAAACTTTTACCACAATTATGAGTAACTGTAAATGAACCCATTACATATCTATTATTACCATCAACTTGAAATCCATAGTAATCACCTTTTTTTAATTTTTCGATTGTAATACCAGAAACTAAAGTATCTTTAATTTGCTTTCTTGCGTTTGCTTTTTTACGAGGGCATAGTGTTGGAATTTCTTCCACTCCAGCACCACAGATAGTGGTTCTAAATGCAATACCTTCTTTTTTGATACCTTTATAAGTCCATGTTGTTCTTTTTTGTTGTTTGTTGCATGCAAATCCTAAACTTCTAGCAAGGTAAATAATATCATTAACTAATCGTTCATGTTTTTCACATTGTACAAATTCAAAAGTACATTTATCATGAAGAAGATAGCCATCAGAATCTAATAATCCTGCAAGTAATTTAAGTCTGTTTTCACGAGAATTGCATTTATACATATGTGGAATATGCTTATTTTCAATTAACTTTAATTGCTTAAGTGTTTTCATAAAGTAATTGGTACCTTGTTTACCAGTTCCACTTCCATTAATTCGATAAGCATAGTTACTTTGATATTGTAAATAGCAAGTATATTTTGGTAAGTTATATGCAAAGTATTTTAATATACGCGAATCTTGCGATGTAATTCCTTGTCCATTACTATGCCCATCACCTAACCAATAACCAATCATATATGGATCGATAGGAACATTACATTCTGTAAATTCAATACCAACTTTATATTCTTTTAAATCTGCTTGTGCGCTTTTAGGAAGTGATAATAACTCTTTTACCGATATTTCAATCACTCTATCTTCAATAATATTATTAAAGAATCGTTCAGCAAATTCTTTTCCCCAAAACCGTTTAGATGTTTGGCTAAACGTTTTAAGAGAAAACCATTTTACTAAATAACATCTATCTCTTTCACTATATCTAATACTTTTTTTATTTGTACATTTTAAACATAGTATATGATCCTCATTGACAATATATGATTCTTTTTTTACATTTGTAATTCGATACATGGTATCAGTCCCGCTAATTAAATTTATTACCTTTCTAGGAGTGCTATCATCACCCATTAATAATTCATTTTGTTTTATATTTTGAACTTTTTTAATAGATCCATTATACATCAATATCTCGGTATTAATTGCATGACATCCTGCTGGGGCTGTTAGAAAGATTGATTCTCCCTTCATAGCCATATCAATAAATTCAAGTTGTTCGTCTGATAATTCAGCTGAGCCTGTTTGAGTTTCGGTTTTAGTTTCAGTCGAGCCTGGTTTAGTTTCATCGATTATTTCAATAGGTTTAGCTACTGTATAATGTTTTTTAATAGTTTCAATAACAGTTTGTTCAAATTGTTTATTTGTAAGTCCGCTAGCATCGATAATATCACTAAAAGTAGTATTATTATGGAAGGCGTTAATCAATTGTTGGTTCATTGCAATATGAGTATATTAACTACTTTTTGTGTCAATTTTTGCTATTTATCATTAGTCTTTTACAGAGTTCTACTGCAAAAAAAATAAGCAATATAGTAGTTTAATCAACTAGTTTAATAGTTTTCAATTTCAACCGCCATAGAGCTACCATATACATCTGCAATATTTTTCAAACATGTATCGACATAGTTCTTTAACGCAACATATTCATTATAGAAAGCATAAAATTCATCAATAGTAATTTTACTCGAACGAGTTTTATCATACAATCTAAATGTAATATCACTTGCTCCATCCCGAAACGTAACCAATATGTTTAATATATCGCGTTTTTTACTTTCCGCTTTATCAGATCTCTGGATTTTAATTTTAAATTCAGTTTCAGAGATACGTTTACGTAGTAATAATAATCGCATTTGTTGGTTACGAGCATATACTCCTGTACCTTGCATACGTGGGATTACCCAATGATGAAAATGAGGAATTTTCTGCAATAATGCATTCATATGAGCCCTATCTTCTTTAAATTTATCATCCTTATTTAATTCTCCTAGTGATCGCTGAACAGCTGAAATAATACGATGATCAACCTCTTGACCACATTGAATATCCAATGGATCACGAGCTTGTGCACCATTTTGCCGTTGCCACTCAAACCAATGAGGATTATGAAAGGCTCCAGTGATTATACGGAGTGTCTTCCAGCTGAAAGCTGTATGACAATTTGTACAAAACATTTGATCACAGTTAGATAGTACAGTACCATCAGTATAAACAAATTTATTATTTCCATCGACAACGAATCCATAGTATCTATCAGTTTTATAAGGTTTAATAGTTAGTTTACTAAGTACCTTTTCTCCTGAATACTGATTAATTTTGTAACCATATAGTTCATCTTTTTGTGAACTATTTAGTTCCATATAAGTGGTTAAGTCAATAGTATACTTTGCTCCATTTATTTTGGTTAAAATTAGATTATGTCTACTGGAAACAATATAAGTTTCGCCATACTCTTGATCAATTTGATACAACAAGTCAGTGCCCGTAAATAAATGCAATACTGTTCTTGGTTCAAAGTCATCTCCAATAAGTTGATCACCTACTTCAATTTCATTGGCAAATTTATTAATACCATCCATTAATGGAATTATAGTATGCTTATCAAAGCAACCTTCTAGTTTATGAATAGGAGATGCGCATGATGGACATGGCTTAGAACTCTCTTCGATAAACTTAACTGTTTCTAAAATATCTTTATTACATTCATGTCCATTTTCATTATTATCTTTAATAATCTCTCGACATTCAACGCATGAAATTGATTTGCACAAAATACATTCATAGTTATTAAGCGGTGTACGATTTTCATGACTAAGCATACCACTACATTCAGCATGAGTACACTTACGGATAAATGTTTTTTTTACACTATCTTTTGAGTTCTTTAGGTCTGTAATCTTTCTATTAATCTCAACACTAGCGTCTTCCATCTTATCATCTACATCAGCAGCTTCACTCATTAAAATATATTTATTAATAGCTTCTTTCACTGGTAGAGTTTCTTCTGATTTGCAAAACTCATTCAATTTTTGAATGTTTTCCTTGCGAATCTTATCAAATTCAATTGATATATTCGAAAGAGATGCTTGCAGTTTTTCAATTTCAATCTCTTTTTCTAGAATCAATTGCGTTGCTGGAAATAAACCCTTTTCAACCTCAAATAACATGATTTCACGAATATATTTATATTCATTTTTCATAAATGTTGCACCTAATCGTGTAGCTAAACTACTGCGATCAAATTCAATACCACAACTCATACATTTAAAGTAATGCTCAGCATCAGTAATATATCTTTTAAAACACGTTTTACAGCATTCAAAATCGCATGATACACAAGTGATTATAGTATTGATTTTATTAATATTACCAACACAAATATCACAAGTAGTTGCCATTTTAATTGCTTTAATAGGTTCAGAGTGTTCAGAGATGTTATCACTATATATTTAAGTATATGAGTATCAATTTTTGTCAAAAAAAATATGCATTAGTTCATAAGTCTCTTATGGAACGCTTAATTTGAATCGTTCAAAGGTAGTATCTTGCATCAATTTAATTACTTGTTTAGTTGTAATACGATCAATATCAAACTCAACATTGTTGCGAGTAATAGTAATCAATGGATTATCTATAATAAATTGTAGTCTAGTATCGCGAGTTTCTCGGTCAATATCATTCGTTTTATATTGCAATTTAATTTCAGTTTTCCAAGAGGTTTCGATTGATTTTACACGATCTTTGAAACGATTGAACATCTTAATTGAATTAGGATCCTCAGTTGGTTCAATTAAAATATCCCAATCGCTATGAGCTTTAAGTTGCTTTTTAATATTAGACATTTGACTGCGAATAACATAAAGCACATCTTCATACTTTGGATGTTGTAAACACATAAAGTATTGTCTTTTAGTAACTGAAGTTGGATTGATTGTGTGTTCATCCATTCTATCAATGATAACATCGCGACACTCTTCTACCTTATCGTTAAGTATTTCAATTTGAGTAGTATTATCTTGAATATCCAAACGTGCTTCAGATAACTCATGAGTAGTGTTCTGAGCATACGAGAGTAGCTTTTGGATTTCAGCCGATTGTAAATCAATTTTATTTTCTAATCTACCAATAGCATCATCTTTTTCTTGCAATAGTTTACGATTAGCATCTTGATGTATTTGTTTCAAAATAATTGAAACAAGCATACCATAAGCCGGATCGATCCACATTAGAAAGTGATCATAAAGTAGCTCATGAATATAAATACCAATAAATTTCTTTGGTATATCTTCTTTAAGTTGATAAAAGACTTTATCAAGTTTAGTCAACTCTTTACATTTATTAATAAGTGCTTTAGTCGATGTAATTCTAAAGAAATCTGCAGGTCTTTGGCTTTTTGCCGATGCTACGGGAATTCCCGTAGCATCATTATTTTCTAATTTATCCTCAGTTTCCAATAGTTTTTTAATCATTTTAGCCGTTTTAGTAATGTTATAGAACCCAGTTCATTATCTCGAATGATTTCTAAACGTTCATCTACTCCATTCTTTAGAATAGAAAAGCGTTCAGAAGTGTTTTGGGTGCTCATTGTTAGTGTTATAGCCTATTTAAATGTTGATTGTTATATTTTAATACCAAACTAATCAATTTTATTACCACTAGCATCAAAAAAATATGCATACATGTATGTAGTGTTATATTTATTTAAATCTATTCTTCTTCATCGCCGGTCATAACATCATCTAGATCTTCTTCATCTTCATCATAATCATCTACATCAGATGCTTCTGATTCGGATTCATCAGGCACTTCTTCAACAACGTTACGCGCTTTACGAACAACTTTTTTTGCAACTGGTTTCTCCTCTTCTACTTCCGTTTCAATCTTGATACGACTACCACGTGTTTTACGCGCAGGTTTCGCTTCTTCATCATCAGATTCTACTTTAGCAGCTTTTTTAGCACGTGATTTAGGAGCAGGTTTCTCTTCTTCTTCATCATCAGATCCTACTTTAGAAGCCTTTTTAGCACGTGATTTACGAGCAGGTTTCTCTTCTTCAACTGTTTCTATCTTAGCAGCTTTTTTGGAAGTAGCTTTACTTTTTTTAGCATCCTTTTCATCAGCAGACCCCTCAGTTTCAAATCCATTAGGAGTTGCAACTAATGATGATTTGATACCATCACCTTTTTTGTCTTTCTTTTCTGCCTTTTCCTTATCAGCTTTAACCTTGGCTTCTGCTTTTTTGAGATCTGCGATCTTTCCAAAGTGAATTGCATTAGCGCGAATGGCACTAAAGTATCCAGCACGCTCAAGTCTTTCAGCTTCTAGTTTAGCAACACATTCAAGATACTCATCATGAGTCATTTTTGTAATATTAATATGTTTCTGTCCGAGTAAACTTACAAAGTAAGCTTTAATTCGATCAATAATATTATCGATTGCAATACCATCATTACTTTCATTCACCATAATAGAGGTTGATTTGACGGCAACACCCCATGCTTTAGCTGTGGTTGGTGATTTAATTGTCTTATCATCTTTATTTTTGGCTTTCTTAGCTTTAGTTTGCGCACGGATATCATCTTTATAGACTTTAACAATAGTATCATTAACATGCTTAGCAATACGTTTAGTATCATCAAGTGCATTAATATACATTGCTTTAGTTGGTGGAATAATCACTGCACCCCAGTTTTCTGGGTCCTTTTTCATTGTAGCTAATTGTTTATTCATAGTAGCTTTACTACCAGTAATAATAGTAACAACTTTTTCTGGTTTATCCATTTCCGCATGAGTTTTTTCAATTGGTTTACTAAAGCCACCTAGTTGTTCTACAATCATATAATGAGTTTTTGCAGATACACTTTTTGTAAATGATTTGCTATAAGTTTTGTACATATCATACATTAACTCACCAATCATTAAAGCGCGCATCATTTTTTTATCCTCACGATCAATAATAAATGTTTTTAAACAGTTATAACTCAAGAATAATAGATGTTCTGTAAATTGTTCATTATCTACATCAATTGCACAGTAGTCTTTACCATCTTCAAATTCAGATTCAACTAGTTTATTAATAAACTTGTCTTCCGAATTAGCAAATTGACCACGCAATGTACTGAATTGGACCATAAGTTCCAATGGTTCGTCCATTGCATCAATGCTTTTTAAGATAGGTAAATATGTTAATAGATGTTCATTATCGCCAGCAGCTTTATCAACAAATTCGGACCATGTTAGTTCCTGTTCCTTCTCAGTAATATCAATAATAAATTCTTGAATTTCAGAGATAACTTGGTTCTGGATAGCAATGCTCATATTTGATTAGTTTCTAGCGGTTCGTAGATGTATTATTAACTAAAAATATCAATTTTACTGAAGGCTCTCAATGGCATTTTTAGCTATAATTTGCTCCATTTGAGCAATCATTATATTTGTTAAATGTAAGGTATGTTTGCCCTCTTCTAGTAGCTTATCAGTTTCTAAAATTAACTCTTCTATATTAGTAGTTTCCTTATCTATTTGAGCCTCTTTAGCGTCAATGACATCTTGTAACAACATTTGGAGCAAAGATAGCCAAAGGCTCATTGTATATTAAAATTGAAGTAGATTCACATTAATATATTAGATAATAAAGATGCCTGCATATTGTATTACTGAGAGCTGTGGTAAGCGTACGTCTTATGGTTTAAAAACAGATAAAAGTCCTACCCACTGCGGTCCGCATGGGAAGGCACTTGGGATGGTTGATATTATTCATAAAAGATGTTTAACTCCTGGATGCGATAGTTTATCACCAACCTTTGGATTTCCAGATGATAAGAAAGCTACATACTGTAGTATGCATGGCGAGATACTTGGTATGGTTGATATTAAAAATAAAAAATGTTTATACGATGGATGTCTAACACGAGCAAATTTTGGCAATCTAGATGATAAGACTGCTACTTATTGCGGAAAGCATGGAGCACTAATTGGTATGATTGATATTAAAAATAAAAAATGCGAAACCTGCAATTCTACTCAAATGAATTCAAAATATAAACCTAATTGTGCTCGGTGTCATTTCTATTTGAACCCAGATGACCCACGGATTATAAACTATAAAACTAAAGAGCAAGCTTATATGACTGCTATACTAGAAAAGTTTCCACAATTTAAATTAGATAAAACTATTAATGGAGGGTGTTCAAAACGGCGACCTGATGGGTTTCTAGATTTATTAACGCATGTAATCATTATTGAAATAGATGAAAACGAACATAAGTCATATGATGATACTTGTAATAATCGGCGTACAATGGAGTTATCGCAAGATGTAGGTCATCGCCCAATTGTATTCATTCGATTGAATCCGGATGGATATACATTGAATGATAAACGTATGAAAGGATCATTTTCATTAACTAAAACTGGTGAGCTAAAGGTAGTAAAAAAAGAATTTAACAAGCGTTTGAATTCATTGATTGAATCAGTTGAAAAATATATGATTACTATTCCAGATAAAACAATTTCAGTTGAATATCTATACTTTACTTCGAATGAAATCTAATACATCGGGGTCAATAATTTGAATATAATTATCGCCTTTTTTAGTATATATTTTTTTATTATCATCCATATAATACAATGATCCATTTAAAGTAAATTCTTTTACTTTAATATTTTGATTTGCACAGGGGCTTTCATAAAGCATATCTTTGTCTAAATCGGGCATGAAAATGGGACTACCGTCGGTAGGGCGACATTCATAGCAGTCAAAATTTAATCCTTTGTTAAACTGTTTGCAGTCAACTGCTGTAGATGCGAGTAATTTAGTCATTTGTATATTGATTTCGTATTTGGCTATTGATTGCTTAAAGAGATGTATATCAGTCGGTATCTCTAATTGTCTTTGGTCCTTTGGATAATCTGCTAAATATATGTATACTTGTACACTTCGTTCATTTTCTGGTAAGTAACTATGGCTATGGTAACGAATCGCACGCGCCATTACTTGAAGTGAACGCTCCCAGTTCCAATAAGGCTCAACTATATGCACATCGCGAGTACCTTTCGTTGAAATACCCTCAGCACCTGATGAACTAATTAGTAATACTGTCAGTTCATTATCATCTTTATTAAAATGGTTTAATAATGCTGTACGATCCTCAGGTTTTACATCTCCTGAATAAATTGCATAGTATCCATTATCTCCAGGCTCTCCAACATTATTATTATCATAATTATTGTATCCTAATGTTTCTAAATATTTTGACATAGGTTCTACACCGGCTTTAACAAAATTACTGTATATAATAGCTTTCCGTCCTTTAACAATTTTTTTGCCGATAGAATAAATTTTGGGAGAGTATGTTTTGATATCAGCATAAATATCAATTGTTGGATCTTCTGGAAAGTATACATTAGATAGTTGTCGACTTTTGATACGATACGAAGTACTCTTAGTAAAACTACTAGATGATGTCAAAGCACCTCCTGAAATATTGGAAATCTTTCTCATTGTTTTTACTACCGGTTGCCATCCACCATTGATTGATTGTCGCGATTCCATACGTTCTTTCTCACGTGCCATAGCATATGCTCCATATTGAATTGGCGACATTGGTACTAATTCAATTTTCATTGGTAGTCTATCTGGATAGTTTTCTTTTTTTATCGTTTTTTTCAACATGGTATAAAACCCGTCTACTTTTTCGTCGAATAATTCACCTTTGTACGATACTAATCCTTGGATACGATTGCGTAGCTTATCAACATTTTTAAGTGTTAGTTTATCAGCATCTACAAAATATTTAATAAATTGATCTTGATTTTCTGGAAATAGAGTAAGATTAATACCATCTTCATTTTTAATATATCCCTTACAGATGTTTAAGCATGGGATTACTTCATAAAAGTTATTAACGATACCCGATGCAGTTAGAAACAATATTTTGCAATTGCGTGCGGACATAAGTAAATCATATAATTGTGTTGCGTTTTTCGAACCATTCACCATAGCATTTAGAACGTTATGTGCTTCATCGATAATAATAAATTTATTATCTAGAGATCGTAAAGTTTTAATTGCAATACCAGTTAACTCATCAATATCAGTTTCTAGCTTATCAATCATATTAGAAGCATTACTGGATACATATTTATATCGTTCAGCCGATGCTGCGTTTGTATAGCGTTTTAACTCTTTTCGGAAATTAGAATGTAATGATTTGGGTGCGATTAATACCACTTCTTTAAAGTATTTGAAACGTTCAGAAATAGATATAGCACTAAGAGTTTTACCACTACCTGTACCATGAAATAAAAGCATGCCTCTTATATCCTTATTAGCAATAAAGTATTCTAATATAGCTTCCTGATGATCTTGTAATTTGAGTACCATGATAACTCAATTAATATCTATTTATATATTAATTGAATACTATATTGAATGATAAAAAAATAGCTATTAGCTATACATTAATAAAACAATTTAATTATTGTTAAATCCTTATCTAGAACATTAGAATCGATAATTGAAGTAAGGGTTTCTTGTAGTTTATTAAATCTAATTTTAAATTCTTTTTTTACTAACTTTAATTCGCCACTTTTAGTGTTAGTAAAACATCCTTTATTAGTTTTTCCATTAATAGAATACTTATCTGGATTTAATCGAATGAAAATAATTGGCCGTGACCCTAAATCCTGAAATAGCTCCATTGTGCGTCTATTATCACACTTAGGTTCATTGTCATTTAAATTTGCATCATATCCTATATGCTGATCTTCATCTATTTCAATAATAATAGAATAAGTTAATTTATCTAATAATCCATCTGGTCGTCGTTTAGAACATCCTCCAGAAATAATTTTATCTAAAATCAACTCTGGATATAAAGCTTTAAGTGGTCGCATAAATGCATCTTCTTTTACTTTATAGTTTCTAATTCTAGGATCGTCTGGATTTAAATAGAAATGACATCTGGCGCAATTAGGTTTATATTTTTGGTTTAAAGCCGATGCATTGCATGTCTTACACCTTTTATTAATTACATCAAACATATTATCAGTAGCATGAGTTTTACAATGAGTAGGTTTTTTATTAATTAATCCAAAATTACATATCGTATCACAATCTGCCTGCACACATCGTTTAGATTTAACATCTATCATATCATTAGTAGCATGAGTTTTGCAATGAGTAGCTTTTTTATTTTTTAATCCATATGCAGGAGATTTAGCACAATCTTCATCCATACATTGTTTAGACACAACATCTATCATATCATTGGTAGCATGAGTTTTACAATGAGTTGCTTTTTTATTTTTTAATCCATATGCAGGTATCGTATCGCAATTTAAATAGATACATCGTTTATGTGTAACATCTACCATATCATTATTTGCATGTGTTTTACAATGAGTAGCGCTTTTATTTTTTAATCCAAAGGTAGGTTGTTTAGTACAATCAAGATATTTACATTGTTTAGATTTGACATCAATCATATTATCAGTAGCATGTGCTTTACAATGAGTTGGTTTTTTAATTTGTAATCCAAAATTGGGCCTTTTAGTACAATTACTAAACTCGCAACGTTTGTTTTGTATATTAAACATATTTTGACTAGCATGTGCTTTACAATGAGTAGGTTTTTTGAATTTTAATCCATAAGCAGCACTTTTAATACAATTTAAATATTTACAACGTTTTGATACTACATCCAACATATTATCACTAGCATGGGTTTTACAATAAGTTGGTTTGTTATATTCAATTCCAAATGCAGGTCTTGTAGTACAACTTATATGAGCACACTGTTTATGAGTCACATCATACATATTATCACTAGCATGCGTTTTACAATGTGTTGGCTTTTTATATTCAATTCCAAACGAAGCTCGTTTAGTGCATTTTTTGCATATCATATTTAAATTCTATTACTATATTCTATTATAGCATGTTTTAAATTAGAAGGGATATAGGCGAAATTTATCATGCAATGATTTGGGTGCGATGAGTATAACCTCTTTAAAGTATTTAAAACGCTCCGAAATCGCAATTGCGGTTAATGTTTTACCACTACCAGTACCATGAAATAATAGTAATCCGCGCGCAAATTTGTCTGCAATAAAATATTCTAATACAGCTTCTTGATGGTCTTGTAGTTTAATACCCATGATAAAATCTATCTATTAGTTATCTACGATGACTTATATATTAGATAACATGTATAATTCTATTTTGAAAACTGATTATACTTTGTCAAAATCCAGACGAACCTTAGGGTCTAAACGTTTTTTAAAATGAAATTATACATGATATTCGAGTATAATTTCATTTTTTTATATAATTGCGAATTAACAACATTTTTATAAAATTTACAAATAATATGAACCATTTTTAATAAAGTGTATTTACATAAAAAAATGAAATTATAGGGAATATCATGTATAATTTCATTTTAAAAAACGTTTAGACCCTAAGGTTCGTCTGGATTTTGACAAAGTATAATCGACTAAAATAATAGAATTATACTTGCATTTTATATGTAATCTATCTACGAATTTTAATTAGATAAATCAATTCCGCGTTCAATAATATCAAATGGATTAGATAGATTGCAACCTTTTGCAAATACTTTGCGTAAACATTTTAGATTATTTAATGGTAGTACACTAATATTAGTAGAACCAATATCAATGTAATTCAAACTCATTAAGGATGGAATTAACTCAATGGCAGTATTATTAATTGACAATGTTTCTAAGTTAATTAATTTGGATGAAATATCAGTTAATGACTTGCATCCATTTGCTGATATTTGTTTAACGCTAATTAATGTGTCTGGTAAAGATTGAATAAGAGTATTGTCCATTAGTAAATATTCTAATCTGATATATGTATCTGGAATAGACGATAATTTAGAATTGGAGGCATTCAGTTTTTTTAATTTTGGGAAATCTGGTAGACTTTCTATTGGGCAGTTCATAATATATAACCCTTCTAATGCCGGATACTCAGGTACCACACTGATGTTGGTACTATAGATGACTAAAAATTTTAAATTAGGTAGATTAGTTGGTAGTGATTTAATTTGTTTACAATTTGAGCAGTCTAATAAAATTGTATTAGTGTCAATTTCCGAATTATCGCATAGTATGCACATTATTATGTTATTTTTTTATTGATACTATAGTATATAATATCCGAATATCCGAATAGATTAGTTATACTTCAATTCTATAACATTAATAATGGCTCGAGGTAATCAACCATTCGACTCAGGAATCACTATTGATCCGTTTGCAGTCGCCTCATTCACTGGTCCGGATAACCACACAGGATTATTTTTAGATGCCGACCAAGTAAACAGTTCGGTATTATTACGTACAAATGATAGTAATGCCGTTTATATTGACAAGTTTCAAAATGTTGGTATTAACAACCTTTCACCATCAGCACAGTTAGATATTAATGCAAGCGATGGAGACTGTATTAAACTTACATATAATGGATCATCGAATAAAGCTGGCCTTAAAGTAGCTTCTGATGGTATTATGACAATCACATCTACTGGCGGTGAAGTTAATGTACATAATACCAGTGATTTTAATATTAAAAGTCATGATGGTTCATCGACTGGTTTAAAATTAAATGATACTCTTGTTCGAGCATCTGCCGATCAATTAAATTATAATGTAGTAACTCCTGGTACTGTTACTGCAAGCAAAGCTATTGTAGTTGATTCTAGTCGCGATATTGTAAATATTCGAAACTTAACTGCTTCTCAACTTACTGGTACTATTCAAACGGCATCTCAGCCAAATATTTCGTCGGTTGGTACATTAAATATTACTGCTCATGATGGTAGTCAAGGATTAGCTCTTGGGGGTGTATTAGTAGAAACCACTGCCGCTCAATTAAATTATAATGTAGTAACTCCAGGTACTTCAAGTGCTAGTAAAGCTTTAGTAGTTGATGCTAATAAAGATATTACCAGCATTCGTAACTTAACAGCATCGCAATTAACTGGTACTCTTCAAACAGCTGCTCAACCTAATATTACTTCAGTTGGTACTCTATTAGGATTAGATATTGATGGATCTTTTACTGGGTTATCTACTCTTGGAATTGCGACAACAACATCTGGACGCACCCTTGTTGTTAATAGTGATGTTGGTAATTGTATTCAATTATGTTATGATACTACTAGTGGTACTGCTACTACTTATGTTGATATGCTTGTATCCAGTGCTGGTGACTTAACAGTTACTGCTAGTGGAGGTAATGTTAATATTAGTAGTCATAATGGTACTAATAAAGGATTAAAATTAGGAGGTACTTTAGTAGTTTCTACTGCCGATCAAATCAATTACTTATCTGGCAGTACTCCGGGTACCGCAAGTGGCGGAAAAGCACTTATTTTCGATTCTAGTCGTAACATTGGTAATATTAATAATTTAACTGCAACTCAATTAACTGGTACCTTACAAACCGCAGCTCAACCAAACATTAACTCTGTTAATGTATTAAATATTGCTAATCATAATGGTTCTACTCTTGGATTACAACTAAATGGCACTTTAGTTACTGCTACGGCCACTGAAGTAAATTATGTAGATACTACTCCAGGTACCGCTGAAGCTAGTAAAGCGCTCGTATTAGATTCTGGTGGTAATATTGCAGGTATTACATCGCTCTCAGCTACTGATTTAACTGGTACTCTTCAAACTGCTGCTCAAACAAATATTACATCGGTTGGTACGCTTGATAATATCGCCACTAGTGGTACTTTTACTATGGGTACTACTGTAATTTCCGCAGCTGAAATCGGTGTACTTGATGGAGTTACTCCAGGTACTGCCGCTGCAAGCAAAGCACTTGTATTAGATACCAATAAAGATATTGCTACTATCCGTAACTTAACTGCTACCAATTTAACTGGTACATTACAAACTGCATATCAACCAAATGTTACTTCGGTAGATACATTAGATATTACTTCTCATAATGGTAGTACTACTGGTTTATATCTTGGAGGTGCATTAGTTACTGCTACTGCTGCGCAAATTAATTCTATGTTCGGAGGAGGTGGAGGTGGAGGTGGTGGTACTTTTGAAGATCTTACCGTAAATGGTTGGTTAGATATTGCTAATGCCAATGGCACAACTATTGGATTAAAATTAGATGGTCAATTAGTTACTGCTACTGCTGATGAATTAAATTATCTAAGTGGTACTAGTCCTGGTGTCGCAAATATTAACAAAGCATTAGTACCTGATAACAATTTAAGTATCAGTAATTTATCTACTCTTTCGGTCTACAATAATTTAACAGTTGATGGAGTTGATGTATATTCTGGCGATGCTAGTAAAATTACTAGTATTACCAGTGGAGCTGCCTCCGCTAATAAAGCTTTAGTTGTTGATGGTAGTTTAAATATTGCTGGAATTAACTCGCTTTCCACTAATGGATTAACGTTAAGTGCCACTACAACTACATACTTTACGTCAATTTCTCGTGGAGTTGGAAGTGGAAATGCATTAATTGCAACTATTACAAATGAACGTGCAGTTGTTGCTTATTCTCCTACCTTACAAATGGGTATTGCTATTGGTGTAAGTAATTTAAATACAACAAATTATGCTATTATTACTAATGCTAATGGATATAGTTCTTATAATGAATTTGGATCTGATCTTGGATCGCAAATGCGTGGTATTAGTATTAATTGGCAACCAGAGTTTGCTCGATTTATTTTCTACTATATAAATTCAGATGCTTATAATAGTTCTGACACTTTACGATATGCTACAAGTACCAATGGTATTACTTGGAGCAGTGCTGCATCTACTGGTCTTAGTATTTATAAAGGTACTAGAGTTGCATATCATGCTACTTCTGGTAAGTATATCTTCTTTGCTAAAGATAAATTCTATTGGTCTACTGCTGGTACTAACTCTTGGAGCAATCTTACTCTCACCAATGTAGTAAATAGTGTTGATCATCAAAGTAACACAGGCGTACAGCAAATGGGTAATTATGTTACTCATTTACAAACAGTTGAATCTGGATCTGCATCTAATGTTGTATTCTGGAATGGTACGACTTGGACATTGGCCGGTACGATTTCTCAATCAACATTCCCAGTATGTCGAGCTTATCACCCAACTGAGGATCGTTTATATATGTTAACGCTAAACCCTAACAATACTGCATCTGCGGCAAATGTAACTCTTTCTTTTATCGATAGTTTTAGTACGCGTGCGTTTAATACATGGGCAGCTAATGTACAAACAACTACATTATCTAATGTTGATCCAATTAAAAATATTTCTATTGCATACATCCCTAATTTTGATATTATTATTGCCGGGTCTAAATCAACTGCTTCCGATGCTACTAACTCCGCTTCTTCTATTCGTATTATGCGATTAGTAAATAAAGTTGTCAATTATACATTAACTGATGGGCCTACTGAGAATGCTGGAAATATATACCGAGTTGGTACTACTATACATCCAATTATTGCTCTAGATTGGTTAGGAAACTTAGTAATCCCATCGGTTAATACTGGCGCCACAGTCCATAGTGTATTCTGGACGCCATCATCTACATCTAATGGTATTTTATTTGGTTCTACTACTATTACTGAAAATGAATTAGCTGTTGTTGATGGTATAACTGCCGGTACCGCAATTGCCACTAAAGCATTAGTTACTGATAATAATAACCGTATTGGTGGTATTGATACGGTTACTGCTACTAATTTTGTAGGTGCTATCCAAACTGCCGCACAACCTACAATTACATCACTTGGCACGCTTACATCATTAGGTGTATCTAGTTCTACTTCTACAAATACATTTACTAGTTCTTGGGATAGTGTTAATAACAGTACGATTACATTAGCAAATACCGGAAATGGATTTGCTGGTGGTATTAATATTACTGGATATAATGAATCGGGAGTTGCTAAAAATGTAATTCGGTTTGCTCCAGTTTATGGTACTACTACTAGTGGAAGTGAAACTACTGGATGTAACTTTTATGCATTAGCGGCAGGTACTGAATATACACCATTTCAAATTTTATCTACTGGTGGCTGTAAAGTTGCACGCGCTTCCGCAAATGGAACTGTATTGGCAGTCGGTGGAGCAATCTCCTCAGCTAATCAATATGGAGATTTAGCATTTGAAGGTACTGGAGTAACATTACTCCGACAACGTGCCATTTATGTAAATGCCAATACTTCTAAAATGGAACTTTATGGTCGTAGTGGTGGTGTTGATGCATTAATGACTACTTTTGCATATGGAACTAGTGGTGGTGTACTTACTAGTTTAGAATCTGTTACTAGTAGCAAGCTTATTAGTACTATTGGATCTAGTGGTATTGGTTTACAGCATATTAATAGTAGTATTTCGCTTGCTACTATTATTGATAGTAGCAATGCTCGTGGTTGTTTTGGTACTACCACAAATCATGACGCATACTTATTTACTAACAATAGATCAACGAATCCTGCATTAATTTTAGAAGCATCTACCAATTTTGTAAAAATTAATAATAATGTAACTGGTAGTTCTGGTGCTTTAGGTTCTTCGTTGGGTGTTCGTGGCGGTATTCAAAATAATTGCGATACGGTTACTTTAAATACTAGTGCAGGTACTTGTTTACTTGGAAGTACCACACTAACAAGTCCATATGCAGTCAATCCATGGTTAGCTTCTCAATTAGCTCCTTTTAATAGCCCTACTTCATTAGGCTTTGGTTCTATGCAACGAGGTCAATTATTTGTAGAAGCTGGTTATTTCACATCCACATATACTGAAACTTACACATTTACAGTAACGTATGTTTATACATTCTATAAAATTTGGGTTAATGGTAAATTACTTGGTAATAATTTATCCATAAATAGCTCTAATACCAATACTCAAACATTTACATTAGCTTTAGTTGCAAATACCAGAAATTCAATTTATATTCAAATATTACCACAAAATGTAACTGCTGGTTCATGCTCATTATCAGTAAAATATCAATCAACTAGTCAAAGTTTTACAGCAGTACCAATTAGCGCTTCTAATGGTACTGAAAAGTATATTTCAACTGAACCACTATCGTGCCCTTCTGTATTTACTATTTATGATCAAACTACCGCATCATCATCATTACTTAAATCTGAATTAACTACAAATAGTTCAGGTAACTTAAATATCTTTGCATCTGGCTTAACGACATTAATTGACGCTACTAATAGTTTTGATATTGCTGGACATAATGGAACTACTATTGGGCTTAAATTAGGAGGAACTTTAGTTACTGCTACCGCAGAACAATTAGACTATACTAAAGCAAGTCCAGGTACTGCATCTGCTAGTAAAGCATTAGTTGTTGATAGTAATAAAAATATTGCAAGCATTAATAGTTTAGTTGCTGCTCAATTAACTGGTGAGTTACAAACTGCCGCCCAACCAAATATTACATCGGTTGGTACTCTTACTGGTATCACCACAAGTGGAACCTTTACTATGGGAACTACTGCTATCTCCGAAGCTGAAATTGGTGTAATTGATAATGTTACTCCTGGTGCCGCAGCTGCCAGCAAAGCACTTGTATTAGATTCTAGCTCTGATATTTCTGGTATTAACTCGCTTTCCGCAAGTGAATTAACCGGTGAGTTACAAACTGCTGCTCAACCAAACATTACATCAGTTGGTACGCTTTCTAGTGTTACTACCAGTGGTAATCTTACATTAGGAACAACTACTATAACTGAAGCTGAAATTGGTGTACTTGATGCCGTAACTCCAGGTACTGCTACGGCAAGTAAAGTAGTTGTATTAGATGCTAATAAAGATATTGCTACTATTCGTAACTTAACAGCCACTAATTTAACTGGTGAATTACAAACTGCCGCTCAACCAAATATTACCTCAGTAGGCACCCTTACAAGTATCACTACTAGTGGATCCTTTATTATGGGTAGTACGGTTATCTCTGAAGCTGAAATTGGCGTAATTGATAATGTTACTCCTGGTACTGCTGCCGCTAGTAAAGCACTTGTATTAGATTCTAGCTCCGATATCTCTGGTATCAATTCGCTCTCGGCATCTGAGTTAACTGGTGAGTTACAAACTGCTGCTCAACCAAATATTACGTCGGTTGGTACTCTTACTAGTATTACAACAAGTGGTGCTTTTACTATGGGTAGTACTGCTATCTCTGAAGCTGAAATTGGCGTAATTGATAATGTTACTCCTGGTACTGCTGCCGCTAGTAAAGCACTTGTATTAGATTCTAGCTCCGATATCTCTGGTATCAATTCGCTCTCGGCATCTGAGTTAACTGGTGAATTACAAACTGCCGCTCAGCCAAATATTACATCGGTCGGCACCCTTACTAGTATCACTACTAGTGGATCCTTTACTATGGGTAGTACAGTAATTTCCGCAGCTGAAATCGGTGTACTTGATGGAGTTACTCCTGGTACTGCCGCTGCTAGCAAAGCACTTGTGCTTAATAGCAGTAAGGGCATTTCTGGCATTACTTCTTTAGCATCTACATCGATTGCAGTTGGTACTCCTGCAAATAGTACATTACCAGTTGAAATTGGTTACACCTCTTATCAATTTACTGGAGCCTATGCTTACAGCAATGATCTTAATGCTCATGGTATGGTAGATGCTGGCGCTGGTCCATCTGCCAATTACTCTTTACGCGCCGATGGTCGTATCTTAGTAACTGGTGAGGTAGAAATTACTTCCGATCGTCGTTTAAAGAAAGATATTGTAGCATTAACTCCTGAACTATGTAAGAGTTTTATTCTTACAACCACTCCAGTACGATTCAACTGGAAATCTGACGATGCCATTCCTGATTATGGTTATATTGCACAAGATGTACTCAAAGCTGGTTTCAATGATCTAGTAACAGTAGTACCACATCCAGATATGGAAGGCTCAGTAGATGACGATGGATTTATTAATCCTGCTGGAGCTAAGTATGTATTCTCTCCTGGTAAAATTATTCCGATGGTTGCTCTCAATCAACGTCAATTATTTGAAGCTAATGATGCCAAGGATGTTGAAATTGCCGATCTTAAAGAACGTCTAAGTGCATTAGAAGCCCTTGTATCGCAATTATTACAAAAGTAAACATACAACTATAAGTAAAAAAAAATGAAAATTGATAACCATATATAAATAATATATAGTACTACTATTGAAACGCCATGAACGATATTAAAATTGAATTCGATAACCAAATTAAAAAAGGATATTTCCCAATTTATGGGTTCAATGGCATTGTGGCAAATACTACTCAAAGAGTAGGTTTCATATGCCCAGAAAACATCCAAAAAAATAATTGTGGGTCTTATATGACCATACATGCAAATAATAATCAACCCCATTCAGTTGGATTTGTTTATGGCATTCAATTAAACTTAACTGAATACTTACAAGTTAATCGAATGAATTTAACTCGCAATTATGGTAGTAATGTATATGATCGTAAAATATCAGATACATTATATTTAAAAATAAGATCAGTTGATATGTTATTTAAAAAATGCATTAAAGCAGATTTATGTTTTGATAAACATCCACAAATTCACTTCGTGGATGAATCGGAGTATAATACTACTCTTGATTATAGCATTCTACATCCAGAACATTGGTCTGTTGCTCATGTAGATAAGTGTAAACACTGTCCATACATGTTTACCGAAGAGTATGATCAATATGATTATTACACTGAGCAAGATAATGGTTGTCGTAAAAAAAATATAAATGGCAATGCCAAATTAGTCTATTTACCTGCACCAATTATTCCAATTCAATCTGCAAGTATATAGACTAAATTTAGTCTATTCATTTTTTTTTGTTAATAGAATCTAAACAGATTTTAAAATGAAATTATACTTGATATTCGTATATAAGCTATTGTAAATAACAGTACTCTTTGGGTACTAATTTCAAAAAAAAATATACATGATTTAGCAGCTACGAGATCGCATTATATGTCTAGCGCGGCGCATTTTTTTCTTGCACAATCGGATCTCATTAATTAAATCTTTTTCAATTTTATTGATTGGTTGTTCCAAGGTTCTAATGTAATGCAAATAATCATTATCAAATACCCAACTGAATGATTGAAAACTATTTTTCATTTTGTTATGGAAGATAACAAATAGTTTTAGTAAATGTCGACATTGGTCTGAATGTTGTTTAAGTATACTATCATTGGATGCATTAATATCATGAACATCTGACTTGTAAATATTATATTTATTTTGATTATATTTTAATAGATTTGCGATTTTGCAATGGTACATATAGTCTTGAACTGTATTAATCATTGGTGTTTAGTATCTATTTTATATTTATGCATAAAAAAATCAATTTTTACTAATGATTAATATCTACGAAAACCATTTATAAGAGCAGAAGATACAACTAATAACCAACGTTTCTCCTTCATCTAATGATCGCATCTGTACGCTACGTACAGTAGTTTCATTTTTACCACACTGGCGACAGCGATATAATGTTGATACTTTCACTGACATCTTTTGAGTACGTCGAGCATTCAATTCTTCCAATAATCTAATATTTTTAGCTGGAGATAACTCTTCCGGGGTTAATTTTGAGATAGTTGAGATATCAATATCTCGATCAATAATTTTATTAACCAGATAATCATCTCCTACCTCTGAATTAATATCCAAATTTTTAGTAATACGAGTGACTCTTGTACGGTACAGTTGTTCAAATTGAGTGCAATTAAAATCTGGAATAAGTAACTCATACTCAGCGATCTCAATCGCATGCAAATAACATGACATTTCTATTCCAATAATTGAATCATAATATTCATTAATATCTTTATCAATTAAATGATCTTCAATTAGTGATGCAATCAATATTAAGTATGCTCGACGCAATTGGTTATATTCATCATTTTTATATAATTCAACCGGTAAAACAAACTTCATTGGGGTAATCTCTTATCAGATATATTATGTATATACATGATCAATTTTAGAGACCAAAGGTTTTTCGATTCCAAAGGAACTTGTTAGTTATTAAAGATTATAGACCTATTAATATGTTTAATAAAAAAAAACTACGGTTGTTCGGCCATGGCAATGATCTTATCCATGCTCTTAATAAGAGCTTCCAATGGCTTTAACAATAATCTACTAAGATTGGTACGACAGATGCATTGAATTACATCTCGTTTGATTTCAGAGAAGAACTGGATATTCTCACTAATCCAATCCATATTCGACAATTCAGTCAAATCTGTCATCATTTTAAGCAAATGATTTTCAGCTAGTAGTGGGTATTGCTCTTGGTTATTACGCATTTCAACAATTACATCAAATGCATCTGCAATACTATCTAGAATCATCTGAAACTCTTTCTGCTCATCGGCTTTTGCTTGGTCTCGTAATTGGTTACGTAGTCGTTCAGCTTCACGTTCAGCGACAAAGATTCGCTCACATATAGTGACAGATCGCACCTCAATGATAATGCCGTTGTTGCGGGAAAGCTTGCTGGGAGTAATGGCGACCATTGTTGTAAACTGTTGGTAGAAGTATTTATACATAAAAAATATCAATTTTGCTAAACATCTTAGAACTCTATATGAGTATGGTTAGCATGCCATGTCGCCTTTGATAGCTTCATGTGAATAGTAGTCTACTATTTCAATATCAGAATATTCATAGTCTCCAATTGATTTTGTAGTAGTACCTGGACGCATTTGAATATATGGAAATGCATATGGTGTATTGTTTAGTTGTTTTTTTACTGATTCAATATGATTTTCATAGATATGCATATTAGCAATACTATGAATAATTTTGTAAGGTTTCATACCAACTGTTTTTGCCATCAGAAATAGGAACATACCGAGGCTACAGATATTAAATGGTAATCCAAGGAAAGTATCACAGCTTCTTTGAGTCATCATTAGTGATAGGTATTTTTGATTATTTTCCTCATGTACCATAAATTGATAGAGTACATGACAGTTATGTGTTGCAATATTTTCAACAACATAACTATTATCATCAGCGACCTCAAGGTTATAAACTTTTGTTTCCTTTTGCTTCGATTCAATTTTTAAGATTGGAATATACATATATTTATCATCTACATAATATCTACCTTGCATATTATTTGGAATTTTGCAAATTAATGCCATTCCATTATCAATTGAAATTCTAGTAACAATTCCAATTTTGGCATAAATACGTTGTAAAGATAGTGCGACTAATTCATTAATTGCATTATAATGTAGTGATATCATTTTAGATGATGATTCAAATCCTTTAATGAAATCCATTAAATCTTTTTTTGGAAGACTTTGTACCCATTCTGGAATGCTATTACATACTAATGAACTACCATATGTATAATTTGCATTAAACTCATGTAAGATAGACCAACCAGGAGGAACAAATTGTAAGTCTAACATATTACCATGCTTTCCTACATAAACACCTACCATGAAATAATCAATTGGTGGTATGGTCGATAGATTACTATTGATAGTGATTGTAATACTAACTGGTTGTTCTTCTTTGACTATTGGTAAGCATAATACATGTTTATCGGCTTTCAAATCCTTTGCTTCCACCCAACTAGTTTCATCACTTAACTTATATCCCAACGGTTCAAATGAATTCATATGAATAGTTTTTACTAAGAATGGATGTTCTTCAGTTGCGAAAATACCATTAACACTACCTACATGATTGATAGTATAAATCTGATTGCAATACATACGCTCCTGACGATTAATAATCGGTTTCCAATTACTTAGATGCGTGAATACTAAATCATTATCTAATAGATGTTGAATTTGTTTATATCCATGTTTAGTTAATACCAAAGTACCTGCAATAAAGCAAGGAGGTAAACACATTTTATCAAGATCTTCTACATTCCATCCACTAATAATATGTCTACGACTATACGGATCAGTTTTTAACGTATCAATTACTTGCGATACTTGATCAATGCCTTCACCATCATAATCTTTTTTACCAGGAATATATTTAGCACCCCAGTGTTTCCACTGAAATCCATAGATTGGACCAGTTTCACCCTCCTTGTATTCAGACAGATTTGAGTTATCTAAAAACTCTCTAGTAGTATTTCCTTTCCAAATATTAATTCCTTTGGTTTCCAACTCTTTCGAATCTACTCTTCCATTAAGAAACCATTTTAATTCAGCAAAGATTCCACGAGTAAACATTTTTTTAGTTGTTAATAATGGTAAGCGATACATAGAATCTCCAGTAATCGGATTAATTTTTTCAGTCATATAGTATTCAAACATCTTACCAAAGATTGCTTTAGTATTAGTACCAGTTCTATTCGGTTGAGTAAATCCAGTAGTAATAATTTCATTCATTGCATGATGTAAAGCTAACTCTTCATAATTGCGTTTGCAATAATGCTGAACCGCAAATAAACCATCTTTTGAATCAGTTGCCGAAATAAATTGAAATCCATGTAAATCATGTTTATTAAAGTAATGAAAGAATCTATCACATGGTTCCATAGAGTTAAATTGTGATAGATATACATCCGTTACTAATTCTTTTTCCATAAATGCATTATAGATTGCTTCACCACCAATAACCCAACGTTCTAAAGTTGGATAATGTGCGTTAATAAATTTATCACACAATTTAATTGTTTTGAATGCAAAGCATGTATTAGTATTTTTATCGACCGAGACTTGATCTGGATTACTTGTAAGAATAATATTAATTCTATTTTTTAATGGTGCGTTTGGAAGTGATTCCCATGTTTTTCGCCCCATGATTACAATCTGATTAACTGTTTTTGATTTAAAAAACTGCATATCTTCTGAGTTTGATTTCCATGGAATAGTATTATTAATACCAATTCCATTAGTCAAATTTCTGGCAACAATTAGTTTGTACATTTTGAAATGATTTTAGCGATCTTATCTTCGTATATATTTATATTAGAAATCAATCAATTTTAGAAACCCTTTGGTTTCATATATTCATCAAGTATTAACAGATATTTTATCTCATTAATTGTTGTATAATATCCATTAGTTTATCAACCTTTTCATGAAGTTCTTTATTTTCTTGCATCAATTTCTTCTGATTTTTTGCTAGAATTGGAATGATATGTTGATATGAGATAGTAAATTTGATTCCAGAAGGACTGATTAATCCATCAGTATCTACTTCCTGTTCCATGTTATCATCATGTGCTAAATTAACTAAGTCATCGAATCCATGGCGAAGTAAATCTTGTGCTATATAACCATATGATGCCATTGAATCGCCATTCTTCCAGTTAAACGACACTGGAGTAGTGTCGTTTACAAATTTAGCACAATAGTCATCACTAAGATCTTTAATGTTGTATTTCAATCGACGATCAGAAGTAACATCAACACTTTGAGTACATAATATCCGACCTAATGCCCTAATACTATAATTATAACTTGTAGTACCACCAGCTGCAATTGTACCCTTGGAGTTAGTACTTGTATTGTACGCATATGCGCCACTAAAAACAAATGCAGTAAATCCGATTTCTAGTGGCATTGTTGTATTAGATGTATTACCTAATGATATTTGAGTTGCTGATATTTGTGGTATCGTAGTAGCTCCGCCGGATGATGTTATTGTTAGTTTACCTGCCGATGACATCAAGAAAGTCGCAAAATTAGTTGATGAAGTAGCTTTATCATACGATAATCGTAAGCAGTCTCCAGTAGTAGAATTAATTTCTAATTGTTGTAATGGCGTAATAGTACCCACTCCTAGGTATCCAGATACATTTAAATCACTTAATGTACCTACTCTAGTAATACTAGTTTGGGTAGCTGTTTCGATAGAACCATATAATTCGGTTGCAGACAATTGATTAAATCCAGATAAATTTCCACTACTATCTGCTACAAAAATGGTATTTGCTGATACAGTTCCAGTTGTGATATTTGATAATAGATTTAAATTACTAAAATCTAATACAGTACCATCAAGACTAATAGAAGTACCAACATCCAATGTAGTACCAACGTATAAATTATCACTTATAGCAGTACCTCCAGTAATAGTCAATGTACCACCATTAGTATATGAACTTGCTGTATAACCTCCTGTAACCGATAATGTTGATAAATTAAGATTATTTAATGATAGAGTGCCACCAAATGTAAAATCTCCATCAACTGTTAAATCACCATAAATATGTGCACCTCCACTAACTGATAATGCAGTTGCATTATTACTAGTAAGTGATACTAATCCGGATACAGTTAATTCAGTTAATGTACCAATTTCAGTAATATTTGGCTGCGATGCTTGTGTAATAGTAGTAGATAAATTTGTAACTGAAATATTATCTAATCCGATAATAGTACCACCATTTAACACTAGATCAACATCAGTATCTAATGCAATTCTACCAGTAGATGAATTAATTATATATTCGCCGGTAGCAACGCGATTTGTTACTACTACTGATCCATATGTAAATGAACATAAACGACCAGTATTTGAAACAATAGATAAATCATAATTAGATGTATGTGTATCGCCGATTAAAATAGTTGTAGTAGATAAAGTTGATAAAGTTCCAATAGTAGTAATATTTGGCTGCGATGCGGTTTGAATTGTACCATAAACATTAGTTGCAGTTAATGTAGTTAATCCACTAATAGTACCACCTCCACTAAAAGTTAATCCAGTACCATTAGCTAAAATTAATTCTGCATTATTAGTTGATAATGAACAATCGCCATTACTAGTAATATCAAATGATACTGTATTTGTATTATACAAAATTTGTAACATTTTACCATCGCTTGAAGTAATATCGATTTCATATGCGGGATTAGTCATACCAATACCAATTTTACCGGATGTATATACTCGAGTTAAGGTACCAACAGTAGTAATATTAGTTTGTGATGCTGTTTGTAAAGTTCCTGTAATTGTAGTAGCGCTCAATGAACCAGCAGAAATTCCATTAGTAACTGTAAGTGATCCAAGAGTTCCAATTGTAGTAATATTAGATTGATTTGCTGTTTGTAGAGTACCAGTAATCGTAGTAGCATTTAAAGAATTAGATTCAATTGCTCCGGAAACATTTAATGAAAATAAAGTACCGACGGTAGTAATATTTGATTGATTTGCGGTTCCTAATGCTCCATAAATATCAGTGGCATTAATATTTGCGACAGTTAATGTATCACTAACAGTTAAATTTGTTAATACTCCAATTTCATTAATATTTGGTTGTGATGCTGTTAATAAAGTACCAGTAATATCATTAACTTCTATCGAATTTGCGGAAATTCCATTAGTAACTACTAGTAATCCAAGTTCACCAATAGAAGTAATATTTGTCTGATTTGCTGTTTGTATTGTACCAGTAATAGTAGTAGCATTTAATGAACCTGCAGATATACCATTAGTAACTGTAAGTGATCCAAGAGTTCCAATTGTAGTAATATTAGATTGATTTGCTGTTTGTATTGTACCAGTAATAGTAGTAGCATTTAATGAACCTGCAGATATACCATTAGTAACTGTAAGTGATCCAAGAGTTCCAATTGTAGTAATATTAGATTGAATTGCTGTTGCTAATGTTCCAGTAATACTAGTAGCAGTTATTGATGATAATCCAGTAATAGTACCAGCATTTAATTTAATTGAAGTACCCGAACCTAATACAATATCACCAACCGGTAATAATTGTAAGTCGCCAGTAGTTGAAATTAGTATATCTGCATAGTAATTATTAGTTCTTGATAATCTAAGACAGTTACCAGAAGAATCAATTATTTCAATTTTTTTATTGGGTGAATTGGTTCCTACTCCAATAGTGCCATTTACTACTAGATTAGTTAATTCTCCTATAGTAGTAATGTTTGGTTGTGAACTAGTTTCAATAACACCAACCAAATATGACGCGGAAATTCGATTTGCTCCAAAAATCTCTCCATTACCATTAAGCTGAAGTGAATGATTATTTTGAATAATTACATTTCCATCAGAATTTAGTTTTAAATTTCCATTAGCATCAATAGCAATATTGGATGAAAATGTACCATTATTTAATTTTAAAACTGGATTAGATGTGGAATATATTTCGATATCAGTCGATGGTGAGTTAGTACCAACCCCTAAATAACCAGTTAATTTCAAATTTGAAACAGTTCCAAGTGATGTAATATTAGGCTGCGCTCCTGTTTGTATAGTGCCGGTTAATTGACTAGCACTTAATGCATTTATACCAGTGATATTACTACTAGTGTCCAATACCAATGCTTTACTTGCAGATGAAGATCCAGGAGTTACATTTACATAATTTAATTCAATTGCTGATGATTGTACACTAGTGCCTCCTAATGAAAGAGTATTTTCTATATTCAAATTAGATACTCGATTAATATTTGGCTGATATGCAGTTTGTAATGTTCCAGTTAAGCTAGTTGCAGATAATGCATTAATACCAGATATATTTGAATTTGAATTCAATACTAATGCCTTAGATGGACTTGCTGCGCCTGGAGTTGCCACTAAATAATTTAATTGAGTTCCTGTAGCATTAACAGTTATTCCATTTAAAATGATAGAACTATCGTCTAACATTAAATCATTTCCAATTGCATCTATCGTATCTCCAGATGTTCTAATAGATAATGTTCCTAATGTCGATATATCTAGTGTAGCTTGCGATTGATTACTTTCATGGATTAAAGCAATACCACTTCCATTTGGAGTGGTTACTACTAGTCGTTGCGGTGGTAGAGATGATGCAGAACCTATTAAAACATTCTGCGATTCATTGATAACTATAGCCTGCTCATTGTTAGTTGTAATAATAACATTACTCGAGCCAGTATCTGGATCTGTATTTAAAATCACTGATGCGTCAGAAGTGTTTAACGAGGTTCCGCTACCACCACCGCCACCGCCACTACTAGCAATAATAACTGGTGTTGGAGGTTTAAATATCGACATTATTGCTATATTATGTCTACAATAGTTTCGGGTTTTCCGAATGATAAAAAAAGATGATAATAATTTTATATTTTTTAATTTTCTAATTGTTGTAGTCTTGCTAAAATATCATTAATTAAATTATTTTGATTTTGAATTGTCTGCTCTAATTCAACATTTTTAGTATGCAATTCTTTAATTGCGTTAATTAATACCGGGGTTATTTTAACATAATCTACACCTTGATAAACTGGTTCATTATTGTCATTGATTTTATCTTTTTCGCCGATTACTATCTCTGGTAATTGTTCTTGAACTTCATGAGCTATTAACCCATAATATATTTTATCATCACTCAATAATTTATATTTTTTAGGATTCAAATTTAATATTTCATTTAAACCATATGATAATGGGGTAATATCAGTCTTTAACCTATAATCGGAATCACTTGTTAATGAACCGGCATAAAATAATGTTTGTACTGCTAAACTTGATCGTCCACTAGACCATGATCCACTTGAATCACACTTTCCTAATCTTACAGTATCAGCACCACCATGTTCTCCTAAACCCCAATAACCAGAATCATCCCATCCTCCAATAAAACAAGCAGATGCGCTTCCTGAAGTAGCTCTTATTCTGACACCTGATGCTATACCATTTACATCTAATAAAACACCAGGAGAATTTGTACCAATACCAACATTTCCGCCTGATAATATTGTCATACGAGTTGCATTATCTGTACCCAATCGTAAATCATTAGTAGTGCTAGTGCCAATCCAGCCTGCATTAGTAGTAGTACCACTACTACCTGAATGAGGTTCTATCATTATACTTACTCCACCGGCACCTATAGCCTGAATGCATTTATTGTAACTACCATCTAAGAAATTACTATTACCCAATACAGTTAATGCGGCATTCATTGTAGTTGTATTAATACCAACTCCAAACCCAATTGCACCAGCGCTTGTTTTAGCATAAATACTTCCACTATTGATACTAACATCTTTATATTGACCAGCAGAATAATCATATCCAAAGAATTGAGCTTGACTTAGTGCATAATGTATATGAGCTCCCGCGCCACTAGAAAGTACGCTATAGCCTGATGCATGTAATCCTGCCGATGCAAATGCATTACCATCTGACCCAACTGTAAATACTTGAGTTCCTGTAGCGCCCACAGTAGATCCTGCATAAAATGTATGACTTGATTTTGTATGATATAATGCGACATTATTATTTGCACCAAATCCATAGAAATCGCCACCAGATGCGCCTGCAAATACTGCTAAGATTCGATCAGCTGCAGTAAGGCCCATATCTAATCTAGCTTGTGGTGCATTATGCCCAATGCCTACATTACCGGTGCTAGCAATAGTAAATCTCATTGCAGCATTAGCATTATCATAAATATAAAATCCATTTGCTGGTCCAGTACCAGCAGCAGCGCTACGAATACCTAATTCAAATGATCGATTATTATTTGTGAATAATATATTACAATTATCACTGACTCCATTATTTGAATTTATAAGTCTTAATCCACTATTACCACCTGAATTAATTGTTGTTTCGCCTCCAAAGAATGCTTTTCCACTATTTACATATAATGCATATGCATTTGTAATAGTCATTCGAGTACCAGCAACTGGAGCGCTTTGAATAAATAATGATGATGCATTTGTAGTAGTAACTGCAGTATTTACTGCGGTTGTTAAAGTAGATACTCCAATAGATACCTTTTTGTAATGCCCTGAATCAGTACTACTTGCTGCAGTATATGAATTTGAAAGAGTACAATCATTTACATTAATATTTGCACCAAATGCACTATTAGCATAATTTCTAGATGTTCCAATAGATAATATAGTATTGATTGCTACACTATTATCATTTTGAATAGCCATAATAGTATTATTATCAGCTAATGCTGAATATATTTCTCCAGCAACTTGAAATACAATTTGCGGCGCGCGTAAACGAATACGATCTGGACCAGAACCCCCAGTTGATAAATCATTACCTTTAAATAACAATAATTCTGAGATATCAGTACCATTATACAATCGTTCAGCCAAAACTGTAAAATTATCAGATGAATCTCCAGAAACCCCTTTAAAGTTGATTCTATTATCAGAAGATCCACTTGTACCTACAGTTAAAACTCCATCTATACTTAAATTATTGATGCCTGTAATATTTGAACTAGAATCAAGAACCAATGCTTTGCTAGCAGCTGCAGTACCAGCAGTAATACCAGATAAGTATCCGGCTTGAGTTGATGTAAATAGCGTACCATTCATGCTAATAGTACTACCAAAGAATGAAGTACCTGCAGCTACATAAAGTGCATAATTATTTGTAATTGAAATATTGCTACCAATTCCAAATGCACCAGCAATATATACCGTAGCCGCATTCGTAGTAACAATAGGATTTCCTCCGGCATTTGGAGCATTTAATCCGGTACTTGCGATTGATAATACTGATTGAAATGTAGAATCAGTACCGCCACTATTTTGATTTACAAATGTTTGTGAAGGAATTACTATATTTGCACACTGAGTTCCAGATGTATAAGTTCTGCCAATACCAACAGATAGCGATGAAATTCCAGTAGTTATGATACTACTGGAATTTAATACTAATGCTTTGCTAGCAGCTGCAGTACCAGCAGTTACTCCAGATAAGAAATTTAATTGTGCTGCAGTTGCGGTAACTGAAGTACCACCTAATGAAAAATTTGTAGTTACTAAACTAGTAGCAGTCAATGAATTTAATCCAGTAGTAATATTGGAACTACTATTCAATACAAGTGCCTTACTTGCAGCTGCAGTACCGGCAGTAATGGATGTTAAATAGGCCGATTCAGTAGCGCCTAAACTGTTACCTCCAAGTACTAATGTAGTTGTAGCAAATGAGTTTACTCCGGTTGTAATATTTGAACTTGAATTTAATACTAATGCTTTACTAGCTGCAGCAGTACCTGAAGTAATAGATGTTAAATATCCCGCTTCAGTAGAGCTTAAAGTATTACTACCAAGTATTAATGAAGACATAGTCAATGAATTAATACCAGTAGTAATGTTTGAACTAGCATTCAATACTAATGCTTTACTAGCAGCTGCAGTACCAGCAACTACACTATCAAGATATCCAGCTTCAGTACCATCAAGTTGACTACCACCAATAGTAACAGTGGTAGATGAAATAGAAGTAATACCGGTAATACTTCCGCTTCCATTTAATACTAATGCTTTACTATTAGCAGCAGTACCAGGAGTTACTCCATCAATTACTGCAATTTCAGAACTACTAATAATAGTACTACCAAGTACTAATGTAGACATAGTAACCGAATTTAATCCAGATGTAATATTTGAACTAGAATCAACTACAATGGCTTTACTAGCAGAAACCGTACCAGGAGTAATTCCACTTAAATACGATACACTCGACAGATCAACTAAGCTACCACTAACATAGTATGACGTAGCATTTACTGTAGTTGTATTCAATTTGTATGATGAATTTGGATCTACCCCAATGCCAATATTACTATTCGAATCAATTAATAAAGCATATGCAGCATTATTGAAAATATAAAACATATTTGCTTTGGCTGCTGCGGTAGTACCCATAAGACCGTATTCAATTGTACGAGTATCATTACGGAGAGTAACTGCAGATTTTGCACTAGATGTAGCAGCATATAAGTCAAGCATAATATTACCACCAGTTAACCCGATAGAACCTACACCTGCAATATTTTTTGATGAATCTAATACTAATGATTTACTTGCAATAGCAGTACCTGCCGTAACTCCAGCCGTATAATTAATCTCAGCAGCAGTAGCCGAGATTAATGTACCATTTAAAGTAATATTTCCAGTCGCTAAAGAAGTAAGAGTGCCAACCGATGTAATACTTGGTTGAGCTGCGGTAGTTAGAGTTCCCGTTAAATTAGTAGCTGAAATTGTAGATGATGCGCCAATTAAAGTTAATGTAGAATTTGTCGTTGATGATGAGGTTAAAGTTAATACATCTGCAAAATTGCCACTAATTACAGTTGAAAATCCTAACCCACCAGCATGTGCATTATGCGTAACATCCGATGAAACTGCATATATTCGTCCATATGAAATTACGCTACCAGACCCATTTGTTGCATTAAATGTCATTCCAGCACCAATACCAACACCACCATTACCAGAAGATAAGTAATGACATACCTCCAATGGATATGCTATACTAGTAGTCGATGCATCAGTCTTTCTTAATGAAATGCCGCCATTTGATGAAGTAGATACTGTTAATCCAGTAAGAGTACCAACTGATGTAATATTTGTTTGTGCTGCAGTTTGTAATGTGCCAGTTAATTGAGTTGCGGTTAATGCATTAATGTTAACAATATTTCGACTACCGTCTACTATTAAAGCCTTACTAGCGGCAGCTGTACCTGCTGTAATCGATGTTAAATACGCAGATTCAGTAGCCCCTAGACTATTACCACCAAGTACCAATGTTGTTGTAGCAAATGAATTTACTCCAGTAGTAATATTTGAACTCGAATCTAATACAAGTGCCTTACTCGCAGATCCAGTTCCAGGAGTAATACCAGTAACATAACCGGATGCCGTAATTGCAGCACTAACATCAGTTCCATTAACTGTAAGTGATGTTGTAGACAATGAATTAATTCCTGCGATATTTACACTACCATCAACAATCAATGCTTTTCCAGCAGTTGCGGTACCGGCAGTAACCCCAGTAATATATCCAGATTGAGTTGCTCCTAAGCTGTTTCCACCTAGTACCAATGTTGTTGTACCAATTGAATTGATTCCAGTAATACTCGTACTTGCATCTAAAATTACTGCTTTATTAGCACTTGCAGTACCATCAGTTACTCCAGCAATACTAGAAAAACTTACTAAAGTACCACTACTGTAATAGCTTGTTGCATTGAATGATCCATTTACATTTAATTTATATGTATCAGAATCAACACCAATAGATACATTACCACTAGTTTGCATCCACATTTGTACAGTAGCATTAGTAATAAATCGCATTCTGTGATTAGATGCAGTGCCGAATACTGGCGCTGCATTTGAAATAGCAAGATTAACTACAATTGGAGTTCCAAGACTATTTGTCCATGTTTGATATGAAACTTGAGTAGACGTATTATTTTCAAAACTACTAGCAATAACACCGAGACCAGAAATATTTTTACTACTATCAATTACTAATGCTTTACTAGCTGCAGCTGTACCGGGAGTAATCGATGTTAAATATGCAGCTTGTGTTGTTCCTAAACTAGTTCCTCCAAGTACTAATGTAGTCGTACCAATAGAATTTATTCCAGTAATATTAGTACTAGAATCAAGTATTAATGCTTTACTTGCACTAGCAGTACCTGCAGTGATTGATGTTAAATAAGCAGCTTCGGTGTTACTCAATGTATTACTACCAATAGTTAGATTTGTAAGAGTACCAATCGATGTGATATTTGGTTGAGCAGCTGTTTGTAATGTACCTGTTAATTGAGTTGCAGTTAAATAACGAATTGATGTAATATCTTTATTAGCATCTACTACTAATGCTTTACTAGCTGAAGCGGTACCTTCAGTAATCGATGTTAAATATGCAGCTTCTGTATTACTCAAAGTATTGCTACCGATAGTAATATTTGTAAGTGTACCAATAGATGTAATATTTGGTTGTGATGCTGTTTGTAATGTACCTGTTAATTGACTTGCAGTTAATGCATTAATATTAATAATATTACGACTACCATCAACTACTAATGCTTTACCTGCAGATACAGTTCCTGCAGAAATTCCAGTAAGATATGCGCTTTGAGTTGCTCCAATAACATTACCACCAATGGTTGCAGATGTAGCTGATATAGATGCAATTCCAGCGATATTTGAATTTGAATCAAGTACTAATGCCTTACTAGCAGTAGCTGTACCTGGAGACAATGATAGTAAATAATTGATTTCAGTTGAACTAAACGTGGCTCCATTAGTAGTAATACTTCCAGATACTACTAAGCTAGATAGAGTACCAACAGATGTTATACTTGTTTGAGCTGCTGTTTGAATTGTACCATAAATTCCATTACCTACACGCAATGCTTTAGCGATTCCAACACCACCTAATGTAATAATAGAACCAGTTGAGGTAGATGAACTTTCGGTAGCATCTGAAATATTAATAGGATTAAGAGTATATAACCCAGCTACTTTCATATCAGCATAATCTAATGTAGTTAATGCTGTTGATGAATCATTTGCATTATAAGTAGCTGCAAATTGTTTGTTAGCTTCATTCCAAGTAAATGCAGCATTGGATCTATTATATAATGATACTGCTGTACTTGCGGTAGGAGTCGATGAAAATGTAGTTGAAACTGTAACCGTTTTAGTTGACCCAACATATCCAGATACATATCGGATATCTGAATTAATTTTAACCCACCAACCGTTATAATAATTATCAGCTGCATTCCCAGTAGTTAATACTACAGTATTACTTGTAGCGGATACTACAGTAGTGGTTTCTTTCGCCGTATCTGCAACAACATCTCCAATAATTGTATTACTAATTGGTTGATAACGTTGCACAATAATACCACCATCATAAGATCCGGCTGGTGATGAATTGAGTAAAATAACATTATCTTTTATTGCCACAGTACTTGAATTTACAGTAGTAGTAGTACCACTAACAATTAGATTTCCGCCGACCGTTAAATTAGTTCCAATAAATGCAGCTTTAGCTACTGCTAATCCACCATCAATAGTTAATGCACCTCCTGCAGTAGAACTAGTAGCATCGATAGTAGAGGTAAGCGCAGTTGCTCCACTAATAGTTAATTGAGTAAGTGTACCAACTGACGTAATATTAGACTGTGAACTAGTTTGAATAATACCATACAGGTTTGTAGCAGTTAGATTTCGGATATTTGTAATATCACGACTACCATCAAGTACTAAAGCTTTACCCGCAGCCGCAGTACCAGCACCAATTGATGTTAAGTAGGCTGCTTCAGTATTTCCTAAAATGCTACTACCAATAGTAAGTGTTGTAAGTGTACCAATAGATGTAATATTTGGCTGTGCTGCTGTTTGTAATTCACCAGTTAACTGCGATGCGGTTAAGTAACGAATATTTGATATATCACGACTACCATCAACAATTAATGCTTTACTTGCAGTTGCGGTACCTGTAGTAATACCAGTAAGATACGCGGATTGTGTCGCTCCAATAGTATTACCGCCGATAGTAATAGAAGTAGTACCAATACCAGAGATACCTACAATATTGGCACTACTATCTAATACTAATGCTTTACTTGCTAGAGCAGTTCCAGGAGTAATACCTGTAAGATATTCTAATGCGGTATTAATACTACCACCACTTCCAGATACAGTTAATGATCCAGTAATTTCAATATCACCTACAGTTAATGATGTTAATGTGCCGACTGTTGTAATATTTGGTTGAGCTGCTGTTTGAATAGTACCAGTTAATTGAGATGCTGTTAAATAACGAATATTTGTAATATCGCGATTATTATCTAATACTACTGCTTTACTCGCAGCTGCAGTGCCGGCTGTAACAGTCATATAGTTTAATTGCGCCGCTGATGATAGAACTAAAGTACCATTTAACATTAATCCAGTAGTAGAACCATTGTGTGCACTAATATTAAAATTACCATTAGTATTTAATTCACCTCCAGATGGATTAAGACTCAAATTACCTCCGCTACTAACGTATATATTTGCAAGGGCACTTGTTGCACCATACCGTAACCGTAAACATGAACCATTAGCGCTGGCCACTTCTAATTGAGTTCCTGGACTAGTTGTGTTGATGCCTACATTAGAATATTTGTCGATATAAAATGATGAGTTATCCCCTGTACGTATTAGAAACGAACTATTTGCAGTATCTGAGTCTAATATGATACTTGTTATCAACGAATTCAAACTCGACCGTTGAATTGGAACAAAAGAATTTCCCGAAAGAGGTTGATTATTTGAAGACATTGTGTTTTTATATTGTCTATATTATCTTCGCGGAAATTTGATTACTTTTGTTTGATTTCAAATTATCCACCCATTATAATTATTTATCTTTTTATTACTGAGGTTTGTTATTTAAAATATAAATAGCGATAACAAATATAATTAATAATGTCACGAGCTGAACAAGTAATTAATATCCCAACCCCGGAACATGGTTATTCCCCTCGCAATGCAGTCTTCGCCGAAGAAGTACGACCTCTTTGGAAAGACTGCGCATTAGAAATGTTTGGAACTGCATTCTTTGTATATATTTCACTAGCAGGTGTACATCAAGCTGTATTAGCAGCTCTATCAACTGGTTCATCAGTTGATCAAATTCATATCGCAATCTGTTTTGCATTAGGATTAACCTCTGGTATTGTAGTGGCTCTTAAGAGTGGTGCGCATCTTAACTCATCTGTATCATGCACTCTATGGTTAGCTGGCCAGATTTCATTCCAAAAGTTTATTTGCTATACCGCATCGCAATTAGTTGGAGGCTTTCTAGGAGCGTTAGTAGTAATTGCAGTATACTATAGCCGTATTAATAATTTCGCAGAGAGTAATGCATTGATTGGATCATTTGGTACTCTTAAGGATCCAAGTAACTCATTATTTTCATCGATTTTAGATCAATTCCTTGGTAGTGCACTATTAATGTTTGGTATTCTTAAAGCACCAGATGGTCCATTTAAACCAGTAGTAATTGGTTTAGTTTTAGGTGGACTTGGTTTATTCCAAGGATCTAATGGATTTGCATTTAATTTAGCACGCGATTTAGCGCCGCGAATTGCTTCTACTATTATTTATGGTAGCGATCCTTTTACAGTTGAAAGCCATTGGTTTTGGGTACCAATGTGTGTTCCATTTATTGGAATGCCATTTGGTTATGTAGTCGCTCAATGGGTGTAGATAAGAGATCATAGGTATCATGTAACAATGGATAGTAATAAATAAAATATAAAAAATAATATATATCTCATATACAATGGATAATAATAATCTATTATCTGACAAAAAAATGAATAAAACTTTTATATTAAAGGTTTCTTTTTTTATAATATACCAATACCATTTATAAGATGTATACACAGTAATCTCCTTTTTTCCTGATTACGAATTAGATATACCATCTTAAATTTAATTAAATCATACCCAAATAAAGATATTATTTGAGATGATTAAGAATCATGCTTATATTTTGTATAACGCTGGTTCCTTTTTTTAAGTAAAATTTATTTAATTTTTTTTTTGAAATTATATTCTAAACTATTGATTCGACTAATCCAATCAATAGTATATATTGGTCGAACTGTAATAAACTTTACTTTTTCGCGCAAGTAAATAAAAATGGTATATCCACCAAGATCTGGAGCGATTTCAATTCCGGCAGTTATTGCTGGGAACATATTACAAAATGATGATACGTCTATATCAGCTATTGATAGTGGGTTTGATGGTTCTTTAGTAATGCGTACCCAAAATGAACTAGCATTATTAATTGGACCTGAACAAACTGTAAGTATTAACACCGAGCAGCAAAATTCTAGATTAACTATTAATAATGATAGTTCTACAACATCTACACTTAGATTATCATATCAAGATAGCTTTTATTTTGATTCTAGGATTACATCTAATGGCAATGTGCTTATGATACCTTCATGCGATGATCAAAATCTAGATGCAGACCTATCAATTTCATTAAGAAAAAATGTCGATATTTCAGATCATAATGGATCTAATAGAGGACTTAGATTAAATGGTGTGTTAATAACAGCCACTGCCCCTCAATTAAATTATGTTAATAATCCAGAAGGAATTGCATCTCCATCAAAAGCATTAATATTAAATTCCAGTAAAAATATTACTGGAATAAATCAATTATCAGCAACTACATTAACGGGCACTTTAACCAGCGGTCCGCAATTAGGTATTACCGATATAGATACTTTAAATATTGTAACTCAATTGCGATTAAATGGTATACCATTTGCTTTAAATCCGACTGCATTATCTTATTTAGATATTGATAATATTGGAGTAGCGCAGTCAAGTAGAGCATTAGTAGTAGATGCTAATCGCGATATTGTTAATATTCGCAGATTAACTGCAACTACTTTAACTGGTACATTAGCAGCCGGCCCACAGCCAAATATTACATCATTGAGTTCATTAAATACATTAAATGTTGCAGGGTTATCTACATTTGGGGATAAGTTAACTATTACTTCTGGATCTGGACAAGCATTGCGGTTAGGATATGATAGTACTAATTATTCTAATATAAATATTGCATCTAATGGAGAGCTATCTATTAATACAACTGGTGGTTTAGTAACTATTGAAACTGGAAATAATTTTCGTATTAGCTCTCATAATGGTACTACTAGTGGTTTAATTTTAGGAACCCAATTAGTCATGGCTACTGGTACTCAAATTAATTATATTGCAACTACTCCCGGAACAGCGGCTGCTAGCAAAGCATTAGTATTAGATTCAAATAAAACTATTTTAGATATTACTCTTTTAGGAGCTACTTCAATTGCCGGAACATTAACTACTGGAAATCAGCCAAATATTATTTCAGTTAATAGATTAGATATCGCTAATCATAATGGAAATACTACTGGATTATCTTTATCTGGAGTATTAGTTACTGCTACTGCTGTAAAAATAAATTATATTGATACTACTCCTGGATCTGCGCAACCTTCTAAAGCATTGGTTACTGATAGTGCTAGATCTATTACTAATATCAATGCCTTATCAGCAAGTACTATTGAAGGAACTATTGCTACTGGAAGCCAGCCAAATATTACATCAGTTAATACTTTACGAATTGCTACCCATGATGGTAGTTCTGTTGGATTAATGCTTGGTTCTGTATTAGTTACCGCTACTGCTAATCAATTAAATTTTGTTAATACTATTGCTGGAATTGCCGGAGCATCAAAAGCAATGGTATTAGATACTAGTAGATCTATTAATAATATCAATTCTTTATCTGCTAATACATTGTCTGGAACATTAACTACACCCAGTCAAGTAAATATTAATTTAGTTAATACATTAAATATCCAACAACATGATAATGGATCTGCTGGATTATCATTAGGTGGTGTATTAGTTACTGCAAGTGCGGTACAGATTAATCGAATCAATACTACCCCAGGTATTGCGGACCTTAATAAAGCAATGGTACTAAATTCAAGTAAAAGTATATCTGGAATTAATACTATTTCCGCAGCAAATTTAAGTGGAACATTAACTACGCCTAGTCAAACAAATATTCGATTATTACAATCGGTAAATGTAGAAGATCATAACGGAACAACAACTGGGTTATCGCTTGGAGGTACTTTAGTTACGAGTACTGCAGCTCAATTAAATGCATTATCTGTAAATTTTGGTACCGCACTACCATTAAAAGCTCTAGTATTAAACTCAAGTGGTGAGATTTCTGGTATTGCTACTATTAGTTCATCCAATATTAATGGTACAATTCGTACAAGTAGTCAACCATTTATTTTATCTACAAATACATTAAACATTACTGCTCATGATGGTGGTACATTAGGTTTAGCATTAGGTGGTACATTAGTCACAGTTACTGCAGATCAAATAAATAAATTAAATGAAAAATATACTGCTCAAAATTGCAATAAGAAGAGATCAGTAATAGAACATAAATTTGCATTATTAAAAAGCTATAAAAGGTTAAATGTAAGATATGAAAAATTCACAGTTAACTATGAATCATTTTTGATTATGGCCCTATCAATAGATATTTTTAGATGAATACACATCTAAAATATGTAAATCAAACAGCTTTTATATTTTTTTAATTGACTCAGGAATAT
>ERZ650304.95-NODE-95-length-57069-cov-10.563546_pt1 | contig 57069 bp, 51 predicted proteins | sample MGYA00376240_ERZ650304 | MGnify/ENA primary metagenome ERZ650304 (study PRJEB26733, sample SAMN07839271) | wastewater metagenome | biome: small river; feature: stream; material: water | place: USA: North Carolina | collected 2016-03-01 ...
GCTATAATATTAAAATTGGTTAGAAATAATCCGCTTTGATTGTCTAGCCCCTTAATTTATTAAAATAGGGCTTAGGTGCACCGTCTGGTATAGGCAACTTAAGTTCAATTAATTTCTCCCTTGCTTTTTGTAATCCTTCTTTGCTTATGGTTCGATTTGGTGTGTGTTCTAAAGCAATCGAAAATTGTTTGTATGCCATGTCGTATTGTTTATTTTGAAAATACAATTCAGCTAATAATTCATTAGCGGGTTTTGCTGGGACTGGTGGTCCATATCCAAAACTTAAACCATTTTCAATCTCGCTAGCTGTTTTGGCTAATTTAATTGCTTGCTCTAAATTTCTCTGTGCTTGCGCAGCTTGTGCCTGTAATTCTAAATACACAATTTTGGCATTTATAATTCCGCCTTCGTTCATAGTATTAAAGTAAGTAGCGTCATGATGGCAACTTGCCACAACATCAGGTGTAAATTGATAACTCATGAGTTTATGTACCTGATTAATAACCTGCTGCGCTTTTGCCTGATTGCCGCTACTTATAGCTTGCATTCCTTGAACATAGGCATTATCCGCGACAGCTGAAAGTTCAATTCCGGATAAATCAATATCCTGTAGGTCAGCATTCCAGTTTTGGGTCTCTGAAATGTATGCAGCGCGCATTAAAGCATAATACCATTTACTCATTGCATCGTTAGGATTTAATATTACAATTTGTTCCATTGTCTTAACATTTTGGTATGCTTTAGCATAATCTTTTAATTGCAGATAACCATAACTTAGCCATTGCAAAGCGTGTAGTGCATGGATATCATAATTGCCACTTAGTGATTTTTGGGCAATACCAGCATTCCATGCTGCCAAGTTAGAATTAACTACGTCATTCCACATGCCTAATGCTAAGTATATATGTGATGGCATGTGTAATGCATGAGGTGCTGAAGGTGCTACTTTGGCATATTCACGTGCAAAACGTAATCCTAATGGTGCATGTATTGGGTCATCATAACAGTGAATTAAATAATGTATAACCCCTGAGTGATTTGGATTTTTTTGATATATTTCCTCAAGTATTCCAGCTGCTTGCATATAAGTTTTAAAATTTCTGTTACCTTGGGTACTACCCAAAATTGATAAAGCATAAAATGTTCCAGCTTCTTCACTATCGGGAAACTGCTTATATAAATCATACATTGCCATTTGGTAGTCATCGTCACGTTTAAATTTGGATCCATTACCATATAATTGATTAATGGCATTTATAAATCCTTTTTCTTCCGCAGTGGGAGCCTTTGCCAAGCGTGCAGCAGCAGTTGGGGCTAATTTATTTAATACTGCAGTTGCAGCAGAATAATTTTGTTCATTCCAAACAGGGTGATTATAGGTCATCGCCTCACCCCAATACGCCATAGCAAAATTAGGGTCTATTTTTTGCGCGGATTCAAATTTAATTCTTGCATCATTGTACTGAAAGCTGTGTAGTAACAATAATCCTTGTAAAAAATATGTTTTAGCTACAGCATTATTTTCGCTGATAGTAATATGAACTGCGCCTAACTGATTATCCATTACCGCAGCATAGCTAAAATTAATTGATAATACCCCGACCGAAATCATCATTATTTTTGTTAGAGGATTAGCCACATCACGTCCTTTATTAAATTATTAAAGTGTATCATATTTGTTAGATATTGCATATTATCTTAGGGTGCACAATAAGTAGATCAAGTATTTCTATGAATTGTGACCAATTTCATGGCACCATCATCGTATTAATCTAATATGATTAGTTGTAACGATAAATGCTTTTGTTTATGATGATATGTTTTAATTTATGAGAGGCTCTATTGACACGCCTCATTTTTATATTTAGCTTAATTATTGCTTCCAGAAATATTACTAATGCCTGATGAATCCAGTGTGTTTTCATCAAGTATACCACTATAACGAATATTTGTTAAACCAGATGAGCTACCACTTAATTTTCCATGAGTAAAATGATCAAGCACCAACGTTGAGACACCACTAGCGTCAAGGTTAACTAATCCTAACTCGGAGTTTTTAAATTGTAAGTTTGAGGTTCCAGACATATCAACCTTAATATTTTTGTAATTAGAGTTGCTAATAATTAGTTCTGATGCACCAGATAAATTCAGACCAAGTTGATCTGAAGAACCTTGTGTGAAATTGGCTACATTGATTCGATTGGCACCAGACATGCTTAGTTGTTTTAGCTCAGGAAGATGAATAATTAGCATTGGCACTGGTTGTGGTTGCTTAATAGATGAACTATCCAAAGTCAGAACATCTTTATTTAATTGAATAAAGCGCGAGTCTTGCGGATTACTAATTTCAACCTTAAATGCTCCTGATAGAATCTGAACTTGCCATGCACCGCGTACATCAAGAGTGTCAAAGTTTTTGTAATTAAGATATTCAGTAGTACTAGTCGTGTAGTTAGTCTCGGCGTCTGTGTTTATCAGCGAAGTTCTAAATCGCCAAACGACGATTGGTATACTTAAAATTAGTATGCTTATTATTAAGATAATTGCGACTAATATTTTATTAGTATATTTTTTCATAACCTATTCCTTTATGGTAATTATTCTTTATTTTGGTCTAAATGGCTCTGGATTGTTTGGATTTCATCCCAGCTAATTCCTAATATTTGCATTTGACGAAGAAATTCGGGTAATTGGATACGCATAAATTCATCTTTGCGAATATTTAGCACTATAGTTGCTGCTGCTTTTGTTACAAAATAGCCAATGCCGCGCTGTTGAATGAGGATTCCTTTTGTTTGTAACTCGGTGTAGGCGCGTTGAACCGTGTTTGGATTGACCAGCATTGTACTTGCCATTTCACGTACTGATGCAATGCGTGTGTTTTCAACTAACTCATGATTTAGAATTTTCTCTGAGATTAAATCGCAAATTTGTAAGAAAATTGGTTTTTGCGTATTGAAATCCATTTATTTGGCCTCGGTTTCGCTTAAGCGTAACCAACTAAGTAAACATGTGCTAATTCCGAGAATTATGCTACCAAAATTTGCGAGCGTTGTGAGTAGACTCATGTTTATCTTTGGTAAGAGACTAAGATTATTAATCGAGCCTAAATCTGAATGCTTGATTAGCCATGAAATTTCTGCAGTAGCAATGCTCGCAATGATTAAGCTAAGCCCCAAAATTACAATTGCCAATTTAAATAGTGCAGATTTTTTAAAATAGCAGCTGGCAAAGAAGCTTAAACTTTGAGCAAAAAATACTCCAGGTAGAAGTGGTAATAGTATAGAAAAAATGCTGAAAATTGAATTTATGGTGCCTGGTGAATCATTGATTGAGTTAAAGACTAAGTTTGAACTAATTCCAGCGATTAACCATGCTCCAATAAATAATAGCCACCAGCCAAAAATATAGACACTTAATTTAGCTATAATTTTTTCCACATGACTAGCGGGAATTAGTAAATAATTCCGTGCGCGTGCGGCAGAGTTAAATTCCCAAAAAGCCGTACCTGCTAAATAGCTGCCAATACTTACAAATAGAAACCGCACAAATCCTTGTCCATCCTGTAAATTTGCACTATAAAATTGCTTGGGGAAAGTAAAAAATAAGATTAAAATACTAAATAAAATCAACCAAATAATTGGTTTACGTTTTTCGTATAATTCGCGTTTAATTAGCCTTAGAATTGATTGACTATGCATGTTTTTCTCCAAATAATTGATTTATCTCGGTTGTATGATTGATAACAGCATTAAATAATAACTCAAGATCGGCTTTAGCTCCGTAATCAGCATCAATTTGGCGTGCAGCAACATAGGCAAATCCAGCTGGAATTGCCATTGAGTATAATAGTTGTGAATGTTCTGGTGGAGTTTGACTTAAACCAAAATAAAGTTTATCTTCAATTTGAGCGATGCTTTGATTTAGAACAATTTCACCATTGTTTAAAATAATTACTGGATCGATTAAACCTTCCAAATCCCGCACTTGGTGGCTAGAAATAATAATGCTGGTATCTTCGTTGCTGGCATTCGCAATTAGACTCCGGAAAATACTTTTGGCGGGAATATCTAAACCATTGGTTGGTTCATCAAGTAAAATTAATCGGCAGTTAGTTGCCAAAGCAAATGCGATGAGAAATTTTTTTCGTTCACCATGTGAGAGGTTGGCTAATTTATCTTGGTAGCGAATTTGCCATTCATCTGCAATATTATAAAATTTAGCCAGATCAAAGCGAGGATAAAATCCTGCGTAAACTTTTAAATATTCACGTGCACTGAGTGTGTAATCTAGATTATCTTCATTCAGTAGAAAAACTTCTTGTAGCACGGCTTTTTTGCGATGGATAGTATTTTCTTGGAAAATTTCCGTTGTACCTTTCTGCGGAAATAAGCTGCCACTAATTAAATTAAGCAGGGTAGATTTACCAGCTCCATTTTTACCAAGTAAGCCGTAAATATTACCTGGTTTTATTTCAAGGTTCAAATTATTGAATACAGAGTGTCCATTGTAATTAAAGTTAATATTTTGTAAGGTTACCATGTGATTCTTCCATTGAGTTAGTGTATTGGTGTATTAGTACACCATGGATTATATCGTTAATATAGGCATGTTGTCAAATTTGCAGGAATTAGTTTTGATGTGTGTTTACTAGTTTAGTCTCTGTTGTAATTGGCTAAACTAATATAAACTAAGTACATATATTTAGTGGTGGTATTTAATTGGCAAGGTGTATTTCGTATTATTTATTTGATAGAATATGACCTAGCATGATTGAAAAGGATTGGAGATATCGTTGAGATTTTATCTGAGTTATTTTTAGGTACTGTAGGCGATTCTGTTATTTTGTTTAAGTTTGTTTTTATTTAATATTTTCTAGATATTAATATAGTTACTCGTACTAACATTGCTGTTTTTATTGTTTTTAGCACGAGTAAGCTTTTATTGAAAGTTAATTCAGTTTGCCATTGGTTATTCCCAGTTATGCAAGGTAATTTTACCAAGTGTCTGTCCTTGTTCCGAAAGCAGATGAGCTTTTTTTAAATTTGATACATTAATTGGGCTAAGTTCATGCTTTTGCGTGTGGACAATTATTTGCTCATCGATTAATTGGGCAACTTCGTTTAAAATTCTTTGTTGCTCACTTTTGTCTGGTGTATTGAACATTGAACGAGTAAACATGAATTCAAAAGAGAATTTAGCACTTTTAGTTTTTAGGATGTTCATATCTAATGGAGCAGCATTTTCAACGATGGTACAAATTGCACCTTGTGGCTTTAATGCTTTGCACATCGCATTCCAATGGCCATCAGTATCACTTAAGCATAAAATATAATCTACATTTGCAATACCAATATGCCTAATTTCTTCATTTAAATCATTGCGATGATTAATTACGTAATCAGCACCAAGTTGTTTAACCCATTCAATACTTTCAGCCTTAGATGCAGTTGCGATGACCTGTAACTGAGTAAGCTTCTTAGCTAATTGAATTGCGATGGAGCCAACACCACCTGCACCACCAACGATTAAGATAATTTTATTTTTATCTGAGGGATTTTTACTAATGCTTAGGCGTTCAAATAAAGCTTCATAAGCTGTAATCGCAGTAAGTGGTATCGCGGCTGCTTGACTAAAGGATAATGATTTGGGTTTGTTACCAACGATGGCTTCATCGACAACTTGAAATTGTTGATTTGAGCCTGGTTTGGTAATATCTCCTGCATAATAAACTTCATCGCCCAATTTATAGTTTTTAACTTGATCTCCAACTCCAACTACTACACCAGCTGCGTCAAATCCAAGGATTCGTGGAGTATCCAAGGTCTTATTTAATGCAGCACTTTTACGAACTTTACCATCAACTGGATTTACAGAAATAGCCTTTATCTCAACTAGAATATCAGAATTAGTTGCAATAGGTTGATTTAGTTCAAATTCAAATAGACTTTGTTCTTCAGAAATATTTAATGATTGTGTAAAACCAATGGCTTTCATATAGCATCCTTACAAATAGATTTATCTTACGAACAAATTGTATCATTAAATAAATGTTATTTTAAGCTTTTTTATTGAATACAGAAATTTTTGTGGAGTAAATAATATCTTCTGTTAAGTTAGGTGTGAAGATGAAATTATAACTATTTTAAGTAATGCATTATGAATTATAGTGATATTTTTAAATTTTGAATGAGTATGTTATGAAAGAAGGTGATGATATTATTTTGAATAATATATTTTGTGATTTTGATTAATTTATGTAAAATTTGGATTTATGTAATAGAAAAAGCTTGCTTTATAGAAAAGCAAGCTTTTATCTCATATAGTAAGCTAGTTAGCTTAGAATAAGTAACCAACTTTAGCTGTAACAGTGCTAAGATTATTTGTAGCATTGTTGTTAGCAGAGTTATTATTCATGTTAGCAGTGTAAGTATAGTCAAGACCTAACATTACTGTTTTGCTGATATCATATTGAATACCAGGAGTTACAGAGAAAACAAACAATTGTTGATTGTTGTTATTGTTTGTACTAGTTTGAGTTCCAGCTAAATTCACATCTAGAGCAACTTTAAGTGCATTTAATAAACGGTATTCAGGTTTCACACCCAAGCCATAAACGTAATTTGTTGCTGATCCACCATTAGCACCAGTTACTGATTGAGTAGCAAAGTTAGCATGAGGAATAACTTGGAAACCTTGGTTTTCATCACCAAAGAATTGGAATGCATAACCAACAGCAAAACCTATGTTAGAGCTATTATTTCCGTTACTTCCGTCACCGCTAGTTGCAACTGCATTAGCATTTAACCAAACGTTATTTTTAGATTGGAAAGTACCACCAAGACCATATTGGTTTAAGTCCATAGCTGGGCTAGCACCATTGTTACCAGTGTATTGGTATTGAGCGTACAAGTTGTTATTGAAATCTTGGAATGAATCCGCAGCAGCAACTGAAGCTAAACCACTAATGATTGATGCTAATAATAATTTTTTCATGAAGGTTCCTTTTTTTGAATGAGTTTAAATGAGTTTTTTACTAAAGAAGTATATTTGCTCAAATCCATGGCGTTATTATATTATTTTGGAGGTGTTGGGTCAATTAAGTAGAGCTTTATTTCGATTGTTTTTATTGTGCTTTGGGGTAATATATTGATATGTATCGGTTTTATGTGTGTGTTTTTATGCGACACTGCGTTCTGTGGAGATTGTGGTCTATTAGTTTAAATTTAGGTGCAGCTTAAAATATTACTTAATTTTAAGTATTTATAGGTTATGCTTTATCATTGTTTCTTGTATTTATTCTAATGAATTTGAGTCTTGTGTCGGGTAAATGAGTTAGTGGGTGCCACATGACGTATATTGTTTTGAGTTATCTAAAATTATGATTAATGAAGCCCAGAGATTGCTTTGTTGATTACTGGCTGCCTATGTTATAATGGTTTTATTTAATATCTATTAATTGTATCCAATTAATTATGAGCTTAGGCATGTATTTATTATTAGGTAAATGGTGGTGGACATGAAAAATAAGTTTAATTATGGTTTTAGTATAATTGAAGTTATTATAGCTTTAGCCATTGCTACAATAATTGGTAAAGTTGCGTATTCATCGTATCAGAGCTCTTTGGTACGGGCTAATGAGGAAAATGCTAAGCATAAATTGGTTAATTTAATGCAAGAAATGGAAAAGTATTACCTGACTCATGGTGCTTATTCTTCTAGTTCTGGCTCTTGGCCACCAGTCGTAACTCAAAAAATTGCAACGTTAAATGCTAATACTAAAGAACGTTATACTTATACAGTTTATCCTTTGGAACCTGTTGGCAATAATCAGGCTACGTGTATAAATGCAAATCCACGCAGTAATACAATTCAAGACAGTAGTACACAACTAATTATTGATGAGCAAAATACAATTGCCGCAAATGGGATTCTTCCGACCAAGTGTTTGGCTGTGTTAGTGCCTCCAGCTGTTAATCCTGTATCTAACATGTGTTTTAATAATGATGGTACACAAAAAGCATACAGTGCTTCTGGCGGAGGATGCACGATTGATTCATCATCTCATACAGGGAGTGGGGATTGTGATGGCAAGACTTTAGCCGCATGCTCTGGGAATTGTAATGGAGCCAATGTTTGTGGCCCCTCAACAACAGGCTGTTCAGGTAATTGTAAAAATACTTTTATTTACAATAGCCCATGCAGTGGAAATTGTGATAATTCGACAATTTATTTAGTGGCTAGTGGTGCAACAGTTGCAGCCGCATGTGGTGGTAATTGTGGGAATTCCATTATAGTAGTGCCAAGTAGTTGGTCTTCACGTCCACTTAGCTGTTCAGAAGGTTCTGCTGGGCTATGTGTTTGTAAAGGTAATGGTAATAAATGTAGTGGAATAAGCGTTACATATTATTAAGCTGTGATGTTATTGATCTATTGAACTTCATGGTAAAATACTGGGTTTAAAAATTATTGATTACTAAATTAGAAAGTGTATGATGCAGGAAAATTATCTTCATAGTTCGATTGAGAAAAAATGTCAAATTAAATGGCAGGAAAGTAAAGTTTTTGAGGTGAAAGAAGATTCACCTTTACCTAAAATGTACTGTATGCCAATGTTGCCGTATCCATCAGGCAAGCTACATATGGGGCATGCACGTAATTATACAATTACCGATGTTTTATCACGATTTTATAAACTTAATGGATATAATGTGTTGCACACAATTGGTTGGGATGCATTTGGTTTACCGGCAGAGAATGCAGCGATGAAATCTAAAGTCGCACCAGCTTCGTGGACATATCAGAATATTGCCAATATGAAAGAACAGCTTAATAATATGGGTTTAAGTTTTGATTGGTCACGTGAAATTGCAACATGCACTCCTGAATATTATCGCTGGCAACAATGGTTATTTGTTCAGCTGTACAAAAGTGGTGTGATTTATCGTAAAAATGGTATGGTCAATTGGGATCCTGTTGATCAAACTGTGCTGGCTAATGAACAAGTTGTGGATGGTAAAGGTTGGCGTAGTGGCGCTCCCGTTGAGAAAAAAGAAATTCCGATGTATTATTTTGGAATTACTCAATATGCTGAGCAATTATTAACGGATCTTGAGCAATTAGATGGCTGGCCAGAGCAAGTTCGCACTATGCAAAAAAATTGGATTGGTAAATCTCGTGGGATGGACGTTGTTTTTGCAGGTAATGAAAAGCATGAGGGTTTAACTGTCTTTACTACTCGCCCAGATACATTAATGGGTGTTACTTATGTTGCAATCTCTGCAGAGCATCCTTTAGCGGAACATGCTTTATCAATTAACCCAGAATTGGCAAATTTTATTAATGAATGTAAGAGCGGTGGTGTTTCTGAAGCTGAATTAGCTACGCAAGAGAAAAAAGGTGTATTTAGTGGTCTATATGTTACGCATCCATTAAATAATGAGCAGATCCCTGTTTGGATTGCGAATTATGTCTTAATGAATTATGGAACTGGTGCGGTAATGGCGGTTCCAGCACATGATGAGCGTGATTTTGAATTTGCTAGTAAATACAATTTAGCAAAAAAAATGGTTATTTGCCCAGCAGAAGAATTTGCAGAATATAATGCGATTAATTCTTTAGAAGCTCAAGAAAAATTTCTTCTAGGTAAATTAGCTGTAGTCAACAAAGAGAGTTATACCGATTATGGTATTGTGATTAATTCAGGTAAATATAATGGTATGAATTTTGAGCAAGTTTTTGCTGCGTTAGAAACTGAATTAGTTGGACGTGGAATAGGGCAAGTTAAAACTAATTATCGTTTGCGTGATTGGGGTATTTCTCGGCAGCGTTATTGGGGTTGCCCAATTCCTATTATTCACTGCGATCATTGTGGTGATGTAGTTGTACCAGAGTCTGATTTACCAGTACGCCTACCTGAAGATTTAATTCCAGATGGCAGTGGCAATCCATTAAATAAAGATTTGCGCTTTACAGAGTGTGTTTGCCCTGAGTGTGGAGCAGATGCGCGTCGTGAAACTGATACGATGGATACATTTGTTGATTCAAGTTGGTATTTTTTACGTTATACTTGCCCAGATAGTCATAGTGCAATGTTAGATGAGCGAGTTAAATATTGGGCTCCTGTTGATCAGTATGTTGGTGGTATTGAGCACGCAATTTTACATTTATTGTATGCACGTTTCTTCTATAAAGCATTACGTGATTTAGGTTTGGTGAATGGTGATGAGCCATTCAAGAATCTGTTGGCTCAAGGCATGGTTCTGGCAGAAACATTTTATCGTCAAAATCCAAATGGTTCAAAAGACTGGTTTAGTCCTATGGATGTTGAAGTTGTGAAAGATGGTAAGGGGAATATTCTTAAATCAATTTACAAGGGCGACGGTAAAGAAGTTCAGTACGGTGGCATTGAAAAAATGTCTAAATCGAAAAATAATGGTATTGATCCGGATGAAATTATTGCTAAATACGGTGCAGATACTGCGCGTTTATTTGCAATGTTTGCTTCACCTCCAGAGCAAACTTTAGATTGGTCAGATACTGGTATTGAAGGTTCAAATCGCTTTATTCGTCGTGTTTGGCGTCTGGTTTTTGAGCATACACAACTTGGCTTGGTGAGTAAATATACTAATGGTGATTTGTCTTCTGAGCAAAAAAAACTTCGTACCCAGTTGCATCAAACAATTGCTAAAGTAACCAATGATATTGGCGTTCGCAAACAATTTAATACGGCAATTGCGGCGATTATGGAGTTATTAAATGCTTATTCCAAAGTTGAGTTAACTGATGGATTGGGTCGCGCTTTAAGTCAAGAATTGCTTGAGGCTGTGATTATGATGCTATCACCAATTACACCGCACGTTTGTGATGAGTTGTGGAGTACATTGTGTCCAGGTAGTGAAATTTTAGCTCAACATTGGGTGAAAGTTGATCCGTTAGCACTCGAAGTTGATGAAGTAGAAATGGTGATTCAGGTAAATGGTAAGCTTCGTGGCAAAATAATGGTGGCTAAAGGATTAACCAAAGATCAGATTGAAGCTATGGCAAAATTGAATCCTAATGTGCAGAAATTTATTGATGGTCATGTTATTAAGAAAATGATTGTGGTACCAAGTAAGCTTATTAACATAGTGGTTTAAATTAAAAATGCCTTGTAGTTTATACAAGGCATTTTTTTGGTAAATTAGATAGTTTATTTATTACTTACCAGCATCGTCTAGTAGTAAGCTAATTGATTCTTCATTGTTAATGCGACGAATTGTTTCAGCAACCAAGTCAGCAATACTTGCGATACGAATTTTGTCTGATTGTCCGGTAAATGGAATTGTATCTGTTACCACGACTTCGTCAATTATTGAGTTATTAATATATTCAATTGCTGAACCCGAGAATACGGCATGAGTTGCATAGGCATAGACTTGTTTAGCACCACGTGCTTTAAGTGCTTCAGCAGCTTTGCATAATGTTTTGGCAGTATCAATCATGTCATCAATAATCACACAATTTTTTCCATTGATATCACCAATAATATTCATTACTTCAGCCTCGTTAGCTTTCGGGCGACGTTTGTCAATGATTGCTAAATCAGTGCCAAGGCTTTTGGCAAAGACGCGAGCACGCAGTACACCACCCATGTCAGGTGATACAATAGTTAAGTCCTGATAGTTCTTTGATTTAATGTCTTGTAATAAAACTGGTGAAGCATAAATATTATCAACTGGGATATCGAAGAAACCTTGAATTTGATCGGCATGTAAGTCAATAGTAAATACACGGTCAACCCCAGCTGAGGTTAGCATATTAGCAACTAGCTTGGCTGAAATTGGCACACGAGCTGAACGTGGGCGACGATCTTGGCGCGCGTAACCAAAATATGGAATTGCGGCAGTGATACGACCAGCTGAAGAACGTTTCAGAGCGTCAATTAACGTTAATACTTCCATTAAGTTATCATTGGTTGGGTTACAGGTTGGCTGTAGTACAAATACGTCAGAACCACGGACATTCTCAAGTATTTCTACGGCAATTTCTCCGTCACTGAATTTGGTAACATTCGCTTTACCAACATTCATGTCCAGACATTTGGCAACTTTTTGGGCAAATTTAGGATTTGCGGTTCCCGTAAATATCATTAGATTCTTACGCATATACATTTCAGCCTCTTTGTTAATATGGTTTGGACAAAAAAAAGCGTATATCATCTGCATGGATGGTATACGCTTTTTACGACTTGGCTGGGGTGGGAGGGATCGAACCTACGAATGCCGGAATCAAAATCCGGTGCCTTACCGCTTGGCGACACCCCAATAAAAATCTGCTTTACTCACAAGCTACTGTTGATATTGGTAAACTTGCTGCGAGGAAAGTATTATAACTCGAGTGTAAAATGTTTGCAACTTTTTTTGCTTCATTTTTATCTGTAAAGCTCAGGTAAACACAGCTTCCAGATCCGGTCATAACCGCATTTCCATATTGATTTAATTCGGAAAAAATATCATTAATTTGTGGGTAAATTATTTTTACTACAGCTTCCAAATCATTAATTTTTTGTTCAATTAAATCTTGGGCAGTAATTAAATCTTCACGAATTGCTTGAAAATCTAGGTTTAGAGAGCAAAATACGTTTTTGGTTGTAATATGGAAATCAGGTTTTACAATTACAAAATACAGTTGTGGAATCTCAATCGGCTGAATAATTTCACCAATTCCAGTAACAAGAGCATTGCGTCCTTGGATGAAAAATGGCACATCTGCCCCCAGTTGCAATCCCAAGTGCATTAGTTCTTTACAACTTAGATTAGTTTCCCATAATTGATTAAGCACCATTAATACTGCAGCAGCATTGGAACTACCGCCACCCATTCCTGCACCAGATGGAATTACTTTCTTAATTTTAATGTTTGCGCCAAATTTAGATTTGGTGTGCTCTTGTAGTAATTTCGCAGCACGAAAAGAGAGATCTTTTTGGTAGAACCAAGCTTGCTGATGCTCAATTAAAGAAATTTTGCCATTTTGGGTTAGTTGAATTTCAATTTGATCACAAAGGTCAATCAGACAAAAGACACTTTTAAGGAGGTGATAGCCATCATCGCGTTTGCCAACTATGCGTAGCCCAAGGTTTAGTTTTGCTGGTGATAAAACATTATGGAATTGATAGTACATATGCTGTGCTCAAAATAAAAAAGATATGACAATATTTTGCCATATCTTTTATGAGAAGCGAATCTTATTATTTAACTAAGTCTAAGAGCTTATCGAAAGCTTCGACAAATTGTTGTAAGCCGTCTTTTTGTAATTTCTCACCTAGTTCATGTAGGTTTATGCCATGAGACTCAACGTGTTTTAAAATATTTTTAGCGTCTTGAATGCCATTGGTTAGACGACTTGCTGCTACGCCATGATCACGGAAAGCATCAAGAGTTGCATCTGGTACTGTGTTAATAGTTTCTTCACCAATTAATTCTTCGATATACATTACATCAGAATAATTCTTGTTTTTAACCCCTGTACTTGCCCATAACAAGTATTGACTTTTGGCACCTTTAGCTTTTAAAGATGCGAAGCGTTCGCCGTGGAAAATATTTTGATAATCTAAGTAAGCTTGACGTGATAGACTGATTGCGGTTTTACCTTGTAATTCAGCAGGTAATTTTTCATCTACAGCACTATCAACTCGTGAAAGGAAGAAACTTGCTACAGTTTTAATTTTATCAATTGGTAAATTTTGTGCAACTCTAGTCTCTAAACCTCGAAGATAAGCATCCCAAATTGCATTTACTTGAGCTAAATTAAATAATAAAGTGATATTAACATTAAGACCTAAAGCAACTAATTGTTCAAAAGCTTGAACTCCAGCAGGAGTTGCAGGAATTTTTATTAATAAGTTTGGTTCATTAACTGCATTCCATAATTCCAAAGCACTTTTTACACTACCAGCGGCATCATGGCATAAATCTGGTGAAACTTCAAGACTGATATAACCATCTTCTGTATTAGATGATTTATAAAGTGGAGCCATGATTTTGCAGGCTTGCTTGATGTCTACTACAGCCATTCTTTCATAACGTTGTAGTGGTGTTAAGGTTTCTTTTTTTAATTCAATAAGCTGTTCTTGATAGCGCTTATCGGTAGAGATCGCTTTGTAGAAAATTGCTGGATTTGAAGTCACGCCAGCGATGCCGTCATCTTGCATCATTTTTTCTAGATCACCAGATGCTAAAAATTCACGTGAAATATTATCTAGCCAGATTTTCTGACCATATTGTTTAATTGCGGCAATTCTGCTTGACATACTGATAATCCTTACATAAAATAATTATTCGCCACTAATTATACCTAGAGTCTAAAGGCTTTGCTAATATAATTTCTTAGTGCGCTGCAATAAGTTTTGTTCGTTACCCACATAGAGTATTTTGCTATACTAATGGCAGTTTATGTTGTAACCTGTATTTTTGTCACCATGTTGTGGCGGGAGTTGTAAATGAGTAGTAATGATTTAGATCAATTGCAAACTAAAGAGTGGTTAGATTCAGTTGATAATGTGATTGAATTTGATTCTGCAGAACGCGCAGCGTATTTAATCAATACGGTTGTGAAACATCTTGGTGATAAAACTGGTATTCAGTTGCACCAAAATGTTAATACTGAGTATGTTAATACTATTCCAGTAAATAAAGAAGCCGCTTATCCAGGTGATAAAAATATCGAAAAAAGAATTTCTGCATACATTCGTTGGAATGCAGCTGCGATTGTAATGCGTGCAAATAAAGTTAGTAGTGAGTTAGGCGGACATATTGCGTCATATGCTGGTTCTGCTTATTTATATGAAGTAGGATTTAATCATTTTTGGCATGCTCCACATGGTGAACAGCATGGTGATATGGTGTTTTTCCAAGGACATTCATCACCTGGGATTTATGCACGTAGCTTCTTAGAAGGGCGTTTTGATGAAGATCGTCTAAATAATTTCCGTCAAGAATCAGCTAGTGTTGGTTTATCTTCATACCCGCACCCATGGTTAATGCCTGATTATTGGCAGTTCCCAACTGTATCAATGGGGCTTGGGCCATTAATGGCAATTTATCAAGCGCGCTTTATGCATTATTTGGATGATCGTGGTTTAGCGAACACTAAAGGTCGTAAAGTTTGGTGCTTTATTGGTGATGGTGAGACTTCTGAACCAGAAACCTTGGGTAACATAAATATCGCCTCACGTGAAGGTTTAGATAACTTAATTTTTGTAATTAGTTGTAATTTGCAACGCTTGGATGGACCTGTAAATGGTAATGGAAAAATCATCCAAGAAATGGAAGGTTTATTTGTTGGTGCTGGTTGGAAAGTAATTAAAACTATCTGGGGTAAAAGCTGGGATAAATTATTGGCGAATGATACTTCTGGTAAATTAAAACAACTTATGATGGAAACTGTTGATGGTGAATACCAAAACGTTAAATCTAAAGATGGTAAATTTGTAAGAGAACAATTCTTTGGCAAATTCCCTGAAACTGCAGCATTAGTTAAAGATATGACTGACGATGAAATTTGGGCTTTAACTCGTGGTGGTCATGATTTAGACAAAATTTATGCGGCTTATCATGAAGCTGTAAATAACGCAGAAGGCAAACCAGTTGTTATTTTAGCTAAAACAGTTAAAGGATTTGGTATGCGTGGTGAGGGTGAGTCGCAAAATACAGCTCACTCACAAAAGAAAATGTCAGTTGATACGCTTAAACATATCCGCGATAAATTTAACATTCCATTGACAGATGAGCATATTGAAGAATTGCCATTATTGACTCTGGAACCAGGTACTCCTGAGCATACTTATTTACATGCACAACGGACTAAACTTGGTGGATATTATCCAGTGCGTAAACCGGCAACGATGACGTTAGCGATTCCTGAATTAAGCGCATTTGAAGTTTTATTAAAAGATACTGGTGAGCGTGAAATGTCAACAACGATGGCATTTGTACGGTTGTTAAATATTTTGGTAAAAGATAAAGAGCTTGGTAAACATATTGTGCCAATCGTGCCTGATGAATCTCGTACTTTTGGTATGGAAGGTATGTTCCGTCAACTTGGAATTTGGTCTCATATCGGTCAAAAATACACGCCAGAAGATTCTTCTCAATTGATGTATTACAAAGAATCTAAAGTTGGTCAAATTTTACAAGAAGGTATTAATGAACCTGGTGCGATGAGTACATGGATTGCTGCTGCTACTAGTTATGCAAATCATGGCGTACCAATGATTCCATTCTACATTTACTATTCAATGTTTGGTTTCCAACGTACAGGTGATTTGGCTTGGGCTGCTGGTGATATGCGTTCGCGTGGATTTATTATTGGTGCAACTGCTGGTCGTACTACCTTAAATGGTGAAGGTTTACAGCATGAAGATGGTCATAGCCATATTCAAGCTGATTTGATTCCAATTTGCGAATCTTATGATCCTACTTTTGCTTATGAAGTAGCAACTATTGTTCAGCATGGTATGCATGAAATGTATGTAGAAAATAAAGATAAATTCTACTATGTTACATTAATGAATGAGAATTACTCACACCCAGCAATGCCAGAAGGTGTACAACAAGATATTATCAACGGATGCTATTTATTTAAATCGGTTGGTAATGGAAAACTTACAGTTAACTTAATGGGTAGTGGAACAATTTTCCGCGAAGTTATTGCTGCTGCTGATTTATTGAGCCAAGATTTTGGTTTAAAAGTTAACTTATTCTCGGCAACTTCATTCAATAAATTACATCGCGATGGAATTTCAGTAAATCGTCGTAATATGCTTAATCCATTATCAGCACCGGCAAAAGCCTTTGTTACCAAACAATTGGAAGGCACTGGCGCGAATGTTACTGTTGCTGCAACTGATTATATTCGTAACTTTGCGGATAAAATTCGTGAGTTTGTACCAGGTAAATATGTAACTTTAGGTACGGATGGATTTGGTCGTTCAGATTATCGTAAGGCTTTGCGTGAATTCTTTGAGGTAAACCGTTATTATGTTGCTGTTGCAGCTTTAAAAGGTTTAGCAGATCAAGGTTTGATTGAAGCTAAAGTAGTTGCTGATGCAATAGCTAAATACGGAATAAATACGAACAAGGCTAACCCTTGGGAAGTTTAATTTAGGAGCCTGTTATGCGTAAATTGGTTTTTCTATTAGTGTTATGTTCTTATGTAACGGCTAATGCGGATCAAGGTCGCAATCAAGGTGCTGTAAATAATTTGTGTCAAAATTTGACGGTTGCTTGTCAGGGCGGTGATCAGCCGTCTTGTCAAGCATTAAAGGATACGGGGTGCCAGTGTGATGCAGTACAAGGCACCTGTACTCGTGGTAATTATTCTAATTAAAAGGGTTTAGCAATGAGTTTAATTGAATTAAAAATTCCTGATATTGGTGGTCATAGTGATGTAAATGTAGCCGAAGTTTATGTTAAAGTCGGCGATAAAATTAATGTAGATGATAATTTGTTTATGCTAGAAACTGATAAAGCAACGATGGAAGTTCCTGCGGAACATGCTGGAGTTGTGGTTGAAGTTTTAGTTCAGGTTGATTCTAAAGTAAATGAAGGTGATGTTGTCGTTAAGATACAAGCTGATGGTGCAACTGCGGTTGTAGAATCTGCTCCTGTTGCTGCTCCAGCATCTGTAGCGGAAGCAGCTCCAGTTGCTAGTAGCGCAGCTGCAGCAACTAGTACACAAGTTGTACAAGTTATTGTGCCAGATTTAAGTGGTAACAATGATGTATCAATTATTGAAGTTGCAGTAAAAGTCGGCGATAGCATCAAAGAAGAAGATACGATCATGACTTTGGAAACTGATAAAGCGACGATGGACGTTCCGTCAACTGCAACTGGTATTATTAAAGAATTGAAAGTTCAAGTTGGTGGAAAAGTAAATCAAGGTGATTTAATTCTTTTGGTTGAAACTACAACTTCAGGTGCCGTTGCTGCTCCAGTTGTACAGGTTTCGGTTGCACCAGCAGCAGTTGCTGCAGCTCCTGTGGTTTCTGCAGCGCCAGCTCCAGCACCAGTTGCACCACAACAGGTTGCGGCTACTAAAGTTGATGAAAAGTCATTCTCAAGTGCTTTTGCTTCACCGTCAATTCGTAAGCTAGCACGTGAGCTTGGTGCAGATTTAGGTAAAGTTAAGGGTAGTGGAACTAAAGGTCGTATTACTGAAGATGATCTAAAAGCTTTTGTTAAAGGTGTAATGTCTGGTCAGATTAGCAATGGTGCTCCAGTTGCTGCTAGCGGCGGCTCTGGTGGTGGAATTGATTTAATTCCATGGCCAAAAGTTGATTTTGCTAAGTTTGGTGTTGTTCGTGTTGAGCCAATGTCACGGATTAAGAAACTATCTGGTGCTAATTTAGCACGTAATTGGGTCATGATACCTCATGTTACGGTATTTGAAAATGCAGATATTACTGAAATGGAAAATTTCCGTAAACAGTTAAATGAAGAATATAAACGTGCTGAGATTAAAGTTACGCCATTGGCATTCTTGATTAAAGCAGCTGTTTTTGCATTGAAAAAATTCCCTGCATTTAACGCTTCAATTGATGGTGATAATCTAATTTTTAAAGATTATTATAATATTGGTTTTGCTGCTGATACACCGAATGGCTTGGTTGTGCCAGTAATTAAAGATGCTGATAAAAAAGGTGTTGTTGCAATTGCCGAAGAAACATCAGTTTTAGCTAAAGCTGCGCGTGATGGTAAATTGAAACCTGCAGATATGCAAGGTGGAACTTTTACCATTTCAAGCTTAGGTGGTTTAGGATCAACAGCATTTACACCTATTATTAATGCTCCAGAAGTTGCAATTATGGGTGTTTCAAAATCTGCGATGCAACCAGTCTGGAATGGTAAAGAGTTTGCACCACGTTTAATTCTACCATTATCATTATCATTTGATCATCGTATCGTTGATGGTGCGGCAGGGGCGAAATTTGCTTCATTTATGGCTGCTGTATTGTCAGATTTACGTCGCTTAGCGTTGTAGGTCTTAGTTGTTAAAATAAAAAACCAGAACATTGAGTTCTGGTTTTTTATTTTTTTGATATAGCTGAAATTTATTCAGCCATCGCTAAGATTTCAGCTACTGCTTTAGCATCAATGTTTTTATTTTCGCCAAGGTTGCTCGGGTTATATTTAAATACATTATCTGTAATTTTTTGAATATCAACGGTGATTTCATAATCTGAAAATTTGGTTTTGACACCTAAAGAATGGAAAAATTCTTCAGTTTTAATAATCCCTTGTTTAATTGCTACATCTGGGTGATTATTTTCAAGCCCCCAAACGTTGTGAGCGAATTGTAATAATTTTTCGGTTTTATATTCTTTTTGATGGCGCCATAGCTGGGGTGCAATAATAGCAAGGCTTTGCCCGTGATCAAGCCCATAAGCTGCGGTCAATTCATGGCCAATCATATGAGTTGCCCAGTCATGATCAACACCAATCCCAATTATTCCATTTAGTGCATTTGTTGCTGCCCACATCCAATTAGCTCGAATATCATAATCTTGTGTTCCATTAACAATTTCAGATCCAACTTCAATTAACGTTTTTAATACAGCTTCGGCAAAGCCATCCTGAATTGATGAGTTTACATTGGTGGTTAAATACTGTTCAGTTACGTGGATAAATGGATCAATGATTCCATTTTGCAGCTGACGAGTAGGTAGAGTGTAGGTGGTTTCAGGATCAAGAATTGCAAATTGTGGAAAAACCAAAGGATTCCCAAATGCTTGTTTTGCGCCAATTGCGCGCCGTGAAATTACTGCGCCAGAGTTCATTTCAGAGCCTGTTGCTGGTAGGGTTTGGACTACGCCTAAGGCAATTGCTTTATCAGCTTTATAATCTGGTTTAGTCAGTATTTCCCAAGGATCCCCTTGGTAGTGCGCAGCTAAAGCGATAAATTTACAACCATCAATGATTGATCCACCACCTACTGATAAAATTAGTTCAATTTTTTCAGTACGGCATATTTCAACTGCTTTCATCAGTGTATCGTAATCTGGGTTAGCTTCGATTCCAGAGAATTCAATAACTTGATGTTCGCTTAGACTATCGATAACTTGCTGATAAACGCCATTAGACTTAATTGAACCACCGCCATATGCGAGAAGAACCTTTGTTTTAGCTGGAATTAGATTAGCTAATTCTTTAATTTGTCCTTTACCAAATAAGACTCTTACTGGATTATAGTAGTTAAAATTGTGCATGAAAGATTCCTAAAAAATTAATAAAGTTACAATTTAGTATATGCGTTTAGATGAGCTTTTTTAAAGTAGCTTAAATTATTATTTTGTAGTTAATAATTATTAAAAGGCAGGCTTTATAATTTAAACTTTTAATTTACTGATATGAATAGAAGTGTTTTATTGCTAGCTCATATAATAATTAGTATTTCCTGTGTGTTTAACTATAAACGATCGGTAATTATTTCAGAGCATACAGCACTATTCTAGCATAATTATAAAGTATAGAATAAACTAAGTTTTTTGGATAATTTAGTTGGCAGAGATTGTGAAAAATGATTATAATTATGTGGTAGATAATCGTATCAATGGAGGTTTATTATGTTTAATCGAATTTATGTGCCAATTGATAATTCTGATGTTTCAGATAAAGTTTTGCAAGAGGCAGTTAAATTAGTCAAGTCAACTAATGCTAAGTTAAGAGTTGCTCATGTTGTGAATTTAGAACAGGTAACATTTGGAATTGAAATGGTTGGTGTTGCTGAACTTAAAGATGCATTACTTGGAATTGGTCAGTCATTAATTAATAAGGTTAAGGATCAGTTAGCTAGTGCTGGTGTTGAAGCCGAAGTTAAATTAATTGAGAATTTTGGTTTTGAGATGTCGTCTTTGGTAATCGAAGATGCTAAAGAATTTGATGCTGATTTATTTATTCTGGGATCTCATCATCTAGGCTCGTTTTCACATTTTATAACGGGTGGAATTGCTGAAGATTTGGCCAAGGAAACTGATGTTCCTATTTTATTAATTACCAAACATAAACATAAATAATCGATCATAAATAAAAATGGGTAGCTATGCTACCCATTTTTGATAGGTGCTGATAATATGAGTAAAATACTGAGCATTGCCAATCATTCACGTAACTTTAAGGATTTTTCTTATATCTACCCAGTGGTTTCAAGGCGTTCAAATGGAATTTCTTTAGGTATTAATCTTAATTTGAATAATGCTTGTAATTGGCGCTGTGTTTATTGTCAAGTTGAAGGACTGGTACGTGGTAGACCTAATGCGATAGACTTAATTAAGTTGGAATCAGAATTAGAGCATATGTTGAATTGGATTGTCAATGGAGATTTTATACAAGAGTTTGCACCGCTTGGATTACAACGGCTTAATGATATTTGTTTGTCTGGCAATGGTGAGCCAACTCTTTCTGCAAATTTTGTTGAGGTTTGTATGATTATTGCTAAACTAAGACTTAAGTATAATTTGAATGAACAGGTCAAAACTATTTTGATTAGCAACGGAAGTGAAATGCAAAAACAATTTATACAAGATGGTCTTAAAATTATGGCGATTAATAATGGTGAAGTTTGGTTTAAAATAGATCGTGGTTCTGTTGATGGAATTTCACGGGTAAATCAGGTTACTTTGTCAATGGATAGTATTTTACAACGTTTGGCTAGCTCTGCATCAATTTGCCCTACATATGTACAGAGCTGTTGGTTTTCAATTAATGGTGTTGAGCCATCTGAGCAAGAAATTGAGACTTTTATTCAATTTTTAGAACCTGTAAAAAACATAGTTAGTGGTGTTTTATTATATTCGACTGCGCGTAACCCAGCTTTAGAGGAGGGTAAAGATATTTCTCAAGTTAGCAATGAGTTTATGCTAAGGTTGCAATCTGGATTAGAGCGGTATGGAATTAGATCTAATAGTTATATCTAAATCCTCAATTTAAAATTTGATTATACTGTTAGTAGAATTGATTTGATTTTTGGCGTTATTTCCATGGGTGCTTTATGCTCAATACTTTAAGCAAAGCATGATAAAATTATGTCTAATGTAATTTTGAGTGAAGTTCATTTATGAAAGTTAAAATAGCTGTAGTACTGTTTATTATTGCGGTTATCACCTTGTATTTAAGTCCTATTTTCGACCAAAAGCTTGCAGAGATTCCGTATGATATGGTGAGTCATACTTTCTATGGCGAGACGCATTTATGGGTTAAAATCATTTATTATGGTGTTAATGTTAGCACAGCGTTGCTAATTATTCTACCATTGGTGATTTTATTACGTTCAAGAAAAGCTCCAGCTGATCAGAGGGTAATAATACGTAGAATGATTGTTATTTCATATCTAAGTTTGGCTATTGGTCCAGGGTTATTAGTTAATAAGTTATTTAAGGAAAACTGGGGGCGTGCTAGACCATATCAGGTAATTCGTGATGGGCATCAATTTTCTCTTCCATGGCAGCCACATTTTAATCGTCCAGCAGATAATAGTTTTCCCTCAGGACATGTATCGATTGGTGCTTTTATTGGTGTACCATTCCTAGTTGCTCGCCGTCGTAAATTAGGGGGTACATTGTGTGCCTTAGGATTTGTAGCTGTAGGTGTTGCAAGATGGTTACAAGGTGGGCATTATTTTAGTGATATTGTGTTCGCTGCAATTATTGTTTGGTTGATTACTTTGTTAGTAATTAATTTTGTGGACAAACATATTTTTACTCGGAAAGTAACTCATGGATAGAATTAATTCCAAGGTACTAGTTTTATTGGTATTAGTTGTTTTTACACATTTAATTTTTAATCAGAGCCTGCAGCTCCATTATGATGAAGCATATTATTGGGTTTGGAGTAAGAATCTTCAATTGTCATACTATGATCATCCGCCAATGATTGCTTATTTGATTCGATTAACTACGCTATTTTCTGATAAAGAAGTCTTCATTCGTCTAGCTGCGGTAATTTGTAGTACGACGACAATAGTAATGATTTATAAAACAACTAAGTGCTTATTTAATCAAAGATCGGCAGATATCGCGGTTATTTTAGCATTAGCTTGGCCGTTATTAGAGGGTACTTTTTTTATTACTACGATTGATAGTCCATTATTGATGTTTTGGAGTATTACGCTATATTGTCTAGCACGTGGTCTAATCCTAAGTGAACGTAGGTTTATTTACTTCTCTGGTGTTGCATTAGGTTGTGCATTATTATCCAAATATACCGCGGTTTTAATTTTACCTGGGATTTTACTTTTTTTGGTTGTTACTCCTAGTAAACGTAATTTATTATGGCATAAAGATGTATATCTGGCGTTATTATTGGCAATGCTGGTTTTTAGTCCCGTTATAATTTGGAATTATCAGCATGATTGGGCATCTTTTGCTTTTCAATTTCATCATGGAGTACCTAGTGATAAACAGCTTAATTTGGCTGGGTTAGGTGATTATATTGGTAGTTTACTGGGTGCGGCAAATCCATTTATTTCTTTACCATTATTGGTGTTTATGTATATAAAGCGTCGACAAATACTCAAAGATGCACGTTATTTATTTTTGTTAAATATTTTTATATTTGTGGTACTATTTTTTGCCTATAATAGTCTATACAAATTTATGGAAGCTAATTGGGTTGCTCCAGCGTTCATCAGTGGAATCATTTTTTTATCAGCTTGTTTGGCCGAATATAATATAAAATGGGTTTATCGAGTTGCAATCAGTTTAGTCTTAATTTTGTTACCATTAGTTAAGATGCCTGAAGTATTTGTCCCGCGTATTTATCAAAGTAAAATTCCTGCAATTAATGCTTTTATGGGGAATGCGGAGTTATACCGTCAAATAAAACTAAATGACATAGAATCTGGTGATGTAATTTTATCTTGTGATTATGGTAATGCTTCTCGTGGTTGGTATTATTTAAATGTAGGACGGGTTTATGTATTAAGTAACTTCAAATATAGTAATAGTTACTCTGATTGGAACTCTCAATTGCAATTGCCAATTAAGCATGCAATTTATTATTGTGATGGTAATGATGCTATCTATTTGGATCAATTAAAGGTTTATTTCAAGAATATTCAGCCGTTAGCAACAGTTGGTTACCATAATAGTTTTGTTAACAACAAATTATACGTTTATCGTTTAAGTAACTAGATTTTATAGGGAAATTTGAATGAAAAAAATGATTATTATTGCTACTTATAACGAAAAAGATAATATTGAGAAAATATTGGGTGAAGTATACGAGAATGTACCATATACACATATTTTGGTTATTGATGATAATTCTCCTGATAAAACTTACGAGATTGTTGAGCGTTTAGCTGAAGATAAGTATGCTGGTAAGTTATTTCTAATGAAGCGTGCTGGTAAGCTTGGTTTGGGTACTGCATATGTAGCTGGCTTTAACTGGGGTTTAGCGCGTGATTATGATGTAATTGGTCAAATGGATGCAGATTTTTCGCATAGCCCAAAATATTTGCCTAGTATGTTTGAGGCATTAAAAACTTATGATCTAGTTTTAGGTAGCCGTTATGTTGCTGGTGGTGGAGTAGTTAATTGGAGTTTAAAACGCAAGATAATTAGTCGTGGTGGCAGTTTATATGCCAAAATTATTTTAGGATTACCGCAAAATGATCTTACCGGTGGTTTCAAGTGTTTCCGACGTGAGGTTTTAGAAACTATCGATGTGAATCAATTACGCTCAACTGGTTATAGTTTCCAAATTGAAACAACTTATAAGACTTATTTAAATGGATTTAAGATAAAAGAAATTCCAATTGTTTTTGAAGATCGCGTGCTAGGACAATCTAAAATGTCGGGAAATATTTTTAAAGAGGCGATCTTGATGGTTTTACAATTACGTAAGGATCGGGATAGCTTTATTAAGCGTAAAAATTAGCATCAATATAATGATATTAACTTGCATTGGTTTTTGATGTTTTATGTACTAGAGTTTTATGTTAAGTAGCATTTATTATCCATAAAATTAAATCGTTGTATTCTGGATACTAGGTTACTTTTTGGTAAATTATTGGGGTTTAATCTTTAGCCTAAAAATATATTTATAAAGCTTAGTTATAGGAATAGTTCAAGGTTTTTTGACCGTGTTCTTTTATGATTGAATTGAATTCTAATTAAAAAACTGTGGATTTAAATCCACAGTTTTTTAATTTTTTGGTAAATTATTTACCTGGACGTAGGCTACGTACAGCTTTACCAGCTTGCCACATTTCGCTATTGTGGATTTCAGCTAATTCAGCTTCTAATTTAACACGGTAATCTGCTTGAGAGTTAGTGTCAATTGAACGTTGTGCTTCTTCACCAGCTGCAACACGTGCATATAATTTTTCAAATACAGGAACGGTTGCATCACGGAATGGACCTTTCCAATCTAATGCGCCACGTTGAGCTGTCGTTGATGTATTTGCAAACATCCAGTCCATACCATTTTCACCAACTAATTTAATTAATGATTCAGTTAATTCTTCAACTGTCTCATTAAATGCTTCTGATGGAGAATGACCATTTTTACGCAATACATTGTATTGAGCTTCCATCACACCAGCTAGTGCACCCATTAAAATACCACGTTCACCAGTTAAATCAGAGTAAACTTCTTTTTTGAACGTAGTTTCAAATAAGTAACCAGAACCGATACCAATACCAATCGCTAAGCAACGATCTTTAGCGCGGCCTGTTGCATCTTGGAATACTGCAAATGATGAATTTAAACCAGTGCCTTCTAAGAATAGACGACGTAACGAAGTACCAGAACCTTTAGGTGCTGCTAAGAATACATCCACATCAGCAGGTGGAACAATTCCAGTGCGTTCTTTGTAAGTAATTCCAAAACCATGAGAGAAGTATAACGCTTTACCTGCAGTTAGGTGTTTTTGTACTGTTGGCCACATTGCGATTTGCGCAGCGTCACTCAATAGATACATAATGATTGAAGCTTGTTGCATAGCTTCTTCAGGTGAGAATAATGAAACACCTGGTACGAAACCGTCACGTACAGCTTTATCCCATGATTTAGATGGAGAACGTTGACCAACGATAACCTTGAAGCCATTGTCTTTCAAGTTTAATGCTTGACCAGGGCCTTGTACGCCATAACCAATAACTGCAATTGTTTCGTTTGCTAAAACTTCGCGAGCTTTTGCTAACGTGAACTCTTCACGAGTAACCACATTCTCTTCAACACCGCCAAAATTCATAAGTGCCATAGTTTTTTCCTTTGTTTAAATTAAAATTTTTGATTGTTTAACACTCTAACATCACACACTTCGATAATTTTATGTAACTGATTAGTCAATTTTAGGATTGAATGATCATCGCTATATACGATTATTGAAAAATGTGACAACCCATCTTGTCCACTAAAAATACTCATTTGGTCAATATTTACACTATACCGTGAGAATAATCCTGAAATTCTTTGCAAAACACGTAATGAATTACGTGTAGCAATGGTAATAATGTGCATATCGTGTTCGTTCACTTTAGTCATTCCACGCCTTTCTTAAGATAGTCTAATTTCAGCAACGCCAGATCCAGCTGGAATCATTGGGAACACTTTTTCGCGTTTCTCAACAATAACTTCAAGGAAGTAGGCTTCTTTTGATGCTAGCATTGCTTCAATCCCAGCCTCAAGATCGGCAGGATTTGATACAGTTGAACCTTTAATGCCGTAAGCTGCAGCTAAGGCAATAAAATCAGGATTCACTAAATCAACGAATGAATAACGTTCCTCATAGAACATTTCTTGCCACTGACGAACCATGCCGAGGTAGTTATTATTCAATAAAAGTATCTTCACTGGCAATTTTTCTTGCTTAATAACTGCTAATTCTTGAATATTCATTTGAATTCCACCGTCACCAGCGATACAAACCACTTCGCGATTTGGGTTTGCTATTTTAGCACCAATTGCGGCTGGTAGGGCAAAACCCATCGTGCCAAGTCCACCTGAGGTAATATGGGATTTAGCTTGTTTAAAGCGATAATAGCGCATTGCCGCCATTTGATTTTGTCCAACATCTGAGACAATAATTGCCCGCCCATCAGTTTTTTCAGACAATAAATTAACTGCTTGTGACATCCTGATAGTATTAGCTTGCATGGTTAGCTCAGGTAATAGAACTTTACGGTGCTCTTCATCATGTAATTTACGGAATTCTTCACGCCATTCAAGATGTTTATTTGGTTGTACATAGCGTAATAAATGTGTAATCGCAAATTTAGCATCAGCTTGTAAAGTCACTAATGATTTTACATTTTTATTAAATTCAGCATGATCAATATCAATATGAATAATTTTAGCCTGTTTAGCATATTTGGCTAAATTACCTGTAACGCGGTCATCAAAACGCATTCCGATTGCAAGAATTACATCGGCCTGATTGGTCATGATGTTTGGTGCGTAATTACCATGCATACCGAGTAAACCAACAAATAGCTCATGATCCGATGGAAAGTTATGAACACCATGTAAAGTACAAGCAACTGGAATAGTTGCTTTTTCAGCAAGTTTTAATAACTCACCTTCGGCATTAGATATTCCAATACCATTTCCTGCTAAAATAAGCGGGCGTTTAGCATTATTTAACATATCAGCAATTTCAATAAATTTCATATCTGAATGTTTGTGTACTTGTTCTGAACGTGGAACATGTGGTTTATATTCGTAATCTAATAACTCTATTTGAGCATCTTTAGTAATATCAACTAAAACTGGACCTGGACGACCATGAGTTGCATAATAAAATGCTTTAGCCATAACTTCAGGAATATCTGCAGCTTTAGTTATTTGGTAATTCCATTTGGTAATAGGAATAGTTATTCCAATAATATCTGCTTCTTGAAAGGCATCAGTGCCAATCAAACTACTAGCAACTTGCCCCGTGATACATACTAATGGCACCGAGTCCAACATCGCATCAGCAATTCCAGTAACCAAATTGGTCGCACCTGGACCTGAAGTTGCAATACACACACCGATTTTACCAGTTGATTTAGAATAGCCTTCTGCGGCAATAACTGCACCTTGTTCATGGCGTACTAAAACGTGGTGAATGTTATCTTTTTTCTCGTATAACGCGTCGTAAGTTGGCAAAATAGTTCCACCTGGATAACCAAATACTATTTCGGTGTTTTCACGGAGTAGTGATTCGACAATTGCTTGTGCACCAGTCATTTTCATACAATAAGCTCCCTTAGTTCCAATTAATTAAGTTTAAAATTTTCTTCAACATAAGCAACATTTACTGCAGCAATAAAAGCTTTTAGTGCTGAGATCTCGATATCGTCATCTTCTGCTTCAGCATTGAAGCGTTTACCATTATAATCAATTAAAATGGTTGAAGCGCAAGTTGCATCGACCGTCACACCTTTGGAATGTGAGCTATAATCAATTACAGTAACGGTAGGTAATTGTGCATTTACAGCTTTATTCAGTGCGCTAAGTGCTGAACTACGACCCTGATATTCTACCACTAAATCTTGTTGTGTGAAAAATTGTCCATGAAAAGTCACCGTGGTTTTACCACTATGATCTTTTGCATAACTCAAGTCTTCGAGTTTAATTGCTGAGCGATATTTTTTATATGCAGAAAGTAATTCATCGTCAGTAATTCCTTTACGGCGATCTGCATAGGTATCTTTGATCGCCTGTGTAACCGCAACCTTTTCGCTGTCTTCACATTGGTAGCCAAATTTAGCCAAAATTTGTTGTGCATGATTACTACCACTAAGCGGCCCGAACACAAAGCTAATTTCACTTCCTACATCACGTGGATCAAATGGTTGGTACGCCAATGGATTTTTGAGAATTGCATTGATATGACCGCCTGAAGTATGCGATGCTGAATTTTTACCCACAATTGGTGAATGTGGTTGGCGTGGTAGCATTCTTTCTGCGATAAAATCTGACGCTTCTTTTAGATACTGAATATCAATATTAGTATGATATGCTTGTGGTAGATGAGATTCTTGACCAAATTGGCGAATCATCATGATACATTGCTCTAGTGCAACATTACCAGCGCGCTCACCAACTCCATTGATACAACCTTCAATTTGGCGTGCAATACCACGAAAAACCCCGTTTAGGCTATTTTCAAGTGCTGTACCAAAGTCATTATGGCAATGCATCGACCAAATAATTTCTTTATTTGGAAATTCTTGGCTCATTATTTCTTTGTGTTTAGCCATGTTATTTATGAAGTAAGCCTCGCCTTGGAAATGTGATGCGCCACCAATGGTATCAGGACAATTAATTACAGTTGCTCCAGCATCGATAGCATGGCGAATTAAATCGGTCACAAAATCAAAATTATCCCGTTGACGTGAGTATCCTTCAGGGCTAAACTCAACTTCAAAACCTTGATCCGCCATCATTTTAATTAGGCGATGCACGGTTGCAATAATTGCTGGCTTATCATCAGCTAGTTTGCCAAGAGATGCTGCCATTAGTTCAGGATCAACTGGCACATAGATATGAATCCGTGCACGTCCAATTGCTAAACTTGGTTGCAATGACTCCATGGTTTTGATAACTTGATCTTCGCGCAATTGGCATAGTGCGGAAATTTTCATTGTTGAATTAACGTTAGCCATGTTTTGTGAAATGCGATTAACAATGGCAAAATCAGCATTACTTGCTGATGGAAAACCTGCTTCCAAAATATCAACATGCAATTTGTTAGCTATTTCAGCATAGTGTAGATTGTCTTCAAATGACATCCCTGCACCTGGCGATTGTTGTCCATCGCGTAGAGTAGTATCCAAAATATAGACTTGTTTGCTTGACATCTTAGTTCCTTTATACGTTAATTTGCGATTTTTGGGCATGTAACGTAGTTTAATAAATCAAATTAGGCTAGTGCAGCAATAACTTGATCGGTAAATTCTTTTGTTCCAACAATTTTTTCACCAGCTTCACCGGTTGCAATATCGCCAGTACGGTAACCAGCAACAATTGTTGCTTTAACTGCGGCATCAACTGCTTGTGCTTCGTCTAGTAAATTAAACGAGTAAGCTAACATTAATGATGCTGATAAAATTTGCGCAATTGGGTTGGCAATATTTTTATTAGCGATATCTGGTGCTGACCCACCAGCTGGTTCATAAAGTGCTAATCCGCTACTGCTAAAGCTGGCTGATGGCATCATTCCTACCGAACCAGATAATACTGATAATTCATCGGATAAAATATCACCGAATAAATTGGCAGTTAAAATTACGTCAAATTGAGCTGGATTTTTAACGATTTGCATCGCGCAATTATCTACCAACATATCGCTATAGCTAATATCTGGATTTTTAGCGGCAACTTCGCTCACAACTTGGCGCCATAGTTTTGAGGTCGCAAGTACATTTGCTTTATCCACGGAAACTAAATTTTTACCACGTGTGCGCGCCACATTGAAAGCGTATTCGGCAATTGAGCGAATTTGACTTTCTGTGTATTCAGCGCTATCTGTTGCATAACGTTCGCCATCTTTTTCAGCTAAAACATGCTCACCAAAATAAATATCACCAAGTAATTCACGGAAAATTACAATATCCAAACCATTCTTTAATAAAGTTGGTTTAAGTGGCGATAGCGAAGCAATTTCAGGGTAAAGCGCCATTTTACGAAAGTTAATGTTGAAATTAAATGCTTTACGCAGGGCTAAAATTGATTTAGCTTCACAATTAGCCCATTTGGCTTCAGTTTGTAAATGAACTGGACCACCAACCGAACCAAATAAAACTGCATCTGATTGATTACAAATATCGATAGTTGTTTGCGGTAAATGGTCTTGGTGTACATCATAAGCTGCACCACCAACTAAAGCTTCGGTATATTCAAAATTATGACCAAATTTGGTTGCAACAGTATTTAAAACACGTTGCGCCTGAGCCATTACCTCAGGACCGATGCCATCACCGGCTAATAGAGCTATTTTTTTGTTCATATGTTGTAATCTCTTTGTCTTGTGAAAGTAAATAATCTAGGTCATCTAAGCCATTTAGTAAGCAGTGTTTACGAAATATATCATATTCAAAGCTGTGGCTTTCACCCATAAAGTGAATGCTTTGTGCTGGTAGATCGATAGTCATCGCTAAAGTATTATCTGCTAATGCGGCATTTATCCATTTTTCTACCGTTGCTTCAGGTAATTTAATTAATAATAAGCCATTTTTAGCTGAGTTATTAAAGAAAATATCTGAAAATGAGCTGCACACTACCGCTTGAATTCCATATTGTTGGATCGCCCATACTGCATGTTCACGTGATGATCCGCAACCAAAATTAGCTTTAGAAACTAAAATTTTGCCAGTGTTGTAAGCCGGTTGATTTAAAATAAAATCTGGATACATGCTGCGTAGTGCTGAAAATACATGTTGTCCAAAACCTTCTTTGCTGACACTTTTCAAATGTTGCGCAGGAATAATCATATCAGTATCAACATTATCTAAATTTAGTGGAATTGTTGGACTTGTCAAAGTAGTAAATTGTTGCATTAAAGTTGCTCCTCAGTAGTAATGAAGCCTGCTACTGCACTTGCGGCAGTAGTTTGTGGTGACGCCAAATGAGTAATGCTATTTGGACCTTGACGACCGATAAAGTTACGATTAGAAGTGCTGACACAGCGTTTACCTTCTGGAACTTTATCTGGATTCATCGCCAAGCACATTGAACACCCTGGCATTCTAAAATCAGCACCAGCTGCATCAAATATTTTATCTAAACCTTCAGCTTCTGCTTGAGCCTTAACTTGCTCTGAGCCTGGTACAATATACATAGTTACATTACTCGCAACCCGACGACCATCTAAAATTTTAGCAACTGCGCGTAAATCTTCGATACGTCCATTGGTACAACTACCGACAAAAGCAAAATCAATTGATTTACCCAACAGCGATTGACCTGGTTGAAGTCCAGTATATGCATACGCCTTTTCTAAAGTTTCACGATCGCCACCAGCATCTAGGTTTGGTGTAACTCCAGTTAGCGCAATTGCGTGTTCTGGGTTAATTCCCCAAGTAATCATTGGACCAATTCCAGCTAAGTCAATCGTGATCTCTTGATCGTATGTGGCATTTTCATCACTAACTAAACTTAACCAGTCTTGTTTGGCAACATCCCATGCATCACCTTTAGGGGCGTAGTGACGGCCATTCAAATAGGCAAAAGTTGTTTCATCTGGAGCGACAAGTCCTGCACGTGCACCACACTCAATTGACATATTGCAAATGGTCATGCGACCTTCCATACTGAGTGAGCGAATGTATTCGCCAACGTATTCAATTACTGATCCTTGTCCGCCACCAATTCCAATAACTGCAATTAATTTTAACACTGCATCTTTAGCAGTGAAGTATTTATTTGGCATACCTTTAAATTCAACTTTGAAGGTTTTTGGGCGATCTTGAAGGATGCAACTAGTTGCCATTGCGTGAGTAACTTCTGAAGTACCAACGCCAAAAGCCAATGCACCAAATGCGCCATGAGTTGAAGTATGCGAATCACCGCAAATAATTGTTGTACCAGGTAATGTAAAGCCTAGCTCTGGACCAACTACATGGACAATTCCTTGGTGCTTACTATCAATGTCAAAAATAGTTACGCCTGTTTCAGCACAGTTTTCACGTAAAGTATCAACTTGTTTACGGGCAATTGCATCCGTAATTACCGCGCGATTCTTATCGGTTGGGATTGAGTGATCGATAGTAGCTAATAAATTTTGTTTATTGCGAATTGGGATATTACGTTGTTTTAATTCAGCAAAAGCTTGTGCTGAAGTTACTTCATGTAATAGAATGCGATCAATGTAAAGAGTATCAGGGAAATTAGCCTGACTTTGAACCACGTGACGTTGCCAAATTTTGTCGATGATATTTTGTTTCATGTTTTAGCTTTTATAAATAAAACGATTACTGTTGAGCCCGAATCTGCGTCCATCCACAAACTCATAAAGCTAGCTGATTGCAACCAAGTTTTTGATGGCAATACTAATTTTGTTAGTGTGGAACGTACTCTGGAAGTGATTTTCAGGTGTTAACTGTTGTCTAATTAATATTAGAATTGACGAGTAAGTTTATTAATTATATAAAATAAATGAGTCAGTTATTTTACGTTTAATTAATGCATTTTGTCAATTCGTTAATGGGATAAACGTTTGTATTGCTCTATGAAATACATTCAAAAGTTTAGAGTGAGTTTTATGTTCTCTTTAACGCCACATACGCAATGAATCTCATATAGTATGTAAGATTATTTGTTGAATAGTCTACGCCTTGTTTTTGAAAATTTATTTTCCCATAACAGTATTTTAACGCACTTGCGAAAAAATATTATTGCAAAGATGTCTTTTAATTAACTTTTTTTGGTATATAATTGTGTGATTCATTTATTTTAAGAAAGAATATTGTGATCTCTCTCGATTCATATGATAAAGAAATTCTTCGGGTTGTTCAAGATAATGGCAAAATTACGAATCAGGATTTAGCGGACAGCGTAGATTTATCGCCTTCGGCGTGTTTGCGTAGAGTTAAAGCTCTTGAAGACGCAGGAGTTATTTCTGGTTACAAATGTGTGGTTGATCCGAAGCAACTTGGTCTTGGTCTAACTGCGATTGTGTATATTTCTATGGACAAGCATATTCCAGAACGTTTTGAGCTTTTTGAACGTGAGATATTTGCTATTGCAGAAGTTGTTGAATGTTCTTTGATAACAGGACAAAGTGCAGACTACTTATTAAAGATTATAGTGAATGATCTTGAACATTATCATAAAATTTTGGTCGGTAAAATTACCAAAATAACCGGAGTCTCAGGCGTTCATTCAAGTTTCATTTTGAATAAGGTAATTGAAAGTCGTTCTTTACCAATTTATTGATTTTATTGAATTGTGCGAGGGAATTTTGTTTTGGTATGTTTTTAACAGAATTGGTATCGCATCTAAAAAGAGGTAGTTTATAATTAACGGTGTGATCAAAGAAGAGCTTTGTTTACAGAGCAAATTAAAAGTATCAAGCCAGGAAATATTGCTTATATTCGTGAAGTAGTTATTGATAAAACATATGTAGGTTAATTTAAAAATATTCATCAGAGTAACCAATAATGCAAGATAGCTTGAGTTTAACAACTAAACAGTCTATGATCAAACTGTTTGTGTTAATTCTATGGTTACGTATGTTTTGTGAAATTGATAGTGTACTCTAGTAGTGATATTGTCTTTGCAATTATTAGTTTTTGAATTAATCATCCTGAATATAATATTATATGATTTTAATATTATAGATTGTCACTCTCGGAAGTATGATAGCTGGTAAAATTCCAGCTTTCATCTGTAATTAATAACGGAACATTATGCGTAATTGGGCATTTCTTGGTGTTGTTGTGGCGATTTCTGGTTGTAGTTGGCTGTCTAGTCCAAGCTTGCCAAATGTTACATCTCCACCGCAATTTAATTCTAGCACTTCTGATTATAAGTCAATTGAAAGCTTGCCGTATTTGGCATGGTGGCAACAATTTAAGGATCCGCAGTTAAATAATTTAATTGAAAGCGGGCTAAAAAGCAATTTGGATTTAAGCATTGCATTAAGTAATTTGGAGCAAGCTCAAGGTCAACTTAAGCAAATTCAATTGAGTTGGATTCCGTTGGTTAACTTGTATGGTGGTTTTTCAAGTAATCCAGGATTCGGTGCACCAGGAACTTTTTACGGTGCTTGGCCACAATATACGTTAAATATTGCCAAATTAATTGAGCAGCAAAAGTTGGCAAATTATAATCTTGAAATGATGCGTGCCATGGTTGATGGTGTCCGTTTGACTTTAATTGGGCAGGTTAGCTCTGGGTACTTCACTTTGATTGCTCAACAAGAGCAATTGCGATTACTCAATCAATTAAATACCGATTTGAGCGCATTGATTGTGTTACGTCAACAAGAAATTAAAATTGGTATTAAAGATAACATTGATTTGGCTGATTTATTGTCACGTCAAAAGTTGGTGCTTGCTCAATTAGCGATTGCTGAACACAATATTTTATTAAGTAAAAATGCATTACGTTATTTATTAAATCAAAATCCAGGTCAAATCAAGACCACAGATAATTTTGCACAACTTAATTTTACTGCCTTTAAGCCAGGTGGGTTACCTGTGAATGTATTACAAAATCGCCCTGATTTGAAAATTGCGGAGTATGCTTTGAAGGCTGCACACACAAATGTTGGTGTTGCGTATGCTAACTTATTTCCTGCGTTACAATTGGATGCCTTTTTTGGCGGAGTAAGTGCAACTAATTCTTTTGCAACTCCTGGGACGTATGGACCATTTCAAGATGAGTATGTGAATTGGGGAATTAATCCAAGTACTTTTGGTCAAATTGAAGCTGGTAAAGGTGCATATCAAGCTCAAGTTTATCAATATATTCAGACGGTGCGGAAAATTCTTAAAGATGTAGATAATGCTTTTTCTGCCAATCGTCAATACACGAGTAATTATCAAGATACTCAATTAGCTTGGCAGGATTTAGCGAGTAAGTATAAACTGCAGCAAGGTCTCTATCAAATTGGAACTCTTTCGTATCCGCAATTATTGGAAAGTAAAATTCAATTAGATAATTTAATGTTATCTGTCAACCAAGCTAGGTTGCAACAAGCAATTAGTCTTGTAAATCTTTATCAGGACTTGGCTGGTGGTTATAAGTACCAAAATGTCGAATCTACTTCTCAACTTACTTTGGACTAATGTGATGAAAATTGCTTCTTTACGCTATTTAAAACGCCATATAACTTTTGCCAATAGTGTTATTTTTGTTGGTGCAATAACGGCGTTTTTATATATCTTTTCTTATTGTTTTCCTATTACAGACAATGCTTTTGTGGTAAACAACGTGCGACCAGTTGCCGCATTGGTTAAGGGTTACGTAACCAATGTGTACGTTAAAAATGGTGATGTGGTTAAAAAAGGCCAGCAATTATTTAGCGTATTTGATAAGCCATATTTATATGCAGTTGAGCAAGATACGGCTAATCTAGCCTCGGCTAAATCAAAATTATTATCGTTGCAAAAAACTTTGGAACGTGATCAACAACTTAGTCAAAACTTACAGGACACTTATACGCGCTTGGCACAAGATGATGATAAATATCAGCAAGCATATAAAATTAATGCGGTCTCCTTGATGACATTACAAAATTCACAGCAGGAAACTAAAGCAGCATCAGCAAGTTTAGCTGCAAGTAAGAAACAAATTGAAATTGATCTGGCTAACCTTGCGACACAGAAAAATGATATTTTGGCATTAACCGCCAAATTAAAGAATGCTCAAGTTGACTTAGACTTAACACGTGTTTATGCAGAGAATGATGGAGTTATTCAGAATTTTTATCTAAGTTTAGGAACTCCTGTCAATGTGAATCAGCCATTGTTTTCTTTTGTCGATACTGATAAGGTATATTTTCAAGCTAATTTTAATGAAACTGACTTACGGAATGTTCATAAAGGTTCGAAAGTATTAATTTTTCCGCGCACTTATCTCGGACGGAAAATCTTTCACGGTGTTGTTGTTTCGGATTATTGGAGTGCAAACCGACAGTTGACAGATAATCGTACACAATTGCAAACTGTAACTAATGAAAATCAGTGGGTTTTGTTACCACAACGGTTGCCAGTGGATATTAAAGTGTTAGATGTAGATTCAAAATATCCATTGCGCGTTGGTACGAGTGCTTATGTTTATATTCAAAGTGAATGAGTTACTTACACATGATTTTACATCATTTTGAACTTTGGCTAGAGCGAGTTGACCCATACTATACGCAGAGAATTATTCTACGTAAAGGTTTGTTTTTAGCCGTTTGGGCAACTGCCGTCAATTGGATTGCACAGCCAGATGTATTTGCCGCATATGCTGCAACTATGATGTTGTTAGCGGGTATTTATGAATCGCCAAGTTTAGTTAGCTACCCAGAAAAGGAAAAGGCTCTGGTTTTTAGTTTTATAGTGAGCGGTATCGGTTGTGTGACGTTCTATTTATTTTTTCCCTTCAAGTTTACTTTAATGTTTTTTGCATTAGCTCATTTTGCTTCATTGTATTTTTTTTGTGATCGTTATTATCCTAAATTTAAGCCTTTTGTGTTGCAAACAATCGTGGTTAGTGCGTTAAATATGGCAACTTTGCCAGCTGGAAACTTACAAATAGCCATTGATATGTTTTTTTGCGTGATGCTGAGTTTATTTGTTACCTTTTTAGCATATAAAATTCATCCCAATTTATATGCCCGTGTTTGGCAACGTGGGTTTGCACATTATTTAGGTTCAGTTGTCGCTGAGATTGGGCATGCAGTAAACAAGTTAGACACGCATTCATTTGTCGAGGGTGCACGACATTTAAATATAATTCGGGCTTATCGTAGACTCTTACCACGTAAGCTTTTGTTAAATGTTACTCGAACAACCGTTCATATTCGTAATATTCAATTTGCGTTAAATCATATTTATTTGAAAGATAAAGACAATCACTTTTGGTTAGAATTTCAGCAGCAAGTTGGTGAATTCCATTTGGCTGTATTGCAGCGACGGCATTGTTCAATAGTTGCAATTAATCATTATGTACCAGAGTTTACTCAAGATTATGTAGTTGATAATTTGAATAAATCGATTATTAATTGGAATAAAGTATGCGCATTAGTTTAAAGCAGAAATTGTCTTATGCGCGTTTTGGTCAAATTGCGTTTGTATTTGTGATTGGCCTTGGTATGTACTTATTTACAACTATTCCGCATAATTGGTGGATTTTTTTAACTGTTATGATGATGAGTGCCGCAATTGAACCTGGCTTGATTGTCAAAAAATCCATTAACCGTGGTAAGGGAACGTTGCTTGGTATTTTGATTTTTTTACCTGTAATTTATTTGATGCATCTTAATTATCGGGTAATTCCGTTGGTATTTATCTTTTTGGGAATTGGCATATCTTTACCAAATGCTAAGCGTTATGATATTAGCGTTATTTTTATGACGATGATGGTTTTTACGTTAACGGCATATACTTTTACAAAACCACTATCTGAAGGTCCATTTGAGATGACTCTCAATCGTTGTATTTGTACGGTAATTGGAATTATTATTTGCATTTCTGGGGATTACTTCTTATTTGGACGTTTTAATTATTCGCGTAAGGTTTATTTTCTTTTGCAACATGAAGTGTGTGATATGTTAGAGGTCAAATTAAAAAATATTTGTCGTGCACATGAAACTAAACAAAATATATTGTTGTTGGTAGAGGATTTACGTGATAGTTTTAATTTTAGCTATAGTAGTATTGCAACTAGTGGTGAAAGCATTCGCAGTAGTTTAACTAATAGTCGTGCGACAAAAAGTAAGGTTGTGGAGTTTGAACTAATATTATGGCAACTACGTAAAGTAGTATTTGGGGTTTATTACGCGGAATGTATTTTGAAAGATCCCGTTAGCTCTTTAGATCATCAACAGCGTTTTAAAGAATTAATGATTAAGGCTCGGCAAAACATGATTTCTTTACGTGATATATAAGATCAGTTAATGCTGATTATCCAATAAGCGCTGAACCATAAATCACTACTATTTCCAACTTGTTGAACAATCATAACCAGAAAGATTATAAGTACTAGATAAACCAATTGGGAAGTATTGTATATTTATTATACAATACTGGATGTTATCGCCCAATATATTCTTGAAAGTAGTCGTCATGCTGGATAATATTGCATTATTTATTAGACTATGTGAAACAAAAAGTATTAAATTATGTGCAGAGAGTACTCGTATCCATGCTTCAACAATTAGTAAGCGTATCTCAGAATTAGAGGATAATCTTGGTAAACGGCTACTTATAAGAACTTCCAAACGATTTGAGTTAACCGAGTTTGGAATGCACATATACAAATCTTGTAAACATATCCCATTATTTGTTGATAGTGTCATCAATATTTATGAGAAAAATCTGATTCATAAAAATACCTCGGGTACTATTAATATTGCTCTTGGGTCGATCATTTCAAATAAATTAATTTGTCCATATTTACATAAATTCTTACAAACATATCCAAATGTTAAGTTAAATCTTAGTTTCTATCCTTCGATTCAGACATGGTTAAGCCCATGTTTGGATTTGATCTTATCCGTAAAGTATATTAAAGGTGATGGTCTAGAAAATAGGTTCATTCGTCATGAATATATTAAGTTGTATTGTAATAGTGAATATGCGACACGGTATGGCCTACCACAAAATATTGAGGATCTGGCCAAACGTGATATTATTGGTTTGGTTAATCCAGATTATACACCGCTGGATTATGCTAAATTTAGACACAAAAACACCAATGAAGAGTTTGTTTTAGATTTAACGAATAATAGACTAAATATAAGTAATAATTTTCATACAATTGAAGTGGGATTAAATTCAGACTATATTTTTGGTGCATATGAATCATTAGTTAGAGACGAAGTACAGAATGGAACGTTATTACCTGTTTTGCCAGACTGGTATGCATTTGAATTAGATTTTTACCTGGTCTCAAAGAAAAAAATTACTCGCGAAACACAATTATTTATTGATTTTATTTATGAATGCATGCGTAATACTTTATAATAAGACTCCTGTGTTTCAAGCAATTTACCAGAACGTGTAGAAAAATTCTCATTTAGGCTATGCATCTAACGGTTCTTCTTTGCAAATCTTAATTTTGCAGAACCATATTATTTAAATAAAGCGATTCTTCACGGTGCTCATGATATTTAATGCAAATTCGATGATAAAATTCAATTTGCTAGTGATTGTTGTGCGAATTTTTAAAATCACTTTAACTTATCGAACCAAAGAGCTTGACATTGGCAATGTTCTTAATATAGTATTGATACATTCTTAAAGTTCTCAAGCCGTATTCAAATTCTCGATTCATCCGATCAAACAATTCCTGTAAGTTCTTATCTTCTCACGTAGTTTGTACGATTTTAGGCTTATCGCCTCCTTAGATAAATCCAAAATTATAGCTTTTAACTAAAGTTTAATTGTTGATGTATCAATACTATTATCGCTCATTTGCATTATTCATAATAGTCGACTCTTTCTTAATGCCTACTCTTTAGACTTTATGGCATCCATAATATACAGTATTACATCATGATTTATAAATACCACGTTATGAATTACAAATCTCTTGTTTTGTGGTTTATGTGTGTACGTTATATTATCAACTAGTTTTATTTTAAACAATATAACTGAAAAGGTAGTGTGTATATTCTTAATAGGAAATAGAGAAAGGAGTTGGAGTAGATTAAGTCTTTTTAAGATGCTGCTAGATACCTCCTAAATCTAATATACACATAATATTTTGTAATTAATTTAAAGATTAGTAAAGGTAAAAAATCATGGATCAAAATTATATTAGCTATGGAAAATTCGCAAAATTTTTACATTGGGTTATGGCGATGCTTATTTTATTAAATTATGTTCTCGGTCTAACATTGGATAAGACCAATTTATATAGTTTCCATAAACAAACTGGATTAACGGTTTTAGTTTTATTTATAGTTAGGGTAGTATTCAGATTAACTACTTCATATCCTCAATCAGTTAAATCCTTATCAACTATGGAGCGTCATGCTGCAAAAATAGGGCATTTTATGTTATATGGATTTATGTTGGCCATTCCAATATCAGGAATGATTATGGTTAATTCATATGGATACCAATTAAGTCTATGGGGCATTTTTACTTTACCTACAATAGTTAATACGCAATCAGCTGCTGGCAGTGCATTTTTTGCCAAGATCCATGAGGTATTAGCAAATGCAATGATTGCATTTGTCGCGATCCACATTTTAGCGGCATTAAAACACCATTTGATAGATAGGAATGAAGTATTATTAAGAATGATTCCATTTAAAAGTAAGAAATAGGCTTTACCATAATGGTAGATATATTTCTAGCAGAAAAAGTTAGAATTCAAAACACATATTCTTTTATCTAATTAGTAGCTTACATGAAATTGGAACGCAATAGGTTTAGTGTTGTACTCAATCATTTTGCTAAGAAGAGGCAAGTTATATTTGAATACAACTAAACTTATAGTCTGAGAGTTACAAAAATTTCAAGCAGAGGGTAAAGCTCATTAAAATTTTTTATCCTCTGCGTACGTTAGCTAATAATTAGTTATTTCCATATGAATAATTTAAATTCTAGCGTAAATTAAGTCTAAACTATACGAAATTTACTGTGTGACATAACTCCCATGATTAATTTTAGTTTGGTCTAGTTGTCTTAAAGTATCAGTTTCTAACTTAATTGAATCTGATTAAGATAGTGAATTTTATATACTTGACAAAATTAGTAGGTTAATGTACAATATCTACATTAAACATTTTGTGGATATATTTACATGAAACTAACTACTAAAGGCAAGTTTGCAGTCACCGCGCTACTCGATATTGCTATTTATAGTGAAAATAATCAAAAACCTATCACACTTTATAATATAAGTGAACGTCAAAATATATCTTTATCTTATTTAGAGCAGCTGTTTGTTAAATTGCGCAAATCTGGAGTAGTTAAAAGCTATAAAGGTCCAGGCGGTGGTTATTTGCTAATGCGCGAAGTTGATAAGATCGACATTTCAGAAATTATTCGCGCAGTTGATGAAGACATGGATGCACGTTCTTGTCGTGGTAATAAAAACTGTCGAGATAATCGTAAGTGTTTGACTCACGATCTGTGGGCAGGTCTTACCACAGAGATGTATGGTTACTTGGAGCGGATTACCATTAAAGATTTATTATCTAAGGCAGAGACTGATGAACCTGCCAAAATTATGTTCTGTAGAACTTAAAAGGAATTACAATGACTTTAAAATTACCAATTTACTTAGATAGCGCCGCTACGACTAAATTGGATCCACGTGTTTTGGATAAAATGATGCCATTTTTGACTGAAGATTTTGGGAATGCTGCGTCGCGTTCACATAGCTTTGGTTGGACTGCGGAAGCTGCGGTTGAAAATGCTCGTGAGCAAGTTGCCGCAACAGTTGGCTGCGATAGTAAAGAAATTATTTGGACTTCAGGTGCTACTGAGTCAATTAATTTGGCAATTAAAGGTGCTGCACAGTTTTATCAGGATAAAGGCAAACATCTAATAACTTTAAAAACTGAGCACAAAGCTACTTTGGATACAATGCGTGAATTAGAGCGTACTGGCTTTGAGGTCACTTATCTGAATCCAGAGAGCAATGGATTACTGGATTTAAATAAGCTTATTGCTGAGATTCGTCCAGATACAATTTTGATTTCAGTTTTGTATGTTAATAACGAAATTGGTGTGATCCAAGATGTTTCAACCATAGGTAAAATGTGTCGTGAACGTGGTATTATTTTTCATGTAGATTCAGCGCAAGCAGTTGGTAAAATTGATATTAATTTGACTGAGTTGCAAGTGGATTTAATGAGCTTTTCTGCGCATAAAATTTATGGACCTAAAGGGATTGGTGCATTGTACGTGCGTCGTAAGCCTCGCGTGCGGTTATTACCTTTGATTCATGGTGGTGGACACGAGCGTGGCTTTAGATCTGGTACTTTACCTACGCACCAAATCGTTGGAATGGGTGCTGCATTTGAATTAGCTAAACAAGAAATGGCAACTGAATTACCACGAATTAAATATTTACGTGACAAATTACTGACTGGTTTACAGCAGCTTGAAGAAGTTTATGTGAATGGTGATTTAGAGCATCGTGTTGCGCATAATTTAAATGTAAGTTTAAACTATGTTGAGGGTGAATCAATGATGATGGCAATTAAAGATTTAGCCGTATCAAGTGGTTCTGCTTGTACATCAGCATCATTGGAGCCGTCATACGTCTTGCGTGCGATTGGGCGTAATGATGAATTAGCACATAGTTCAATTCGCTTTAGCATTAGCCGTTTTACGACTGAAGAAGAAATTGATTATGCAATTAAATTAGTGGTTGCAAAAGTAAATAAATTACGTGAACTTTCTCCATTATGGGAAATGTTTAAGGATGGTATTGATGTGTCAAACTTTGAGTGGAATTCTCATGACACCCATCGCGACGTAATTTTACATTAATAGTTAGGAGAATTAATCATGGCTTATTCAAATAAAGTAATTGACCACTACGAAAACCCTCGTAATGTTGGTGCTTTAGACAAAAACGATACTCATGTTGGTACAGGAATGGTCGGTGCTCCAGCTTGTGGTGATGTGATGAAATTGCAAATTAAAGTTGGCGATGATGGCATTATTGAAGATGCTAAGTTTAAAACTTATGGTTGTGGTTCAGCAATCGCATCATCATCTTTGGTAACTGAGTGGTTAAAAGGTAAGAGTTTAGATCAAGCTCAGGCGATTAAAAATATGGACATTGCGGATGAGTTAGAATTGCCACCAGTAAAAATTCATTGTTCGGTTTTAGCTGAAGATGCAATTAAGGCTGCAATTGAAGATTATCGCAGTAAAAATCAACATTAGGAGATAACCATGGCTATTGGTGCAACTGAGGCTGCAGCATTAAGGGTGCAAAATTTTCTGGCCAAACGAGGTAAAGGAATTGGATTGCGCTTGGGGGTTAAGACTACTGGTTGCTCTGGTTTGGCATACAAAGTTGAGTTTGTTGACCAAGCCAAAGATGATGATCAAATTTTTGAGTCTAATGGTATTATGATTTTTGTTGATGCTAAAAGCTTAAAATTCTTGGATGGTACAGTTTTGGATTATACTCGTGAAGGTGTTCAAGAAGGTTTTAAATTTACTAATCCAAATGTTAAAGATGAATGTGGTTGCGGTGAAAGCTTCACTGTTTAATTAGTTGAGGTCATTGACAGAGGTATTTATAGCGTACATTTACCGTGTAGATTGTTATATGCCCAATTATCAAAGCTCCACCAGTTGGAGCTTTTTGTTATATTGCTTAAGGATAAATATGCTAGCACAAATTTCTCAGCAAAATTATTTTCAATTATTTGATCAGCCAGAAAATTATAAAGTTAACTTGAGTGATATTCAAGATAAATTTCGTCAGTTACAAAAGCAATATCATCCTGATAACTTTGCTTATCAAGCACCAGAACAACTAAATCAGGCTCTTGCGACATCTAGTGTAATTAATCAAGCATATAATACTTTAATTCAACCGTTATCAAGGGCAATTTATTTGTTACAATTACACGGTATTGATGTGGATTTGGTTCATGATACCAAATTTAGTCAAAGTTTTTTGTTTGAGCAAATAGAATTACGTGAGCAAATTGGTGAGGCTGAAGAAAATCAAGATTTTGACGCTCTTGAAGTAATTGAGCAAGGACTAAAGGCTAAAAGTAAAAGTTTAGAGTTAAACATTGAACAGAGTTTTCAAACGCGTAATTTCGTTGAAATTCGCGAATTAATTAAACATTTAGCTTTTTATAATAAATTAGAGCAGCTAGTTAATAATATTCTAGCACAAATGTAGATAAAGTTTAAAGAATTGGATAAATTATATGGCATTATTACAGATTTCTGAACCAGATATGTCAGGTGCGCCGCATCAGCGTAATGTGGCGATTGGAATTGATTTAGGCACAACTAATTCGCTGGTTGCAACTGTGAAAAGCGGTGAAGCGACGGTTTTGTCAGATATTCATGGTGCGAAATTAATCCCATCTATTGTTAATTATGGAGTTGAGATTCTAAGCGTTGGTGCTACTGCAGACAAACTTCGAGTTGCAGATTCAGCAAATACTTTGGTTTCAGTGAAACGTTTTATGGGACGTAGTTTTGCTGATTTGAGCTCTGAGATAACTTATCCATATAAATTTGTGAATGGGTCTGATCATATTCAAATTAATACTCGTTCAGGGATCAAAGATCCAGTTCAGGTTTCAGCTGATATTTTGCAATATTTAAGAAGTATTGCAGTTGATGCCATGGGTGAAGAGCCTACAGGAGTAGTAATTACTGTACCTGCTTATTTTGATGATGCCCAACGTCAAGCAACCAAGCAGGCAGGTGAATTAGCTGGACTAAATGTTTTGCGTTTATTAAATGAACCAACTGCAGCAGCGATTGCATACGGTTTAGATAGTAAAAATCAGGGAACTTTTTTGATTTATGATTTGGGTGGCGGAACTTTAGATGTATCAATTTTACGGTTATCCAAAGGTGTTTTTGAAGTTCTAGCGGTGAGCGGTGATACCAGTTTAGGCGGGGATGATTTTGATCATCGGTTATTTTGTCATATTTTGGCGAAGGCACAGCTATCGCAATTGACGGATGAAGATACCGCACAATTAATTATTAAAGCTAAATTAGTAAAAGAACAATTAGCGACATTAGAGAAAGTAGCATTTAGTGTTGTGTTGTCAAATAAGAGAATTGTTAACTTAACTATCACACGTGGTGAATATGAAGAAATTGTTCTTAATTTAGTTAGGAAAACGATTTTGCCAATCAAAAAGGCCTTGCGTGATGCTAAATTAGATAAAGATAATATTGATGAAGTAATTATGGTTGGCGGCTCAACGCGGATGTTGGCAATCCGTCAAGCAGTGCACGAATTTTTTGATCGTGCTCCTTTAACTTCAATTAATCCAGATGAAGTAGTTGCTATTGGTGCTGCGATTCAGGCCAATGTTTTAGTTGGCAATAAGGATGATGATTGGTTGCTTTTGGATGTAACGCCATTGGCTCTGGGTGTTGAAACCATGGGTGGTTTGGTAGAGAAAATAATTCCACGTAATTCTACCATTCCCGTAGCACGTGCACAAGATTTTACGACATATAAAGATGGTCAAACAGCCATGAGCGTACATATTTTACAAGGTGAGCGTGAATTAGTGAAAGATTGTCGTTCTTTGGCTAAATTTACTTTGCGTGGAATTCCTGCTATGGTAGCTGGTCAAGCACGAATTCGTATTACTTATCAGATTGATGCCGATGGATTGTTATCCGTTAGTGCCAAAGAAATGTTAAGTGGTGTAAGTAGCTCGATTGAAGTAAAACCTAGTTATGGTTTGACAGATGATCAAATTGGGCAAATGTTACAAGATTCAATTAGTAATGCCGATAGCGATATGCAGCAACGCATGTATCAAGAGTCTTTAGTTGATGCAAGAGCAATTTTGGACTCTGTGGAAAAAGCTTTAATTGCAGATGCCGAGTTACTTGATGAAACAGAGTTTACGCAAATTAATAATGCCTGTATGAAGCTTAAAATTGCTATTGAGCAGCCAACTACTGATTTTTCGGCTGCGAGTGCTAAAGTCAAGCAATTGGTTGAAACTTTGAATCAAGTTACTGGTGATTTTGCCTCACGTAGAATGGATCAGGCAATTAGAAATGCGTTTAATGGTAAACAAATTAGTGATATTGAAAAATAGGTAGATAAAATGAAATTGGGTAGAGCGCAATACGTTAATACTTGGTTGTTGCACATGTTTTTATTTTATAAAGAGAAGATTTTCCGCCAATTAGTACCGATTATGGCATTAATTACAGTTTATTCTCTTTTGATTGTGCATTTAGATAGAACGTGGATTTTATTTGATAAGATTAATAATCTGAACTTGGGTCAATTTCATTTGATTTTCAGCTTTATTCTTGGGATTATTATTAGTTTCCGTGTGAATACTACTTATGCAAGATGGTGGGAAGGGCGCACATTATGGGGGGCTATTGTAAATAATTGCCGCAATCTTGGACTCAAGTTTGATATATTTATTGGACTTAAAAATAACCCTGTGTTTTATGAATATTTAAAAGCTTTTCCCGTGGTTCTTAAATGCCACCTACGTAGAGATCGCGATGGTGCTGCCATGGAGTTTAAAAAAATAGGCTTGGAGTTGGGCGATATTGCACACCCTGTGTTATTTTTGGTCAATACGATGTATCGAATAATTAATGAATTACGAGATAATAATCAGCTTCGTTTTGAGCAGTATACTTCGCTGGATAATCATCTTGTTAATTTAATGGATATGGTTGGTGGTTGTGAGCGGATTCTGAATACGCCTCCTCCTGGCGCATTTGCATTTTTTGTGAAACAAGGGTTATTGTTTTATGCTTTGATTTTCCCTTTTGGCTGGGCAGAACAATTTGGTTATTTAATTGTGCCGTTATTATTGGTTTTGGTGTACATCTTACTCGGCTTAGAAATGTTGGCTGAAGAATTAGAGGATCCATTTGGTACCGATGATAATGATTTGCCGTTAGAAGCTATTGCCAGTAATATTATGAATAATGTTACTGATATTGCAAATAAATATCAAAAGTAATTCTGTTGTTTGGTGTATTGTGTAATCGTCTTTATGGAATAAAGTTATGAAAGGTAATTTGTGCATCCATTGTTTAAATTATTAAAATATAGTAAAAAATATCGTTTTGATATTAGTATAGCGGCAATTTACTCTCTATTAAATAAAGTTTTTGATATTCTTCCGGAAGTTTTAATTGGGGTTGCGGTTGACGTGATTGTTAAGCGTCAAGATTCAATGTTGGCGCATCTTGGTATTCATGATGTTAAATTACAGATTATCTTGCTTGGCTTATTTACAGGGTTGACTTGGGTTCTTGAGTCAACTTTTCAATATTTGTATTCTTTAAAATGGTGTTATTTAGCGCAGCATTTACAACATGACATGCGCTTGGATGCGTATTCACACATTCAAGGCCTTGAACTTGAGTATTTTGAAAATAAAGCGACAGGTAATTTGATGGCAATTTTGAATGATGATATCAATCAGTTGGAGCGCTTTATTAATGATGGAGTTAATCAGATTATTCAAATTGTTGGTTCTACACTGATAATTGGAATTATTTTCTTCACTATTTCAACTCCTGTGGCAATGTTGAGTTTTATGCCAATTCCATTGATTATTATTGGCGTATTTTTCTTTCGTCATAAATTGGCACCACGTTATTTAAAAGTGCGAAATTCAGCTGGGGAATTAAATGGTAAATTAAATACCAATCTTGCAGGTGTTGCCACAATTAAGAGCTTTACCAGTGAACAGCATGAATTGACGGCAGTTGCAGCACTTAGCTCTAATTATGTAAATGCAAATAAATCTGCAATTATTATGTCTGCAGCGGTAACTCCAGTAATTCGTATGGCTGTTATGTGTGGTTTTTTGAGTGCTTTAATTTATGGTGGTATTTTGACTCTTGAGGGGAGTATTCAAGTTGCGTCATACAGTATTTTAATTTTCTTGTCACAGCGTTTATTGTGGCCATTAACCTATTTAGCTCAAGTAACTGATATGTATCAACGCTCGATGGCGTCAATTAATCGTGTAATGGGATTATTGGCGGCACCAATTCAAATTCAAGGTGGAGATTTAGAGTTGACTGAGCCGTGTAAAGGTGAATTGGAGTTTAATCGAGTTGATTTCACATATCAAGAACGTGAACAATTATTTAAGCAGTTATCGTTTAAAGTTGCCGCTGGTGAAAATATTGCTTTTGTTGGTAGCACTGGGTCTGGTAAATCAACGGTTGTTAAGTTACTCTTACGTTTTTATCAAAATCAATCTGGAAAGATTTTATTGGATGGTAAGGTAATTGATACATTAAGGTTTAATGCTTTACGGAGTCAAATTGGTGTGGTTAGTCAAGAAACTTTTTTGATTGATGGAAGTATTGCAGATAATATTCGGTATGGAACATTTACTGCTTCGATGGAGGATGTACTCCGAGTATCTAAATTGGTTGAAGCTGATAGCTTTATCCAAGAATTACCTGATGGTTATCAAACTATGGTTGGTGAACGAGGGCAAAAACTTTCTGGTGGTCAACGTCAACGCATAGCTTTGGCGCGGGCAATTCTTAAAAATCCAGCAATTTTAATTTTAGATGAAGCCACCTCAGCATTAGATAATCATACCGAAGATATGATTCAACAGGCGATGAACGAAGTTTCCAAAGGGCGCACCACTTTAGTTATTGCACACCGTTTATCTACAGTCGTAAATGCCGATCGTATTTATGTGCTTGAACATGGTGAGATCGTTGAAGTTGGTAGCCATGCTGAGCTGTTGGCGCAAGATGACAAATATGCTTATTTATGGCGCTTGCAGTTGCGTAATCCAGACGCTATAGTTTAGTTTTTATATAAGGATACCTTTCGGTATCCTTTTTTGAAGATCTCCTAATCTCATCCATGATATTATAGAGGTAATATTTATACTATTGCTGTAATTAATTACTTTAAAGGTTGGTTTTCTAATGCAATATTTTCACCGTTTGTTAGTTAATGATCAAATTGTTGCGTTATTTTTGAGTATTGTAGTTGGGTATTTAGTTGGGTATTTAGTTGGTAAAATTAAGATTGGCACTTTTTAATTTGGTACGACTAGTGGTACTTTGTTGGTTTAATTGTCAGCATTGTTCCACTAGTTTTAACCTATTTATTTGGGCGTTATGTTTTGAAATATAATAACATCTCTGTATTTGGTGCGGCATTGACAGGTGCGAGAAGTTCTAGTCCAGCAATTGGTTTATTATTGGAGTGTTCGGGTAATTTTGTACCAACAGTATTTTTACGATTACATATGCAGTAGCTAATATTGTCTTTACTTTATTTGCTCCAATTATAATTTATTTGGTTCGGTGAAAATTTATGCGCTGATTGAGTAAATTGTATAGTATACATTTCTGATTTTGGTTAAAATACGTTTTGTGAGGTTTTTTTGCATTAGCTGTTAAAAATGGCTAATATTTGGCTGAGTTATTATTTTTGACTGGGTAATTATGTTAAATCTATATCGTGAGCACCAGGGTAAAATTATTCTGGGCGCTGTAGTGTTGGCATTTGTGTTAGGAATTACAGTTCCGCATTTATTTAAGCAGCTTGAATTTATTAGTAGTACATTTATTAACTTATTAAAGTTGTGCGCATTACCAATTGTTCTGACGTCGTTGATTGTTGCCATTGGTGGCTTAAAGCAATTACGTGAGTTAAAAACAGTTGCACGTAACTCGATAATTTATATTATTTTAACTGAAATAATTGCGGTAACGATAGGTTTGATCGTATTTAATGTAGTCGATATTGGTACGAATATTAATGCCAGTAGTTTGTTAAGTGGTGCAAAATATACAGAATCCTCTTCTACAGTAATTGATCCTAGCCATATTTTCAATTATATTTTTCCAGCTAATATTTTTCAATCTTTAGCTAATTTTGATATATTACCGGTGGTTGCTTTCTCGATTATGTTTGGAATTTGTTGTGCGCTCCATCATGAAAAAGCTCGACCGATTTTGCAGGTTATGATCAGCACTCGTGAAATGTTTTTGGTTTTATTAAGTGGTGTCATGTATTTGGCACCATTAGCCATTTTTGTTTTAATTGGAACTTCTGTATCTGATAGCTATATGCATGGCTCTTTGGGTGTTAACTTAATTGGGTTGCTCAAATTTGTTGGGTTATTTTTTGTGGCGTTATTCATTCATTTTTTATGGCAAATATTGTTGGTTGCAGTACTATATCGTCATTTACTAATTCGCAGAATATTGCGTAAATGCTTACCTATTTTTACTACGGCGTTTATCTCATCAAGTTCGTTGGCAACTTTGCCACTAGCTATTGAAAAAGCTTTAGAGTTAGGTGGTAAAAATAAAGTCGTGAACTTTATGTTGCCAATCTGCGCTTCAATGAATTTTGCTTCTGGTATGATGTATGAAATAGCAGCATGCTTATTTTTTATGCATATTTTGGGAATTCACCCAGACGTTACGCATCAGGTCTTACTAGCTTTGGCCTGTATTTTAACTGGAATTGCAGTTGGAGGAATTCCAGAAACCTCTATGGTTAGCTTTGTTACTGTTTTTGGAATGGCAGGGATTCCACTTTCAGCAATTGCGATCTTAATGCCACTTGATCGGATCGTTGACCGTGTGCGCACAATGGTAAATATTTTTGGTAATACTTGTGGTACATTAATTGTTAGTAAAACTTTAGGCGAAGATAATAGTATTGTTTAAACTTGATTGAGGATAGACCGCTTAAGTTCTTTGTTTTCGCAAAATATCCCGCCAAATTGTGAAGTTTGGTGCCAGGTATTATCATTTCTTAAATTTTGATTACCCATGCAATCATGTTGTGCTTTTATTATAATCGCAATATTTTGAGTTTTGAGTAGGTATTGCAAAGTTACAAAAACTTGCCTGGTTAAACGTTCTTGTAATTGTGGGCGTGCGGCAAAGAAATGTAAAACTTGGTTTAATTTCTTGAGACCAATTATTTGTTCTTGAGGTTGATAGGCAATTAATGCTGTGCCTTTAATCGCAACTAAGTGATGCTCACAGGTGCTTTGAAAGATAATATTTCCTGCGACCAGTGGTTCTTGGTAGTTAAAGGTATTCTCTAAAGTATTAACGCTTGGGAAATTGCCGTAATCAAGACCACTGAAATTTTCTTGGATTAACATCTCTATAATTCTTTGCGCCGTTTTTGATCCGTCTTGTAAGTTGCTAGAAACTCCAATTAACATTAGTAGCTCGGTGTATTTTTGTTTGATTATTGCCATGTTTTCTAAATTATCCCATTGTGCAATTTGTTCAAAATTGACAGGATTTTCAAGATTTTGTTCTTTAAGTATTTGTTGGACTCTCATTCCAAGTTGGTAGTCGTGTTCCAAAATATTGCCTCCAATTTTTCTTAATTTTTCGCTTCGACATTTATAGTATAACACATGTGGTTTGTTCCAAAGATTTAAAAATCTGGTTAATTAAGTGTATTTATTATTTTTGCCACATTAAGTATTTACTTAAATGATCGTAATAGCGGTGATGAAATTTATTTTTTATCTGTGTAGGGTTGCGCATAGTTATTAGAAAAGGCCCGCTTGTATATTTAAGATGTTATAATAGAAATGGCGAGTTAAATGGATGGTATGCATACATAAAAATAGTTCTAAGTCGAAGGTTAGAGTAAATCTGTAATCTTATCAAAAAACTACCTACATTGAGTCGTTTGTCTTGATTATCTTTATGCCTACTTTTGGGCTAAATAATTTACTAAATGCAATTGTTGTTATTTTATTTATTGATGAAAGTTAGTATTCATGAAAGTTAATTTATTTGTCAGCTCTACATTATTACTCGCGATGATAAATTGTTATGCGGATAGTGCTAATTCTGGCAATTCTAGCAGTGGTCTGACTACTCGTTATGCGACCAATCCACAATTGAGCAATGTCAATGAGTCCTCTGTTGGATTAAGTAAATTAGGGTTCACACCTGGATGGTATAGTCATCATAAAGATGTGACTAACATTAAGTTGATTGCAGTTGGCAATGACATTGGATTAAGCGTTCTATTTAGCACGACTGGAATGGATTGTCCAATTAATAATTATCTTTGGTTTAAAAAGTCGGCCAAAAAAGCTAATACGTATAATTACACGGTTGGAAACGGGTGCACGGCTACTATTACTACTAATTCAGCTAAAAAAAGCTTCGTTATGACGGTTAATAGTCGTAGTAAATGTTTTGAAGAGTATACGTATCAAGAGTTTTGCAATGGTAATTTGGATGTGAAATACATTGATGAACAGGCTTCACGTTATTTTATTGGTGTGCCGTTTATTTACGCTAAGGATCAAAACGATGATGACTACGACTATAATGATGATTAATGTTTATAATTTTTGATCGATGAATTATGAAATATAAGTTTATTCTTTGTCATGCAGACACCTTTGGTAGTAAGCAGTAATTTGTTGTGAAGCGTAGTGCTTAATTTTGTTTATATTTCATTGTTATTTTCTTCAATATAACGTTTAAAGCAATTTTCTATAAAATTGGTGAGCTTAGTAAAGATTACGCTATTGGTCATATTTACTTTTACTAAATAATAACTTAATTCGGCGCAATAGTCTGGCAGAACGTGAACTAATTCTCCACGTTCTAATAATTCAGTTACTGACGACGTTAATATTGGAGCAATTGCGTATCCATTTTTAATAATAGGAATAGAATGTGCTCCATTATTGGAGTATAGTCTAGCGTGATATTTGATGTCAGTAACTTCATTTGTACGTATATTTTTGACTGGGTAAGTATTATAAACAGTCATATTGTCTTTGATTGTTCCAATAAATAGATGCTTTTCGTTCCCGATTAATGAATTATTTGGTTCTCCATATCGCTGAATATAGCTTGGTGTACAATAAAAGCCAAATCTTAATGTTGTCAATTTTTTTATTTTTATAGCTTGCTGGGTTGGTATATAGTTAATTATCACCAGATCAAAAAAATTATCGACTAAATCAAGTTCTTGATTTAGGTAAAATACCTCAAGTGTTATATCGGGATTGTCATTTAAAAACTCTGCCAAATATGGTGAAATAATTTTGTATGATATCATAGTTGGAATCGCAATTCGTAATTTGCCACCAAGATTTTTTTGAGTTAATTGTATTGAATTAATAGTGTTTTGTAGTGATGCTTTTTGTTGCAAAAATGACTCGTAAAGTAAAGCTCCTGCATCCGTTAACACTAGTTTACGTGTACTACGGACGAACACTTGGGTACCTAATGCATGTTCTAAATTTTGGATCCGTCGACTAATAGTTGAGTGATGTGAACCAAGCTTTAATGCTGCTTTACTAAAGCTATTTGCATCGACAACTTCGCAAAATGTAACTAATTCATTAAAAAATGCTCCAGTTTCTATAAAGTTCATTTTCTTATACCACCAATTATTTTGTTAATTTAATTCACTTACAATTGTTAATTGTAGCATCACTTCTTATTCATCATGCTAATAAATGCACAATTAATGTGCGCTGATAGCTCTATATTTTTACAGTTAATATAGTTATAATGGGGCTTTTATTTATTTGAGCATTCAATAATATAGTGATAAACTAATAAGTTGATGCTATCGTAAGAACAACTTGCTAAGGAGCATTTTAGTGTCCTGTTTTAAGATTGTTTCATTATGGTTTCATCGAATAGAATTGATTCGTTCCGTTATTCCTATAGTTTGAGTTATATTCATTTTGAGTATCCGTTAATTATTTAAGATATTAAACCAACAAGAATTAGTCTTTTGGTTATGATGCTAAGCTTTGTGATTGGACTATAGTGATTTGCAGCTTTATATTTGACTTATTTAATTATTTGTTAGTTGTCTGCATGCTAGAATATAAACAGTTAATTTTAAATTAATTATTACATGATGGTGTAAATAAAGATTATTGTCTCAAATATTATTTTTTAGGGTTCCAATGATTTGTTGGTATAAAATAAGTTTTTGATTAAAAAGGATTTTTGAAGTGAATACAATGATTTATAGTAAATTAAAGATATCTGTACGGTTGATGGCGGCTTTGGTTGGTTGCTTTACAGTGCAGAATTCTTTTGCTGAACAATTACCTCATAATGAGATTATAGTCCGTTTTGAACCGACGCCAGCTCAACAAAAGCTTTTGAGTGTAGCAAAAAATCATAAAGAAACTATCGCTGATTTGAAGATTATTCAGGTTAGCCTAATGCAAAAGCTTTCTGAGGCTAAGTTAAAGATGTTATCTGCAGCAGCTGGGCAACCTGTAATTGATTTTGCGCCATATGCTCTAGGTGGTAGAGTAATTAAATTTAAGCAAGATTTGACTAAAGAGCAAATGTTGACGGTAATTAGTCGCATTAAAAAATTTCCAGGGGTTGCCGCAGTACAGGAAAATTCATTAATTAGTTTGGATGAAATCGTTAGTTTAAATTCAGAACAATGGGAGCTGTATGATAAAAGCTATTACCATGGTGGCAGAAGTGAAGCCTATAAATTAGGAACGGAGTTCTTTGGTGATGATTTTTTTGATGGAAAATCATTTGTTAATTATACTGGCAAAGGAGTTGTTGTTGCTGTGCTTGACTCTGGTTATACGCCACACCCAAATTTTATGAATCATCTTCAAGCAAATGAGAATGGTAAGTATGGTTATACGTTTATTGAAAATTGTGTTGAACGAGGTAGTTGTCCAAGTTCGAGTAAAGATAATTTTTATGCAGCACCAAGTCCAGATGCTTTAGATTTGGGTGATTTTATTAGTTTTGCAGATACTTATGATTATAAACCATTTAAACATCTATCTACTACCTCGAGTAGTTGGCATGGAACTCATGTAACAGGTATTATTATTGGGCAGCATATAGATAATAACAGTAACCGCGGTGGAGCACCAGATGCAATGGTGGTACCAGTGCGCATTTCTGGTAAAGGTGTTGGTTCCGGCTCTGGTCGATTGAGTGACATAATTGCAGGGATGCTTTGGGCTGGAGGAATTCATCCAACTATCTCAAATCCACATCCAGCAAGAGTATTGAACATGAGTTTTAGCAATTTTACGAATAATTATGGCGAGGGTAGTAAGTGTCCAGAAGAATATCAGAAAGCATTTGATGAATTAAATCTTGTTGGTGTAATTGCTGTAGTTACGGCAGGAAATAATAATGGTGGTGATTATAAAATTAAGAGCCCAGCTATTTGTAAAGATTTTACCAAAAATGTAATAACTGTTGCAGCATTGACTCCTTTGGGGTATTTAGCTAGTTATAGTAATAGTGGAAATGTAACGATTGCTGCCTCTGGTGGTGATAGCGCAATTAATGGAATAGATGGTTTTGGGGTTTGGACCACTAATTATAATGCACGGGAGCAATATGGCAAATGCCGTGATGCAAATTGTTTTGAGTATGGCTGGAAAAATGGTACATCAATGGCCGCTCCTTTGGTAACCGCGGCTATTGCTGATATGTTATCTGCTAATCCAAGCTTGCAGCCAGAACAAATTAGGTCAATTTTAATTGCTAGTGCAAAACCTATTCCTGCCGAAAAGCGTGTTCCGCGTAACGGCAAAGGTGGTCAATTGTCAGATAATGTTGGGCGACTTGATGTAATAAAGGCTGTTGAAATGGCTAAAAATTATACTTTGCCAATTAATAATTAGTGTTCTACGTTATCTGATGCTTTGTTCAATTGTTCACGTCGTGTGATGGAGAAATTTAGTTCGCTTATTGGATGAATTACTTTTAAAATAGTCCGACATTTTTATTGCATAGTTTTATTGGAGGTGTGCTTTAAATGGTTCAAGCATGTGGGCGTTATTTTAATTTCTTGGTGATGAGATTTTGTTTTATTTTGGTTGCTGGTTCTATTGCTGCTTGTAGTGGAAAGAATACTTCCCCAGATGCGCTAGATAGTTCGCAGAGTCATTCAGGTAATCCAGCTGCTGTAACTCTTAGATTAGCTATTTCCCCAAGAATTACCAAGGGGTTTTCTGGTGATTTTACGAATGTATCATTTTCAATTCAAGAGCGTCCATGGCGCAAGCTTTTAAATGGTCGGCTTGATTGTAACTTTCAACCCGACTCCGGCGTAAATTGTGAAACGACTGATAGCTTGGCTCAGTTAATTGAAAGTAAGCCGTACCGAATTATTATTTTTAGTCAAAAAAATGCTAACCTTCATGATAAAAATAACGATGAGTTAGCTTGTGATTACTTTATATATAATAAATCACAGGTTCCAACACTGGATATTACTCCAACTAGTTCTGGAGAGTGCTTGGTTTGGCAGCTACAGTATGATACTGGTTATAGTGAAGAGGAAATTCGAAGCCGAGTGCGGCATATATTAAATGATGATCAGATTCCCGATGACTATGATTTACCGTTGACGCTTTATAATTTATACAAAAGTTATGATAGCGAATATGATTGGGTTGAGGCACTACGAGAAATTACCAGATTAGTTAAGGCTAATGAACAATTAAGCCCAGCCAGTAAGTCACAAGTTGAGGGTAGTGGAAGATTATTCTTTTAAGAAAGAACATGACTGATTTTGATTAATAAGTATAAATAATGTAAGTTTCCATAGAAACATATAAAAACCTCAGGTTAAATCAACTTGGGGTTAATTAATTTCATAGGTATGCAGCTCATCTTATAGTTAACTCATAAATACATTTCCTATTTTATAATACTGTATTTACATTGGGCTGAGATAAATGCGGGCATACTCACAAGAT
>ERZ650304.99-NODE-99-length-55919-cov-5.433320_pt1 | contig 55919 bp, 78 predicted proteins | sample MGYA00376240_ERZ650304 | MGnify/ENA primary metagenome ERZ650304 (study PRJEB26733, sample SAMN07839271) | wastewater metagenome | biome: small river; feature: stream; material: water | place: USA: North Carolina | collected 2016-03-01 ...
TAGCCGTTGCCAGCCCAGACGATATTCTGGAATGGAGCCACGGTGAAGTTACCAAGCCCGAGACTATTAACTACCGAACTCAGAAGCCTGAACGAGATGGTCTGTTCTGTGAACGCATCTTTGGACCAGTAAAGGACATCAGCCCCCACGACGCTAAGTACAAGGGCGTTCGCTCTCGAGAAGCAGCCGTCGACAAGAACGGCGAAGTTGTTACTAAGTCTATCGTCCGACGTGAACGTATGGCACACATTAGCCTTGCTTCACCTGTTGCGCACATTTGGTTCCTCCGTGGTACTCCGAGTGCTATGGGTCTCGTACTTGGTCTTACCGTTAAGAACCTTGAGCGCGTGGCTTACTTTGCAAGCTACATCATTAAGAGTGTAAACGTTGAGAAGCGTGACCAAATGCTCGCTGACCGTGAAGCTGAATTCAACGCAGCTAAAGAAGCCATTAAACTCCGTTACGAGAACGAAGCTAAGGCCGATGGCGCTGACGTTAAGGTTCTTGCCGAAGCTCAGACCAGGGAACTTGAAGAACTTGAAATTGACTACACGCAAACAAAAGCTCAGCTCGACTCACTCGTGCCACTGGCACTTATTAGTGAAGCCGACTACCGAAGTCTTCCAAGCGAATTCCGAGCACTTACGACTGTTGGTATGGGTGGTGCAGCCCTTAAGGATCTTCTTGATACCGTAGATCTTGGCAAGCTCATCGAAGACCTCAGCAAGGAAGCTGACGACGCTAAGGGAATGCGCAAGAAGAAGCTCATGAAGCGACTTCGACTACTCGAGTCTATGGACCGAGCAGGCATCAAGCCAGGTAGCCTCTGTGTCAGCGTACTACCAGTCATCCCTCCAGACCTTCGCCCAATGGTACAGCTAACTGGTGGCCGTTTCGCAACTTCTGACCTAAACGACCTCTACCGACGAGTTATTAACCGTAATAACCGTCTAAAGAAGCTGATCGACCTCAACGCGCCTGAAGTTATTCGTCGTAACGAACAACGTATGCTCCAGGAAGCTGTTGACGCCCTGATCGACAACAACAACGCCCGATCCGGTCGTGCTGTTGCCGCTACCGGTCAACGACGTCGTCTAAAGAGTCTTTCTGACATGCTCAAGGGTAAGCAGGGTCGTTTCCGCCAGAACCTTCTCGGTAAGCGCGTAGACTACTCTGGTCGTTCTGTAATCGTGGCTGGACCTGAACTAAAGATCCACCAATGTGGCATGCCAAAGATGATGGCGCTTGAACTATTCAAGCCATTCGTTATTGGTCACCTGATTGCTAACGAACACGCCCATAACATCCGTTCTGCTACTCGTATGATCGAAGCAGGCGAGATCGCTGTGTGGGACGCTCTTGACGAAGTCATTAAGGGCAAGTACGTGCTCCTTAACCGTGCACCATCTCTTCACCGTCTATCTATCCAGGCTTTCCAACCAGTACTTATTGAAGGTAAGGCTATCCAGTTACACCCACTCGTATGTAAAGGTTTCAACGCCGACTTCGATGGTGACCAGATGGCCGTCCACCTTCCATTGTCTGACGCCGCACAAGCCGAAGCTAAGAACATCATGGCTGCGAACATGAACCTACTTAAGCCTGCAGATGGTTCACCAATCCTGCACATTGAGCAAGATATCGTGCTCGGTTGTTACTACCTCACCTATGACCGTCCTGGTATGAAGGAAGAAGCTCGACGAACCTACACCAGTGTTGCTGAAGCCATTATGGCTCGTGATGCCGGCGTACTCACTGTACAAAGTCCGATCAGCCTTCCATTCCGTGGGGAAATGATAGACACCACTCTTGGCCGCATTCTGTTTAACGAAATCTTCCCTGATGATTTCCCATTCCAGAACGAAGCAATGACCAAGAAGAAGCTCGCAAATGTAATGGCTATGGCTTATCAGAAGTATGGTCAGGCTGCTACAGCCCTTATTGCTGACGATCTTAAGGACACTGGGTTCTTGCACGCAACAACTTCAGGCCTTTCAATGGGTATGGATGACTTCCGTGAAATTGCTTCTCTTGGCACTATCCTTGCTAAGGGTGAGACTCGTTCTATTGAGATCAGCGACCAGTTTGACCAAGGGTTCATCACCAACGATGAGCGTTACCGCCTGACAGTTGAAAACTGGCAAGACGTTGTGAGTGAGGTGCAAGACGACCTCAGCAAGCAGTTCACCGAAGAAGATAGCTCTATGTCTATCGCGGTGGTATCTGGTGCTCGTGGTAACATCGGTCAGGTCATGACCGCCGTCGGTATGCTTGGTGTAACCACCGACGCTACCGGACGTGCTATTGAGCTTCCGATTCGATCTAACTATAAGGGTGGTCTAACGCCACTTGAGTACTTTACGGCTACCCGTGGTGCTCGTAAGGGTATGATCGATACTGCACTTAAGACTGCCGACTCTGGGTACCTTACTCGTCGTCTAGTAGATGTCTCACAAGACGTCTTCACCATTGATGAGAATGATGACGATCCAGGCTTTGCAATTCACCGTTCAGACGCAGAAGAAATTGGCGTAAGCTACGCATCTCGACTACGTGGTCGATTTGCTGCTGCACCAGTTGCTAAATTCGTTAAGCGTGGTGAACTCATTACTCCTGAAGTTGCCGACAAGATTGAAGCAGATGCTACAATCGACGGCGTAAAGATCATGAGCGCCCTGAGTTCAACAAGCGTACGTGGCGTAGGCCGCAAGAGCTACGGTGTTGACCCAGCTACTGGTGAACTCGTTGCCCGGCACCACCCAATTGGTGTTATCGCAGCACAGAGTATCGGTGAGCCTGGTACGCAGCTAACACTCCGAACCTTCCACTCCGGTGGTACGGCAGGTGCCGACATTACCACTGGTCTCCCTCGTGTAGAAGAACTCTTCGAAGTTCGCACACCAAAGGGTCAGGCATTCTTGGCTGAAATCGCTGGTACGGTTAATACCTGGGAAGATGGTGAACAGTACGTTGTACAGATCACTGCTGACGAAGGCTCCAAGGTTGAACTAGCCCTCAAGGGTCGTACGGTACAGATTAAGAGTGGTACTGAAGTAGCTATTGGCGATGTTGTTGCCTCAGGAGACGAAGGTGCAGATCCACTAATCTCGCCAATCCATGGTAAGGCTGAAGTCAGCAAGACTAAGATCATCATTACACCTGCTAAGCAGAGTGTCGTGAAGTACGAAATTCCTGGCTACAAGCAAGTTGTCGTCAAGGACGGTGACGTCGTAGTTGCCGGAGATCGTCTGACTAATGGTTCGATCAACCTCCACGAGCTCATCGAACTCAAGGGTGTTGAATCTACTCAGCGCTACATCATGAACGAAATTCTTCGCATCTTTGCTTCTCAGGGTCAGAACATTGCTGACAAACACCTAGAAATCATCGTGCGACAGATGTTCAGTCGTGTACAGATCGAAGACGCTGCCGACAGTGAATTCGTAACCGGTGACGTGGTAAGCAAGCTCGCTGTTGTTGAAGCTAACGAAGCGTTAGTTAAGGACAAGAAGCAACCTGCTAAGTACAACCAGCTACTACTTGGTATTACCAAGGCTTCACTATCTACTGACTCCTTCCTAAGTGCTGCAAGCTTCCAAGACACTACACGTGTCCTGATTGCTGCTGCAACCAGCGGTAAGGTAGACAACCTCTACGGTCTTAAGGAAAACGTTATCCTCGGTCGCCGTATCCCTGTGGGTACTGGCTACGTCGAAGATGACGATGAGATCGCTGCTCGTGAAGCAGAAGAGAAGCTAGAAGTAGCTGCCTAAGCACTAAGCAATAGCTACTTTAGGTAAGCAAGAGAAGATGACCGTTTCCAGCGGTCATCTTCTTTATATAGATCTCTTAATGTACGTGGTACAATTGCAGAAACCAGGAGTTTATTATGTCCGTGCCTGCAGATCAGGTTATTCCGATATGTGTAGATACTATATTTGAGCGCGCAGAAACTGACCCCTTTTTAATACAAGCTGATCCAGATCAAGTCCAGTGGACCTCCGAAGGACAACGTATGTTATTATCTAGGCTTCAAGATTTAAGTTGCTACTTTCTTCAAGTCAGTGATGTGGATACTGAAGTTGTCGCTTCAGACCTATACCTTTTTAATGGGACTGGGCTTGTCCAGGCGATACGAGCCTTTGCAGCGATATCCGATGCCTTAGCCAACCCTACATTCTTTGAGGATGCTATAGCTAGTCCGCTTAACCAAGGGCCAGTTACTGACGAAGACGAAGATAATTTCTTCACTGCGTTACTGTCTGGTTTAAAACCCAGTGAACAGTAGCTACGGCCTTTTGTAGAGAGCCAGATATTGCAACCACAGTCTCAATCTGTTAGAATAATGGTTGAGTTTCAATATTAAGTAAGAAGCCGAGTTATCGTGTATGGGAGTGCTACCCACGAATCGATTTGACAGTAGCTTCAGAGTTTAAGGAATAACCCTTGCCAACTATTAATCAGTTAGTGCGCAAGCCACGCGTAAAGGTGACGACTAAGTCAAAGTCACCAAGCTTGCAACGAGTTGTTAACAACTTAAAGACCCGTAACTACGAGAAAGCCGCTCCATTTAAGCGCGGTGTTTGTATCAAAGTTACGACTAAGACACCAAAAAAGCCTAACTCTGCACTTCGTAAAGTTGCACGTGTTCGTCTTTCTAACGGTCACGAAGTATGGGCCTACATCGGCGGAGAAGGTCACAACCTTCAGGAACACGCCGTAGTACTCGTACGTGGTGGTCGTGTAAAAGACCTTCCAGGTGTTCGTTATCATATTGTTCGTGGGTCATTCGACCTTCAGGGTGTGGCTAATCGTAAGCGCGGACGCTCTAAGTATGGCGCTAAGAAAGATAGTAAATAATCATGCCACGTAAAGTAACCAAAGCATTAGTCCGAGATATCCAACCAGACCGCGTATATAACAGTGTTATGGTCCAGAAGACCATTAACCGCGTTATGCTTGACGGTAAGAAGCAAATTGCTGAAAAGCTCGTATACGAAGCGCTGGAAAAGGCTGCTAAGAAGCTTAAGGTAGACAATCCTCTCGAAGTTTTTGAACAAGCTTTCAAGAACATCCAACCACATGTAGAGACTCGTTCTCGTCGTGTTGGTGGTGCTAACTACCAGATTCCTTTTGAAGTTAAGGGTCAGCGACAGAACCACCTTACCATTATGTGGTTTGTAGCTGCAGCTCGTGCTCGTAAGGGTATTCCAATGGCAGATCGCCTCGCAGCAGAGCTTATGGATGCCTACAACCAGCAAGGTACCGCCGTCAAGAAGCGTGAAGACGTACACAAGATGGCTGAAGCTAACCGAGCATTTGCTCACTTCGCTAGGTTCTAGCACAGGTTCAATACAGAAGCAGACAGATTATGGCTGGCTCATTCGAACATTTAGCGATTGGTAGCGTTCAAGACGCAATTGCCACAGATAGGCTAGTAGCGACTAGTACGGCCTTTGACTTACATGCCAAAGCAGCCGAACTACACGGTACAGCCGCAACGTATACAGTTAGTCCTACGCAGGCTCATGAGATTTACGCTACGGCGATGGTCGGGATTCCTCATCCTGCCATGTTCAACGGGTTGTATCGTGAGATCCTCGTGCGACGAGCTGGAAGAAAATCTAATGCCGCAAATGCAATTCTTGCACTGCTCGACAACCAGGAGCCAGTTGCTTTTTAGAGGATAATGGTTCAAAATATATGGGAAAGCAGGCAGCGAGTATTGATGTTGCCCAAATTAAATTAGATTAAGGAAGTTATGGCTAAGAAATACGCACTCACACACATTAGAAACATCGGAATTATCGCGCACATTGATGCAGGTAAGACCACTACAACCGAAGGTATTTTGTACCGCACCGGTCTAAAGCACAAAATTGGTGCTGTTCACGAAGGTGAAACCACTACCGACTGGATGGCTCAAGAGCGTGAGCGTGGTATTACCATCGTGTCTGCTGCTGTTTCTTGCTATTGGAAAGATCACCAGATCAACATTATCGATACCCCAGGTCACATCGACTTTACCGTAGAGGTAGAGCGCAGTCTTCGCGTATTGGACGGCGCTGTCGTGGTATTCGACGGTAAGATGGGTGTTGAGTCACAGTCTGAGACTGTATGGCGCCAGGCAGACAAGTACAAAGTTCCTCGTATTTGTTTCATCAACAAGATCAACCAAACTGGTGGCGACTTCTACAAGTCACTCGATACTATTCATGCTCGACTTTCTAAGCGTGCATTCCCAATTCACTTGCCAATCGGTTTCGAAAAAGATATCAACGGTATTGTTGACCTCGTATCCATGAAGGCCTACACCTATAAGGACTTCACTGACAAGGCGCTCGTAGAGGAAGAAATTCCTGCTGACATGCTTGATCGTGCCAAGAAGGCTCGTAGCCTTCTTATCGAGAACGCTGTTGCTGAAGACGAAAAGATTCTTGAGAAGTACTTCGAAGTTGGCGAAGAAGGCCTTTCTGAAGAAGAAATTAAGACCGCTATCCGTTCTGCAATCTTGTCAGGTAACTTCTTTGCCGTAACCGGTGGAGATGGCCGTGGTGTAATCGTAGAGAAGGTACTTGACCTCGTTGTAGACCTACTACCTAGCCCAATTGAGCGTGGCTCAACCTGGGGTACTGATCCTAAGAGTGGTGACGAAATCGAGCGTAAGCCTGATGCTAACGAAGCCCTTTCTGGTCTCGCCTTTAAGATCGCAACCGATCCTTTCGTAGGTAAGCTCGCTTACTTCCGTGTGTACTCAGGTACATTGAAGTCAGGAAGCTACATCCTTAACAGCTCAACCGGCGAAAAAGAACGCGTTGGTCGTGTAGTACGTATGCAAGCCGATAAGCGTGAAGACGTTGATGAAGTAGAAGCTGGTGACATCGCCGCTATCGTAGGTCTGAAGGGTACTACTACGGGTCAGACTCTTTGTGATCCTGCTAAGCCAATTGTTCTTGAAAGCATCGACTTCCCAGAACCACCTGTATCTATTGCTATCGAGCCAAAGACCAAGGCAGACCAGGAAAAGATGAGCACAGCACTCCAGCGTCTTGCTGAAGAAGATCCAACCTTCCGCGTGAAAGTTGACGACGAAACTGGTCAGACCATCATCTCTGGTATGGGTGAGCTACACCTTGAAATCCTCGTAGACCGCATGAAGCGCGAATTCTCCGTGGAAGCAAACATTGGTCAGCCACAGGTTGCCTACCGTGAAACTATTCGTAAGGATGCTGTTGAAATCGAAGGTAAGTTCGTTAAGCAGTCTGGTGGACGCGGTCAGTACGGTCACGTATGGCTCCGACTATCTCAGAATGAACCTGGTAAGGGTCTTGAGTTCATCAACTCTATCAAAGGTGGTGCCGTTCCGAGTGAATATATCAAGCCTGTTTCTGAGGGTATCAAGGAAGCTATGAATAACGGTGTTATTGCTGGCTATCCTGTCGTGGATATCAAGGCTGAACTATACGATGGTAGTTACCACGATGTTGACTCTAACGAAATGGCCTTTAAGATTGCTGGTTCTATGGCACTGCAAGCCGGTGTTAAGGCTGCAAGTCCTGTGCTTATGGAACCTGTCATGAAGGTTGTTGTTGTTACTCCAGAAGAGTTCATGGGTGACGTAATTGGTGATCTTAACAGTAAGCGTGGTCGCATTGAATCAATGGAAGACCTTGCTGCTGGCGTTAAGGAAATCACTGCCTTTGTACCGCTTGGTGAAATGTTTGGTTACACTACCAATCTCCGCTCTGCTACACAGGGTCGTGCAAGTTCAAGCATGGAGCTCGACCACTACGCTGATGTTCCAAGTCACGTAGCTGAAGCTATCATCGCTAAGAACGCTAAGTAGAGCTTTCTATCATGGCCTCATCACAACTCCCTCTAGCAAAGATTGATTTTGCTCCAGAGTGTCTTGAGGTGTGTAAACGAAGTCAGTGCCCAATGGATATCCTTGAAGAAGATGCTGCCTTTAGATTGGCGAGAGATACAGCGACCCTTGCAGAGTCTACCGTACAGATTAGGAACGCAGAGATCAGCTGCACTGGACCTACGCCAGAAAAGTTTGGCCGACTGACATGCGAGGCACATGTACGAATTTGGATGCAGGGCAGCAACGAAGATAATCTCGGCTCTTAGTCAAAACCGGGTGCTTTACAAACACCGGTGAAATAAGGTAGTATATACCGGTAACTCGCGAGAGGGCTTTTTGATGTATGCCTAGGCTTATCCTAGAAGACACTCAAGATATGGACCGCGATTTTCATTAAGTTAATTAATACAAGGAGAATCACCTCTATGGCTGATAACTTTGACCGAAGCAAGCCGCACGTTAACGTCGGTACCATGGGACACGTTGACCACGGTAAGACTACCCTTACGGCTGCTATCACTGCAGTACTCGCTAAGAAGCTTCCTAGCGCAGTAAACAAACCAATTGCGTATGACGAAATCGACAACGCACCAGAAGAGAAGGCTCGTGGTATTACCATTGCAACCTCTCACCAAGAATACGAAAGTGAAAAGCGACACTACGCTCACGTTGATATGCCAGGACACGCTGACTATGTTAAGAACATGATCACCGGTGCTGCACAGATCGATGGAGCAATCCTTGTAGTTGGCGCAAACGACGGTCCACTTCCTCAGACTCGCGAACACGTTCTACTTGCAAAGCAAGTGGGTGTGCCAAAGATTCTCGTATTCATGAACAAGATGGACCTCGCAGATCCAGAACTAGTAGAGCTAGTAGAAATGGATATTCGTGAACTTCTTGCTAAGAACGGCTTCGACGAAGACGCTCCTATCATCAAGGGTTCTGCTACTAAGGCTCTTGCCGGTGATGCAGAAAACGAAGACGCTATCATGGAACTCGTTAAGGCTATGGACGACTTCGTTCCAGAACCAAAGCGCGAACTAGACAAGCCTTTCCTTATGCCAATCGAAGACGTATTTAGTATCAAGGGTCGTGGTACCGTTGCTACTGGTCGTATCGAACAAGGTATCGTAAAGGTTGGTGAAGAAGTTGAAATCGTTGGTATCAAAGATACTGTGAAATCAACTGTTACTGGTGTTGAAATGTTCAAGAAGAACCTTGACCAAGGTCAAGCTGGTGACAACGTTGGTATCCTCCTTCGAGGTATCGAGCGCGATGACATCGAGCGCGGTCAGGTTCTCTGTAAGCCTGGTAGCATCACTCCACACACCGAATTTGACGCTGAAGTCTATATCCTTACCAAGGAAGAGGGTGGACGTCACACTCCATTCTTCAAGGGCTACAAGCCTCAGTTCTACTTCCGTACTACGGACGTAACTGGCGAAGTTGAGCTTCCAGCTGACAAAGAAATGGTTATGCCTGGTGATACTATCACCTTTAAGGTAAAGCTATTGGCTCCTATTGCTATGGAGCAAGGTCTTAACTTCGCTATCCGCGAAGGTGGCCGAACCGTTGGTGCTGGTGTTGTAACCAAGATCAACAAATAGTCTACTTAAGACTGAAGAAAGGCCCTCTCCGGAGGGTCTTTTCTTTTTTACATCGTTTTATGCGGTATAGCATTTTCTGGTCGACTGTTCGCGGTGTAAAATAGATCTATGAGTTTAAGTACCGATGATTTATCACAGATACGTACCATCAATCGTGAAGAGAATGCTCCACTTGATGGGAAGGTCACTGCCTTACAGAATGATGTTAAGGAAATCTACTACATGCTTGCTAAGATGCAGAATGCTCCCGCACAGGATAAGCAATTCCATAAACTCCCCTTGAAACAAAAGATACTTTCTGTGCACCAGAATCTTATGGCTACCGCCCAAGAAGCGGGTGTAACCTTGCCTCAGAACTAGTTTTGTTGTATTATCAACTAGTAAATTAATGGTGATGACTAAAAGTCGTCGTAGTCGTTCTCAATAACGCTACGAAGATGTTACATCACATTAGAATAAGGAGTTATTCTATGGCTGACGCCAAAAAACCAGTAGACAACAAGCAACGAATTCGTATTCGTCTAAAGGCATATGACCATAAGGTTATCGACCAGGCTGCAAAGCAGATCGTAGACACTGCACTACGTACTGGTGCTGTTATCGCCGGACCAATCCCTCTTCCCACAAAGCGAACTACTTACACTGTTGTTAAGAGCCCTCACGTATACAAGAAGGGTCGTGAGCAATTTGAAATGCGTGTTCACAAGCGTCTTATCGACGTCATGGACCCAACACCTAAGACTATTGATAGTCTTATGAACATTAGCCTTCCAGCTGGTGTTGACGCTGAAATCAAGATGTAGTCTTTTTTAGCTCAGACTTTAAGACCTCTCACACCGAGAGGTCTTTTTATTTGCTATACTAGCACTAATGGTTAAAGCTAAAACAAAAATTCACCGTAAACCGTCAGTCCTAGAGATGGACAGCGTCTTTATCTTCAAGCTCATACTGTTCTTGGTCCTCGGTTCGCAATGGCTACACATAATGGATACGGGAAGTAATAAGGAGTTTCCGGTTCCAGTTGGAGCCATTATTGGGTTGGCCTTTGCTCTGCATGATCACTTCAAGATAGACCGTAAGATTGAGTATGCGATATTGCTGCTGGCTATGTTCATTGGCTTTTGGCTGCCTATGGGAATCACGCTCGTTCGATAAATCTTCCTTGTGCATTAGGCGAGTCACCAGCCGCTGGATAGAAATAGTCCCCGTAGTGCTTTTCTAGAAGGCTGAGTGACTGTAATTCTAATAGATACTGATGCTGCGGCGGGTATGGTGGACGTATGCCAAATTCCTTGAGTTCTTCTGTCTCCTCTAACGGGAGTTGGATGCCGTGAGGCCCGTAGCTCGTAAACAATCCTCTGGCACCATCGAAGCGTCCAACGACGCCGACGGCAAACTCTACATCATTAACAGCTTCAGGCCGTTTAAGTACAGATGTCAAGTCTTCACTGAGTCGAGGGGCTACTTCCGCAGCCTTACTAAACGAACCAACGTATACGGTATACACTTTGCCTCGACCAGTTCGCTCGTCACCACCGCGACCAGTCATATACTTAAACACATATCCACCCGCCGTAAGACGACGTGTAGCTTCTGGAATATCTTCAGGCGAGACATTGAGGTGGAACTTCCAGACTTCAGACGAATCACCAGTACGCCTGAAATCCGTAACGTCCGGTGATGGATTCTGATTAAAGTTAGCGATTAGTAATCCTTGGTTAACGAGGTCTTGGGTAGTTGGGTATGGTGAAGCTGGGTCATTATTTGGCGTTTCATTTATTGGCAGGTCTTTAGACTGCACGTATACGGACGCCCCGTACAGTCGGCTATTGAGTTCTGTTAGTCGTGCGGTCGCTGCTGGGTCAAGGTCGTGCTGGAGGTATGCTATTGCCTCAGCATTAGGGTCTGGAATATCGCCTGCACCTGCAGAGCCATCCTGGTGTTCTGTCATATACCCACAGTATAGCAATTCCTAATGGACTATTTGTTACAGTCTATTAAGTGTAGAATAGACAACGCCTTGACAGGGGTAAGGTGTTTCTGTTAATCTGTATTGGTATATCAAATATTGTTCTTGGTATTTAGGAAGGTTCACTCGTTAGGTCATTAGATTTAACAGGGGTGAAAACCACCAGAAACCAAGTGTTTTTATGTCTGACTCTAAGACAAAAAGACACGTCGAACACTAATAATGAAAGAACTATGAAAGCATTCATCACACGAAAGATCGGCATGACTAGCATCGTCAATGAAGACGGTTCTGTTGTTGCTGTTACTTTGCTTTCCGCTAGCCCCAACACCGTTACCCAGGTAAAGAACCTGGAAAAAGACGGTTATACCGCTGTACAAGTCGGTGCCGAAACCTCTAAGAAGGTTGGCAAGGCTATGGCGGGACATCTCAAGGCGGCGAAGGCAGTAAATAAGGAAGTAAGCCCGAAGATCATTCGAGAATTCCGCCTCGAAGCCGACCAAGAAATCTCAGAAGACCTCAGCGTAGGAGCAGAACTCACCGCAGAGGTCTTTTCAGTTGGCGATGTAGTTAAAGTAACCGGCACCTCAAAGGGTAAAGGTTTTGCTGGTACTATTAAGCGTCACAACTTCCACCGTCAGCGCAAGACTCATGGTGGTAAAGGAAACACTCGTAAGCCAGGTTCTATTGGCTCGATGTATCCACAGCACATTTTCAAAGGTACTCGTATGTCCGGACAAATGGGATATGAACAAGTAACCGTGAAGAATCTAAAAGTTGCCCTTGTTGACCTAGAACTCGGCGTTATCGGTGTTACCGGTGCCGTACCTGGACCTCGCAAGGGTATTGTTATTGTCCAAGGAAAAGATGGGGAGGCTAAATAATGAGCGTTGCAACTTATACCAAGTCTGGCTCAAAAGCTACAACTCCAGCAAAACTGGACAAAGCAGTCTTTGAAGCCGAGATTAAGAATCACGAACTACTAAAGCAGGCATATGTAACCTACCTCGCTAACGGCCGTGAAAACCTAGCCGTTACCAAGACTCGTGGTCTTGTAAGCGGTGGTGGTAAGAAGCCTTGGAAGCAAAAGGGAACGGGTCGTGCTCGTTTCGGTAGCTCACGTGTGCCAATTTGGCGCGGTGGTGGTATCACTTTTGGTCCAACTGGCGAAGAGAACTACACGATGAAACTTAACGTTAAGGCTAAGCGAACTGCTATCCGTCAGGCTCTCAGTATGGCAAACACCGATGGCAAGATTAGTGTTATCGAAGACATCGTCGTAAAAGAAGGTAAGACTCGTGAGATTCAGACCCTTCTTACTAAGCTCGGCGTAAAGCGCCAGGCTTTGATCGTTGTAGACACCAAGGACACAGATGTTGTCCGTGCTACGAACAACCTTGGCAATGTTCGCCTGGTTGCTGCTAAGTACCTAAACGTATTTGACGTCGTAAATGCTCACCACATTGTTATCACCCAGAAGTCACTCGCTGTTATTAGTGAATGGCTCGGTGAAGCAAAGGCCGTGAAGCCAGTAGTGAAGACTGAGAAGGAGACTAAGTAATGAAATCTCTCGTACTACAACCTCGAATGAGTGAGAAGGCTTACGCCCACAGTACTGAACGTAATGTATACGTATTCGTTGTTCCTACTAACGCCAACAAGCAGACTATTGCTCAGGCAGTAGCCGCTCAGTTTGACGTAACAGTTACTCAGGTTCGTACTACTATCCAGTTCGGTAAGTCTATGACCAGCCGCAGCAAGCGAACACGTGGTGTTACGGTTCACCGAAAAGATATCAAGAAGGCTTACGTTACCGTTAAAGCTGGTGACCACATCGCTATCTTTGATGCTCCAGAAGATACTAAGGCTGACAAAAAGGCCGAGAAGAAAGCTGATAAGAAGTCAGAATCTTCTAAGAAGGAGACCAAGTAATGGCTATTCAGCAATATAACCCAACAACTCCTGGCCGACGTGGCATGACCAGCCAGGACAATAGTGAGATTACGGCTAAGAAGCCAATCAAATCACTACTTGTTCGACAGAAGCGTATGGCTGGTCGAAACAACCAGGGTCGTATTACGACTCGTCACCGCGGTGGTGGCGCAAAGAGTTTCTACCGACTGGTTAACTTCAAGCTAGCAGCTGGTAAGACCGCTGAAATCGAAGCTATTGAATACGATCCAAACCGAAGTGCCCGTATTGCACGTATCAAGGAACATGATGGAACGTACCACTATATCCTTGCTGCTAAAGGCATGAAGGTTGGTCAGACTGTAGCCAGTGGTGAAGAAGCTCCCGTAGAAGTTGGTAACCGACTGCAGATTCGGAACATTCCTGTTGGTAGCACTATCTACGGTATTGAGATTCAGCCCGGCGGTGGCGCACAAATGGTGCGTTCTGCTGGTGCAAGTGCTCAACTTATGGCTAAGGAAGGTGACTACGCACAAGTACGTATGCCTTCTGGCGAAGTTCGTCTGTTCCTTATGGAATGTATGGCAAGTATTGGTCGTGTTGGTAACGAACAGCACCAGAACATTAAGATTGGTAAGGCCGGTCGTTCCAGGCATAAGGGCTTCCGCCCATCTGTTCGTGGTGTTGTTATGAACGCCGCAGATCACCCTCACGGTGGTGGTGACGGTGGACGACACGGTGTTGGTGGTGGTAAGAACCACGGTAGCGCTCCGAAGACTCCTTGGGGTCAGAAGACATTGGGCTACAAGACCCGTACTCGCAAGAGCACCAATAAGTTTATTGTAAGAAGCCGACATGCGGCGAAGAGAAAGTAAGGGATAAGATATGAGTCGATCACTCAAAAAAGGACCATTCATCGATCCTAAGCTTGCAAAGAAAGTTGCAGCTTTGGGTAATGAAGACCGAACCATTATCAAGACCTGGGCTCGAGCCTCTACGATTTCACCAGACTTCGTAGGCAAGACCATTGCTGTGCACAACGGCAAGGTTCACGTACCTGTTTTCGTTACTGAAAACATGGTAGGCCACAAGCTCGGCGAGTTCTCACCAACTCGTAAGTTCCGCTCTCATGGCGGTAAGCTCGCGAAAGGTAAGAAGTAATGCCAGTTCAAGCTCTCGCTAAAGGCGTAAACATGAGCCCACGTAAAGTAGGTGTTGTTGCTGCATTGGTCCGTGGCCGCACCGTAGAAGATGCCCTTACCATCCTCGCTCACGTGCCTCGTGCATCTGCTATTCCTGTTCGTAAAGCTATTGAGTCTGCTAAGGCAAATGCTGATCACAACCACAATTACAAGCCAGAAACTTTGGTTATTACTCAGATCAGCGTTACCCCAGGCGTTCGTATTAAGCGATTCCGTCCTGCAGCTCAAGGTCGTGCACTTCCATTCCAACGTCGTACCAGCCACATTCGTGTTGTTGTCGACGGTGAAGTTCGCGCACCTAAGAAAGCTGCTACTGAAAAAGCTGTTAAGCCAGCAGATAAGAAGGAGAGCAAGTAATGGGACAGAAAGTAAATCCAATTTCAATGCGTCTCCAGGTCAATAAAGACTGGCGCAGCAAATGGTTTGCAAGCAAGCGTGACTATGCAACCTATCTTGCAAAAGACCTCAGTGTCCGCAAGATGATCCAGAAGAAGCTCGGAAGTCGTGCTGCTATTAACAAGGTAGACATCGAACGATCTCCAAACCTCGTAACCGTTACTATCTATACCGCTAAGGCTGGTGTAGTTATCGGACGCGGTGGCGTTGGGGCACAGGAGCTTAAGGCTGCTATCGAGAATATCTACCAGGCACAGACTCGTGTAAACATCGAGGAAGTTAAGAAGCCTGAGCTACATGCTAAGCTTGTTGCTGAAAACATTGCTCACCAAATCGAACGACGTATTTCATTCCGCCGTGCCGTTAAGTCAACTGCTGCTGCAACAATGCGTGCTGGTGCCAAGGGTATCCGCGTTGAAGTTGCCGGCCGACTAAATGGCGCTGAAATGAGTCGACGCGAAAAAGAAGTACAGGGCAGTGTTCCACTTCACACCCTTCGCGCTGACATCGATTACGCACACGTAGGTGCCCAAACTCCAGCCGGTATTATCGGTGTTAAGGTTTGGATCTACAAAGGGGAGGCAGTTTAATGTTACTTCCAAAACGAACTAAGTTCCGCAAGGTACGCAAAGGCCGAATTACCGGTGTTGCTACCAAAGGCAATTACATTGCTTTCGGTGACTTTGCTCTCCAGAGTCAAGGCACTGAACGTATTACCAGCCGCCAGATCGAAGCTAGTCGTCAAGCGATGACTCGTTACATCAAGCGTGGTGGTAAAATCTGGATCCGCATCTTCCCACATACTCCCGTGACTCGTAAGCCACAGGACGTAAAAATGGGTAGCGGTAAGGGTAACCCTGAATTCTTCGTAGCCAAGGTTAAGCCTGGCACCATCCTGTTTGAAATGCAGGGTGTCAGCGAAGAAATCGCTCGTGAAGCTATGCGTTTGGCTAGCCACAAGCTACCTATCAAGACTAAGTTCTTGGTGAAGGATGAGGCATAACTATGAAGATAATTGATATCCGTAAATATTCAACAGCAGAGCTGGCTACCGAAGCTACCCGGCTTCGGGAAGAGATCGCTGAACTGCGACGTCGCGTCCACATGGGCGAGGCAACCAATGTTCGACAGATCCGTGCTAAGCGAAAAGATCTCGCTCGCATGCTTACCGTGCTCAGCGAACAATTAGCAAAGGAGAACGCATAATGGCTAAATCACTTACCGGCGTTGTCGTGTCTGACAAGACCGACAAGACCATTGTTGTGTCTGTTGCGACTCATAAGAATCATCCTTTGTATCGCAAAGCATATACAACCAGCAAGAAATTCATGGCTCACGACGAGAAGAACGAAGCTCATCCTGGTGACACTGTCATCATTACTGAGACTCGTCCACTTAGCGCTCGTAAGCACCACACGCTCACCAAGATTGTAGAACGTGCAGCTATTAGCCAAGACCAAACGGTTGAAGCTATCACTGCAGAACCTGCAATTGAGGAAGAGAAGAAAGTCAAGGGAGAGGCCTAATGATCCAACAAGAATCCCGACTCGGCGTTTGCGACAACAGCGGCGCTAAAGAAATCCTTTGTATCCGCGTACTTGGCGGTACACGTCGACGCTACGCCCATGTTGGCGACGTTATCGTAGCTACTGTTAAGCAGGCAAACCCACAAGGTACCGTTAAGAAGAAGTCAGTTGTTCGTGCTGTAATCGTTCGTACCACCAATGCTATCAAGCGTAAGGATGGTTCAACTATTCGCTTCGACGACAACGCTGCCGTTATCATTGGTGACGACAAGTTGCCAAAAGCAACTCGTATCTTTGGCCCCGTTCCACGCGAACTACGTGACCTTGGATACGCTAAGATTATTTCCCTCGCACCGGAGGTCCTATAATGAACAAGACAAAATCTACCGTTAAGACTGTATTCAAGATTCGCCTCAAGAAGGACGATCTTGTTATGGTGCGAGCTGGTAAATACAAGGGTAAGACTGGCAAAGTTGTTGCTACACACCCAACTCTCAACAAGGTTACCGTTGAAGGTATCAACATTGTTAAGAAGGCTATGAAGCCTAACAAGCAGTACCCACAAGGTGGCATCATTGACATCACTAAGCCAATCGATGTTTCTAAGGTTGGTATCGTGGATCCATCTACTAAGAAAGCTGCTCGCGTTGCCTACAAAGTAGATAAGGACGGCAAGAAGACCCGCGTATTTGCAGGTTCTGGAAAGGAGATTAAGTAATGGCTACAGCAGAAAAAACCGCACCAAAGTCAGCAGCAAAAGCTAAGACTAGCGATGCATATGTAGCTCGACTGAAATCCGAGTACAACAGCAAATTTGCCGCTGAGCTACAAAAAGAGCTTGAACTTAAGAACCCACACCAGGTTCCTCGACTCGAGAAGATTGTGGTAAACGTTGGTCTTGGTAAAGCCAAGGATGACAAAAAGATCATCGAGACTGCTAAGAACACGGTTCGTAAGATCACTGCACAAGAACCCGTTGAGACCATTGCTAAGAACTCTATCGCCGGCTTTAAGCTGCGTGAAGGTAACAAGATTGGTATCAAAGTAACACTTCGCGGTAACCAAATGTACGAATTTGCTGATCGTCTGATCAACATCGTACTACCTCGACTTCGTGACTTCCACGGTGTTAAGGCTGGTGCATTTGATAAGTCTGGTAACTACAGCATCGGTCTCACTGACCAGTCAGTATTCCCAGAACTCACATTTGAAGAAACTACTACAGCACATGGCCTCCAAATCGTATTTGTGGTCAGCGCACGTGATAAGGAACATTCGAAGGCCCTCTTAACCAAGCTGGGCATGCCATTCGAGAAGAAGGAGAAGAATTAATGGCACGTAAATCTAACATTGCACGCGACAAGAAGCGCGACCGAATGATCGCTAAGTATGCTGCAAAGCGTGCTGAGCTAAAGAAGATGGGTGACCTCGAAGGTCTCCACCTGTTGCCACGTAACTCATCTCCAACCCGACATAAGAACCGCTGTATTGAGACCGGTCGGCCTCATGCCTACATGCGAACCTTCGGCCTCAGCCGTTTGTCATTCCGAGAACATGCAAGCAAGGGCGAAATCCCTGGCGTAACGAAAGCGAGCTGGTAATATGAGCACCACTTCAACCGATCCAATCGCAGATATGCTTAGTCGCATCCGTAACGCAATCGCCGTACGGAAGACTGAAGTACTGCTTCCTCACAGTAAAGTTAAGGAAGCTGTCGCAAGTCTGCTACAGGAAAACAATTTCATCGACCGTGTAAGTGTTACTGATGCCAGCATCGGTAAAACACTGCATGTCACCATTAATGGCGAGAACAGTAACGCCCGTATTACCGAGATCAAGCGTCTCAGTACTCCTGGTCGTCGTTACTACGTCGCTGCTAAAGATATCCCATCTGTTAAAAGCGGTCGTGGTATCGTTATCGTCAGCACCTCACAAGGCCTTATGACTGGCAAACAAGCTAAGTCAGCTGGTGTTGGTGGTGAATTAATTTGTCGAGTTTACTAGAAGATTAAAGAGAGATAAGAGAAAAGGATAAAATATGAGCCGCGTAGGTAAATCACCGATCACAGTTCCCAGTGGCGTTTCCGTCACTATCGCAGATGATGCGATCACTGTTTCCGGCTCGAAAGGCACACTAAGCCAGTTCACTATGCCTGACATTACGGTCACGCAAGAGGGCGAGCAGATTGTGGTCACTCGAGCTAACGACGAACCAAAAATTCGTGCAAAGCATGGTCTCATGCGAGCATTACTCAACAACATGGTTGATGGAGTAAGCAAAGGTTTTAGCAAGCAACTAGAAATCAACGGTGTTGGTTTCCGTGTAGCACAGCAAGGTACTGACCTGAAGTTAAATCTTGGTTTTAGCCATGATGTTATCTACAAGGTACCTGCCGGTATTACAACCACTATTGAAGGTACAAATATCACGGTAAGTGGTATTAGCCGTCAGCAAGTTGGTCAAGTAGCCGCTGAAATCCGAGCACTAAAGAAGCCTGAGCCATATAAGGGCAAAGGTATCAAGTATGCAGACGAACGTATTATCCGTAAGTCTGGTAAGAGTGGTAAGGACAAATAATGAATCGTCTCACTAAGAAAATCCAGAACCTGAAACAACGTAAAGGCCGTGTTCGATCTACCGTTATCGGTACTGCAGAACGACCCCGTCTCAGCGTACACGTTAGCAACCGTCATATTTCTGCGCAGATCATCAATGATGAAACGCACAAGACACTCGCTCACGTTACCACTAACGGTAATAAACTTACCGGTACTATGACCGAAAAAGCTGAAGTTATCGGCGAACAAATCGCTAAGAAAGCTAAAGCAGCTAAGATTACCAAGATAGTATTTGACCGCAATGGTCGACTGTACCACGGTCGCGTACAGGCGCTTGCAGATAGTGCTCGAAAGAATGGATTGGAGTTCTAACATGGCAGACGCACAACCTACAACCCCACAGGCTCAAGCACCTGGCGCAAACACCAACGCACCACAACGTCCTGGTGACCGCAACCAGCAGCGCGGCGGCAACAATGGCCGACGTCCAGCTCGCGACCAGAACCCAGAAGAGAAGCAATTCGACGAACGTATTGTTAACATCGACCGTGTTGCTCGTGTAGTAAAGGGCGGACGACGTTTCCGTTTCCGCGCACTTGCTGTCGTTGGTGACCGTAAGAACAAAATCGGTATCGGTTCAGCCAAGGGTGCTGACGTTACCAGCGCTGTAGCCAAGGCTATGGACGTTGCTAAAAAGAACATGGTAACCGTACACCTCTACAAGGGAACATTGCCGCACGAATCAACCGCTAAGGTTGGTGGCGCAAACATCCTTATTAAGCCAGCAAGTGCTGGTACCGGCCTTATAGCTGGTGGTGTGGTACGAACCGTCCTCGAAGTTGCTGGTGTCAAGAACGCCCTCAGCAAGTCACTTGGTTCAACCAACAAGACTAACACTGCTTACGCAACCCTCGCCGCTCTTCAGAGTATGGAACCAGCTAAGAACTGGATCACCAACAGCGCTGTTGCAAAGTCAGAAGCTAAAAAAGTTGCTAAAAAAGTTGCACCAGCAACAGAAACTGAAGCTAAGGCTGAAAAGCCTGCGGCAAAGAAAACAGCAACCAAGCCAGCTAAGACTTCTGAGAAGAAAAGTGAGGCTAAATAATGAGTTACAACGAACTAAACATTTCAAGCAACAAATCCGCTAAGCGTGTTGGTCGTGGTATCGCAGCTGGTCAGGGTAAAACCGCTGGACGTGGTACTAAGGGTCAGAAATCACGTACCGGCTATAGTGCCCGTGCTGGTTTCGAAGGTGGACAAAACCCACTGACACAGCGTTTTCCAAAGCTCCGAGGTTTTACATCTCACCGAGCTACAATTGAGAACGTATACACTGGTCAACTTGACGCTCTTGGCGCCAAGGTAGACAACGCAGCTCTTGCAGAAGCAGGTCTCGTGAGCAACCCATTCGTACAAGTAAAGCTTGTTGTAAAGGGTGACGTCACTAAGAAGCATGCTGTAAGTTTGCAAGGTGCTAGCGCGACTGCTGTTGCAGCAGTTGAAAAAGCTGGTGGTAGCTTTACTGCTATCCCTCAACAAGGTCGTCCAAAGACCAGCACCAAAAAAGCCGATAAGTAATACTCGTTACTGACAAGATTCAACCCACTACAATCGTAGTGGGTTTTTCTTATGCTTGCCGTTTGTGCTACGACCAGGCACAATACTACAAAACATTAGGAGGGTTTATGTCAGAAGTTGATAGGTTGGCTGCATACCGTCAAGCTGGGGTTGATTTGGATGCTAGTAATGTTGCTTCGCAGATGGCCGGCAATTACGCACGTGAGACTTGGGATAATGCCGGTGGAAGCTGGAAGCCATTGTCTCCCGATGCACATCTTGCAGCATCTAAAGTTATGCCGCTTGATGAAATTAGGAGTCATCCAGAAACCAGTGGTGTTGGTGGTGCCGATGGCACGGGAACTAAGCCAGAGTTCTATGAACGACTTCGAAACTTTTATGGACTCGGATTCGATTTAGTGGCAATGGCAGTCGACGATATCCCCACTGAAGGCGGGCAAGCCGTGTGGATGAATAATGGCCTTATTGTTAATAATCTGAACGATGACACTCTTCCGCATATTGATGAGTTGTTTAGGGGACTGCGGGATGCGGCAAATCAAGCAGATATTGTGCTCTGGACGGGAGAGACCGCCGTACACGGTGACCGACTAACTGGACCAAGAGGCTTCGCGGTGGACTGGATTGGTGATGCATTTGGCTTAGTGCACAAAGAACGAGTTATAACTGGAACACGTGTGCATGAAGGTGATGTGTTGTATGGATTTGCTGAACCGGAAGGCTTTCGATGTAACGGAATTAGCTTAGTACGAAAGTCGCTGAGGAGCGCCTACGGCAAGAGTTGGGAGTTAGAGCAGTTTGATGGAGTGAGTCTGGGTGAACTTGTCGCAACGCCATCCACCATCTACTCAGGACTCATGCGTACATTAACTGGCGGATACGATATCGGACGTGAAGCGGTTGCTGACATCCGAGGCGTGGCACACATATCAGGCGGAGGCATGCCAGAAAAGATAGGTCGAATGCTTCGTGCTACTGGGCTCGGTGCGGATATTATCAATCCATTCAAAGTGCCGCAGATTCAGAAACAAGTACAGTTTGTAACTGACGTAAAAGAAGGTGGTGAAGAACGGCAAATGACCGACGAAGAACTTTACACCACCTGGCATGGTGGCCAAGGCTACGTGGTTGCCGCCCCGGAAAGTGACCATGACGTAATTGTTGCCGCAGGCCAGTCACATGGAATTGAAGTCCGACCTATAGGCCAGGTCGTCAAGCAACCAGGCATTCGCGTAACGAGTCAAGCGAATATCAAGACGGGTACCGTACTCGAATTCGACGTATAATAGTGTAATCATTACAGTGTACGAGGCCTTGTAATACTGCTATACTAATTCTCGAGAAAAGAGACATACATATATGAGTTGGAAAACTATTTGGGCATCACTGAAAAATGCTGACATGCGTAAGCGCATACTTGCTGTACTGGGAATGCTATTAGTATTCCGTATCTTTGCCCACATTCCGGTGCCACTCGCAGATCCTAAGACACTGCAGCAGATTCTCGAAAACATCTTTAGTTCTAGTAATACACCGCAGTTGTTTAGCTTCATTAATGTGTTGTCCGGAGGAGCATTGGCTAACTTCTCAATCATGCTGGTTGGTATGGGGCCATACATTAACGCTTCTATTATCATGCAGCTTCTTACCAAGGCTATTCCATCCCTTGAAGCCCTGAACAAGGAAGGGGAGTTTGGACGTAAGAAGATCAACCAATACACCCGTCTACTAGCGTTTCCTCTAGCTATTCTGCAGTCTATTGGTGCTATCTATCTTGTCCGTCAATCAGCCGCTAGTATTGGTGGCCTTGGGGACATTACTGCTAACACCTCGTTCATGCAGTGGGTCCTCATGGTAGCAGCCCTAACTGGTGGCTCTATGATCCTGATGTGGCTCGGTGAACTTATTACCGAACAGAGTATTGGTAACGGTATCTCTCTTATTATTACTGTCGGTATCGTGAGCACTCTCCCTAAGACTATTGGTAGTCTTATTACCAGTGTCGTTAACGAAGACCAGAAATGGAACGTCTTTGGCAAGCAACTACCGATCGACAAGAGGGGACTTATCTACACGTTAATAATCATAGCCGTGGTAACGACTATTACGCTGCTGATCGTGAAGCTCAACGAAGCCTCCCGCAAGATCACTGTTAACTACGCCAAGCGTATCCAGGGCAACCGTGCGTACGGCGGCGTAACAACCGTTCTACCCGTAAAACTCATCACGGCTGGTGTGGTACCCATCATCTTTGCCTCAGCCTTCCTGAGTGTCCCAAGCTTTGCCGGACAGATCATGGTTGGTTCAAGCAGCGCACGACTACAAGAAATTGGTACCAATCTTGTTCGCTGGTTCCAGCAACCAACTGCACAGACCTTCCAGCAAGGTGGCTGGGAGCCATATCTCTACCCACTGGTCTATTTCCTCCTGGTGTTCATGTTTACGTTCTTCTATACAAACATCGCCTTTAACACCAAGGAAATTGCTGAGAACCTCCAGAAGCAGGGTGGCTTTATCGATAACGTCCGTGCCGGTCTACAGACTGAAAAGTACTTAGGCAAGGTTGTGAACCGTCTAACACTGTTTGGTGCATTAGCCCTTGGTCTCCTGGCACTGCTCCCGATCATTGGCCAGAAGTTCCTTACCAGCAACATTAGCCTTGGTGGTACCAGTATCCTCATCTTGGTATCAGTAGCCCTCGAGACGCTTCGACAGATCGAATCGCGGGCCCTCATGGCCACCTACGACCAGTACACGCAAGAAGACTTCTTTACTGATACTGAAGAGACTGCTAAGAAACGACGTTTCAGCTTCTCACTTCCTCGACGTAAGAAATAGCTATTACTAGTTAACTTTCCCGTCCTGCAGAGCAGTTACGATACTAACTATCAGCAAATAAAAACACACCCTTGATTTTGAGGGTGTGTTTTCTTTAGTGTCGCGTTAGTGACTGTTTTGTTTTATACAGTACGTCGCATAGCTCGTCGAGCGCGAACTCCAAGTGCTGCCGCACCAAGAAGGATCATTGCAAGCGCACCACCACCCATTGGCTTCGCCTCACCACCCGCTACGGCTAGGAATGGTGGAGTTTCACCAGGAGCCGTAGTAGCTACCGTTTCTGGCGGAGCTGAAGGGGTAACTATTGTGGTAGTTGTAGTTGTGGTTGTTTCTTCAACCGGAGGCTTCTCCGTCACTGGTGGCTGAACCAGTGTTGTACTAGTCCGAGGTACAAGCGTCGTTGATGTTGTCGTACTCGTAGACGTTGGAGGTACAGTCGTAGGGGGAGTAGTAGTCGTAGATGTGGTAGTTGTAGTTGTGGTTGTCTCGTGCTTTAGCTCGATACCTTCTTCTAGTGAACTCCACCCAGCACTCTCAATATTGAGACGTAACTCGAGCTTCTCTAGTTGTGCGTCAGTAGGAGTAAAACCATGTTGTTCAGCAAAGATCTGGCGGATACTATCAAGGGTAATGTCCGTGATCTGGCCACTAGCACCCTCGACGTTCATAGCTCGAATAAGAAGGTATTCCTTGCCGTCAATCACTGCTTGCAATGCGGCGTCATTGCCGGCCTGGTCTAGCTGCTCTTGAGTAGAACCTGCAGGCATGAGACCCTCAGCGATAGCACGTGGAAGCGCTTGTTCTCGCGTAGTACCTTCTGGTAGCACTCCGTTTTGGAAGTGTACAGAAGCATCCTTTTCACAATCAACAGCACGGTTGTTCTCATCCAAACCACAGTTCTTGATAACCAATCGTACATTACCTTCGCGGGCGTCTACGAAGTAGACATTCTGCTTAACAGTAACTTTTGGCATAGGTGTAAATTCTGCGCTAGCTTCTACGGAAGAAAGGGTCGGTTCTGTGTCCCCAGTAGCTTCTGCGTCTGGTTCTGCTACCTCAATGATTCGTGTACTTACAAGTCGACCAAAAGCAACATCGCCTTCAGCACCCAGTACAACGACTGAGTTGTCTGCATTTAGATTTGCCGCTTCTTCAACGGCGTCACGTTTTGCCGTAACCTCAACAATAGCAGCCTGTGGTGCTAGTGTTTCTGGGCCACCGTTAAGTAGTGCGGCACTACCGAACGCTGGGTCCGTGTTTGGGGCACCTGCGCCAGCAAGAAGCTGAAGCTCAAGGGTACCCGGTGTGATCTCAAATCCGTTTCCGGCTGATCCATCCATAATAAATTCTCTCCCATAACGCATACTAAAATATAGAGCGTTTATTGATTAATAATGAGGACCAATCTAGTTCTACAAAGAGATTTAGTCGTCCCGGTTTCGCTACTTGCTCCCTGTAAACCAAAGCGACCATATAAAGGTTAACAGATCATCACACGACGTCTTACGTCAAATAAGACAATAATACTTTATTAAGAAACTGTCAATGTTAGCTGTAAGATAACTCATAGATGATCACCCCAATGGTTGGTACAAAAGATTTGCATATCACCTCTTTACAATAGGGGGTCGTAGCTGATATAATTACCCCTTAGTTATATTTATGGCAGGCAATAAGGAAGTAATCGAATTAACAGGAACCATCGTAGAGACTCTACCGGGGACTCAGTTTCGTGTCGAACTTGAAAACGGTCATAAAATTATAGCTCACGTTGCCGGTAAGATGAGGAAACACTATATCCGAATCGTGCCAGGTGACAGCGTTACGGTTGAGTTAACCCCTTACGATCTTACGAAGGGCCGAATCACCTACCGCAAATCGTAGAACCGTCATTAAGACGGCGCACCGTGAGGACTTTGTCCCAGCAGTTGTACCATCTTACGACTCGTTCTACGGGAACATTATCAATTTAAGGCAGAGCGTTATGTCTCACGAAAGGAGCATGATCCGTATGAAAGTACGTGCTAGCGTCAAGAAAATTAGTCCTGACGACAAGATAGTCCGCCGTAAAGGTCGGATCTATGTGATCAACAAACTAAAGCCAAAACATAAGCAGAGGCAGGGTTAACTATGGCTCGTATTTCAGGAGTAACAATCCCGAGCGAGAAGCAAGTGCAAATCGCACTTACCTATGTCTACGGCATTGGTCCTAAGACCAGCGGAGACATTCTTGCGAGCGCAAAGGTAGAACCTACCGTGCGTGTTAAGAATCTGACCGACGCCGAAGTTTCTCGCATCCAAGATGTGATCAACGAGACTTTGACCGTCGAAGGTGAGCTACAACGAATTGTCAGTGGCAACATTAAGCGTCTTAAGGACATTAATGCTTACCGAGGTCTTCGTCACAAGATGAGCCTTCCAAGTCGTGGTCAGCGCACCAAGACCAACGCCCGAACCAGGCGAGGCAAGAAAATAACTGTTGGTGGAACCGCTAAGAAAGTAGCAGCAAAGACTTAACATGGCAGACGCAACTACCGCTGCAAAAGCAGCACCAAAGAAGAAGAAAGCAAAGCGAACCGTATCTGCTGGTCAGGTACATATCTTTGCAAGCTTCAACAATACGATTATTTCATTCACCGACGCTCAAGGTGGCGCCCTAACTGCCAGCAGTTCTGGTGCCTGTGGCTTCCGCGGATCTAAGAAGGGCACTGCTTACGCAGCCCAGATCGCCTGCGAGAAAGCTGGCAACGCCGCTAAGCAACAGTACGGATTCAGCAAAGCTGACGTATTCGTCAAAGGCGTAGGCCTTGGCCGAGACGCAGCCGTACGTACTATTAGTACACTCGGTATCGCTGTTGAGAGCATTAAAGATGTAACTGGTGTCCCACACGGTGGCGTGCGACCTAAGAAAGCTCGAAGAGTTTAATCCATGGCACGAGATACACAATCTATCGTCAAGATGAGCCGTCGTGAAGGCTATGCTCTTCACCCTAAGGCTCACAAAGCACTACTCAAGCGCAGTGCACTTCCTGGCCAATCAGCCAACAGTCGTGGCATGCGCAACAAGCCAAGCCAATATAGCCTCCAACTTCGTGAGAAGCAGAAGGTAAAGCGTTTGTATGGTCTGCTTGAAAAGCAGTTCAGTAACCTTATGGCCGAAGCGTCACGTAAAGAAGGTCAGTCTGGTGCAATCCTACTACAACTTCTTGAGCGACGTCTCGACAACGCCGTATATCGAAGTGGTTTAGCACCAAGTCGTCGTGCTGCTCGTCAGCTCGTAACACATGGTCACTTTACCCTTAACGGTCGCCGTGTCGACATTCCATCTATCCGCCTTAAGGCAGGGGACGCCATCGTTCTCCGTGATGCAAGCAAGAACAACCAGTACTTCAAGCGAATTGACGATGTCAGTCCTGCAAGTCCCGATAGCGTTCCAGCTTGGCTAAAAGTCGACCGCAAGAAATTTGAAATTTCCGTATCTGGTGTTCCAACTCGTGACGAGGCGGAAGCAGATATCAATGAGCAACTAATCGTAGAATACTACTCACGCTAGGGAGGCGACTAAACATGTCAAAATTGATCCACACACCAGCCCTCGTCAACATTGACGACCATGGCAGTAGCTCTGCAACGTTCACCATTGAACCATTGCACACGGGCTACGGTATGACACTGGGTAACTCGCTTCGTCGAGTACTACTTAGTAGCATTGCCGGCGCTGCTATTACCTCATTCAAGATTGAGGGTGCAACCCACGAATTCACTACTGTTAAAGGTGTTAAGGAAGATGTTGTTAACATCATGCTTAACCTCCGCAGTATTCGTTTCCGTGTCTTCAGCGACGAACCACAACACCTCCGCATCACAAAGAGCGGCAAGGGTCCAGTTACCGCTAAAGATATCGCTACTAACGCTGACGTTGAAGTAGCAAACCCTAAGCACGTTATCGCAACTCTTGACGATGACAAAGCTAAGTTTGTTATGGACATCGTTGTCGAAACTGGTCGCGGCTACCGAACTATCGACGAAGCTGCCGCCAAGAAGAACAGCGACCACGTTGCTCTTGATGCAGTGTTCAGTCCTGTAGTTCGAGTACGTTACAAGGTAGAGAACACTCGTGTCGGCCAGATGACTGACCTTGACCGATTACTCATCACTATCGACACCGACGAGACTATCACTCCACGTGATGCCTTTGAAGAAGCTGCTGCTATCCTGGTTAACCAGTACACCGCACTAGCTGGACAGACTCGTGTTGAAGCTGCTGCTCCTCTAACTGCACCTGCTGCAGCTGGTGCAGACGACACTGGTCTCAATGACGAGCCTGCTGAGCTCATGACTTCTATCGAAGACTTGAACCTCTCTGCTCGTACGACCAATGCCCTCATCAACAACGAGATCCACACCCTAAAAGACCTCTTTAGCCTATCAGACGCAGAACTCCGTGACCTTAAAGGTTTCGGCAGCAAAGCCCTTGATGAAGTTAAAGATAAAATGAGCGAGTTGGAGCTGTAAGATGCATCGTCATAGTTACAAAGGTCGCAAATTCGGACGAGAGACAGATCAGCGCCGCGCGTTGATCAAAAGTCTTGCTGAATCGTTCGTACGCGACGAATCAATCAAAACGACGCTTCCAAAGGCTAAGGAACTCGTTCCTTACATTGAGAAGCTCATCACTAAGGCAAAGAAGGGCGACCTTCACAACCGCCGTCAGGTAATCTCTGGTCTTCAGACTGTAGAGAGCGCCCACAAGCTGGTTGACGAAATTGCCCCTAAGCTTTCTGGCCGAGTCAGTGGTCACGTACGTATTACCAAACTAGGTAATCGTCGTGGTGACAATGCAGAACTAGCGCAAGTTAGTTTCGTAGATGACCTAAAAGAAGCTCCCGTTGCTAAAGCCGCTAAGCCAGCTGCCGTAAAAGCAGAGACTAAGGCAGCTCCAGCAGCGAAGAAGCCTGCAGCCAAGAAAGCAACTCCCGCAAAGGAGAAGAAATAATGAACAACGTAAAAACTTTTAGTCAGAAGCCCGCTGACGTTACCCGCAAGTGGTACGTTATCGATGCTTCTACCGCACCTATCGGCCGTATCGCAACTGAAGCAGCTAGCCTACTCATCGGTAAGGGCAAACCAACCGTAACCTCTCACGTAGATGGTGGTGACTTCGTAGTTATCATCAACACTGACCAACTCGTTGCTACCGGCAACAAGATGGAAGGCAAGATGTACTACAAGCATAGTGGCTACCCTGGTGGTCTTAAGACAGCATCTCTAAAGGATGTTATGGCTAAAGATTCAACCATGCCACTCGTAAAGGCTATTCGCGGGATGCTACCCGTGAACAAACTACGAGATGGTCGTTTGGCTCGTCTTAAGGTTTACGCAGGTAACGAGCACAACCATGCAGCACAGGCTCCAGAAGCTTTCACCGTAAAGGGTGCTAAGACAGAAAAGGATGTTAAATAATGGCAGAAGCAACTACTACTGCAAAACCAAAGGCTAGTGCCAGCAAAGGTTACTTCTACGCACTCGGTCGCCGCAAGAGCGTAACTGCTCGTGCCCGACTTATGAGCGGCAAGGGAAGTATTACTATCAACAGCAAGTCTGCTGAAGATTACTTTGCTAACAGCAAGTCTCTACTCAACGAACTACAGAAGCCATTTACTGTTCTCGAACAGAATGGCAAGTATGACGTGACTGTAATCGTTTATGGTGGCGGTATGAGCGGCCAGGCTACAGCTATTCGTTTAGCTATCGCTAAAGCCCTCGTCGTCATGAACGAAGACGTAAAGCAGACACTGAAGCGTGCTGATTTGCTAGGTCGAGATCCACGCGAGAAAGAACGAAAGAAGTTCGGTCTCAAGGGTGCTCGTAAGCAACGACAGTTCACCAAGCGTTAGTAGAGTTACTACAATCTTACTTAAAAGAGGACCCCAACGGTCCTCTTTTTATGTAGACAAAAAACATTGTATAGCTACAATAGTGACAATATGAGTAACGGTTTTGAAATACCTAGGAATCCTGTAGAGCTAGCTCTGGGGACTGAGCAGTCTATGGAAGTATCATTTGATATGAGCAGACAAGACGAGCAAGTAGTTGCGCAACTCGACTTCGTGGCGGAGGGGCTTGGGTTTCTTGATCAGCGCTATTTCTTGCGTGCCAACACTGGATTCCAGGTACCCCTGAGCTTTGATCGTGATCAGCCTGTGACAATGACACAATTTGATACTGGTGTCACAGCCGAAGCCACGTTAGCTACGTACGCGAAGCTTCATATTGGCCAGATTATAGGTTTTGGAGCAGTTCGTGCACTTTGCCTGTGCTTCCCAGAAGGTATTGTACTCAATAATTTTACGGCGATTCCTGAAGGTCATGCTTTATTCGTGCCAGTGCTAGCGGTGAGCGAGATAAGCCAAGCAGCCTAAATTTTGCTTCCGTGTGGTCGGCATAGTGCATAATGTTAGCTGTGAATACATTAATACATCCTGGTGATGAATGGATCCTGCTCGTTACAGCAGCGTCTTTCTATGCAGTACGTAAGAGCCATAAGTTAGTCAAAGTAGTGGGGATTATTCTATTGCTCTTTACCACCATCCTCATCTCACAGCGCTACGGCGTTGCTCGTGGTCTTATACATTCCGGGATCATTGTCTTACTACTGGGCATCACACACTTACTTGACAAGCTTCCTAAACGGGCGTAAGGTACGAAGCGTTATGGTAAGCAAAGCAATAAATCAGTTTTACTTCTATTGGTTTACACCGTCATTCGCATGGCGCTTTGCTTCAATTTACCAATAGGTAGTAGAAATAAGAAGATGAGCAAACCGCCAGTAGGCGGTTTTTTAATTGTAAGGAGATGTATGACAGCAGAAGAACGTGGCTGCCCCACTCCAGACGGCATGGCCGACCATATAGCAAGAATCGCCCAGGATGAAGCCCTGAGAACAGCTAGCCTGGTAGATAGAGTGCCGCTGCTCTGCGGACTAACGAAGGTAGCGCTCGGACACCGCGCAGAGCTAGACATAACAGATATGGCAGCTGATGACCAGAGGGTGTATCTGCGTCTTCTTGGCGGCGTTCGTGATGCTTTAAACACGGATGAGCAAGGCCTGTAATGGGTTCTACTGAAAAACCCGTAGGTATTGTTGGCTTCGGTGACCTAGGTGGCAAGCTAGCGGCTTGGCTAAATGAGGCAGGGTTTCGTGTTGTGGTCTTTGATCCACACAAAAGTTCACCGTTTGAACAGGCAAAGTCGCTTAATGACTTATCCGGGCAAGTTGACACTATCCATTGGTGCGCACCGTTAGAGGCGTTGGATGAGCTATCCGTCCTAATCCATGATCAGACACTCATACTGCATGCCAGTGTTATGTCACTCAGTGCAGCGGCAAAGCAGCGGCTACGAGGGAAGGGATTGAACAGTGGGAACATAGACATTGTGCATTTGCTCATGAACAAGCACAAATCTGCAGTGATCAGCAGTGACTCGGATACGATTAGTATCGCGACCGAACATCTGCAGAGGATTGGGCGCCAGCCACGAATCCTACACACTAAAGAGCACGACCGCATGATGGCCATATCACAAGCACCAATGGCAATATTGCATGAACTAATTCTGGATGAGCTGGAAGTGCTCCAAGAAAAAGAGCTACTCACTCCATCCGCTGAAGAGCTACTCGCTGCTATTCAAGCTCGGGCGGCTAAGTGGACGCCAGTGACCATGCAGGCTATTTTGCAGAATCCAGAGATCAAACCATTCATAGAAGATATGCTTCATCTCACCCAGAAAAAACATTCTAGAACATGATACGCGTTTCATAACGTATAATAAGAGGTAATATGAGTAAACAAGTAATTTTGACTGGTCTTCGGGCCAACAACGATCTACATATTGGTAACTATTTTGGCGCATTACTACCATTGGTCGATATGGCCAAGAAACACGCTGGTACTTACCAGATCAACCTGTTCATGCCCGATCTCCATAGTTTCACAACACCTATAGACCATACTGTACTACAAGAACAGATCCTACATAATCTGCGCTTGTTTGTGGCGGCAGGATTGCCATTAGATAATCCAGACGTACATATTTACCGACAAAGCTATATACCCGCACATTCAGAACTTACTGTTATTTTAAACTCTTTTACCGGGTTCGGTGAAATGAGTCGAATGACACAATTCAAAGATAAGTCCGCCAAAATTGGCGATGAACGAGTTAGTTTAGGCTTGTTTGATTACCCGGTACTTATGGCAGCAGACATCCTGCTTTATGGAACGGACTACGTACCGGTAGGTGACGACCAGTCACAGCATTTGGAATACACCCGCGATATTGCCGAACGACTCAACAACAAGTTTGGTGAGTTGTTTGTTATTCCTAAGTCCGTCAAAGAACAACACGAATTCTTTGGCAAAGACCAGGGGCTCCGTATCAAGGATCTTGCAGATCCAAGTAAGAAGATGAGCAAGTCAGACGAGTCAGAAAAAGGCATTATCTTCCTTGGAGACGATCCAGAAGCGGCCGCCAAGAAGATTAACTCAGCAACCACCGACAGCCTTGGCAAGATCGACTTCGATCCCGTTAACCAGCCTGGTGTCAGTAACCTACTGCAGATCGAGGCATTGCTCACAAACCGTACCGTACAAGAAGTAGCACAGTCATATGCTGGCGAGACTCAATATGGACCACTAAAGGCAAATGTCGGTCAGGCTGCTAAAGAATTCCTGACAGACTTCCAGGCTAAGCTAGCGAGCGTCGATCAAGACTCGCTTACTGCCAAGCTAGAGGCATCTGAGCAGGCAATGCGCGAGCAGGCGGGCGCAAGGCTACTGCTAGTACAGAAAGCAGTGGGTCTCCGTTGAAAATAACCAAGAAGACCTTACAAGATATCCCTTTAGAAGAAGCGCATGGTGGAAGTGGTTCACGGCGTTTGTATATAGACAAAGGTCAGACTGCAAGCAATAACATTGAAGCCATGACGCACGGCTATCTAAACGCTGGCAAAGCTTTTGACTGGCATGACCACCCTGGTGTAGAAGAAGTCATGTACGTACTTAAGGGTAGCGGCATAGTTGAAGATCGAGATGGCTCATACGACTATGCCGTCGGTGACCTTTTTATCTTTCCACCTGATACCGAACACCGAATCGAAAACACGGGCGACGCGCAGAGTGAATACGTGTTCTTTAGGATCAAAGTCTAGTGCAAGAATTTATCGCCCCCCAGTCAGGACGGATTGACGCTGCCGTTGCTAAGGAATTAGCTGTCAGCAGATCTTTTGTTAAGGTCTTAATCGACCAAGGTAAGGTCAGTATTAACGGTAAGGTTGCTTACAAAGCGCCGACCAAAGTACAAGAGGGTGACACCGTGTCGCTCGAGTTTGAGCCAACAGCTCTCACCGACATTCCAGATATCTCCCTAGACATTCTGTACCAAGACGATGACTGTCTGGTTGTATACAAACCAGAAGGCGTACTCACACACAGTAAGGGTGTCTTTAACCCTGAAGCCACCGTATCAACCTTTATTCGTCCGTACACGACTGGCATGGAAGATAACCGGGGAGGGATCGTGCACCGGCTAGACCGCGTTACATCCGGTCTACTTATCTGTGCTCGTCACGATAAGGCTTTGAAGTGGCTACAAGACCAGTTCGCCGACCGTAAGGCTAAGAAAACGTATCTAGCCGTCATAGAGGGGCATCTCGCAGAACCTGAGGCGATTATCGACATGCCTATCGAACGAAATCCAAAGAAGCCTCAGACCTTTAGGGTTGGTCCTAACGGAAAGCCAGCACAAACGCAGTACAAGGTTCTTGCGAGTAATGACGAATATAGCCTCGTAGAACTCAAGCCTACCACAGGGCGGACCCACCAGCTACGTGTACACCTCAGTCAACTAGAGCACCCTATCGTTGGCGACGTGCTATACGGTGCAAAACCAGCTCAGCGAGTATTCCTCCACGCACTCAGCCTTGAACTAACATTGCCGAACGGCGAACACAAAACCTTCACCAGCAAAACTCCTGACGAGTTTAATACTTTAGTGAGCTAAGTATGCTACTGCACCCAGCGACCGCTAAAGCCATACAGGACTTTGTGAGCCAGCCAGCTCATGCCTTGCTTATTAGCGGGCCGGAAGGGAGCGGCAAGGGCAGTGTAGCTCAGAAAATAGCTGCAGATCTTCTAAACATAGATGCTGGCGCGCTGGATAGTCATCCCTATACCTTATGGCTGCGTAGTGATACCAGTGTAAGTATTGAGAATATTCGGGCGGCACAGAAGCTCATGCAGCTCAAGGTACCAGGGTCTGAGACAATCCGTCGTGTCGTTATTGTCGAGCAGGCGCAGACCATGAGCATCGAGGCACAGAACGCTTTTCTAAAACTCCTCGAGGAACCGCCAGCAGATACCGTCATTATCTTAACGGCGTCAGCTACCCAACAATTACTGCCGACTATCTTATCCCGTCTCCAACAGGTCACAGTCCTGCCACCGAGTAAAGAAGCAGCTCTTGAATTATTCGGTAAAAACCACAAGGCAGTGGATATCGAGAAAGCTTTTTACCTCAGTGAAGGATACGTAGGGTTACTACATGCGATCTTAGAAGAGGACACCGCCCACCCACTGGTAGAACAAATCCAGCTAGCCAAGGCAGTTCTTGCAGGCAATGCCTATACGCGCCTATGTCAGGTAGATGCCATAGCCAAGGAAAAGCAGGTGCCATTGTTCCTCAAAGCCCTGGAGCGTATTTGCCATGCCGCACTGGTGCAAGCTGCACAAAAGGGTGGATCCGCTACAAACGCCTGGAAGAATAGGCTGCAAGCCGTCGTGGCTGCTGAGGATGCTCAGAAGCGTAATCCATCTGCCAAACTACTACTGACCGATCTTTTCCTTGCGTTATAACCCCTCTACTGGTCCCCATTTGGTAGTGTTAGTGTGCTACAATATACAGTAATGCTTGAACTTATTCTCGTATTGGCATTCGGTGTTGTTGCACTCCGTGGGTCGCATGTAAGCGACGAGGAGCTGTCTGTTCTCCCCCGAAAAATTAGCGACAAAGTAGGGAAGCTGTGGGACATTGCACACCAAGGCATGCGAGAGAATAGATTCCTACGTGCTGAGAAAGCACTCCTGACTATTCTGAAGATCGATGAGCGCAACGCCGCAGCCTACAACCGTCTTGGTATTCTCTACGCTAAACAGAAAGAGTACAAAGACGCTATCGACTGTTTCGAGATTGCCAGTAGTATTGAGTCAACACCGTCAAGCCTCCATAACCTAGGCCTCATCTACTACGAGACCGAGAACTACGAAAAAGCAGCTATTGCGTTTGAACAAGCCCTAAAACTTGAAGATGATCTCGCTGCTCGACATATTGCCTACGCCAAGGTACAAGAACAACTCGGTAACGAGAAGATCATGATGAACGAGCTTGAAAAAGCCGCCGAGCTTGAACCCAACAAAGAAACCTTCCATCTCTTGCATAAGGCATACCTAGATAAAGGTATGCAGCTCGAGGCAGACGAGATAGAGCAGAAACTCAAGAAGCTTATAGTGCCAGCAGGACGACCAAAACGAGTTGTTCGCCCACGACGGGTTGTTATTTAACCCCTGTTTTGGTACACTTATCTAGTTATTTTCGCCGCCTTAGCTCAGTTGGTTAGAGCGACGGTTTTGTAAACCGTAGGTCGTCGGTTCGAATCCGACAGGCGGCTCCATATTTACATGCAGGGATAGTGAAGCGGTCAAACACGGCAGACTGTAAATCTGCTGGCTTATGCCTTCGGGGGTTCGAATCCCTCTCCCTGCACCAAAACCACGAGCACTTCGAAAGAGGTGCTTTTGTTATAATATTCCTATGAAATACTGCGACAGGTGTGGCGGTGAGCTTGAAGTACGAAAGACAAATATAGAATGGTACTGCCCATTCTGTAAGCGACGTATATTCTTAAATCCAATACCTACAATTGATGCTTTATTGTTTGATGAAGACGGTCGAATACTTGTTGGCAGAAGAAAAAGCCAGTTTAGTAATGGAAAGCTGAACTTACCGGGCGGGTTTGTTGACCCAAATGAAACATTTGAGGAAGCAATCCATCGTGAGCTGCACGAAGAGCTAGGATTAAGCCCTGCAGACTATAGCGAGCTTACTTATGCTGGGAGTAGAGTGGATATTTACACGCAAGATTCGGTCACAAAACAGCTACTCGCGGTGGTGATGTTTGCCAACATTAGACATAGAACTTTCAAGCCAAACGAAGAAGTAAGCGAATACTTATGGAAGTTGCCTTCGGAACTTACGCCAGATCAAATGACCGGCCACGCAGAATACGATCATATTATGTCCGCTGTTGCGATAAAAGAACTCTCTTCTCGTTAACGACACTACATCTCGCCTGCTAGAAGTAGAAACACTAGGATATTCCTAGTGTTCTTTTGCTACACTTAAGTCATGAAAAAGATTGGAATCGTACTGGCTATTCTTGTGCTCATTATTACCGGGTGCATAGCCTACCTTAGAGACAAGAATCCGATGTCAAAGGAAGAAATGCAGCAACAATTCAAATGTCATCGTAAGACTATGGACATACAAGCAACTGACAAGTACTGTGCAGACTATGAGCTATACAAAAGAGATCATGCAGCAGGAATCATCTAGACCAAGGTTCTGGCTTTGTCAACAATCCTTCATGGATCTGTAACCACGTTATAATTTTGCGAGTATGTTATATTAATGCCATGGCAGAAACCGGTGATTTTTTCTTACCAGGTGGCGACGGGAAGTGGGATAGTGCACCTATACCTGACACTTTGGAAGAGGCACAAGAACGCATACGTGTTCTGCAGCAGGCACTAGGCTTCTACGATGATGCGCGGTCATATAATCCCGCGAGTGGTGATAATGAATTTCCCACACATGTAGAGCTAATGGATGATAAGGGTGTCAGGGCAAGAATTGGACGATTAGCTACGACTACTGAGCAGTTTGGACGATGGTCGGCCTGGGCATCTCACCAACCAAACCGGTTCTGACTCTGCCGAAAACCCTGTACCACGTACGGTGCAGTCATAATAGGTTGTGCTTAACACAGCAAAGCATTGAGAACTTACTTCAAAGCAGTTAAGCTTAAGTTAAGATGTCAGTTGGAGCAGAAAACCTTAGTTTCCTACGTGCCCGATTTCCAGGAGATGCGGCAGTGTTTACCCTTGGCATGCCACAGGGTCTAGTGATTGTAGAAGGTGAGCACATCGCTGAATGCACAAATAGTGCCGCAGCTATCGCTATTAATGGGTTTGTGGAGAGCATTCCACACTTAACACTGCCCATGATAGGACATCGTGATCACGCAGATCTACTACCAGGTACATTTGATCTAGCTACCGATTTTGTTCCGAGCAACGAAGTAGGCCTTCTTACACGCTTGGTTTCGGGGTGGATAGAAGTCGGAGGAATAGCAATACGTCCTGATGCCATTAGACAACCTATTCCCTTAGTTCCTGTTCAGCAATCGATTCGTTATAACTCACGCCAATCGACATTGTTTTAGCGGTGTGTCATTAGCTGCATTTACGGTTAGGCTATAGTCTGTTAAAATACTTCGGTCGCGCCGTCGTAGCTCAGTGGTAGAGCACTTCCATGGTAAGGAAGGGGTCTCGGGTTCAAATCCCGACGACGGCTCCATTACGTTTAATCCTCCGCAATCGTCGCGGAGTTTTTTATTTCCTCAAGAAAGGTCTAGCATTCTGCCTGCTTATCTGTTAGAATATTCACCTATATGGCTAAGAAAACTGATAAACGCAAGATTGTTGGACTTGTTTCGGAAGAAACCGGTCACCGACATTACTACACCAAGAAGAACACTATGAATACTCCAGACAAACTACGTCTGAAGAAATATGACCCAGTGGCTCGTAAGCATGTGTGGTACTCAGAGACCAAGAAATCTCTTGGACGAAACGAAGTAAAGAAATAGCAGACCGCCCACCAGGGCGGTTTTTCTTTGGCAGAGCACCGCTATAGATAGCATAAGCAGAACATCTACATAATGTTGACAATACGGTCTATAATAGTGGGTAGTCATGGAGGCATGAGCTAGCTTGGATCAACCGATCCAAAGAGGCCATAGTTTGCAGACTTTATTATTCTGACAATCATACTCCGGTCCCTGTGCGTCATCCTCAGCTATACCTGTCCGAGCGTCACCGAACGGTAGGCAATCGACAACAGGCAGCTCCAAAACAAATCCGTTCCAACTGGTAAACTCTTCAGTTGAATTTTTATTACATATTTTTGGAGACTCTTATGAACAATTCAAGTACTTTCTTACAAACCACTTTAGCAATGGCCGACGATGCACAACTACAGAAAACTTGGGCCTTCGCCACCCGTGAGCGATTCATCTTGTCGTGCTCAAAAGAAGCGAGGAACCTTGGTATCAAAATTGGTATGCGCTACGACGACGCCAAGACTCTACTGCCAGACATGCGCATCTTGGTTATTGGGGGACAGAACTAATGAATAAGCAAGAATCTTGGGATAGCTACGAAGAATTGCCCTTGGCAACTCCGCTTTATACGCCACTGCTCAGTCAAAGTGAGAATGTATTAGAAATGCGGCTACGTACCTTTAGGCGTTCGAGAAGAATCAGGCCTTACCACACACTGTCACGCCGGCAGCTTAAATAACTTGTTCTATGCTTCGTACTTTTCCCACCACTTGTCAGTGGGGTAGTCTTTGGCCTTGAAGTGTACCACTTCACCAATCTTCGGCGTCATGATTACTGCACCTTCTTTTTCACCTGCTGCCAGCGCTCGCTTCACCGGATCCGTCCAGTCGTGCAGGGACAATACGAAGGCTCCCCAGTGCATAGGGATCATGCGCTTACCGCGGAGGTCTTTGTGGGCAGTCACTGTTTGTTCGGGGAACATATGAATATTCGACCACCGCGGGTCGTACTGGCCGCACTCCATGAGCGTCAGGTCAAACGGTCCGTATTTATCACCTATCTGCTTAAAGTGCGGCCCGTAGCCAGTATCACCACTATGGAAGATACTGGTTGTGTCAGTCTTAATAGTCCACGAACACCACAGTGTTGCGAATCGGTCTGTCAGTGTTCTACCTGAAAAGTGCCGAGAAGGAGTACAGACAAAAGTAAAGCCTTCGAACTTACGTTCATCCCACCAATCTAATTCCGTAATCTGTTCCTGCTTGACGCCCCATTTCTGCAAGTGAGCAGCCAGGCCTAGCGGCACGAAGAACATAGTAGTTTTACCGGCCAGTTTCTTAATAGACCCGTAATCCAGGTGGTCGTAGTGATCATGAGAAATCAGCACTGCGTCGATAGGCGGCAAGTCATTAGGATCTGCTGGCAGCTGGTCGCTAAATCGCTGCGGACCAATAGCGGGAATCGGGGAGGGAGAGCGTCCGAACATAGGGTCTAGTAGTAGGTTCTTGCCAGCGATCTGCAGCAGAAACGCCGAGTGCCCAAACCAGGTGACCTGCTCCTGCTTCGCATCTGCTGTTTCGACAGTATTGAGATGCTCGGGCACTAGTTTTTGCGCGGGTCTACGTCCGGGATGCTTGCGGAGCTGATCCCGTAAGATAGAAATCATCCCTTTTAGATCCATGTTCATGGAAGTGGGTATCTGGTTTACGAATTTACCGTCTTTAAAGTTCTTTGAACGTTGCTTCTTGCTTACAGCGGTCTTGCCGCCGAAAGGAGGATAGACCTGGAAGAATATATAGATAGAGGCAATGAGGCCAGCAAGAATCAGAAGTATAGTCATCACTAATAAGTGTAGCAGAGAGAGGTTAGCGCAAACTGTACGGCATTACTCTGCAGCAGGTTATACTTAATCATAATGAAACGGCGTTCTGCTAAACATAGAATAGTACTCAAGCATGCTCGCTTTGTCATCCCTGTACTACTGGTCATTATAGGTATTGGCACGCTTGTGCTCTCTAAAGCCGCTAGTCCTGCGGCGTCCATTGAAGCTGAAGATGGTAACATCTCTAATACTGCATCTTCTGTAGAAGTTTCTGAGACAAGCAATAAGAAAGCTGTTAAGTTTGGTACTACTTCTGACGCTTTTAGTGCAGCCCTCGGTCGTACCGTACCGGATACACTATATGGAGTAACAACCGAAGACGTTGGCGACCTGTCAGCGCTCACCACTTCACTCAGCAGACATACCAAAAGGCCGATCACCCGCATTGTGTTTCAGAACGGCACTCAACCAAACGACTACACGGCGGCCGTAGATACCCTCCGAGGAACGAGTTATATCATGGGTGAGATCCTTGACTCAACAGCCGTCAAGAACACCAGTCTTGCCAGTTATACGCAGCGTACCCAGAACTTCGTAAACACTTACGGCAAGAAGATCGATATATATGAGATCGGAAACGAATTAAACGGAGAGTGGGTCGGTACCCCGGCGACAGTACTACCTAAAGTACAGGCAGTATATGACGTCGTCGAGAAAGATAACGCGAGCTTGAATTTGAACTCGGCCATTACATTAAACTACTGGCCTAGCCACGATTGCTATTCGAACAACTGGGAGCAGACCATACCGTTTGCACAGTCTTTGTCCAGTGATATTAAAAATGGTGTCGACTACGTATTCTTGAGTTTCTACGAAACTGCTTGTGACCCCAGCGCGACGCCGACCAACCAGAACTTTATCGATATCTTTAGCCAGCTACAAACAATATTCCCTCATGCAAAAATCGGCATGGGAGAAATTGGAGCACAGGGCACGACTGATGGTCTACCTTCTGACCCTACGCTCACCCAGAAGCAACAGATCGCAAATCGCTATTATGGCATGCACGGCAGTCTCAAAGCAGCACTCGGCCCACGATATGTCGGAGGGTATTTCTGGTGGTATTACCAGCAAGATGCTGTGCCGTACAACAAGACAAATTCCTTGTGGCCAACACTTGAGACGATTTTCAATAGCTATTAACAGACGCCAGGCTTTTTTATTCTTGATCCAAATTTAAAGCCCGGTACAAGACCGGGCGCTAAATATGGCAGGAGATACAGTACGATTATCGAACTTTAATAGGGGTGGAAGCGGAAAGAAATAATGTAAAAAGCACATTGCTAGACAAAGATAAAAAAGGTCTATATTATCCTGTTTCTACACTACCAAATAGGGAGTATAGTTAAATATATGAAAGTATCCAACAAATCGCTTTGGACGACCGTAACAATTGGTTCATCAGTTGGACTTATTGCATCATTAATTCAAACAATTGAACGAATAAATAGTGCTCTAAACCCAAAAGTAGCTTTAAGTTGTGACCTGAATTCAATATTCAGCTGCACTAATGTCTTTAATGCTTGGCAATCACGTGTTTTTGGTTTTTCCAATTCACTAATATGTATGATCTTCTTTGCGACTACTGCCGGGCTAGCGCTTGCAGCGCTTACTGGTAGCAAACTTAACTTAAAGTTGCGATACGTTTTCCAATTTTTCTCAGTTTTTTTCCTTGCTTTTGGAGCTTGGTATTTATGGCAAAGCACATTCCGTATTGGCTACATTTGTATTTTCTGCATATTTTGCTACAGCGCAGTTATCGCTATGAACTGGGCATGGTTTAGGATTAACTACAAAGATTACAAGTTAAGTAAGAATATGAAGACAAAAATCCAACAATTTGTAGACAACGGTGGAGATATATTTATCGCCATCATTTGGGCAATAGTCATTGCTGCAATGATTATCTTCAAGTTCTGGTAAGTGGCCTCGAATTAGCAGTAATAAAGACTTGGCTGTCTTTTTCGTAATATTTACAGCTATTTAGACAACCTAAACTCGTAACAATTATGTAAGAATAATGGGGGACTGGGTGAATGGAATCGAACTTTTTTGTAGCAATAAAGTCTACAAATCAATCTGTAAAATTCATGAAAAAACGTGGCAGGGGCACGTGGAATCGAACCACGATCTAAGGTTTTGGAGACCTTTATATTAGCCGTTATACTATGCCCCTTCGGCGTAACAGGAGTAATAATACCGGAAAATGACTCGAGTGTCACGGTGTTATCATTTTCAACTATCCACAAGTTTGTTATACAATATATGGAATGAGTAAGATCAGTGCCAATAAGCCCGTCCTCATCATGCTATACGGGTACCCGGGAGCAGGAAAAACTCACTTCGCTCGACAGCTAAGTGATGCGTTCAGTGCAGCCCACGTACACGGTGACCGTATCCGTGGTGAGCTGTTTACCGAACCACGATTCGACAAGCAGGAGAATGAACTCGTAAACCACCTTATGCTCTACATGACTGAGGAATTCCTTGGAGCTGGTATGAGTGTTATCTTCGATGCTAACGCGTCACGCATCGCTATGCGCCGTGAACTCCGTAACATTGCCCGTAAGGCTAAGGCAGAACCACTCCTTATTTGGCTCCAGATCGACAGCGACAGTGCCTATGCACGACTGTCTAACCGTGACCGTCGCCGATCCGACGACAAGTATGCGACTCCTTATAGCCCTGAGACCTTCCAGACACACCTGCAGAGCATGCAGAACCCTAAGAATGAAGACTATGCCGTTATTAGCGGCAAGCACACCTTCAACACCCAGCGCAGCGCCATTATTAAGAAGTTATATGAAATGGGCGTTATTGGCACTAACCCTGCTTCTGCCAGTGTCGTGAAGCCCGGCCTGGTTAACCTTGTACCTAACCAACTTCGTGGTGGCCGCGTAGATAATACCCGTCGCAACATCTTAATTCGTTAACTTAGGTTCTACAGATTAATCATGAAAACCGTCACCCTACCCGACGTCGGCGAGGTGCAACTCGTTAAGCACGCAACCGCTAAGTCATTGCGGATTACCATTCGTCCCGGTGGTAAGGTGCGCGTCACTATTCCTAAGTGGACGCCGTACCAGGCTGGAGCTGCCTTTGCACTAGCTCGGAGAGAATGGATTTTGGAGCACTTAGAGCCGACTACTCGGTTGACTCATGGCATGGCTGTAGGAAAATTCCACCACTTATATTTCCAGTCCAGCGCCCACAACAAAACTATTTCTACCCGGCAAAAGGGTAGTGAACTCTGGGTAACCTATCCAGACAACTACACCCAAACCAGCGCAGATGTGCAAGAGGCAGCCGTGAAGCTGGCCACTAAGGCACTTCGCACCCAGGCCGAGAACTTGCTACCCCAACGACTCCGAACCCTAGCCGACAAGCTTGGCTTTAGCTTCACAAGCGTACAAGTCCGACAACTCAAGGCTCGCTGGGGTAGTTGCGATAACAAACAAGCCATAACGCTCAATCTGTTCCTAATGCAACTGCCTTGGGAGTTAATTGACTACGTACTCATTCATGAACTCACCCACACCAAAGCACTGCACCACGGTGAGGAGTTTTGGCGAATCTTCGAGGAAGCACTACCAGGAGCCAAGAAACGGCGTAAAGCCTTGCATGCCTATAAGCCCAGCTTCTAATGCGATGGGGAACTGTGGCATAATATGGTTATGCCTAAGAAAACAGAAGCCGAATCTGGAATTGCTAACCTCGAACGCGAACGTCTCAAAAGCCTTATTAATAGCATGGCTGACGGCGTCGTAGCCGTAGACAAGAACTTTAAGGTGGTTCTGTGTAATGGAGCAGCTCTGAACCTACTGGATATTAACAACCTCGGTGAGGGCACGAGCCTGTCTCGAGTTCTGAAACTAATCGACAAAGAGAATAAGGACGTAACCTTAGCCCATCTTGTCGAAAAGAACACCGTCGCAACCATTTCTCGTGACCACCGGATCTCCTACCAAGATGGTAGTTTGGTTAACCTGTATATCAGCATTGCACCGGTACACCTCGGCTATGGCAAGAGTGGGGACCAGGGTTTTGTGGTGGTACTTCGGGATATTACCCATGAGAAGTCGCTCGAAGAAGAACGAGACGAATTTATTAGCGTGGTTAGCCATGAGCTGCGTACCCCTATTGCCATTGCCGAAGGTAATCTGAGCAATGCCCAGTTAATTGCAGGGAAGCAGACGCAGGCTGCAGAAATCACCGGTAGTTTGCAACAGGCCTATGACCAGGTAACCTTTTTGTCTGGAATGATCAATGACTTGTCCATGCTGTCTCGAGCTGAACGGGGTAAGTTAGCACTGGAAACAGCCGATATTAACGTCCATGACCTTATACTAGAGCTCGAGAAAACCTACGAGTCCCAAGCCAATGAGAAGGGGCTAAAACTCCATTCCCATATAGATCCCAAATTAGAACTACTCCACTCCAGTAAGCTATACGTCAAAGAGATTCTGCAGAACTTTATCACCAACGCTATTAAGTACACCGACAAAGGTAGTGTAACCATTGGAGCTAAAGCAGCAGACAAGGGTGTAATGTTTAGCGTACAGGATACTGGTATTGGGATTAGTAAAGGGGATCAGGAGAAAGTATTTAACAAGTTCTTCCGGTCAGAAGACTTCCGTACTCGCCAGCATAATGGTACTGGGCTAGGCCTGTACGTCACCGCAAAGTTGTCTCGTTTACTGGGGGCTCGTATTGAACTGGACAGTGAGATTAACAAGGGTTCTACCTTTGAAATCTTTATTCCATCATCCAAGAAGTAACCATTCCTTGACGATTATTTACAACTGGGGTATGCTTGACATGTCGACCTACTACTATTAGTAGGTTTTTTATTTGTAAGGAGTTCGGATGGCCAACAAACCAAAGCGAGTACTTAAGAAAGCCTCACCTACCGTTCGGGAGCGTAGCGAGCAAGAAGCTAACACTGCTCCAAAAAAGCATCGGGTACGTAATACCGCCCGGCGTGCAAGCACTCCGTTCCGTGTTATTGGTGGGTTCATAGCTAAGATCGCACGGCCATTTCGTTTCATCCTCCGCCCGTTTAAGACACGACCTATCCGTTTTATTGGACGTTTACTGGCTACAATTCTTTTCCTACGATACTTCCGTGACTCATGGAAGGAACTTCGACAGGTTACCTGGCCTGGACGCAAAGAAACTTGGCAGCTAGCATTCGCCGTATTTGTATTCGCAGTAGTGTTTGGGCTCATGATCACGATGGTAGATTACGGTCTTAATAAATTATTCGAACAGATTCTACTTAAATAGCCTAAATCAGAGAAAGAGAGCAGGAGAAATACTATGACTAAACGATACGATACCAGTAAACAGTGGTACGCCATTCACACCTACAGTGGATACGAAGAAAAGGTTGCCGAAAGCATCCGTCAGCGTGCTGACAGTCTTGATATGAAGGATAAGATCTACCAAGTTCTTGTACCTAAAGAGAAGATGATCGAGATCAAGAACGGTAAGCGTAAGGTAGTAGAAAAGCGTATCTTCCAAGGCTACGTTATCGTACAGATGAAACTATCTGAAGATGCTTGGTACATTGTCCGTAACACTCCTGGTGTAACTGGCTTTGTGGGTACTGGCACTGAACCAACCCCTATCGATGAAGATGAGATGGAAAAGATCAACAAGCGTATGGGTCTTGAACAACCTAAGCACAAGATCGACTACAAGATTGGCGATGTCGTTAACATTACCGATGGTCCCTTCAAGAGCTTCGACGGTACTATTAACGAAATCGACCCTGCAAAGGGCAAGCTCAAGGTGCTGGTCAATATGTTTGGTCGTGAAACACCAGTAGAGCTCGACAGTCTTCAAGTTAAGCGCGTGTAATATGTCACACCGAAGACGTCAACGTGCTGCTGCGCACGCAAGGGCACGAAGTGCTGCTGCCATTTCCAGAGAAGTAATTGCCGCAGAACGAGCGAGCCAGTTGGATCCAGTAGACCATGTCCAGACCCTTAAGGATATGTCTGCCTTATTAATGAGTCAGATTGATCCAGCTACAGGTTATGAGCGCGAAACGGAATTTCCAACTGAATACGCTAACAGCGTCGCTAGGTTGTCACAGATTCGTGCTCAACAGGCTGAAGCAGTCTCTGTTGAACAAGCATAAGTATTCTATAAAACATACTTGACTTTTTTTAACTTATGGTTTAATATATGCCCATAGTTTGATTATTTAAGGAGTTTTATCAATATGGCAGCACCTATGAACCCAGGACATGGACCAGTTCCACCAGTGTACGTACCAACACCCCCACAGGGACAACCACTACCACCTCAGGGACCAAATACCGCTAACCATTATCCTCAACCAACTAACCTAGTTGCCGTTGACCTTGGCGAGCACCAACGCGGACAAGACGCCGTTGCGACTCTTGAAAGCCGACGTAACCGGAACCTAAACATCCTTCGCGCAACAGGTGCAGCAGCCTTGATTGCAGTAACAGGTTGGGCCAACATTGATGGTGTATGGACCATGGCTACAAGTGACTCTACAAACACTGAGTATTCCAAAGATGGACGACAGGTAGAAGCTTGGAGCGACTATTGGGTCACTGAAGGACATTCTTACACAACTGATCCGGGTGAAGGCAAGCAACTTAACAACGTCGTTACCGAAGTGAATGGACCGACTGAGCGCGGTTGGGCTCTAATCCGTACTGGTGCTATTGACCTCGGTCTTGCAGCAGGGGGTGTATGGGCAGCGCTGCGACGTCGCAAGAACAACGCAAGCAACGACCAAGTTTAATCGCAATAACGATTGCTAGAAAAGTGACCCAGCAATGGGTCACTTTTATTTGGGCATGAATATCTATGACCTACCTGGTCTCTTACTAACGACTATAGACAGAAGATAATATTTTATGCTATAATTACCTCTGTTACGCACAAGCCGGATGCTTCACCGGCAAATGCTTTGTCTAATAACTAATTGAGAAATATCGGAGAATATTCATGGCTAATAAGAAACAGGTTAAAGCTAACCTGAAAATGAAGATCCCTGCTGGCCGCGCCAGTGCAGCTCCACCCGTTGGTAGCACCCTTGGTCAGTACGGTGTAAACATGATGGATTTCATTAATCCATTTAACGATGCAACTAAAGATATGCAAGGTGCAACCGTTACCGCGCATATAACTATCTACGACGACCGTTCTATGGACTTTCGCGTAGTAGGCGCCCCAACCGACGACCTTATCCGAGCTAAGCTTGGTATCAAGAAGGGTTCTGGCAAGCCTAACAGTGAAAAGATCCCTAAGAAACTCAGCGACCAAGCATTGACTGAAATCGCCGAAGCTAAGGCACACGACATGAACACTACCGACATTCCAGCCGTCAAGAAGATGGTAGCTGGTACGGCTCGTTCAATGGGCGTGGAGATCGAAGGCTAATCATGTCTTTGATTGGTGAGTTCGATTCAGCTCCCTGGCTGGCAGCCGCAAGTGCGGCCGACACAGATGGAATCCTGGATGTAGCAGACCAACTTATGGTCGTACAAGACCGTGATCCAGCTCGAGCTGGGGCGTTAGCTATTGAACTCACAGAAGTAGTAACCAGCCGACTCCAAGATGGTACACTGCTACCCGAAGTGGTAGCAAGATACCACCAAACAGTTACTGGTTACGAAGCTGGATAGTAATAAAAGTTAATTGTGGGAGGCTCAGAAGAGAGTCGATTGCACCACGAAAGGATACACAATGGCAGAAGCCAAGAAAACCACCAAGGCCGAAGAGCCGGCAGTAGAAGTAGTTGAGGCAGCTGAAGCAGTCGAAACAACTCCTGAAGTTGTTGAAGCTAAAGCTGAACCAAAGAAAGCTACCGCTAAGGCTGGTAAGCGCAGCGAAAAAGCTATCAAGGAAGTCGAAGAGAAAGAAGCTAAAGAGGAACGTAAGGCTGCTGCAAAAACCGAGGAAGAAAAGCCTAAGGCTCCAGCTCCAAAGACTCGTAGCGTTCTCGAACGTAAGGGTAAGAATTTCCGTGAAGCAGCTAAGCTCGTTGAAGCCGACAAAGAGTATTCACTCAGTGAAGCACTTAGTCTTGCAACCAAGACTAGTCCTGCTAAGTTTGACGCAACAGTAGAAATGCACATTCGTTTGAATGTTGACCCACGTCATGCTGACCAGAACATTCGTGGCAACCTTGTACTTCCTGCCGGAACTGGTAAGAGCGTACGTGTTGCGGTGTTTGCAGAAGCTGATGATGCCGCTAAGGCCACTAAAGCTGGTGCAGAAATCGCAGGTATTGAAGAAGTCACTAAGGATCTAGATAAAGGTATCATTAACTTTGACGTCCTGATCGCTGTGCCTACCCAGATGGCAAAGCTTGGTAAGTATGCACGTTTGCTGGGCCCACGCGGCCTTATGCCAAACCCTAAGAGCGGTACAGTTACACCAAACGTTGCTAAGGCCGTAGAAGAAGCTAAAGCTGGCCGTGTTGAGTTCCGCGTAGACAGCACCGGTATCGTACACCTCGGCATTGGTAAGGTAAGCTTCGGTGAAGCAAAGCTTGCCGACAACGCTAAGGCTGTTATTGCCAGCATTAAGTCTGCAAAACCCTCAAGCGTTAAAGGTTCATATGTAAAGACTGTGTTTGTTACCTCAAGCATGGGTCCAAGCATTAAAGTACAGGCTACTGAACTTAACTAACCTAGACAAACTTAGTTAAATACTAAGTCTGTAATAGACCACTCACTCCGAGTGGTCTATTTTTATGGACTTTGGGGCACAGCCAGTATACTAATGGGGATGACTATTCTAGGAATTACTGGTGCTATTGGACACGGCAAGACAAGTCTGGCTGAGGCATTTCTACGACAAGTCTCGCCTGCGCAGCATACTGAATCGAGTATGCTGATTAGTCGTGTGGCGGATGAGTTAAATAAAGGCTTCACCGTCTACAACCCCAAAGTTGGAGATACCAGTGCCATTAACGCCTGGCTGACGGGACTGCCCGACATACTAAAGGACATCACGCATTTCGATGGCACGATTGCCCCAATTCACCTCAGTCCGAATCCAGTAGTTGTGGCTGACCCTGATTTCCAAAAGCTCAATGAATATCTCGAGTTAGTAGCGAAGGATCACTCACTTATTACTCAGCAGATTACACCCGAAAACAAAGACCAGTACCGCACAATCTTGCAATGGCTGGGAGCGTATGTGACTAAACATATAAGCCCGACGTTGTGGTACGACGAGCTCATACGGCAAGCCGCCAACGCAGCAGCAACTGAATGCAACCTATTTGTTATTGGCGGAGTTCGTTATCCTAGTGACGGCCAGGTAATTCACGCAGCAGGGGGATATATCGTGGCGGTCGAGCGACCAAATGTCCACCAACAAGATGCCGGCGACCCGACTGAAGCCTTCCGGTCTATGGTGCCGGTTGATACGACGGTTATTAACGACGGCAAATTAGGAGCGCTCGATCACGCCGTGTTTAATATCTGGCAGGACTTACAGAACAACGAACTCAAAAGCCGCTACCAAGCTTCAAGTCTGTCTTTTGACGCTCCCAAAATCCCCAAAATACAGGGTCGAGATATCCTCTAGGATTATAGTTGTAATATTTCACCCTCTTGTTGCCTGTAGGCCAAATTGTTTCGTACAATAGTATGGAACGAGAGAGGGTTATGGGAGTATATAGTAATAAGCAGCTAAAAGATGCCATCCGTGCGGGGCATATCGTGTTTCACCCGTATATTGAAGACCATATTGCGGGAAGCAGTATTGATGTGACCTTAGGTAACTGGTATTACCGAACTGAGCGACCAAGTGAAGGTGGTTTTTATAATCCGTTTGATAAAGACGCCGTCGATGACTACTTTAGCGGCGCGCTCAAGGCAGAGATTCACGCCGACTGGGCAAAGAAACACGGCCGCCAGCTGTTTGAAAACATTCCTGCTGACCAGCCAATTATTGTACTGCGTCCTGGCGAACGAATCCTGGCTCACACCCATGAATTTATCGGTATCAAGGCACCGGGCACCAGCACTATGCAAGCTCGTAGTACCTGGGGACGAAACGGCGTAGCTGTTTGTCTGGATGCTGGCTGGGGAGACCCAGGCTATATCAACCGTTGGACCATGGAGATCTACAACATGAACCAACACGAAAGTGTCGTATTACCTGTGGGTGAACGTATTGCCCAGTTGGTGTTCTATGAGACGGGGCCAGTAGAAGACGAATACAACAAACTCAGCGGTAAGTACCAGCCCGGACTCAGCGACAATCTTGACGAACTTATCGCTAATTGGGCGCCTGACCAGATGCTCCCACGAGCCTACAAAGACCAAAGACGTAAACCGGTGGAGATTGAAGGTTTAAAAGCACGATGGCAGTAGAAGACGAGGTAAAGGCAGAAGGGTCAACTCAACGCGGCGTGTTCCTCGTTATAGAAGGAACGGATGGTTCTGGCAAGGGTACGCAGTTTGCGCTACTTGCAGAACGACTGAAACGCGAAGGCTACGACGTTGCAACATTTGACTTCCCGCAGTACGAGGAAGAATCTAGTTACTTTGTTCGACAGTATCTAAACGGCAACTACGGCAGCGCCGAAGACGTTGGTCCATATACCGGATCGCTGTTCTATGCCCTTGATCGGTACCAAGCAGCGAATGCTATTCGTGAGGCGTTGGATGCTGGCAAGGTAGTACTCGCCAACCGGTTTACCGGTTCTAACATGGCGCACCAGGGTACTAAGTTTAGTAATGCCGAAGAGCGCCGGGGGTACTTTATCTGGCTGGATAATCTCGAGTTTGTCATGCTAAAGATCCCGCGGCCTGACCGCAGTATTGTACTGCGCGTACCAGCAGAGACGGCCCAGCAGCTTGTCGACCAGAAAGAGACACGGAACTATACCGACAAGAAGCGTGACTTGCATGAAGCAGACCTATCTCACTTGCAACGTGCCGTGGAGGTATATGACGACCTGTGCCAACTATTTCCAAAGGATTTCCAACGTATCGACTGTGTCCGCAGCGGATCACTCATGAGCATTGAAGTAATTAACGATCTACTATGGGAGACAATTATGCCATTATTACCTGCCAAGCCTACAAAGAGTTCAGCTCAGCCAGCCAAGAAGTCTTCCAACCCTTATGTCGCCAAAGATGCCGATGGTCACTACCAAGTAACTCCCGCTGGTATCGAGTTTCTCGACGCATCCGTGACAGACTCAACTGGCAATGTATATGCCTTTAACGAAAAACTTAGCCCCACCATGGTGGCAGCCGCTATGGCCCGACTGAGTCGCCGGGCAGATGATATGCGTATTACAATCCTGGATGAGTTTGCGGCGGCCATGGGCAAAGACCAAAAGCTTTTGCAGCGCGTCATTACCGCGTACGGGGACGACTCTGTGCAGCAGCTCGTAGGACTACACTTTGTAGTTGAGAACGCCTCTAACCTCCTTACTAAGAAGCTGGAGTGGGGAAGGTTGGCAGCCTATCTCGAACAATCTACGCGCTACATTTACTTCGACCAGAAGAATGCTGAGGGCAAATACAAGTACTACGTACCCGAATACCTGGACGCCAACACCAAGCGTAGCTACGTCGAGACTCTCGACCAGATTTTTGATAAATATTCTGAAATGGTTCACAAACTCACCAAATACGTAGAGGACAATTCTTCTACGCCAGCAGACGAACGGGACGTAGCTTGGAAAGGCGCAACCCGAGCCCAAGCCTGTGATGCCGCCCGGCCAGTTCTTCCCGTAGCCACCCAAGCTACGGTTGGTATTTATGCATCCGGGCAGGCGTTAGAGAGTCTTATTATGCACCTCATGAGCGATCCACTGCGGGAAGCCCGTGAGACCGGGCAGAACTTGCTGGAACAAGCCCGCAAGGTCGTACCTACCTTCCTAGAGCGCGCCGACAAGCCAGATCGCGGTGGTGCCATGATCGCCTACCGAGCCAACACGGCAGCCAGTGTCAAACAACTCGCAGATGAACTACTGCCCGCTGACTACGGCCAATATGACGAAGTGGTTCGGCTTAGTGACGTGTGGCCTCGTAACGAACTCGATCTGGTGCCTGACATGCTCTACGAACACAGTCACTTGTCACTTGATGAGCTGGAGGCCGCCGTTGACAGCTGGGGCTACACTAAAAAGACATCTGTCTTTAATGCCTACATGGGCGAACGACTTAACCGTCGACACAAGCCAGGACGTGCTCTTGAAAAAGCTCACTACAGCTGGGATCTTGTCTGTGACTACGGTATTTTCCGAGACCTGCAGCGACACCGCATGGTAGATGATCTCGAATGGCAGCAACTCACACCACGTTACGGCTTTGAGATCCCAACACTAGTAGAAGATGCAGGGCTCAGTGATCTATTCGAAGAATGCTTTAGTCTTAGCTTGCGACTACACAGTGAACTGCAAGCTGCCGGATACGGTGTAGAAGCCCAGTATGCAACACTGCTTGGTCACCGCATGCGCTGGAAGCTCACCTACAACGCTCGTGAAGCCTTCCACTTCCATGAACTCCGCACCAGTCCACAAGGTCACCCAGGTTACCGCAAGTTGGTACAGCAAATGCATGCCAAGTTAGAGGAAGTACACCCACTCATGGCAGGGCACATGAAGTTTGTGAACCAAGGCGAAGACGAGGAACTAACCCGACTAGCCGCCGAACGCTACACACAGTACAAGCTCGACCAGCTTGGCTAGGTATAGAACTTCAGTCTGACTCCTGACAAATCCTCTCTGTTGTTGTATAATTTGTGTCATTAACTAGTTGTAAAGAGGTTCGATATGGCCAAACACCAAGACTACTTAGAGTATGCATACCTGCAAGGCAAGATTATGCCTTTTAAGGACGCTAACATTTCCATTGCGACAAATGGGCTCCAGTATGGCATGGGTATTTTTGGTGGTATTAAGGGATACAAGCAAGAGAACGGGCAGATCGGTATCTTCCGACTCGACGACCATATTGAGCGACTTCGTAAGAGCGCTAAGATCCTGCGCATGCCGTTTGACTTCGATGCTAAGAAAATTAAGGACACCTTTATTGAGTTGACCGAGAAGAATGCCCCTCAAGGCAATGTCTACTACCGACCGTTTATCTACCGCAGCGATATTGCCCTGAGCCCCGCCGTGGTAGGTGATTACGACATGTCTCTATACATGCTCAATATGGCAGACTACTTCGACAAGTCACGTGGCCTCAAGGTCTGTATTTCGTCATGGACCCGTAATAACGACAATGCGCTGCCTCCACGCACCAAGGCAAGTGGTGGCTACGTCAATGCTGCGCTTGCCATGCACGATGCTGCCAGTGCTGGCTACGATGCCGCTGTTATGCTGGATAGTTCAGGTCACGTTGGTGAGGGGGCGGTCATGAACATCTATGTTGTACGAGATGGGCAGATCATCACACCCAATGTAACGGCAGATATCTTAGAAGGTATTACTCGTCGCACGGTAACCGAGCTGGCCGAGAAGCTCAATATTCCTGTAGTGGAACGCGCTATAGATCGTACTGAGCTCTACATAGCTGATGAGATCTTCTTCTCTGGTACAGCCACTGAGCTCAGCTGGGCACAGTCAATCGACAGCGTGCCTATTTGTGACAAGCCTGGTCCAATCTTTACGAAGCTTAATGAAGCGTTTGATAAAGCAATTCACGACCCAAAGAATCCACATCTTACCCTTGTGTAGATATTAGACAAATATTAATAATGGTTGTATAATAATGTATTATGTCTTTGTTTGTTTGTGAAACGGTTTCCGATTTAGCTGCACCTGAATTCTATCTAGCGTCTGAGCTTAGGGCTAGTGAACCACATCCTATGTGCACCATCTCTGGGTCTATGCTTGATGCCATGGTCGCACGTGCACGCGATGTCCAGCCCCATGAGTTTTCCGGCGATAAGCACTTTGAAGTAGCAACTTTCATATCTGAAACAGATGAAGAACAAGAGATTGTGGATATGATGCATAGACTGTCTCTTGTGGGCCACGAGGAGATAGCCGACGAGCCACAGCAAGCATTAAGTCGTCTTATACAGACGCAGAGCGTTGGAGAACATGTTGACCTTGGGCATAGCAATATCGTCAACTTGACGCTGGCTGGACAGCGGATAACAACCAATGTTGATAGACAAGGAAGACATAGCCGCAACTTAGCTGTCGGTACCATAAGTGTCGTACCGAGTATTACGGCTCCGTATTACTTAGAAACACTTCCTCACGAAGTAAGCAGGGCTACACCCGGTGGCCTCATGTTCCAATGTTCAAGCGTTTTCCAGCTTCGCAATGCCCGGGTCGGGCTGCCTGCCTAGTCGGGCATTGACTAAAGGTCATGAAGGGACTACGATAGCTAACGATGATTAGCTTCACTCAAGCACAACACCTCCTCAGCCTCAGACTTCGTAGGCTGTGCTTGCAATTGATTGAAGCCTGAGCGATACGCTCCGAGACACAGCCAAGAAAATCAGGCTTCACCGCCAGATTTTTTAATTTGTAGGAGTAACAGAAATGGGAATTGAAGACAGACACTTTAGTGGTTTTGTAGATGATGCACAGCCAGGACGCAGTGAAGCGGCCCGGCGTGAAGAGATTGAGCGAATAAAGCGTGATGGTACATTACACGGACCTGGGGGTTCTATTGCTATCAAGGGGGCAATGACTGACCCAACCGAAGGAGAACCACCAGTGGGTCAGACCGAGGTAGTTGTAGTAGAAGACGATACACTATAGTAATATTAGCTACTTTATGATATAGTATATTTCTATGTCCCAACGTTTACTTACAGTAGGAGAAGCTACGGTCTACTCCTTACACATTGCTAATGAGCTGAATCAGCGTATGCCATATGATGACTTCGACATCTATCAGCATGATGTAGCAGAAGCCATTGCCACCGGCCGTGCCAGCTGTGCAGCACGTACTGCTGTTTTTGGTGCGAGAGCAAGTAATGATGGTATCAACACATTCTTCGTACGTCCTGATGACGAATCCAGGAGCCGGAACACCCCACCACATGCCAGTGGTTTTATTGAAGTAGATGATCCGCTATTTTTGGGTGTAGGTGTCGATTCCTTTAACGATCCTCGCGTCAGAACCACTGAGGCAGCGTTCGTATACTTTGTTCAGCGGCCGCCTAAGCTTAAGGGGCTGAGCCTGGCTACATTGATGTGTGATCCTGAATCCGTCGTAACTATTCCAACTCCAGGTGGCACGGCTACGCTTGAAGTGCGACACTTTGCCGCCGGCCATGAAGACTACCAGAATACAGTTGGTAGTGCCACATTCACTACCGCAGAAGAAGTCTGCGCGCTGGTTGACGCAGTACCCCGTTTACAGGTATAATAGGGCTATCGTTACCAAAGACAGTAGCCGGTTTTGAAGCAATTCATTCCTTAATTCGCTACCGAGGTAGAAACATTTGTTTCAGCACTCTCCAAAGTCTTAGGTTACGCCTAAGACTTTTTAGTTGAGCGGTAACGTGAAGAACAACTTAGGTCGAAGTGTTTTTCAAAATATACAAAGGAGAATTATCCATGGCATTGACTAAGGATAAAAAGCAACAAGTAGTCGACGAAGTTTCAGCTTTGCTGAATGATTCTAAGCTAACTGTTGTTGCAGCCTACCAAGGTACAACCGTTAAAGCTTTGCAGCAACTTCGCCGCGATGCTCGTGATGGCGCTACTGCGGTTAAGGTTGTAAAGAACCGTCTTGTTATTAAGGCAATCGAGCAGAACGAAGCTCTCAAGGACGTTGATACCAGCGCTCTTAAGGGTCAGTTACTCTACGCTTTTAATGCAGACGATGAAGTAGCTCCTGCTAAGGTATTGGCTGAGTTTGCTAAAACTAACCCTTCGCTCCAGTTCGTAGGTGCTATTGGCACTGACGGCAAGTTTATGAGTGCTGACGAAGTTAAGGCTCTCGCGACACTACCAAGCAAGACACAGCTTATCGCTGGTATTATCAATACCCTCAATGGCCCAGTAAATGGCGTCATGAGTGGTCTTGGTGGCAATTTACACGCGCTTCTTGACGGCATTGCCGCAAAAGCTAACGCGTAGTAATCAATTAACGAAAGGAAATAACCCATGGCAGATTTAAAGAAATTTGCAGAACAGCTAGTAGGTCTAACTGTTCTTGAAGTAAACGAACTAGCAACCATCCTTAAGGATGAATACGGCATTGAGCCTGCTGCTGCAGCTGTTGCTGTTGCTGGCCCTGCTGCTGACGCTGCTCCTGTAGAAGAAGCAAAGAGTGAGTACGACGTTGTCCTTAAGGACGCAGGTGCTCAGAAGGTAGCTGTTATCAAGGCCGTTAAGGACGCAACTGGTCTAGGTCTTGGTGAAGCTAAAGCTCTCGTAGATGGTGCTCCAAAGACCATCCTTGAAGCTGCTAAGAAAGATGACGCTGAAGCTGCTAAGAAAGCACTCGAAGCTGCTGGCGCAACTGTAGAACTAGTCTAATACGCTTATCTACGTTTCTTAAGAGAGGCCTCATCCGAGGTCTCTCTTTTCAATATCTAGAGCCCTTGGTTGCTACTTATCCGACGAGTATGTAACCAAGACAAGTAAACTGATTAACTAATTTGAGAATACCATCGATTATCCACAGCT
>ERZ650304.100-NODE-100-length-54714-cov-37.248651_pt1 | contig 54714 bp, 43 predicted proteins | sample MGYA00376240_ERZ650304 | MGnify/ENA primary metagenome ERZ650304 (study PRJEB26733, sample SAMN07839271) | wastewater metagenome | biome: small river; feature: stream; material: water | place: USA: North Carolina | collected 2016-03-01 ...
GTCGCGCTCTTCTTGCGTCAAACGCGACATCACCTCGTCATGGATGCTGCGCACCAGCGATTGTTCCGGTGCAGCTTCCGGTTCGGTGGCGATTTCTTCAACGATCGGGGCTTGTTCTTCAGTGCTCATGGGTACACTTCCTAAAAGGGGATTTGAATTATTCGACTTCGACCAAGTCTTCGTCGACGACTTCTTCTTCAGCGGCTTTTTCGTTTTCTGCCAAGTTCACGAGCTTGGTAGACTTCAGCCTTTCCATCAACGCATTGAACTCGTTGATGTACTTCTTGCTGGTAATGTCAATGACGGTCTTGTTGTCATTGGCCAACCAATAGGGGTGGTAAATGCCTTTTCGCATGCGCAGCAAGTCCATGGTGGACAAGAACGGCTTGAGCGTTGGATCGGTGTTGTTCAGTGTCCACCAACCACGGGTGTCGAGCAGAACATCCCAATCGTAACCCATGGCGATCAGATCGTCGTAGAGTTGCTTCGGTGTGCACATCAGACCCTCGTCGATGTGGTGCCAGAAGTTCTTGATCTCCAGCATTTCTGCCGAGATGTTGACCGCACGGCGCAGCTTGGCGTCCGAATCGATCTTGCCGCGCACGGTGGTGCGACTCAGCTTGACCTGTGGTCGCAGCGACATGGCGTAGTTCTGGTCGTTGCCTTCCAATCCCCAACGCTCATCGGTCTTACAGTAGTGGAACTCCGACAAGCTGCCCAGCACGCCGTCTCGTTGAGAAACCAGCAGCGGTAGCACATGTCCAGTCGGGCCAGATTTGTTCCGAAGACTGATGACCGTGACGATGTTCAGATCGGTGTCGCCTTCGTTGTGGTTGTCTGCGGTGTCGAGTGGGTATTCTGCCGCACGGGTGGTCTTGTTGGTGAATGGCGCTGCGTTCTGGCATTGTAGCACCAGCGTCGGCAGGAAGTTGAACTTGTCAGTTGCTCCCTTGATCTTGTCGCCGTTCTTCAAGAACTGCAACTTCTTCACAGGCCCAGCACGTGGGTCCATGGGGATGTCCTTGCCCACGTGTGCAGTGAGGAACATCGGCATGTTGGCTTGTGAGGCGCGCTTGAGCACGTCCGACATGAAGCGAATCTTGGCCAAGCCTTGACGCATGTGGATGGTGTTCGCACCCGAGTCGCCCAGCTCGTTGTCATTTTGCATAGCGCCCACGTCAGAAGTCTCAAACTCGGTGAACGAGTCACATTGACCGAACGTCGGGATCATCCACTGGATGAAGGACTTCTTGTCATAGCTCACAAACGGTGTGTTGCGCAAGAACTTCTTCTTGTTCTTCACCTTCGTGTCCATGAACTCCTTCAACTTCTCATACCACTCGTTGGCGAAATAGATGGTGCGGTCAGTGATCTGCCACACACCGTTGTACACCACGTCCTTGAGCTTGTGCCCACCGACGAAGGCTGCCAGACGTTGCAAGCGACCACGCGTGATGTTCATCTCGGTGTCGTAGGTCACCATCTTGGTGAACTCGAAGCGCGAAGCTGCCACCAGCATGAGGTAGTGCATCACCGTCGACTTGAAGTTGTTGCCGATACCGACGATCCCGGTCATCAGCCCCACGCCTCCATTGAGGATGGATTCACCGTACATCCCGAAGTGGTAATTGCCGGTAGGTATATCAAAAAGCGCACCCACATTGATCAGTGGGCGAATGAAATCAATTTCTTCAAAATTCGGGAGGATGTTGAATCCGTTTTCTTCAAAACTCATTTTGTGTTACCGCGCGTTAAGTTTGTCGGGCGTGTCCAAAAGATGTCTACCCTACTTCAAAAATGCGTTTGGGTGTTGGGTATTTATGCCCAATACAGTGTTTTGTTTTTCGAGTTCACCCGCAGTGGGATTACCTTTTCAAACCACTGTGAATCAAAAGGAGTTTCACGATGACCGCCGCTATCAGCATGGAATCTTTCACACCACTTCAAAGCAAGTTGCAAAAACACTTGTACAAAGTGGAGTTGCACAGTGAAGGCTTCGCCATGGAAGGCATCAATATCGCTGCATTCCAAGGCATGTTCAAGAGCTTGGTTGAGAGCGTCAAGGCCACTGTCAACCACATGAGTTCTTTTTTGAATTTCGAGAAAGTCGGCAGACTCACCATCGAGCCGAAAAAATTCTCCAGCACCATGCGCAACATCCCCTACACAGCAGTCGGTGAGATGAGTGCTGTTGTTCCAGAAGGACTCAAAGGAACTTTCCTCGAAGCCATCGAGGCAGTGGAAAAATGCGTCGACCACATCCCCAGTGGCATTCGCATGCTCGACGAGTACGAAGCGTTTCTCGCGCAATTCATCAGCGACAAGAAGTTCAACAACGCCAGCTACGATGACAAGAAGGTCCATCTGAACGCGGAGAAAACCCGGATGGGTCTTTACGCTGGTGTGGGCAAAGTCTTCACGACGGGTTCTTACAAAACCAAGCAAAAGGTGAAGGATGTCGTCAAGCGCAACGGTGACTGGGAAATCATCATGACGAAGACGAACGAGATGGTCAGTAAGCTCGAAGGCATTGATCGCGAAGCCATTCAGCGCAAGATCAACCAGTGCAGCGCTTATCTGGAAATTATCTCTGGCGATTTCCAAAAAGAAAAAGACCGAAAGGTCAGCAGCGAAGCCGCTCAACGTCTGGGGAACATGGCCCACAGTGTGGCCAAGGAGATGGAGTTCTTTTCCCTGACGTACTTCCGCACGCTCAGTCTTCAGGGCGCGGTGCAGAATACCAGCGAGGCCATTCACCGCGCAGTCGGTTGACGGCAAAAAAAGAAGGAGTGGCCCGCGCTGTAACGGGCCACTCCATGAAATCTAGCAGGGTATTCGTTTTTACACGAATCCTACTAGCAGGGGAACTGGGAAACTTACACGCAAGCCGAGTATTCTCGGTCTATTTTTGCTCGCGCCGTTTGGCGCATGCGGCGACGTGCTGCACGGGCGCGCTCGGCCGATGCTGTGAAAGGTTGCACCCACTTGGCGCAGGCATCGATGTACGCCTGCGCGGTGGCGGTGGTGAATGGCACGTCGCTGACAACGACCTGCGGGTGATGCAAGGCCATCTGGTCTTCTGGGAACACCAGTGATACCCCATCTTTATTTGCCAGCGTCCAGCGAATCACCCGTGCGCCCTTCAGCGCAATTTGCTCCGTGATGTTGTGCACGTCGCAGGCAAGCTTGTTCGTTATCATGTCAGACTCCTACTCTGTAGAGTGTTGTCGTGACCATGAAACCTGGTCACAGATGTGCGAGACATCATTGTGTCTCAGGCTAGTGATGTAGGTCCAAAGAATTCTGGAATCGTTTTTATTTTTTACATCGCAAGCAATCATAACCCCACCCACACTCGTGCATTGCAGCACTGGGTGCGGGTGGGGTTACTTGCTGTCAACGGTGTATCGGATGTTGGAACAAACGATAGAAGTCCTCCGTCATCGAGGTGACATCCGCGTATCGAAGTATCGGCGGAATCGTGTCGACGAGCTTCCTGGCACACTCTCTGAGCCGCCGTGTGGAATCTACGTGGTTGCGCAATGCGGCGATTTCACCACTGATCTGTGTGGTGTCGACCCAAATCATGTCCTTGACCACCACCGTGAAAGGCAAGCTGTTTGGAGTCTCCACCAGAGACATGGTTTCATTGATCGAGTTCAGTATCTCGTGGTCGTCTACGCCGATCTTCTCAACCTTGGCAGCCAATGACGTCAAAATAACAGCCCGGCGAACTCGGTCAGGAAGAATGCGTATGAAGAATTTTGCCAACCGCGAGGGAGCAAAAGTTTGTTGAGAGTTGTTTGTCATGGTGATGCTTCTTAAAATACGTGAGTGTGCTCTTGATCGAAGTGACAGCGTGAACTCCCACAGTGACAAGCGTGCTGGTTAAGATAATGACAAAAAAGAAAGGGGTTGTGATAACTTGAAAATGCCACTGAGGGTACCCCTCAGCGCATCACAAATCACCACAACACACCCACTAGATCATCATGAGATTAGTGCACCATGCACAGTAAACTGCCTTGGCGGAATCCGTGATGACCACGAACGCATACCTGAACGCATTGATTTCCATCCAGGTCACGCCGTAAATCTTCGGGTCTTCCGTCTCCAGCTTCTTCAACGCATTTCTGCTGGGCAAGTCAATCCCCAACGTGACTTGCGTTTTGACACGGGTCGATCTGTCTTTGACATTGAGTTCCACTGCGATGCCGTGTTGGCCTGGGGTGAACTTGTCAATGAGCTGGGTTGCTTGTGTGTCGGGCGCGCCCTTTTTGGCCTTCTTAGCCACCTTGGTGTAGAACAGATCCGTCAGGTCAGTCGGAGTGAAGACTGTGGTGTCGCCGGCTTCGACGTGTTCCAGCAACGTCTTGAGCTGCGCACAGTTCTCAATCGCACTGTAGCCGATCATGAACGGCTCCAGAATTCTGGTGACTGGAATCTTGGGCACACACGACAAGTCCGCTCTGCTTGGTGTCAACTTGGCCAGGCAATCTGAACCATGTCGGTGAATAGTGTCGTAAACATCGGGCGACATCACCGTGTCGAGGTGCATGAGGGACACACGCATCTCGCCCTTGCACACCTCGACTTGTTTTTGGCGAATCTGCTCTATCAAAACGATCGGCTCTTTCAGCCAGACATAACCACGGTAACCATCTGCCGCTTGCTTGATGACTTGGTCATCCTTCTTGCCATGGTTGCCGACGAAATACTCACCCGGCGTAACGTTTTCCGCCGTCGTCAGAAAGTACATCGTCTTGTGGAACAACAGGGCGTGCCGGTCGTGGTTGGGATTCCAATAGGAACCATCTCCCACACTGCTCACACTGGTGTGTTCACCTTGCTCACCACGCATGCGTTTCAAACATGCGATTGTTGCCAAGTCATCCGCAGCTTCGTTTCCGATGTGTCCGTTGTGGGCTTCAATCCAAGATACCTTCAGCTCAGCGGTGGTCTTGAATTGACGAATGCTCGACAGAAGCGTCTTCATCGTCTCCACGTTGGCCAGCGGATCTCCATTGGTTCTTTTCCAACCGAGTTTCTCCCAACGCTCAAGCAGCTCATTGGAAGCCATGACCACACCTTTGTTGTCGGTGTAGATGTGCATGGCTTCCAGCTTGTAATCTGGCACCAACTTTTGCGTGTTGGAGATGGTGTCGATTGCGGCCTGAGCTTCCGCGAGGTTGTTGGAGCAGATCTCCGGCATGGTGACGTAACGATCGATGTAGGCCACCACATCGACATTCTCAGCATCCTTGGCATCTGTCTTCTTGACATAACCCACAGGACTGGCCATCCAATTATTCTTCCCGATGCCTTTCTTGGTGGCCTTGTCACTGTAGACGTAGCCGTGAATGCCGTAACCAGCGTAGCCGGGATTGGTTGGTCGTGCGCCGCCGTCGCAATAAAGGACAGCTCTGTATTTGATGGGTTCTGTCATGTTTGTATTGGGTTTAGAGTAGCACCATTAACATGGCACCTTCTTTTCATGAGTGCAGGCAATTGTTGTAAATTGTTAGTGCCGCGATGTGGCTGTCTTGAATCGCCAGGTCACGACGACGAAGGTACTCAATGTAGGCCACCATCATCAACATTTTTTGCGTGACCGCAGTGGGAGGTATGGCATCGTAGCGCTTCATGTCAAACGGACTCATGGGGATCGCGTCAGGCGGAACGTAAATGCAGATCTTCTGTCGATCGTTTTGCACTCGCTCGTTTTGTGGCTTCACGACCACAACGGGGCTCACCACGGTGGTGTCTTGCGTGAACGAGCAGGAGCAGCAAACCAATGCCGCAAATACAGAGAGAAGTTTTTTCATGATCAGCTACCGATTTGATTGATTTCCAAAAGTTTGACGTGTACTTCGTCTTGCTCGTGGTGCGACTTTCCTACTGATGCTGGTTGTTTTTTCTTGACACCTGACGTGGGCGTGATTGGTGTGTAGACCACGGCAGACGCACCGCACGTCGGAATGGGTGGATTGGGCTCCACTGGTGTTTCCGTGCGCTGCGCAATTATTGCCGGTGTGGTTGGGTTGGGTTTGGAATGCAACACAGCCATTTCCCGTTTGAGCCGAATTAGCTCTTCTGTGGTGTAAAACAACCCAATTGCGCAGAGAAGCCCAATGCCCACGATGACCTTCTTAACCCACTCTTTATGGAAAAAGCCGGTGGGTTTCTTTTTCTTTGCTCCTTTCTTTGCTATGAAGATTTCATGCAAAAAGGGAAACAAGGTTGAAAATATTTTCCAGGCACTGATGACCATAATTCAATAACTCCAATAAACATAAAACAGGTTAACACAAAAGAATGCGTGGACAATGATGTGATTTTTTAAGAGTTTTTTGTCGAAGCTCATTTTTTGATGGGCTTCAACCGCAAGCCAAACCACACACTTTTTCAATCAGATCACAACGAGGTCACTATGTACCGATTCAAAGGATTTGCCGGCATCCGCACGCTGGTGAACAACAACGCTTTTGCTGTGGCCGCCATCGGCGAGTTATCTGCTTCTGCAAAAACTTACGCCAAAGACGTTCGTGTTTTCGGCGGTGTTCGCCCTGACGTACAAATCTACGGCTTCTCTTCGAAAGAAGCAGCAATTGAGGTGCCAGTGCCTGATAGCATCGTGGCCAACGTCACCGAAATTGCCGAATGGGTGGTGTCGCGTCAGGCTGCGATCAGTGTGGTGGAGTCGCTCGCAGACTTCAGACTCGCCATCACAAACAACTTCGCAGACAAATGCGCGGGTTTCGAGGTGGGCGAGTTGGTCACCGCGAGCAATGGCAAACTCTACCCATCCTACCTGTCGTGGGGTCTCACCACCTACAGCGTCAACAACTTCAACACGCTGTATTTCTCCAACGACTCGTTTGAGAAAAATTACGACGAGTACGAAATTACGGTGGTTCCACCGATCACACCACTGGACTCTTTGTTTCTGAACTACGTCGATACCTATGCCACGATTGTGGCGTTGTCTTACACCAAGAAGATTCAAGAGGTGCAAGCTGTCAGACGCCGCTACCCAGAAACGATCCTCACGGCAGAAACGTACGACTACTATAACCCAACCAACCCAACGGTGAAGAACCCGACGGACTGGACGTTCATCATCCACGGCCCACGTGGCAATGATCCCGACGCTATTCGAACGGCACTGCTGAATTACATCAGCCAGAATTCTTCGCAGGGTGTGGATAAGTGGCAGGCGATCTATCCGGACATCTTCAAAACCACAGAGTTTTTGTTTTTGCCGTTCTGGAGAAACATTGCGATTCGTGAGATGACGGACGTCTCCAGTATCTACTCGCCCGTGTGTTCGATCAACGATGATCTGGCGTGGATGAAAACGAAAACAGCCAGTATCCCAGCGACGCACCACAACCGCTATGCTGGGGTGATGGCCAGACCGTACAAGAGCTTGCTGATCGGTGTTATTTCGAGCGTGAATAACAAAGCCACGGCGATGCGGTTGACGGATGTGTTTGCTGACATGATCGCAGTGTCATCGACATCGAACGATTTTCGGCGCATGAGTGAGCCAACCAAGGGCTTCTTGGAGAAACTCGACGACATGTTGTTCAGAGCAGAAACATACACCAGTAGCTCGGAGCTGTCAAGTGACTACCGCACCACCACGCGGGACAATGTCCTCTACATCACCATGACGTACATGAACGTGCGCTACTTGGTGGCTACGCGTGCCAGTAGCGTGGTTTAACGGGGGTTAGGTATGAACGGAATATATCCAGAAGTCGGCACGGCTGGCGTCATCAAAGTCTCCGCGCCTTACCAGAGCCACGTCTCTGACAGGGTAATGTGGGAGTGTACGAAAGTACAATCACTGGAAGGGTTGTTAGCGGAAGGATACGCGCCCTACGAGGATTACTACGAGCCATATGGAATCGATGGGGACGTCTACAAGGAAGACGTTGCGCTCAATGCCAAGATCGTGACGTTTCGCTCCAGCGATGGGCACATTGTGTCGCTTCCGAATCGGTTCATCGAGACGCTGCCTAATCCAGACGGTGTTATTTACCAATCGATAGCCATTGGTGTGTTGTTGAGCATTGTGCCAGAAGGGTTTGAAACAACGACGCTGGAGGAAGAAATCGCCCAGCTCTGTATGAAGCGGTACGGTATTGCTGCGACCACGCAAATGGTGATCACTGGCGCCGATGTGTTGCTCACACACGATCAACACAAGGCCATCGTGGGGGCGAGAAAAGTCGACGCGGCTGAAACCAAAACCTACTTGTTGCAACTCGAAGAACTCAAGGTTCGCTACGACGAGTTGAGGCGGTATGCCGATCGGTTAGAACAAACGGCTATCACGTTGCAAAGTAGATTGAACTCCACACCGTGATTGCGGGGGGTGTTGAACGCACGCTAATCCCAACTCGCCATTGACGAGCTTATGGGCACGCTAAAGTTCAACACCTCCCTTCTGTTTATTTATGCCGTCGAAATCCTTTGATGGTGGTCTCGTTCGAGCTGCCTTTATTTATTCATTGGTACAAAGAAATGAACGACATCGCATACGTTTTACCTTACGACCCCACTGGCGTGGCTGTCGAAAATAAAATCACGAACGAAAAACACGTTCTTCAAGATGGTTTGTACAAGTTGGTGGTTCCTCGTTACCGTGGGTTTTACAAAGACGGTATGGTGGTGCGCAACGAAACCACTGGGGCGGAAATTGCAAGCAGCGAATACGAGTGTGGTGAATTGCTTGCAACCGTGACTTACATCACGGGTAAAGAAGCTTATGGTTGTGTTTTGTTCTACGACAAAACAATCACGGGCACGATTTCGATTGACTACCAAGCCGTTGGTGGAGACGAACACTACAGCCCCATGTTGCTCAGTGAAGCAGTTCAAAAAGCCTACACGATCGGCAGTGCCGACTGGTCAAAGCTGGAACACCCGCACACCTTCACCCCCAAATCAGGACACATTCACAGAGCCCATGAATTCTGGGGACTTTCTGCCCTTGTGGGTGTGATCGACCGTGTGGGACAAGTCGTAGGGTTACAAGACAACGTTGTCGAGAATCAGATTTTGAAATCTGAAGTGGGTGAAGAAATCACAACTGCACTCGCGCAAGCAGTGGATGCAACGCAAGGAACCTACGAGTCTATTCTCACCGGTGGTCGCGCGGTACGTGAGGCCATGGTGAGTCTGAATGACGTGCATGTGGAGAACACCCAAGACGTTCAAGCATTGCAGATGAACGCGTTGCTTTTGAAAGAACGGCTTGGTTATCAAATTACCAAGCACGGTAGCCGCGCATACGCAATTGCACTGCGGCAGTTGCTCAGGCAAGAGTGGCAGATAGAAAACACACTCATGCAACTGCCGTTGTTTTTATCGGGCTTGGTGTCTTGGGTGGATTTTTCAGACACGACTGCCGCCACGAGCAGCACATCGGGCACGGTTGTGAGAGATAAAATCACTGGAAGGGTTTTTACCAGTGCTTTGGTTTGCCTAGGTTCGAACCAAGCCGTGGGCAAGCAAGTCTTGACGCTGGATTATGGGGTCGAGTTGAAAACGACAACACCCATCGTGATCAAGCCGTCCTTCACGGTCGTCTACCTCACTGCGAAAAGACCCGCTAACGTCGAACAAAAATTCACCCTTTTCTCTGGGATGGGCGGTAAAGTTTTTGTCGATACCGCAAACTACACAGGACTGTGTGTGCAAAAAGGTGTGAGCAAAGAACTGTTGGCCAGCAGGGATGAGTTAGGTGATCAAAAACAAAGCTTGTTTGCGTGCAGTGTGCTCCAAAACACAGACAAGTCTTTTGTCTCCTGCACCCGGTTGCTGAGCAACTATAACCAAGCGCAAGAAGTCATCACCACAGGTGTGAGTGTGCAGTCATTTGACACCATCGGAAATAAAACCGATGAGCAAAATGCAGATTTGATCGAAGTCATGGTGTTCGATAGAACTCTGTCGGAGTATGAAATCGATGCAGTGGGAGAGTACATGCTCATCAAACACGGGGTTTGTTTTAACTTATTTGCCAACGGCGATTTACAGCAAGGTTTGTCAGACGTAGAGTCGGACTACACCACACAAACTCTGGCCACCACCGCAGGCACCATCGACCGGGTGAAGAAAACCAAAACGACTCCGATGGTAGATTTCTACTATGATGCAAGTAAATACCTGACCGCTTTGCTCAAGAAGAGCGTGGGTGGCGGTGTGTTGGCTGTGAACCCCAGTGCCAACACAGGCTTGTGCTTCTTGAGAAAACGCATGATGGGTTCTGCGAACAAACTCTATCGGTTGAAGATGGATGTCTATTTCGAGTCCAGTGCGCCGACAATCTCGCTCAAAGTCAATGGTGTGGCACAACAGGTCGCCAAGAAAGCGGTTGGCACCAAAGCTTGTCTTGGGTTGGAGTTTTGCTTCAAAGCACCGGTAGATGAGCTGTGTTTGGAGTTGTTTCAAACAGATGCGGCTGTGAGTGGTGTTGCATTTGCAATCGACGCGTTGTCACTGACAAGAGATTACGCTGCGGTGGTATGACACCAAGATCCTTTCATGATTTTTTAAACACGTGATTCACCATGCCTACTTCAGTACCTTATCGTTTCGAGCTTGATTACACCGGTGAGCGGCCAAGCAATTATGTTCGTGGAGAAACTCACACGTTGAGCAACCAACGCTATCGCCCATTGGCACCGATCAGTGGAGCGTATTTTGTTGATAAGCTTCAAGTGTGGGACACGTTCAATAATCGCTTGCTCACCAAAGAGATCGACTACAAGTGCTTGAACATGTCCAGTGTGGCTACCAGCCTCGCCAAGAACAACGCACTCGTTTGCATGCTCGTGCTGATCATCAACCCACAGGTGAGCAGTCAAGTTCATCTGAACATCCAGTACGTGGGTGGCCCGTATGAGCGCGGTGTGGGTGGCATCAAAAGTTTGCTGGATTCCCTCTCGGGTGACGGCAAAGTGGTGACGTACGCGGATCTGTCCGATAAACCCACCAATTTTGAACCCAGCCCGCACTTTGCCAACGCCAGCACGGCCATTGGTTACGAATACCTCATTTACGAGTTGGAGCGTATTCGCCAGGCTATTTTGATGGGTGACAGCCTGGGGCACGAACAGCTTCACAACTACATTAAAGCCAGTCTGGATGCTTTGAAGAAAACGATCTCACTGCAAAACGCAGAGTTGTTTCAGAAAGCATTGTTGACGGCAAGCAAGGCGTCAGCTCAGAGCACGGCTGGAATGTTGGTGGTCACAGATGCCAACAATAAAATCAACGCCACGCTAGGTGATGTGGATGCAATGCTGAGGTTGATGCAGCAATACCTCACGGACAATACCACTGCCGAGGCGATGGCCAAAGAGACGATGCTGAACTACCCATCGTTCGGCAACGTGGTAGCTGGGCAAGTCGCTTATGACAACCCCACACTCACGGTCTTGAAGCCGTTGACATTTGCTTTGTCTGACCCCAGTGGTGTGGCTGACGAACATCTGCTTTATTTCAATGCTGACGGCAGCATGGGTGAAGGTGTGGCCGGTGTGGCAGGTGCTGTGTTGGTAGTCAAACTCCAACTCATGAAGGAGCCCACCACGCTGCGTGCTGTGGTGAACTTGGTGATCACAGCCAAGTCGAATGCCGCGGGTGAATTTGCAGACGAAGTGCAACTCACCCTCATGCCACCAGATGTGGGTCTGAGCAAAAAGCCTGTAGAGTTGGCTGCGTTTGAAGCAAGCTATTTCTACACGTTGGGTGCCGACAACATTCAACCGAAGATGGGTTTGAGCAACGTGGCCACTGACGCCACCGTGGTGATGCCGTCAGACGCCAGTAGCATGGTGAACGTGGCTAAAAGCATTGCATCCGCACTGTTTGATTTCAGACGAGATTTCAACATTTCTGGTTATGCGGTGGCTGAGAAAAGAGCTGCGGTGTACGTGAGGGTTGCGTCTGGGTCTGAGTTGTCCATGTCTTTCAAACTCAGTGGTCGTGTGATTGAAGACATCAAGAAACAATTTCGTCACGCATTGGTGGTGCGGATGAAAGTGAAGAAAAATGTGGCGGGTGCGGTGAGTGTTGTCAAGGACACAACGGCCAACAGAAAAGCGATATTGTTGAGCGCCACGTATTGATCAAAGAGAAGTGACGTTATAAAGGGCGGGGTATCACCCCGCCCTTTATGCTGCGTTTATGGCCGCAGATTACCCCTGTGCGATGTACTTCAGCACAATGTCGTACACCTCTTGGAACGACTCAGGGATATTGACTTCGTCTTTGGTTGCTGATTGGATGAACACATCGAAGCCCGCGTAAAGTGCTTCTTTGAGTTTGATGGCCTTTTCAGCTTCTTCTTTGTACTGCGCCACTTTACTCGATGCGTAGGACACCATCGTTTCAAAGTCAGCATACCGGCTGTAATTGGCATGCATGTTCAGGTACGGAACCAGATGCTTTCTGTAAATCTGACGCGCGCGCAGCACACTCATTCTGAAATCAGAAGACTCCTCATTCTGATCCTTCGTGAGTTGGATCTGTGTGCGCAGATCTCGCATACACATCTGGAATGTCCAGTCGTTCAGCTCGTAGTTGACGATCACCAACTTGTCATTGAGCGCCACCGGCCTGGGGGTGAGGTACTCCCAAAAGCTCACGGCGGGTTTGTCGGCATCGAGACATTCCGCAAACAACGACTTGTTGACACCACGAGCGGCCAGCATCTCTTCGGTCAAGTTGTACTCGACCACGTTGCCGTTTTTAATGAATGCATAAAGCATGATGTTTTAGTTTCCTTCGTTTGCGTCAGCAGTTCGTCACAATCAATTTACCTTGACCTGTGAGCGTATCCACACCATTGTACTGGCGGATAAAAGCTCGCCGACCAGTGGGTGCGATCAACACATCGAAACCAAACCAGTACGGGCCTGTGTTTGGAGAATCGACTCTCGGCTCGAACGTGATGGTGTTGGTTGATTCATCCACCGATGCAAAGTAGACGTGTCCCGGATCACTGGATCTGCCGGCCGCGTAGACCGCGCTCACCATTAATCTCAGACCATTCTCAGAAATGCTGAGTGACCTACCAAAACCAGCCGATGCTGCTGGGGTAGGCTCCGTGAGTGTTGCCACTTCTGACCACACCGTACCTGTTCTGGAAAACACCGTCACCGCACCAGCCATGACGAGGGCGCCCACGGGCCTTTGAACCGAACTGACGTAGAGTCTGTTGCCAGCGGAGTTGATGCACAGGCTGAGGCCAAAATATTCGTTGGCCGACATCGCAGTTGGGCGGATAGCCGCTTCTTGTGCCCACACATCTCCCGACCCACGCGTATAGACGTAGCACTGTCCCCCGACCGAGCCATTCAGCTTATCCACCATCGCCCCCACCACCAACCGCGTGGCGGTCAAGTCGAAAGCGAGTGTCTGACCAAAATAATCGGTGGCATACCCACTGTTAGCAAATTCACCGTTGAGAACCCAAACGCCCGAAGAATTTCTCTTGAGTATTTGCAGTGCTCCTTTGGATAAACCAGCCGCGATGTGGTTGCCGTCCGCGCTGACAACGACACGGTCGTACGCAGTGAGTGCACCAGCGCCAGCCAGCGCCGTGAAGGGTGTGCTGAACTTGGTGTGTTGTGTCCACGCATTACCAACGCGCTCGTAGACATACACGTACCCGATCGATCCGCTCGTTGTGGTCGCTGTGGAAACTCTAGGAGACCCTACTACCAAACGTGCACCATCGCCGCTCATCGACACCGTCAAGCCGAAAAGATAGTTCTGCGGATCTGGCTCATCGATGGCGAGTGACGTTACATACTGGTAAGAGGAAGATACCTCATCCCAATGATAAATCTTCACAGTCACGTCGGCATAACTACCGACCGCCAACCACTCACCAGTACGCGAACAGGTTGGCACACCGAACCGACCGTTACTCACCGGTGCTGGTGAGATGATCGTTTGTATGGTGGCGCTGGAGCCCACAATGCCTGGCGAATAAACCACGCTTGTCCACAAAGAAGGGCCATTGGTTTGATCGTGGAAACGCACGCTGAGTCGGTATGTGTAGCCAGCCGCAACAATGTTGTCTACCAAAGTCAACGTGAGCTTGTTGACGGTGTCGTTTGGTGACTCCCACACCAACACATTGGCACCAGAGCCACCCACCAACTCCAATTTCCAATCTGTTTTGGTATGCGTGCCCACACCCACACTCAGGCCGAAGTTATTCACCTCGAAAACAGGCGTGTGTGATACTCCCGTCTGGTTATTGGCCGGGAACAAAATCACTGGGCTGTTGACCGTGATGACTTCAACCGAAACATCTCTCGATGCCAGTGGTGAAACATTGCCCGCATTGTCTTTTGCAGTGACTCTGAACTGTGCGATGCCCACCTTGGCAATGTCTGGTGTGAAGACGTAACTGGCTTGGTTATTGGTAGCGGGAATGCCCGCCATCACCACTTGCCAACTGGAAGAATCTCGGCTCTTGACCAAAAGATCGAAACTGGCGATGCTGGTGGCCAGGCCCGCAGGGGTTGCTGCCATCTGCAGGGTGTACGACGATCCAATGTAAACCGTGATGCCGCCTGTGAGAATCGGCGCTGCAAACGAGCCACTGTAAGCCGACAATCTCGAATCGATGGCTTGCTTGAAACGCAGTGGTGTCAGCCACGTGGTGGCGTTCAATCCATCGGTCGCTTCTTGCTGTGTGGCGAGTTCCGCAATACCACTGACCATGGTGGTCGAGTCAGGAAGCGGTGGGATGGCAGCGAACACCACAGACATGGTGGCGGGCGTAACCACCACAGCGTTGTTTGAACTGTTGAGCACTTCCGTGTTGGTGGCAAACCGCCCAACCCCGGCTTTTGTTGTGGTTCCGGCTGCCAAAGCAGCGGTGTGGTTGGTGACTACAAACTCCGTATTAGCAACCAGGGTCGTGTTGTTGGCTGCTGGCGCAGTGGGGGTTCTTGGTGATCCCACCAAGGTTGCGTTGCTCTTGGGCAGATACTCAGACAACACTTGTTTGAGTGGCACCACACCAACACCCAAAGCAGGGCTGGTCGAGCTGCCAATGGCGTTGGCCGCGACCAATTGGATTTTACCAACAATTGTTTCCGTGGCATTCACCACAGCACTGGCAGAGGCGCTGGCGGCAATGGCCGCTTTCACAAAAGCGGTGGTGGCGAATTGATCGGAATCATCAGCCGCTGCTGGCGTTGCGCCCTTGGGGTTCGCAAGAACCGGTGAGTCGATGTTGGCTTTCAGACCAATATCGTTCATCAAAGATGTGCCATAATTGGCATTGTTGCCGATGGCCGCGGCCAACTCTGCGAGCGTGTCGATTGCGGCTGGCGCTGTACCCATGGCGGCCGCCATGACACTCGCCACATTCGCTGGCGTGATGGCGGCGTTTGCAATGGTGCCAGCCACAGCTTCTTGATTCGTGGTGTATTTGAATGCGAGTGCGTAACTGGGATTGGTGAGCAACCATTTCGAGGCACCTGCCGACCAAGTGAGTTGCAACCAGTAGCCAGCCGGCACATCCCCCACACGCAGCGGTGTGCCGTCGCTGAGCACAACCGGGTGTGCGGTATCTCCAGTGGCGTTGGTCACAACCATGGTTGGGGCCACGGGTGCTGCATTGATGGACTTGATGCGCACCACCATACCGTCGACCAAACCTTGCGGCATTGCGTTGGGAAGCGTCACGCTCCACGCGCCGGCATTGTCCACCAACGTGCCTTGTACTTGCAAACCTTTTTGAACATCGGCAACCGTGGTCTTGCCGCCCATCAGGTTGTTGATGGTGGTGAAAAAATTCGGGTCGTTGTTGATCGCGGTGGCGATCTTCTTGAGGGTGTTCAGCGCGACTGGTGCGCCGCCCACAACCAGAGCCAGTTTTTCAGCAAACAGTGTTTGGGTAAACTTCGTGTTGGCTGTGAAGCTAGAGCTGTCTGTGGTGGGCTGATCTGATGCTGTGGTCGGGGTGCCAGAATTGGCCAGCTCGAACAGGGTTTGTGCCAAAGAATTCAACCACACCTGCACCATTGTGGGTTGTTTGTCAGTGGGTTTGAGCCAGCAGCCGATCACGGTGGCGCCTTGTGTGCCGCACAGCAACTTCCCCTTCACTCTAAGTGATGCTTCGAAGTTGTAAGCCAGCCGATCGTTTCTCAGGAGGAGGTTGTACATGAGGATAGATTCCAATGAAAAATGCAAAAAAGAAATGGGTGGGGGCGGTGCGTTCACACATGTCAAAACAATCGGCAGCCTTTTTGCGCGGCGGCACGATGTTTATTTTTGTGCGAACGAACACGCCCCTAACACCACATGCATCAGAAATGAATGATCGGCAATGCTTTCATCACCTCGTCAACCGAAGAGGGATACTGCACCTGCCTGGTCTCGGCTTTTCCGATGTAATCATAAAATGCCAACCAAACCGAGTCACGCAACAGTGCGGCTTTTTTGGCTTCTTTTTTGTATTGCGGCACGCCAGAATTGATGAACGATGTGGCGTCCGCAATACCGGTGTAACCAATCGTTTTTGCGGCAGTGTCGAGCTGCGCTTGCACGTGAGCCTCCAACGCGCTGCGCACGCCGGCCATCTCCAGCTCCAACCCCACAACCGGTTCGTTCTTCGAAAAGAACATCATGGAACGATAGATGTTGGCAAGCCTGCGGCCGAGGTCGCGCTTGACAAGCCGGTGTTCGATGTAGAGCACCCCGTTCAAAACGGCTTTGTCTTCAACGATGGCTTCATCGGGCGCGGGACTTGGTGCATCGTTGACGAACACCACGGGTGAGAGCACCTCGTAACACAGTGTGCGATTGAGCACATGCTCCGGTAACACGGGGTATTCCACCACACGGTCGCCGTCCAAAATTGCATATACAGTTTCAGTCATGATTTCTAATCTCTCAATGGTTCTTTAAAGCGAAACCGTGTAGCAAGCACCCAACGATGCACCGGTGGCAGACTCATTGATGGCGGAAACCGCACCATAGTCACCGTTGTTGCACATCGTCACGGTTCGACCGTACTGTTCGCCAGCGATGTTCTTTGACGGAGCCAGTGTGTTGGTCTTTGTCCAGGCAGAGCCTGATTTCTTGTACAGATTGGCAACCCCCGTGCTGGCTTGTGCGTAGGAGCCCACCAGAATTTTTGATCCTGTGTTGTTGATCGCAACAGACAAGCCAAAGTAAGTTGAGTTGGCGGCAGTTTCGTCGAGCTTTTGCACGTAGTTCCACACGGCGCCAGACTTCACGAAAATGAGCGCAGCACCACTTCCGTTTCCGTTGCCAGGTGAGACGCGTGCGCCCGCCACCACGACGTTGCCGTCTCCACTGATCTTGATGGAGCTACCACCAATGTAGGAGCCAGCGCCAAAGTTCATGACGTTCACAACGTCTGGTGGGAACAGCTCCGCCGCCACGGTCCAGTCGGACGCTGCGTAGTTGTAGATGAGAATTGAGCCCACGTCAACATACGAGCTGTAGTCACGGTTTTGACAGGTCGCCACCAATTGAACCCCAGCCGCGTCAAGGCAAACACTGTGACCAAAGTTGTCGTTGGACAAGAAGTTTGGCGCACGCAGTCTTTTCTCAATAGTCCAAGTCGTCCCGCTGCGACGGCACATGTAAACAAAGCCAGAGTCGTCCTCCACCAAACCTGGGGAAACGAGACCATTGCCACGAGGCGCGCCAATGGCGAGGACATCACCTGCTGCATTGAAGCTCAGGGCTTGACCAAAATCGATGTAGCTCTCCATCACAGTGGAATTCTCGTTCACCGGCGGGACGATTTTCGTCTCCCTGGCCCAAGTTGTGCCCGTGCGAAGGAAGATTTGCACGTGACCTTCCGAACCATACAGCTCGGTAGCTTCTGGCGCACCAACCGCGATCCGCGTGCCTGTGGCATCGATGGCAACTGCGGAACCAAATCGCGTGTTGGTACCATCAGTCTTGATCACATCCACCGTGAGTGTGGCCTGCAACTGCCACGACGAACCACTGCGAATGAAAACAAACGCACACCCAGGACCAGGCGTGGTGGCGGCTTGCGATTGATCTCCGTAAGGGGCACCCACCACCAGGTAAGTACCGTCAGCACTCATGCTGGTGGCGTGGCCATACCAGTTGAGAGTACCGGGATCAAGGTAGCCGTTGTAGCCGGGATAGACAATGCGCTGCAACTCGCCCACTGTGTTGGCTGCGGTGGTGAAGTACACCGACGTCGTGGCGGAGCTGCCATAGGTGGTGGCGAAGAAAGCGCAGTCGAGTCGGTACCGGGTTTCAGCGTTCAGATAACCTGTCGGAATGGTGATGGTGGTCTTGTTGACCGTGTCCTCCGCGACCGACCACAACACAGTCGAGCCGTCCTCGCTGAGGATTTTCCACATCGACCCACGGTGGGTATCCGTGTCTGCAGACACACCAAACCCACTGATTGCAAACGTAGGTGTCTTGGAAACACCGGTTTGATTTGCCGTCGGGGACGACACAGTGGGGGGTGTGACCACCACGACCACTGAGGTGACTGTTTTCGTGGCGACTTCCGAGCTTGCGCCGAGATTGTCAATGGCCACTACCGTGATCGTCAGCGTCGAGTTTGAGTATCTCGGCGCGATCGAAATCGATTTTGTCAGCTTGTTGGCTACAGCGGGGACGTTCTCGGTTGAAGAAAACGCATTCGATCCCGTCAAGTTGTTGGCAATGGTGATGGTGAAACTCGCCACCGATGTAGCATTGCCAACTGGGGTAGCCTCCATCAGCAACGAGTACGGTTTTTGCTGGTAACTGGCAGCCGCGCCAGTGAGCAATGGGGGTGCAAACACCGGTGGAGGTTGCACGTTGGCCACTGCCAAATCCACCATGGCTTTGCCAAGGGCAGGGGTGAGTACCGTGGTTGCATCAACACCAGCCAATGCGAGGGCACTGGTAGCGAGCTTGGCAGTGCCCTTGACCGTCTCGGTTGCAGTTGGCACGGCAGGCAGGGCTGCGATCTTGGCTGCAAGGCCGCCTGGCGTCACGGCAATGTTGGTGGCGCTTCCCAAAGCTTCTGTCGTGGTGGCCAGCCGCAGCAGACCAGCAACAGTGGTGGTGGCTGTAGGAATCGTGTTGTAAAGACGCGTGACATACTCGGTCGTTGCCACAAGGGTCGAGCTGTCACCTGCGGCCGGAGTTGGTGCCGATAACGGCGTGGTAAACGTCGGCGAATCCTTCTTGACGTAGAGTGTCAGCAGGGGTGCCAGGCCAGCGGGGGTAACCACCGCATCGGCGGCCACCCCAGCCGCTGTTTCTGCTGGGGTGGCGTATCGACTCACACCAGCAACTGTCGTGGATGCGTTCGGCACGCCACCCGATGCTGTGGCGGCTGCCAAAGCTGCCTTCACGAAAGCCGTCGTGGCCAGAAAATCAGACGAGTCTGTCGTAGGCTGAGTGGTTCCTCTAGCAGCTCCGGTGAAAACCGGGTTGGCCAGCGGTGCCTTCAGTGCCAACTGCGCAGCGATGGTGGTGGCAAAGTTCGGGTTGTTGTTGATCGCTGCAGCCAACTCGGTGATCGTGTCGATCAATGCGGGTGCTGCGCCGACGAGGGAACTCACCACAGCTTTCAAACCGACGGGCGTCACACTCGCGTTGTTCAGCACGCCGGCAACAGTTTCTGCGTCACTGGCGTAACGAACAGAAACACCATAGGCCGGATTCAGCATCACCCAGCGATTGGTTGCGTTGTCACGCTGTAAAATGATCGGGTAACCTGTGCCGGCGATGTCGCCTGGTGCGAGGTCAACACCCACGCCTTTTTGAACAGGCGAGTACGCCACCACACCAACGTTCGGCGAAAAAGTCACCGCTCCCGTATTGGGGGAAGTGGCTTTCAAGCGAACGATCATGCCGTCCGTGACCGTGGAGATGACCGGCGTAAATGCCCCTGTGATCGCGTTGGCCGTACCGCCGGCCACACTGTAACTCGAAGCAGCAGTTTGCACATCGAGCAAACCCGCCTTTGAGCCGAGCGCAGTGGTGAGCGTGGCGTAGAAGTTTGCGTCGTTGTTGATCGCAGTGGCGAGGGCCTTGACGGTGTTCAGCGGCGCTGTCGCTCCGCCCAACAACTCCACCAACTTTTGCGCAAGCAGCTCTTGCACGAACTTGGTGTTGGCGATGTATTGCGACGAGTCCGTGATTGGCTTGTCAACCGCGGTGGCGTTGTTGTTGGAGCCGCCCGTGAGTGTTTTCAACGACTCGATGGCCGCGACCGTTTCGGTGATCCACGTTTGAAGCAGCTTCGGCGTGGTGTCAGTCGGATTGACGTATGTCCCGATTGCGGTGGCACCATTGATAGACGAAATGTCGATGCCTTTGAGCTTGATGCCATCAACGAAATTGAAGGGATCGCCCGTGCGGGAATGAATATCTAAAGACATGGTGGTGTGTTTCTCTCAAAAGTTCATTGGATCGAGTGAAGCAGGCTGCGTGTTTGGAGCACGCCAAGCTCAGGCAGTGAGTCTTGGTTGGTGATCTCGATCACATCGCCGATCTTCAACGGAAAGAGCAGGGTCAATTGATTTCCTACCAAAGTGTAGTCCAATGTGGTGCGCAAAATGCTGAAATAGTTGTACGTCAGTCGCACATCCGCAGCCGTCATGAAATCAAAGTTAAGCAGGGTGAACACCCGCACACCGTCTTTGATTTTGATCGTGTTGTGGTACGGCCTGTCGTTGCCCATGATGGAAGACTTTCTCTTCCACAGGAACGTCAACTCATCGCCAGCGTAGATCGGATGGATCACTTTGAGCGTACCGCCATCGACATGATAATCGATGTGGCGAACCAGTTCAGAGATTGGACTGACGATCAACTTCGTGTAAACATCACCATCAAAGACCGCTCCCGTGGGAATGAGTTTGTAGCCAGTATTGGCGTCCAACGCTTCTGTTCCAGTGACGGTGTAGTCAAAGCTGTGCCAGTGATCTCTGTCACTGCTGGTGGTGAGGATGAACTTCTCTTTGTCAAGTGCGAAGTCACCCGTTGTGGTGATGGGCAGTGCTGATGGCCGTGGTGCGTAGATGCCGTCCTGATAACTGATGGTTTGTTTTGGGTCTGTGACCACCAAGCCGGCTTTGTAGGGAATCGCCGGCGTCAAGCCGTTGTCCAACAGAACTTGTTTGGTCAGAGCAGCAATGGCTTCCGCTGTGCGCAACGGTGTCATGTAGGCGTCGTTTGACGTGCCTTGCTTGGCTTGATCGGGCGACGCCAACGGCAAGTTTTCCACAAACCGCAAGCCCACCTCCGCCTTACTGGGGATGTAAACCGTCGAGGTTGGCTCTGTCAAAAGCTCAGGGCGGATTTGCACCACCAGACCAAGCCGCTCCAGCTCAGAAATGGTTTTGGACAAAGCCGTATTATCCAAACCACCCCAAACTTCTTCCATGGTGGGGAACGCAGGCAACACAATGCCTGCTGCAGTGCAAACCATCTCCCAGGTGGTGAACTCAGGATCTCGTTTCTCATTGGCACGGATGTTGGCAAGTTGTCCGGCTGTGGGTGTATAACCAGCACCAACACAGTTGTACTTCACCAACAACTTCCCAGCCTTGGTGATGTCCACCAACTGAATCGCACCCACGATCATTCGGTTGCAACGTGCGGTGGCTTCGAAATACTGGTAGCCTGGCTTATAGTCCACACCTGGCAACAACATCACGGGCTCACCCGTGGTCGGAACAAACTTCACCGCCACGCTATCCCAAAAGTAAGGGCCTTGCGTGGGCAGTGCAAAAAGATAACCAGTGGTGGTTTTGGTGGGGATGGTGATTTCTTCACCGATCACCATGTTTTGTAAGGCGGTGCCTGTCGGGTCAAAAGTGTATGGCATTTTTGAAGAAACCTCGTTTTACTGTGTTGATTGAGATGTTGCGGCAAAAAACAAAAAAGAAATTGCACGGCTTAATCCGGCTTTTTGGCCTGACCGTTTCACAGAATGACGGCATAAAAGAGCGCCGATCGGCGCTCTTTTTGACCGCATCACCAGCGATCAGCTACCGTCTTCACCCAAATCACCAACGACCTTCTTCACATCGTCTTCCGTTTCCTTCGGGGTGGTTTGTTCGATTGGTTTGCCGTAGATGTTTGGGGTGGTGAACATCGTCGAGTAGAGCGTTTGAATTTTCTGCTCTTCTTCCGCGGTGCGTTTGCCGTGCTGGTTGAGAATCGCCTCTGTGAACCCAGCAGGCAACTTGGGCAACTCCGACAAGGGGGTCATCCCATCTTTGAGTTCCAAATCGATCTTCACCCATTCGTGGCGTGTGCCGTCTTGTCTCAGGAACACATCCACCTCCCAGGTCAAGCCGTGGTCCGTGGGGAAGAAGTAACGCTCTTTGATCATGCCGCTTTCGGCAAAGATCTTGAACATCTCCAGTGCTTGTTGATCGCATGCGATGGCGTGGGAGAGGTCCACCTGTGGTGTGATCACACCGTTCTGGTCACTGGGGGATTTCCTCAGCTTGAAGGTAAGGGCATAAGAAATACCCTCCTTACCAGATGTCTTTCTCACCCGCACGCGCCCGCCGCCACCGTTGCTGACCAGGGCGGGAATTTTCAGCTCCCATTGCTCCTGCGCTTCGGAGCCAGTGGCTTGATGGAGAATGCCAAAATCACTGATTTTGGCATACACCACGTATTCCACCTCGGGCTTGGCTTCATTGGTCAACTCTTCACTGAGAAGCCCTAGCCCCAGATAACGTTGGCGAGCAGTTTCTTCGCCGCCCGCTGCCAAAGCAAACAAATTCATTCTGGACATCACAACACCTTTACAACAACCGTTAACATTGAATCGATCAAACTCACCACGTCACTGGCCGTGGGGAATTCGTTCTTCGTGTAGCTCGCGTAGAGCACCAGAAAAGTGAAAATGAACACAAGCGCCACCGCAATGGTGAAGCTGGACTTGAGCACCTTCATCATGAAGTCATGCCGCTCAAGCGCGATCCTTTCTTTCACCTGTCTGGATATATTGTCATTAGACATTAAGAGACCTTCCGTGTTTCCCATCATTGAATTTCTCTTAATTCTACGCTAAGTGCCCGTCGACGTCAACGTCTATTTCGACGAATGCGGTCCCGGTTGAGTTTATTGATGGTCACCTCTTGCTGTCTTTGCTTAACGATGATGACCTGTAGCTGTTGATTGGTGGCAGCTTGTTGTTCAGCGATGCCGTTCATGATGACCAACATGCGCTCGATTTCAGCGGTGTTGTTGGGTTGTTGTTGTGCTGGTGGCAACGGCATTGGTTGCCGTGTTTGTTCCGTGTACAACGCCTGTGGTTGTTGAACCTGTTGAACCACGGTGTTGTTTGGGTATGTTGACCAATCAGCACGTAGCGGTGCTGTCATTCGCCAAGTTCCCGTCATTGCCAGGACAACGATCACCATCATGACCACGTCTAGCCCGCTGCATGAAAATTTGAAGAAGCGCTCTTTTGCTTTCTTCGGTTGTTCGATCTGATTCATTTGTTCACATACCTTTCTGTATGCGGCACGCATGCCTGTGTTGGAGGGGGAGTTCAGGTCATACGCATAGACAGCAGGAATGCTTCTGCGCATGAGAATGTTGTAAAAATAAAGTCCACCACCGTGGATGAAATCTCGCCAGTGGTGGCCGATGAACCACTTCTTCTCCCCGTTGGGAAAATATGAGCCGGCCATTTTTGGAGAGAAGAATTCACGGTAATGACTTATGTCGTCCGATGTATCTTGGTCGCACCATTGGTGTTTGAGCTGTGTGCCGTAACGCTCCGTGTTGGAAATCTCCATCCAGTGGATGGTTTCATTGCTGTGGCTGAAAAGCCGGTTATCGATGGTGGGAGGCGGTGGTTGCTTGAACAACGCGACGCCGCCCAAGAAAGACAGAAACATCATCCAGTATGAACGGATGACGGTTATAATGAACGAGAAGCTATCAAACATTTAGTTAGTCACCAGGTTATGTCAGTAAAAATTGTGTTCACCGTTGACATACTGTCGGTAAACAGTATAACCAATGATGATGGAGTCCATCACGTTATGGTCCATGGTACGTGGATCGCACGTCAATTTAGAGACAATGGGTTCGAATTTACAGAATGCTTCACGGACATCATCTTTGCCCGCATTGCCACTGGCACCGATGGCCTGCTTGGCCTTGTTGGGTAGGACCATGTGAAATGGCATTTGTGGGTCGTGATCCCACGCTGCTGCTTTCATGGTAGTTTCTAACGCAACGAGCGGACCCACCGCACCAGGGGTCTTGACGCTGATGTAGTTGGATTCGTATGCCACACAAATGGGCTCTATGTCCGCCATCGTTTGTTTTGCAACTTTAGCCGCAGCGTCAATTTTTGCGTTGGTTTCACCAAAGATAGCCACTCGCTGTTGGTCGAGTGGGAGTTTGGCTGAGTTGATGAGTTTGTGTTCGATTTCAAGTAACTCACCCGTGATGGCGTTGAAGCTGATCACGGTTTGTCCCATTTTTTTGGTGGATGGATCAAACGCTAAAATTCTCGCAGTGGTTTGGTCGTTATTCATTTTTAATGTTAATGTTTAGTTAAAGCACACTCAGATAGTACATCGTAAAAAAGAAAAAAGAAAAGCAGATTAAAAATAAGGCAGCATAAATAGCGGGACGACGCCCGCTATTTATGACTGGATCAATCTCGACCCAGCGTTCAGACCGTTCGCAGCATCGGCACGTTGGAGCCAACGTCCACATCACGAGCCCAACCACGCGTATTGAAGCGCAGCGCCCGATCCTCGATGAGGAAGGACATCACCTGCACAGCGACTGCGTCCGTGAAGACGAATGAACCGCTGGCCGAAGTGACGTTGATCTGGTGGTCCACACCAGAGCACACCGCGATTTCACTGACACGGGCTTTGTCCAGATTGCCGTGGATGATCTGGAACACGTTGGCCAACTCCGTCACGTCATCGGTCGTCATGTCCAAACTCAACCGGGTGGTGGTGACGAGGAACTTGCCGCTGGTAACGTTCACCGTGCTGTTGTCGGCGCTGAACCGTGTTGGCGATTGACACTTGTCCGTGGTGGAGTATTCGGACTCCGACACGACACCGTTTTCGATGTTGCGTGCCCGTGTTGTGTATCTGGCCGTGGACATGTCGATTCGACGCAGGTAGTACGCGATGTACGAAACCCCTGCAATCTGAATCACCTTGCGCATGGCGTAGCGCAGGCGTTGTGCGGGCGACAGGTCGTTGTCGAGTGTGCGCAGGATGAATGGCACTTGATCGAACAACACCGCATCATCAGGATTGTGCTGGTAATAAACGACCGTGGCGCTGTCGCCAGTGCCAGTGAATCCGTGACCACCGATGCCAATGGCAAAGTAGCCGATGGAAGGCTCCACAACCGGTGGCGCTGTGTTGTGAAGAATCGACAGCTTTTCATTGAGCGTGCTGAACGGTCGAATGCTGTACGGCAGCTTGTGCAGCCGCGCGTTACTCAACTCCGAGTGGTAAACGGTTCTGGTGGTAAGACGATCGCGTGTGGCAAGAATGGTGGCCATGTTGAATGTACCTTGGGTAAGAAGAAAGAACTTCTTTGCTAGAAGAAGCGATTACAGTTCACGGGTTGTGGCCGTGACGATGTCGGCATACATCATCTCGACTATCATTGGGAAATGATCAACGTCATCGGGTAAGTCCACACCCAAACTCATTTGATAATCCGTTTCAATGATTTCAGACAACTCTACTTCATTGTGGCATTCAGTGCTGGGTGGCTCTGGGTATTCCTCGATGAAGTAGCTATCGCTTGATCTGATCGTGTGGTCGATGATGTAGCTGTTGGTGAGTTCTATCTCGATCGATTCACGCGTCATGGTGTCCACAGAGACTGCCCACGGTGCGCAGTTGGCGACCTGTGTGATCTCACTCTCGTCAACATCGCTGGCGAAGTAAATGCTGTACGACGACAGGGTTCGCATGACCCCTAGCATGGCACGTTGCACCTCTTTGACTGACACGTTGGCTAAGGAAACGATGCCTGTGATCATGTCCAACAGATCCATCGCATGCTGCCTGTATTGGTCCTGGGTCACGTCAACAAAGAGGTAGTTTTTCTGCGTCACCCACTCCTCGAAGTTGTATTCGATGTCGCCTTTTTTCTTCTCCGTGACAAGGGTGACTTTTCTATGGCGATAGAGCATCGAGATCAATTTCTCGACTTCCCCCATCGCTATAAAGTTTGGTGCCACACCGACGATGTTGTTGTAATAAATGCCAGCGCGGTGTATTTTCACACATTGATCATTGAACGTTTTGCTGTCGCGAAGTTTGATTTCCCTGAAGTCTTCTAACTTGGCATTGTTTTTGATGTTGATGAACTGCTGAAGATCATAGTCATTGAAGTTGCCCGGTGTAACAACCGACTTCATTCTTTTTATATATGCCTTGTCCTGTGCCGCGTTGGCTGCTGCACCTAAGTCGTCTGTGTCAAAGACTTCGAACAATTCAATCTTCGGTATAGGGAAGTCTTGCGTGCCATTTTCTTTCTTGTAGAGTGTGTCCTGCCCCATGTATTTCAACCAGCAGTAGGTGAACAACGCCACAGCGTCCTTCACTGGAAGAAAGACTGACTTCTTGGTCCCTGGGAACGTGTACTCTATTCTGGATTGATAGTTTCCATTTGACGTGTAGCTGAACATGTGCGTGATGATCACTGCATCTAACGCATACGGGGATGCGTTATTGACGTCTTCCGCCAACGATTCCACCACCTTGGTTTGCACCACGTTGGACGGAGAATACAAAAATTTATCAGTGATCTTCTGTCTTTTGTAAATGTGCTCTTCTTGGTTGCCAGTGGGGGTGGCGTTCATGATGGCCATGAGTTGCTCTGGCGTTCTGACTTCATCACCCATTGAGGTGGTTTTGAAGTTGAGCTTTTTCTTCTTGAAGACAATGGCTGGATCGAGCGAGAGCGTTTTTCCAAGATCATCGATCATGGGTGACGTGTCATGTCTGGCCACGTACTCGTACATCGGCAAGTTGCGCTCGGTCATGATGTTCTCAATCAACCAAGCGAACACAGCGCGTTTTCCTGAGTTGGCTTCGATGTAGAGAATGTTGCGATAGAGAAAGAGCGCTTGTTTCAACGTGAGCATGTTGATGTAGCGGTCAAGCATCCCGTGGGAGCGAAGATATTCTCTAACGTGGTAACTGTGTGTTTGTGGGGATTTGCACGCCCTCAATCTGAGCGTGATGAGCTTTTGCAACAAATGCAGGTAATACTGGCCGATGTAGAGCGCCGGGTAAAGCGGATCAATCAGCGAGAACGTCTTGTTCACCCACCTGGAGAAATACTGATACGACCATGCTTGAAGGTCGACCATGAGGTCGTGCTCATTTTCTTCGATCGTGTCAGGGGCCACATACAAGATCGTGGCGTCCTTTGCGTCCACCACTGTGGTGATAAAATCTTCCGAATCGGGCGCGTAAAGTATCCCCAAGATCAACTCTTCTTGTTTGGGGTAGCGCATCACCAGTTCACGGTAATATCGCGTACCGTGCTGGTAGTACCTTTTCGTGATGGGGTTGCTTGCCAACGTGGTTTTGTTGAACGGAATGACTCTATTGTCCTCTTCATCGAGTGATACAATGGTCATCTTCGTGTCGAGTGGGTGGTAGTGGCCGGCAATATTTTGATAATACTTCCACGTCTGTGGGTGTTCTACGTCCACCGCGCTCTGGCCGTGGTCGTCGATGATGGCTTGGTTAACCCCCCAAGCAGCATCCTCAAACTTCACACAAGCGGTTCTGGCAAAGCGCAAGTTGTTTTCGACGTAGAGTCGATGGTAGTTGTTGCTCATCAGAATTTCCAGTTATTTTAACACAAGCTGAACGACACGCCTTCGTGTGTGTTGGTAAGCTGCGCGTGCTTTACAAAAGTGAGAGTCGAGATGTCTACAAAAGACGATTTGAGTGGTTTCAACCCTGACGGTTTCACGGTGCGTGATCCCCTGACGGCAGCGTTGATGACCAAAATGGTGGCCGATCCATTGCGTCGACCACAAAGAGATGCCAAGGGCGACAGGACATTGTCGCCCCCTCAGAATTTTGCATTCAAGAACGATTTGGCTCGACGAGCCAAAAACAATCAAGACGCAAAGTTACAACTGAAAACAACGCCGGACATCCGCTTTGCGGCCGATGTGCTCAAGGCATCAATCATGTCGCCTGGTGACATGATCTCCACAGAGGTGCCTTTGACAGCCCCTCGTGGCATTGTCTCGTCTGAGTTAGCCGGTTCTGCTATTCAGATGCTTACAGAATATTTCGAAGCCGAATACGATTTGCGCAAGTATGCGCCAGAGCACTTGGAGAAAGCACTCATCAACGAAGGGTCTGCGCCGATTCTGGTGATTCCCGAGAACGTGGTGGACAGCTTCATTAATGGTGGTGCGAACATCGGAATGGAATCGCTGCGGGCGGTAGCCGATGATGGTGGCCAAGTCAGGCCCATCGGGATACTTGGTCGATCCGAAGCCACCGTGGAAAGAAGGCAGATCCGAGGTTTGGCAATCGAGCGCTTCACGCCACCGACCGCCATCGACCGGATTGATCAGCGATTGTTGATGTTCAACGGCACTGAGCAAGTTCGGGAAGACGATGTGCTTGTCACCGATAACTTGGCGGTACTGAAGTTTTCCATGGTGAATCAGCGACTGCGTGAGCAAGCTGCGCAACTGCTTTACAAAGAAAAGCTCGGGATTCGCAGCTACGCTGCAGAGTCTTACAAGCAGACCAAGAAGCCCGGCGTTTCGGACATGCACATCGAGTCGGCACTGCACACCACTCGGTCGTACAAAATGATGCAGGTCGATGAGCTGCGTCGACCGGACTTTGTCAATCGGAAGACGTTGGGTAAGCCGATGATTGTCGACTTGCCTTCGGAGTCGGTGCTTCCTGTGCACGTTCCGGGTGATCCGAAAAAGCACGTTGGGTATTTCATCATCCTGGATGAGGAAGGCAACCCAATCAAGGCGCTTGGTGACGACATGCTCTATCGCCAATCACCTGGTAACTTGGGCTCTGGCGCCATGAGTTCACTCAGCTCGAACATCATTCAGCGGGTGAACACCAACATTGGCAACGCGGGACAGTTCGACTTCAACAACAAAACCCACATGGATTTTGGAGCGCAGGTTTACTCCGAAATTCTGGAACGTGACTTGATTTCTCGTGTGAAAAATGGCGTGCATAACCGCATGGTGAGCGTCGCCAACAACGAAGAAATCATGCGGGTGATGTTTGCCCGTGTTTTGGCCAGACGCTTCACTCAGATTCTGTTCGTGCCACTGGATTACCTGACCTACATCGCGTTCGACTATGATGAGCGCGGCATTGGTAAAAGTTTGATGGATGAAGGCTCCAGCATCAACACCATGCGCAGTGTGCTGATGGTTACGGACTTGTTGGCCAACATCAAAAACACCATCGGTCGCACTGATGTGCAGATCAAAATCGACGAGGATGACCCTGATCCAGAGAAGACGCTGGCCATGGCCAAAGACTGGACAGCTAGGTCAAGACGGATTGACCTGCCCACCACGGTATCTTCCCCGAGTGACATCACCGACTTCGTGAACGAAGCTTGTATTGGTTACACGATCGATACCGAGCACCCTGGCATTCCGAAAATGTCGGTGAATGTGGAGCAAAAACAAACCAACTATCCACGGGTGGATTCCGAACTTCGCGATGACTTGAAGAAACACGCAATCATGCAGATGGGCATGACGCCGGAACAAGTCGACAATGGTTTGGCTGGGGAGTTCGCGACCACCTTGGTGATCAACAACATCATGCTCAGTAAACGCGTGGTGGTCTACCAAGACATCTACGTCCCACAGCTCTCCACGCTGGTGAGAAAGATCGTGCGATTCTCCCAGGAACCGGTGGAGAAAATTCGAGAGCTGTTTGCGGAAAACTTCGAGCAAATTCGATACAAGATCGATGAGGCTGAGAAAGCGATGCTCGAAGGGGCCAGCGAAGACGACGTCAAACAGTACATCATTTACACCTCCACGCAGAAATTCATCGATGGGTTGTGTGTCACGTTGCCCAGACCGCCATCGATTACGCTGGAAACACAGATGGCGCAGCTTGAGACCTACTCGACTGCACTCGACACTGCTATCGACAAGGCGTACATGAGTGAGGAAGCCGCTACGCAAGAGATCGCTGGCAACGCGTCAGCCAACATTGCAGCAATGAAGGCAGCCGTCAAGGCACTTTACCTTCGTCGCTACATGGCGGACAAGGGCATTCTGCCAGAATTGCAAGAGCTCGTGACTCTCGATGACGATGGTCGACCACAGATCAACGTGATGGATGAAAGCATTCGGCACATCGAGGCTTTGGTTCGTTCGTTGGTTCGTGCCGCCGCCAAAACAACACCTCTGGCAACAGCAGCCACTCAAGATTTGGACCGGATCACAAACGGACAAAGCAGTGAGGGGGGTGGTGAGGCTGCGCCAGTTGAAGAAGAAAACGCTGGCGACGAGGTTGATGACTTTGGTGGTGGGGGTGATCTCGACCTGCCAACCATGTAAAGGCAAAAAAGAAAGGGTTGAAAGAGCGGGCACTGCCCGCTCTTTTTTATGCTGTCAAATCACCAACCGTGGGTTACCCCATGGCGATCATCCAGCAGTGATTGTGGTTGCGGATTGTGTACGTGTTACCGCAACCAGTGAAGAGTACAACGGGCGGCGTCGTAGCCATTCCCGCAAAAGCAAACTCCAGTGCTTTGATCAGGGTGTTGATGAATTCACCGCACTCATCCGACTTGATGAGCTTACCTTCGCGACCAACATTGCGCACACCAATGTTGTTGCTCAGGCGAGTGGTGACAACATGAAAGACGGTCTTCGCGACGATGCTGGCGCCCTTGGGCTCGTCGAGGTGTTCACCGTCATTTTCTCGTTTGGTCATGTCCTCCAAAATGTCAACCATCAGGCCAGCGCCGCAGATGTTGAACGACAGCACGCCGTCGATGATGTTTTCGTAAACCGATTTATCCGTCGTGAGCACGTCGGGGATGTAGGCGGTCAGACCCAACGCCACGCGCAGGTGGTCGTTCACTTCGTTGGTGATCAGACGTGCAAACCGCGCAACTTCCATGTAGGACCAGCCGCGGTTGACCGTGGCCGACTGGTCATCGTCCGCACAGGCGATCATGTCATCACCGATCAGCTTGGTGTACTCGCTGAAAAGGCCGAACTCGCTCTTGCTGACACGCTCCTTGTAATCCTTGATGTAGTTGATCAGTGCCCCACCATCGTCGAAGGGTTTGTATTCAACAGCACAGTGCACTGTCAACTCATTTTCTCGCACTTGGGGATCGCGTGCTTCATGGTTGTCGGTGACAATGGGAACGTAAACCGTGGGGATGAACGTCTTCACCGGCACGAGCTTGTCGATCAAGTCAACATTCTCGTCGTCAGCCAAATCCTCCGGGGTGAGGCGAACACCCAGAGATGTCACGTAACTCAGCTCTGGCTGCGGGAATGCTTCCACCACCCACTCATCGAGATCCTCCACCACGGCGAGCTTGGCGATGTCGGACGTACCGCTGTCGATCTTCTTCAGCGCACCGTCGAGCTGATTGTCTTCCTCGAAGTGCAGCGTGATCTGCACCAGTGACTCTTGCGTCGGCTGATTGCCACGAATGACAGTTTCCTCGACAATTTCCACCGTGGACGCTGTTTGCCGACGATCACTCGCCAGCGGCAGCTCGCGCGCAACACACGCCACACATCCGGCAACACCTTGCAGGTTGTAAGTTTGCTTGGTGGTGCGGCTCTTGAGGTCATCGATCTGGGTGGCCATGTCGATGATCTGTTGCTTATTTGCAATGATCCCACTCACGCGTTCGGCCAGCTCACCACGAACCGAAGCCAGGTCCATCACACGAGCAATGGCGATGGTGTCCACCATGGCCTCGCCAAAACTGGGGCGTATCCAACCGATGTCTCCGAACAGATTTTCGTACTCCTCCTTCACGAGAGAAACCCATTCATCGCCATCGATGTCGTCGACCCAGGGCGACCCCACCACAGTGATGCCGTCGTCCTCGTACGACTCGATGATGCGCGAGCCGGCTGTGGCGCCAGTTTCACGAATGATCGACCGTGCCTTGCGGATGACCTGTGCCCATTTCTTTCCGGTAGGGGTGTCCGGAATTTCCTCCATATTTGCAAACGCCACCGCGGTGGGGTGCATGTTGAGCATGGCCGCAGCCAAACGACGAATGGTCAGAGGGTGTTCCGGTGTGCGCAGCACGGGTTCGATGCCGGAGCCGAAGATGAACGTCGTGCGGTCGAGGAGTTCCGCTGCTTCCACCATCTTGGCGTTCAACGCGACTTCGTCGACGACAGGCGCTGCGGTGGGTGGCGCCACCTTCTTCAGCTTCTCGAACTCGGCTTGTGCCATTCCCAGCAATGCGGGGGCACCCGTGACCGTGTTGGTGGTGTTGCCGACCTTGATCAAATCACGGATGAACAGGAAGTACGCCTTGACTGTGTGCACTTCGTTCGGGTCAAGTTCCGTCACCGGAGTTTGACGCGCAAAGCACCAAGGCGCAAGGTCCACCTTCTGCACACCCGATGCAACGCAGGCATCCGTGACCTTTTGCGGGAACGCCGCGCCCACCGGCAGCAGATCGAAGCGGCCCGACTTCAGGTTCTGGACAACATCACGCAGCAGGCTCTTCACCTCGTCCGCATCCTTCACCCAGGCAACATTCAAGCTCTTGATGTACGCACCGAGGTCAACCCGGTAACCACCAAAAGCATACACACTGCCGAGTTGTTGCACCAGCGCGGCGTTGGGTCCAAAGTCAACTGCCGCGGCAAGATCACGTGCTTCTTCGATCTCACCGACTTCCACCGCGTCTTCAACGACGGGTTCGATCCGCTTTTCCACTTGAGGTGCCGGGGTAGGCACCGCATCCTCAGGTGAAGATTGCGTGGTGAGCAAACTGCGGCGGCGATCTTGCGGTCCTGCCGAAGTGGGCGGGGTCGGTGTATCCGTGCCGGCAGCCATTTCTGCCATTGTGGCGTTGCGGGTAACACCGAGGGTTGTCGTGGTTGCGACAGGTGACGGGGTGAACACCGGCGCTTTTTCTTCCTCCGGAGTGGTGTCAAAGAAACCGAAGAGGCTGTTGAGAATGTCGTCTGATTCGGACTTGACGGGCTTGGGCGTGCTGGCGCGCAGCTTGTCGTAGAAAGCCTTCTTCCGGTTGGTCATGATCAAACTGCACCACGGCAACACGACCTTCAGGGCTTCGGCGTCGGACTTCAACTCCGGCAATACAACCGCCAGATTGTCGTAGCTCACCACTGCCACGCGGGTTCCTTGCTGAGGCACTTTGACACGGGCAAGGCGATTGACCTTGGATGCCCACATCTCGTTACCGCGTGCGAGAATGGTGAGATTTCCAAACTCTTCGGGAACGAGGTTGTAGACCGGAACGCCCTCGACGACGCTCGCCGATCCCGCTACGAGGTGTTCGCGAAGCTCGGCCGTTGCTTGCGACAAGTCGTTGGGGGTGGTTTCGATGGTCGGCATGTAGCCTTCCATGTTGTCGAATGGCGTGGCCGGTGCTTGGTTCGTGGGAGCGCGCTTCACCACCACGTTGGGTTCCGGCTCACCGGAAACGCCCCAGAGGGCGATCATGTCCGCCTCGCTGAGGCCGTCGTCGAGCGGCGCCTGTTGCGTGCGGCTGTTGAACGCAACCTGCCTCGATGCGCTGGCTTGTCCGGCGTGGATGCCGATTTGCGTGTGGTAGCCGACCTTGATCAACGCATCAACATACGACGCGCACGTCGTGATGTACTCGTAGCTTGCGTTGTTGATGTAGAACGTACCTTGGCAAAACTTGACGCCGTTTTGATCCACGGGCGCTTGTTGGTACGGGACGAACGTGCCGTTGTAAGGAACGTTGTTCTCGTAGGCCGTGAGCGGCGCTTTGATCTGATTCAGGCAACCAGATTCGAAAACACGAAAACGTTGTTCGTCGGAGAGGCGGGGGATGTTGTTTGCAAACACGGGGGATTCCTTTTCTTGGATGATCGTTGTGGGGTCGGAGGCACCTACTGTTTCGTGCCAATTCAGATGGTTACATGCAACCTCGTACAACTTCCTGAAGTAGGGGTTGGCTGTAATATAACCTTTGGTTTTTATTTCTCGATCTTTTCTACTCAGTGGCGTCAATTCTGGCAATATCTTTCTAAGTTCCACTTCCAGAATGCTCGGTGACTCACTGATTCTTTCTTCCAACTCCGCTTCGCTTTCAGCTTTGAAGTAAACCCCGAATGGCGAGTCCTTGAACTCGACGCAGGGCGTGGGCTTGATGGAACATACCCCGTATGGGCTTTTTTCGTCTCCTGTATTGGCTTTGATTTCGATCCACTGGTCGACTGGCGTGGGTGTGTAGTTTCTCCTCGACATGCGTCCCCACATTTCCATGTTGGCGTTTTGGCCCATGGCTTCTGTGAGTTTGGTCATGGCTTGCGCCGTGCAACCTTTGTAAGGGTTGGGTGTGCGACGGTTGAATTGGTGTGGGGCCAGAACTTTGCCCAAGTCACAGGAGAGCTTACCAGCAAACCGGACGTAGTCTTGGTGCTGAACAAACTCGAAATACGCCTGCGAATCATCGTCATCGATCGTGTGGCCGATCACCACCACTGGCACGATGACCTGCTGCACGCCCAAGTAGTGGTAGAAAATGTAGTTCTGGTTGATTCGTCGTTGAACTTCCTCAACGATTTGCCCCATGTTGTCATGGTCGATGTCGTACACCACCCCTTCCGAGTCCATGATTCTGGTGGCTCGGTAAACATTGGGGTAGACACAGAAGCTTGCGAGCGGCCACTGGTGATGTACGATGGGGTCGTAGACAAGACCACGCTGCATGTGCACCTCCACGGGGTAACCCATGAGCGAGTGCACCACGTAATCCGACATCTTGGTCGTGTCGATCACGGACCAAGATGGGATGTAGATCGGAAACTCGGTGCAGGACTGGATGTTGGGCAGCGCGATGCCGTTACCCAGTCGCTCGATTCGGTACTGCTGATCAAACTCTGAGATTGGATCGTTGGGAATCCAGCTCACAGCTTGCTTTAATTCCGGGTGCGGTGGCAACATCGGCTACCCTTTCTTTTGTGCTGTCTCGCTAGTAACGCGCGAAACGATGACTTGAATACTGCGGTCTCAAGATAATATTGCACTGCAAATAACTGGAATTAACAAGCACGGCAGGCGCAGTGAAATCAGGATAGTGCTTCTTTGCAAGCACGTCAACTGGTCGGCGTTGGCCGGTTGCGCCGAATCTGCGCATGTTCACGTACGCCACTTGTTCACCGTGTGTCTCCAGTGCAGGAGGTATCGGAATGTACTCGACACCCAGCAGTGTGTTTTTGTCCATCAGAATCGGGTGGTCGCCGAAAAGGACGGGAGAGTTGGCAGAGTTGATGAAGTACCGCAGAAGACCTAGGTCGTTCATTCTGTCGCAGTCATACCCACACGCATCCAAGAGCAGTGGTGTGATGGTTGGCACACCGTCGAAGCTACCGGCGTATATGTGGGCGCGGTGGTGTGCGAGGATGCTGTGGGTTTGCTCGTGTATGCCCACAGCACTGCGCCATTGCTGGAGGAATCTCACCAGGTCTGTTGGCCTGACCATGTAAAGCAGCGATGAACGAGCCAACCAATGCCCACACAGAACGGCGTAAGCGGCCTCACAAGCCATTAAAACAGCATCCTCCTGGGTGACTGGCTGCGTGTCCATGATCGCGCGCGTATAGAGGCTTGCAAGGCACAACAAACGGTAGGCGTTGTCTTCCTCAGACATCACCCAAGGGTGGAACAGCTTGTAAATACCGAACTCGCCATCCGCATTGCGTTGATTAGGGATGTCCTTGAGTATTGCGTTGGCCATCAACACACCGAGCGCAGGGGTGGTTTCGGGAATGGTTTCCGTGACACTGTAGCCCAGCGGCAACAATGTCGAGCAATCGTAGGTCAAAAAAGAGGGGATTGCTCCCCTCAGAAAACCACGCAAATGGTCTTGTTCCATGTCCATGTAATCTGAGAACATTGGCTTTTCTCTGTTAGAGTCTTTCGGTCAAATATTTTTGGGCCCAATCGAGCAGTTTCTTTTCTTCTGGCTCGATGTAAATAGTGCCGTCAGCCAGTGTGGTGACAAACTGATTGGCACGTGTGGTACCCACGGGGTTGGATTTTGAGGTGGCTTCGATTTGGTGGACTCTCACCCAGTGTGCATGGAGAACTGAGTCCGGGTCTCCTGCGGGTGTCTTAGATTGTTTGCGACCGCCAGAGGCTGTTTGGGGGCATATTTCCATGGCATGTTTTTGCCCAAAACAATCTCCGCTGATCGCGTGGGTTTCGATCTCGCCATGACCGCCTTTGGTCAAGTCAAAGATCACCGTGTGGCGGATCGTGGCGGCAAACACTTCCTCTATTTCTCTCACCGTTGGGTTGGGGCCCAGCGATGTCAGTGCAAAAGAAGCGTTGTTGATGCCAGCGATGACGTCATAGAGGACGTAATGAATCACGTCAAACACCTTGCCCACTGGTGTGTTGCCGCGTTTGTCCTTGTCCAATATCCATTTCTCGTAGTTGGCCACCACGAGAGCGAGAAACTGGTAGAAGTCTTTGCAGTTGTAGCCTATTTTTCTCAGCTCGTTGATGACGTACTGGTCGAGGTAGGTCTCGATGGAGGAGACGTGGGTTTCCATCTCGTTGGCCAGTTTGCCTGTCATGGCGTCTGCACCACGCAGAATGTAGCCTAAGAAGAGTCGCCACGTCTGTACGTCATCGCATTGGAACTGAACGTCATAATCGGGGAAGTGGTCCAGCACGTAATAAAACGCCCCGACGTACGCGTCGACTTGTGTTGTGCGCTGACTCTTTCGAACAGCCAGGCGCATTGGGGTGGCGCGGTCGTTCTTTCGTTTGCGCAGCTTCAACCCAGTCGAAGAATACACCACCCACTCCTCAGGTGGATGTGACTCATCGGTCATGGCTGACAAACCATACACCGAGGTGCGTTTGTTGTTCTTCAGATACTGCGGGTCAACGCCAATCTCCACGTCGGTGTTCAAGAACAGACGAAACGTTTCCGTGACGCCATACTTGCTGAAGAGATAGATCACCAGTGGAGTTTTTGGTGCAGAATCTGTGGCGCGGGCTTTGTTGGTCTTGGAGTTGAAGATGTGGCTCCAGACCACCTGGGCGGCTTGTCTGGACTGCTGTGGTTGGTTGGTGCAGAAATGGTGGAGTCTTCGCTGGAACGTCAGCTTGATCTTGCTGAGTTTGGCAAAGATGGACCCCCAGGTCACCGAGATGACTTTGTCGCACATCACGGGTTTGACGTGAATGCTAGAAGCACTGATCGTGGTGACCCCAGCGGGTCGCACGTCACAGTAAGCCAAGTATCTCGGCTGTAACGCAATTCCATTGAAACTATGGTGCACCACCATGATCACCGCGTCTGTGGGCGCGATGTCATGTGTTCGATCACTGCCGCTTCGGCGAGTGGTGACGTGGTAACACTCTTCGGGTGTGCACGGGCGCATGCCTTCATACTTCAGTCCTGCCGGGTACCGCTCGGCAACCAAAGTGAAAATTTCATGGATGCGATTGGCTGCGCCTTTCATGTGCACATGGGACAACCCCATACACACATCGTGGTTCAGCTTTGGCATCCATTGGTTCATAGCCAGTCTCAACTCTGCGGGTAACCCCATATTTTTGTTCCGTGGTGGTTGAAAGATACTGCGGTCCATTTCATGGTATTTAGGATTGTTTTTTTACCAATATTATTAGCCTTCTTTTTTTGACTGCATTTAACCAAACACTTTCCAAAGCACAGCGCTCACAGCGACAAGACCAGCAAAGATTTTCGTACCCAAGTTGATGCTATCGGCCGTGTTACGTGACGAATCGGACTGTCGGCTGGCGGAGTTGCTGGCGTGTTGTTGGTGGAGTTTCAGTGACTCGATGGTTTGTTTGTGTTCGTCTTCTCTCGCTCGTGCTTTAAGCTCTGCCTCTTGTATCAGGTTGGCCCAACGGTTGGTTTCTCGTTGGTGCGCCATCTTCATGGCTTCTTTTTCTGCCTCTAACGTAGCCACCTTCTTCGCTGTTTCCAGCTTATGATCATTGAGTGCTTTGTCTGCAGACAACTTTTGCTCGATGATGGCCGCATCCATTCTCAGTTTTGCTTCGTGCGCAGAAGCAGCCAACTCCATGCGGTGTTTGTTCTCCGCTTCTTTCCATGCGGCCGATTCAGACAACTCGTACACACCGTGTGCCCTGGCTTCGTGTTCGTGGGCAAACACGATGTGGTTCTTCATGGCGTTTTCAATTGAGTGGTGAACAATACGCAACCCACTCGACGTCATGTGTTTGACTGAGATGTAAGTGGTGGCAGTTGCCATGGTCTTTGCGTTGTTGCTTAACAGCACGCTTTGACCGTCTTCTGGTTTGATCTCCACCACTTCACCAGCGAGCTTGGCGTAGAGGTTCTTCCTCTCCGGTGGCGCAACGTAGGTGATTGTAACTGATTGGTTCTTACCAACAGCGGCGTCACCACGGGCTTCGAGCACCGCTCTAGTGTACGCTTTCATGTCGAAGCGTGGGTGCGTTGCGGTGTCTTCTGCACCCTCATGCCCCACCATCACCACCACGTTAAGGGCAGGGTCATAAAAACCCACCTGCCCCATGAGATCTTGCGACGTGTAGTAATACTCGAAGCATAAAATCTTTTCGCCAGAAGTATAGGCGGACGAGACTGCGTCCACCACGACGGACTCCTGAGGTGAGATCGTGTCTTTGTCCAACGATCTCACATAGGACAACATCTTGGCTTGCGACTTTCGGTCACGATAGATGATGTACCTGCGAATACTGAAGCACCCTGCGTCAGCATCTTCATCTTGATATTGTTCTGGCTCAATCAACTGCGGTAGATTCATGTGATCCACCACTGTGATCTCATGCTTTGTTTTATTCACATAGACCACCACCTCGTTCACAGCCGTGGTCTTTATTGCGTTATACAAAGCAGTGGCGCGCTGCTTTGAAGCAGGCGTTGTGGACCACAAACGCGACACCATCGTGGGCGTGGTCCCTGCATCCAATCTGAACCCCATCTGTTTCTGTACCGGGGTCTTCTTCACACTGGCCTTCATCATGTTGTCCATGATGATGCGCAAAGCCGGATCGTCTCGGTAAACTTTCTCGTTCACATCTTCTTCTAAGTACATGTTTGCTCTCGGTGTTGGGTATGATCGAGAGGATAATGTATCATTGTAAATAAATAGAACGATTCTAAAATGACAGCATAAAGAGGGGCGAGAGCCCCTCTTTATTTGACGCTAGTTCACTTCTATCCAAGCAAGTGATTAGCGCTCAGCGGCCGATCATCACGGCGTTGCCGGCGTCATGATGACCTTGATGTCGTTGCTGTTGGCCATCGCGAGGTGGATGTTCTTCACTTCGATGATGCCACCGATGGGCAGGTGGTTGATGTGCAGCAGCGACGGCGTGACCGTCACTTCGTTGCTCAGACGGCCGTTGCGGCTCACCGGCATGATGGCGGTGATTTCCGGACGCCACAGCATCGAGCCCCAGTGCAGCATGTTCGGCACGCCGGAGTTCAGCGCAGAGCTGTCACCGAAAGCGACCGTGATCTTGCCGTTCATGTTCTTGTTCATGGTGGCAACCACCTTGAAGTCGAACATGTCGCCCATCGTGCGGGTGTCACCTTGCACGTACAGGTAGTTGGCGATGTACGGGTCGGTGCCGAGGATCACGAGCGGCTTGGTCTGGCCGGTGCCCAGGGTCATCTGGCGTGCGACCAGCAGCGCGCTCTTGAAGTACAGGCGAGCCGTCATGTCCTGGATCAGGTTGGTCAGCACGGAGCGCACGTTTTCGGCGTGGTCCTTGCTTTCCAGCGAGTTGATCACGTCGGCCACGTCCACGGCGTTGGCGCCGACGTGTTCTTCGTAGGCGACGTTGACCAGGAAGCGCGCCATGCCCAGCGTGTCCGGCTGGCTCAGGTGGCTGTCATGCTCGTTGTAGATCTCCTTGAGCGTGCCCAGGTAGGCCAGGTGGCGTTCGACCGCGAGGTTCGACGAACGCATCTTGGTCGTGACGATCAGCGCTTGCACGCGCTCGCCGTCGTTGGCTTCGGTCTCGCCGACCGGGCGCAGCGCCGTGATCGGGGGGAGCGTCGGCACCGCGTAGAGCTGGTGGTAGGTCTGGTCGTCGATCATCTGCCCGCGGTTCAGCTTGTTGCTGTTGGTGCGGTACATGCGCAGGCTGAAGTAAGCCGAAGTTGCGCCGATGAACAGGTCAGCGATGGCCTTGCCGGCGCCGTCCTTGGTCGAGATCTGCACGCCGGAGTTGCTCGTGATGCTGTGCACGGTGACCGGGCCAGCGTTCAGTTGCGTGTCGCCACGGTCCAGCAGCAGGTTGCCGAAGGCCGAGGTGGCCAGACGAACGGTGTAGCCGTCGAGGGCGGTGACCAGTTGCGTGATCGGGGTGCCATCGAGCTTCTTGGTCTGCGAGGTGACGCGCAGGTGCTCGGTCGTGAAGTTCAGCGTCATCTGACGGCCGTTGCCTTGAGGCGCGGCGTTGAACTGCGTCAGCGGCAGGTTGGCCGTGTTGTACTTCAGCACCGCGTTGCCACCGGCAGCGCCGAGCTTGATGTACAGCTCGCTCATCACGATGGCCGGATCGATCGCGTCGGTCTGGTCCATCACACCGGCGTTCATCAGCGCTTCGGATTGGCACAGGCCCAGCGGGTCGAACTTGGCGCCGAACTTCAGGGCGCTGGTCTTGACGTCGTGACGATCGATCTTGCGGACGATCGGTGCCACATCGCTGGCCGGCGCGAAGTGGTGGGTGGTGTCGTGCTCGCTGCCGTCGTCGCGGTAGACCGGGACGATTTCCGTCTGGTCGTTGCGCAGCAGATCGGGATCGACGGCCGCACGGATGATGTTCTGGCGGCCGAAGTCGTTGACGTTGCCGTCCAGCGTGCGACGCACTTCTTCCTGGATCAGATGGAGCTGGATGCTCATCGTGAAGCCCAGCGAGTTCTGGTCACACGTCACCGTCGGGTAGTGCTGTTCGCCGAAGTCGTCCTGGCGCGAAGCGTCGGCGTTGTAGGCCACCGAGTAGGCGACCACGTTGCCGTTGGCCTTCTCGTCGTAGGCTTCCATCGACAGGTTCTGCGGCCGGTCATGCAGCGATGCGATCGCGCCCGGAACGTTCACGACGCGGCAGTTGCGGTAGCGTGCGGCTTCTTGCGCCAGCGTGTTGGGCGTGTTCAGCGAACGGGCCAGCACGGCGCGGGCGTTGCCTGCGATCAGGCCACCGATGACCGCGGCCGATTCCTGGGCCAGACCCAGCGAAGGCATCTTCAGCGTCTTGCGGGTGTTGTCGATCAGGCGCTGGAGGTTTTCGCTGCCAGCGTTGATGTCGCCTTCGAACTGGGCGACGTCATAGCCTTCCATGCCGAGACCGGCACGGACTGCGTTCTCGGAGATGAAACGCGAGCCGCTGCTGCGCGCGCCATCGCCGACCTTGGTGATGAACTGGCTGAGCAGGGCGTTGCCACCCGCCGGGCGGTTCGTGAAGATGTTCAGTTTTTGCATTGCTGACCTCAAAAGGGGGAGAAGTGAGAAATCAAGTTGACAAAATCAGGTTTTTGACGAACTCGTCGAAGAAAGGCCGAGTAGCCACTTGTCGGATGCTTTCTCTACCAGAGAATTGTTCAAGGATCGCGATACGGAGCTTACTGATGCTCTCGTTCACGTTCTCTCCGCAGAAATGCCCAGCGCGAATGACCACACCGAACACAGCTTTAGACAATTCCAAGATCAGAAAAGCCTCACCGAACTTGTCATCCCGCATAGAGCAGTCAAAAAACACACGCTCAGCGACGAGGTTGGCAAGGGGTACAAGCGGCTCCACAGTATGCGAAAAAATACTGTCACTACCCCAGTGGTTTCTGATGGTGGCGGAGCCAGTGTTGTCATTGAGCAACTTGGACATTTCATCGTTCAGTACCACCGTGTGAGCCAGGTCATCGGTGCTGACAATATCCCGCATTTCGTTGATGTTCAAAAATGCACTGGATGGGCAGTCAGCCCTGGCGAACGAGCGATGCACCCAATCAGGAATGAAGATGAAGTTGGTGTTGACCTGATTGAAACCGTTTTCGGTATTGAGCTGCATGGGAAACCTTTCACTTTTTCTGATGCTGGTTTGTTTCCAACTAATCGGACAAAGCCGAATATAGTCAAAAAAATAATGACTACAAAATGTTTGTTTATTTTAGTGTGGGTGTTGTGATTGGATTTGATGGTGTGCTCACCATCGTGTGTTCGCGCACACCACGTGTTCGCCCAAAAGACATTAGCGACACAGCCCCATAACTAGACCCGCACATAGACTACCATGATTGATGCAAAACTAGCCTTGGTCAACATCATCACGTTGTTGTTTTTTGAATCTAAAATAAGAGACGCCAATAACAGTTCAGCGGAGATTTGCAAAAAGATGCTGGAGGCCATCAGACCTCCGGAAGACAAGCTGTCCATCAGCGAGAGCAAGGACGAACTGCACGCACTGAAGGCCACCGCGTTGTACATGGTGGACTTCTCACAGACGGAAGAGTTGGACAAGGATGCCCTGCTACAGCGTTTGGCGGTGAATTGTACGGGAGACTTGGATCTCTACAATTCGTTTGTGGCTATTTTGGACAGAGATTACGAAATCAATGAAATCAAAAAGAAGATCATCACGATACGTCACGGGCTGAAACAACTCGACAAAGAAGAGACCATCACCAAGACGGTGAAGAAGGCGTATCAAGACTTGATTTGGGGGCGAGAGAAGATCGCCTCTCTCAAGATCTTCACGCAAAATCTCGTGGCGAGCTTGGAAGTTCATCATGAGGTTGAGGAAGTCAATGACCCTGCGGTAGTGGCTAAGGTTGGTTTGGGTGATAAGACCCAGATGGCCAAAGCACTGCAGGAGATGAAGAAGGAGCAAAGCTCTGAGGGCGTGTTGATGACGGGCTGGAAAGCCATCAACGACATGCTTCAAGGGGGGTTTCGCCGCGGGGAATTTTGGATCATTCCCGCGCTCCAGCATTGCTATAAGACTGGTTTCACACTGAGTCTGTTCAAGCAGATTGCGAAGTACAACAAGCCATACATGATCGATCCGACGAAGAAGCCGCTATTGTTGCGGATTTCTTTTGAAGACACCATGTCGCAAAACCTGCGTTACATGTGGGAGAACATTCGTTTCAACAAGACTGGTGAGATGCCCAGTCTGGATGGAATGGATGAAGATGCAATTGCGTCGGAGATCATCGAAGAACTCGTGGTGGGTGGTTACCAGACCATGATGCTTCGGGTGGACGCCAGTCGTTGGACATACAAGGACGTGTTCAATTACGTCTTGTCATTGGAAGCGAGTGGGTATGAAATTCATCTGTGTGTTCTTGACTATCTGTCACTGTTGCCAACAACGGGTTGCACAGAGGGTCCGTCTGGAACCGCTCTGCGAGATTTGTACAGAAGAATGCGGGCGTTCTTCTCTGCGAAAAAGATCACGGTGCTCACGCCACACCAGCTTTCAAGTGAAGCCAAGCAACTCATCCGAGATGGTCACACTGACTTCCTGAACCAGGTCGCTGGTCGTGGTTACTTTGCAGACTCGAAGCAGTTGGACCAAGAAGTCGACGGTGAGTTGTATCTGCACAAGATCAAGTTCAACAAGCGTTCTTTCTTGTGGGTCAAACGGCATAAGCACCGCGGTGTGCCTGTGATCAAAGAAGATCTACTGGACGCTTACTACCCGTTCCCCGAAGTTGGTCCCATCATCGATGACGTTGATCGGCACCGCATCGACTTGACACGCATCGGTGGTCAAGTCAAGAGTGAAGGTGGTGATCAGGAAGCTGTGGTCGAAGAGGACATGATGTTCTAAAAGAAAAAATGAAAGCAGATAAGGGTGGCTCACGCCACCCTTTATGCAGTCACTTCTGGGAGATGATTAGATCACCTGAATCACTTGGACAATGCCAGGTGATGTCTCCGATAACATCCACAGTTTCGCACGAAGGCCGCCGTAAACCCCATGATCCCGGATCAAGGCGTACCCTGGCTCGTGTGAGACGTCGCCTTCCCGCATCTCTGCGGGAGGAACATGCACCACACCAGCCTCCATGGACACGTTGTGCCAGAGTGTGTGTAGACCCGTTTCGGGATCGGGGTCGATGGTGACTGCACCGATGGACACGTAGTCGTCCCCGACATATTCAGCGGCGTACCACACTCTGTATCCGGCATCGTGCTCGCCCTGCATCAGGGCTTGTTTCACTGCGTTGAGGGGCATTCCCTTGTCAAGATTCACGAACATAATCATTTCTCCTGCTCGCTAGAGCGTAGTGGTGAACATTTTGTTCACCTGGGTTAAAGATGAATTCCATCTCACTTTTGTTATATGGGATTATAGAAATCTGCAGTCAAAAAGAAGGGATGCATCCCTTCTTTTGTTGTCAACGAGTTTGTCTTCGATCAACCCGTCGAATTGTATCGTGGTGTGTAAGTGTGTTATTGATTTCCACATTGACCGCATAAAAGCTGGGTAACCACCCAGCTTTTATAACACCACACCACGATGGGTCAATTGGTGAACTGGTCGGTCGGCGTGCTTGGGCCTTGCCTGCTTTTTTTCACCTGGAGCATTGCCTCGACAGCGACTCTGGGGATAAAGGGATTGTTGTGCTTGGCGTAAAACGGAAAAAGTTTCTTGAGTAACTTTGAGGCGATTTTTCCGTAATAAGAACCACCATCTTCCACAGCACTGATGTTGGACATGTCCTGGAAGCTGACCTGACCAATCACTTCTGGATGGAAAGACGTCAACCAGTTTTGGCGATGTTTCAACAGCCAGGGCTTGTTGTGTCGCAACACCGCTTCAGGAGAGTGCTCAAACGCCAGCGTAGGGGAGTGATGGCAAACATACTCCAAGTGATTTTGCAACATGTAAACCGGATAGTTCTTGATCATCCAGTCTGGATGAAACGATGCCACCCAGCTTGGATTTTGCTTGAGAACGAACCATGGCAAACAGTTGAAAACCAGAGCTGGTTCTAACTCGACCAGTATCGCAAGGTCGTCTGTGGACAACGACAAGATTCGAACAAGGTGCGGATGCACATAGGCATCGCTGGAAGTTGTGCGTAAGTTCATGTGTTTGTGGTCGTAAAAAGAGACGAAAAATGGCGATACACCATCGCTCATCAAATGAAGTGGTAGTTTCTTATCCTGTCTTTTTTGCTCTAGGATTCAGCATGTCAAATGTAAAAATGATCACAGTGCGCTTTCCGGGCGGCGCTGTGCCTAATTATGATCAACTTTTTGTTGGAGGTGTGGACATCATTGACCTGCTCTCAAAAGCAATGGTCGGTGCAACCGCTGGTGCGCCCACTGGCACGACCGACGTCATGGTCAGTCAGGAACTCTACATCGCCACACAAGCAGGTGTTGGATATGCGTTGGGGGATGCTCTTCGTCGGGTGGAGCTGACTGTCGCATCTGCCAACACGACAACTGTTGGGTGGTACAACATTACCAGATCATTGTCCATCGCAACGAATGTACTTGGCACCGCAATTCGACCGGCAGGTGAATCGGGCGCTGGTATTACCGATGCTGAGTTACGAGCGAAGCCGCTTGAAGTTGACCTCAAGGGCAGCTCCGGCAACGCACTCGGGGCCGTGGATTCCGCAATTGCTGCGGAAGACGGTAGTGGCACCATTACTTTGGTCGGTGGTTTGAAGCGGGTCATATCCCATCTTTTTTCTGTTGTCCAAAGAATACCAACGATTGGTCAAAAATCAACAGCAAACAGCATCCCGGTGGCGCTCAGTACCGAACACGGACTGATGCTCGACAGCCTCACCAAGGGGGTGACTGCTCTTCATGACCGTTTCTTGGAGACAGTCGGTGGTGCAACTCAGCAAAAAATGCTGATGGTGAACGTTGCCAACGCTGCAGATATTGGCGGCGGCAGTGGCGGTGTCGCCATCAGTCCGACAAAGGTCGAAGATTTCACAGCGGTAGCCGCAGTAGGCACCGACGCGGCGATCGGTGATGCGCTGCGAAAAATCACCATTTACAACACCACGGCACTGCCTCTGTCGACCAGCGTGTTTTGGTACAACATCACCAAAAAGAAATACATCGCAGAGCCTTCTGAGGCAAGCTACAAAACACCGTCGCAAAATCTTGAGCAGAAAATCGGGTTTCGCGTTATCAAGGTCGCCGCAGGAAGTGTGCTCAGTGTCGAGGCCATCGAGACCACTTTGGGTGGCGCGGTGTTCGGCGTGGTGGCTTTTCAAGAATCTGGTGCTGGGCAAATTCTTGGGGACGACGATGTTGCCTGGGATCTTCCTAGTGGTGGCTCATTCGAACTCTCACAAACACAAACGGCTGGAACTTACGCCGTGCGTTTAGACAAAACGACAAAGTTCAAATCTGTTTCCGGTGTGTTGCGTTTGGGTGTGAATTTCCAGAAAGCCCTCGTTTCGTAACGCACTTGCGTAAGTGGTGCGTGACCCGCTGTTAACAAATTGAACATTTTTCAGGAGTTTCACAATGTCTAGCTATACCCCTCCGATCGTCATCACCAGTACGGGTGGTGGCACAACCACGACAAGCGTTGCTGACGTAGATCTCTACAGTTCGTTCTATGAGGTCACCGCAGCTTTTGCTGGTGTGACAGTGGGCGATGTGCTGCAACGCATTTCGTTTGTCAAAACCGCAGACCAAACATCTGGTGGCGCGGACATTTGGATCAACGTCAACACCACGCTCACGTTGTCGACAGCACCGACAAATGACAAAATCAAGCCACGTGTTGTTTCGTTATCCAAAGACGAGATGAGTGGGTTGACCATCAAAACACTGGAGCAGCCCACATCGCCACTTGTAACAGTGTTGGGTAAACCCGACGATGTGGCGCCTGCAGACATTGCTGGCACTTACAGCATCGCTGGTGGTTTCAAGAAACTGCTGGCAATCGCCTCGTCAGTGTTCGACAAAATGCCGACGCTGGTGGGTGGCAAAATCCCCATCACCGGTACAGTCGAGATGTGGGAAACAGTCGAGTGGCGCATGGACAGCGCTGGTGTGTTGGTGTACGAAAAGGAAAAGAACGGGACGGTTGTTCGTCAGCGTTCCTGGACCAAGACCACTGACGCAACAGGCACGGTTAGCTATGTTGCTGGAGATTGGGCATGAGTAAGCTCAATCCACTCTTTCAAGCCTATGTGGCGATGGTGGTGAATGGTTTGCGCAAGGCATTCACTGCCGCCACCACATCAGCAGGCACCGTGGGGATGGTTCCCGCGCCCGAGGTGGCTGACAAAGGCAAGGTACTCACGGCGGATGCTGCTTGGAAGTACGAAAATTTTCGAGGTGCACACGTTGTTGCCAACGACTATGCAGCAGGAAATTGGGTGGCGATCAATGGTTGTCTGGCTGTAGCCAATGCGACAGTCGCCAAGAACACTGGTTTCAACTGGGGTACCTCCGGCGCCACTTGGACGCCTTTGTTGGACGCCAATGTCTCTTGGCAAGGAGTCTACAACCCATCGGCGTCTTATGCTGATAACGTGGTGGTGGCTGCATCACACACGCAGGGGTTGCTTTACAGATCGAAAATTGCCAACAACATGGGCAAGGCGATCACGGACACCACTGCTTGGATGCCGTACCATCCGATGGTGGACATGTCCAACTTGATCAATGCGGCCAGCTCGACGAACTCAAGCACTTCTCCCAGCACGGTGATGTCGAAGATGTTGCTGGAAAACGTGCAGGTCTTCGCCAGCTTGATCACAGGCACACCAGTGATTGGTTTGAATCTGGCCGATGGGTTGGTGATTCTGCAGACCACAACGCCCAGTTCGAACTGGACACTCAACGTCACGATGAGTGCCACTCAGACACTCAACGCCGGGATGATCGCTGGACAATCGGTCACGTTCACGCATCTGATCCAGATGGGTGGGACTGCATTCATGCCGACTTCGATCAGTCTGGATGGCCAGCTCAAGACGGAGTTGTGGGCAAGTGGCGCCAAGCCGGCTGCGGGCATCACCAACGCTCTGAACTGCTACAGCTACACCATCATCAAAACCGCGGACAACTCCTTCGTGGTGCTTTGTGACCAAGGTTCCTTCAAGTAAAGCGGAGTAGTCAACAATGCCAGCCCTCTCCACAAGAGGGGGTGCGCTTTCGCGCATCCCCAGGTACCCCGAAAAACAAACCTCCGTTGGCGTCACTGGGGTTTGTTACTTCAACCACGGTGCTACCGGCACACTTTATCGAAGCAACACCAGAGAAAAGTTCACTTTTGCCACGTCAGCCGTGGTGGCCAGCACAAACTTGGCCAACATGTGTGCTAACCAATCCGCCACGAGTAACACATCGACTGGCATCATCGCCACTGGCTTCAATGGTGCGAATACGCCCGCCAAAGAAAAGTTCATTTTTTCTTCGGAAACATCGGTCATCACGACTTCGTTCACGGGTTACAATACCTACAGCGCCTCTATTGGAAATGCGACCATCGCATTAACTCAGTTGGGTTGGGGGAGCACGTACACCATGACGCGAAATTCCCACACCTACGCTACCGACACAGTGGCGTTGGCTGCGTCCGCTACTTCGCCCTCTTATGCTGGATGTGGGTTTGGCATTCGCGAATACGCGTTGTTTTCTTTGGGGGGCACAGCCGCCGGCCCTAACGTCACGATTGACAAAATCGTTTACGCTACCGGCGCATTGACTGGTTATACTGCACTGGGGGTTGGTAACTCTGGTGGGTGTGCTGGCGGTAACGGCACGAGTGCTTTGGTGGGGATCGGTAATGCCAGAACCACATACCTGGTGACGTACGCAACGGCCACCATCGTAGCGGGGTCGTTGATTCCTGTGAAAACCATCTACGGTAGTGTGGGTGCAAACAACACCAATTTGATTTTTTGTTTAGGTGGCACGGACGTGACAAATGCATCCAACAAAAAATACAACTATACGCAAAGCAGCAAAACTTTCGCGTTGACTACCAATTCTTTGGTTGCCACCTGGGGTGGTAGCGCAATGTCCACCACCATCACTGGTGTAAATGATTAAGTAAACGAGAAAACCATGCCGATCAAATGCTATCGCACGAACACCGATTTTGATCTGAAGCATTTTGTGGCCAGTGAGGCGCACACGCCCGATGGCAAGCACGTGCTTTGGACGTCACAGCTCAATATGCTCAATGAACAATATGGCGGATTCAAAGCCATGATGTTGAGAAAGGAAGCTCGTGAAGAAGAGCTTTTGGAAATGTTGGCAGCTACGGATGTTCACCCAATCGTCACGGAAATGATGCCGGGTGTAAACAATCACCCCATCAGCAGGGCTCGTGAGAAAACAATACGGGCAGAATTGATGGAAATACGGGCTGGTCGGGAAAATGACCGGTTGAATGAATTGGGTGGGAAGCAAGAAATTCAAACGATCCAGCGTCTGATCGAAGAGAATAAGCCAAAGTGCAAATACCTTCATCTCGATTTGCTTGATCAACAAGAAGCGATTCAAGAAGAAGAGTGGTTGTGTGAATTGCAAAGTCGCGCAAGAAAACACATCGCGTGCACTGGATCGATTCCTGTGGATCAACTCAGCGCCATGATGGCACATCCGAAATTCGTCACTCACGTCAAACCTGTGATCGAAGAAGCACTGCAATCAAGCATGGGAGACGGGTCGATGTCGGCACTGAGTTTTTCCACCGTGCTGCAACTGAGGTGACTGCCTAAACCAAGGCAGCAGAAAAACGGGGGTTTTCCCCCCGTTTTTTTGACGCACTTTTTACCTCATATGTTTTTCATCAAGCGATCAACCCAAGCCTTCGACAACGAAGACTCATCGCCATACATGACGGCGCTGCTTTGAACTGCTCGTGTCAGGAATCTTGAGTCATTGACCCGCATCGTCATCACCACAGCAAGACCACAAGCATCACCAACAGAGTCACGCAAAGCTTGGCGTATCAAGTAAAAGTGGGGTCTTATCGTCGATCGAACCATACCGCCGGCGGGACGGAAAAAATAACGTGTACCGGGATCTGTGTTAAGTACCTCGTGGCAAGTTAAACTCAAAGCCGATTGATTTGCCATTTTTACGCGGGCCGGAATCGTGCCACTGGAAACAAAGCGAACTGTTCCATCTTTGTGCCTGGCACAAATATCAAACGAAATAGGCGCAGATGAAGGTGTGTCCATCACTGCGCGTTCAATGTGAACTACGCCTATGGCGTCAAAAGAGTAGCCACCATCTTCGTGATAAAAGGACGTCGCCAAAGGCCCGGACAAACCTACTGACAACTCAGTGGTTTTTGTATTCGGGGTATTCTTTTTTATGTGTTTTTTGGTTTTTGCGAGTATGATTCTTTGAGCTTCGATGATCACTCTTTTGTGTATCGTGTCCAGCTTCCAGTTGTTGACATACCGCCGCCGATACATAAAAGACAGATGTTTACGCACACCGTAACTCATCGATTCTTCTACCCAACCACTCGGTAACCCTTTACTACTAACTAAAAATCGAGCCAGTTGGCGGGCAGCATTCTTGATGATGCGGGACTCGTAACGATGATTGCTTTTCATTGCGACTTTCTCCTGTGTGATGTGGTTCCACTAAATTCATCGCCTTGATTTAATAGAGCAGCGCCAGAGATAAAAACAAAAAAGAAAGCTGGTTAGGCTTTCCTTTCATGTGGGTGCTGTAGCACCCACATGTTTCAGACAGACACCCATTTCGAATTGTATCGGCCTTGACGGTGATCATAGAACACTTCTAATCTTTCGTTCACGCCCGTGTTGGGGTTGCGCCTAATCCCCGTGCGTCGGTATCTTGCCGCCTCTGTTTCCGTTTCCCACCACTTAAGGTTGGGCGCGGTGGTGTCGTATTTGATCACCACGCCTTCCTTCATCCACTTCTCAACTTGAAGCATGCCGCTGAGACCATGGCGGCGGCCGGTGTACATCAACATAACATCGCCGCCGCCAAGCAGCAGTGTCATGGAGTTACCTCCCGATGTCGTCCAACTACCGCCACCGACCGCACCCGCTATGACGGGCGCATAACCACAATCGCCGATGGGGTTGGCTTCGTACCAACCATTTCCAGCTTCCCAATTCTTCACTGTCTCCAGTGCTTTATTGAAAAACTCAGGGCCAAACTTGACAGTGACTTCCATTTTAATTACTCCTGCTCGCTAGAGCGTGGTGGTGAACGTTGTGTTCACCTAAGTCAAGATGAATTCCATCTCACTGTAGTCATATGGGATTGGGGATTTCTAGAGTGGGAAAATGACAGCATAAAAAAGGAGGGCCGAAGCCCTCCTTTCTCACCTCGTTTCACACAGCGCTTCCCAGCGGTGCGTCGGTAAGAGGTTACCGGCCGGCCAGAACCCACTGCGTCTTGATCCAGTTGTACTTGGTCAAGTTCACTTCGGAATTCGGCGACGGCAGACTGCGCGACTTCATGAAGAGCGCTTCGTTCGGATGACGCATCTGGAGCTTGTCCTGACGCGCTTCCTCACGACCCTTCGCGATCGCTTGACCGACGGTGAAAGCCATGATCGACTCCTGGTTATGATTGGGAAAGGGAGATCACTCCCCCTTCAACCGACCAGGTTGATCAGGACACCGCCAGCAGCAGCTTCACGGTGAAGCCGGAGGCGTCGCCCACGATGGCGCGCAGAGCGGCCGGCAGTTGGTACAGCTTCGGGCGCAGGCTCGACTGCACCAGGCCGCCGACCGGGCGGACGCCGTAGCCGGTGGTGGCGACGGGGTTGTTGACCGTCGCGGCCGACAGGTTCAGACCAGCGGCGTCGGCGACGATGGTGTCAGCCGGCATCGTGCCGGTGACGGCCACGGCGACGGTGCCATCGGTCACGCGGGTGATGATCTCGAACGGGATGGCCGACGGCGACGGCAGGTTCAGGGTGACCGACTTCACGCTCACAGTGCCGACGGCGCCGAAGGGGGTGAAGCCTTGCGGCTCGTAGTACGAGTCGGCCAGGGGGCCCATCCAGCCGATTTCCATCGACAGGGTATCGACGACGGACGAGGTGGCCTCGTCGAACATGTAGCCTTGCATCAGTGCCATGGTGTAGCTCCAGAGAGAAAGAGAAACGAAAAATAGTTGCTCGCTGCCAATTTTGTTGGCAACTAAAGAAAACAGTGCAGATCATTCACGGTGTTTAAAGCCGCAATTATTCGTGCAATATCTCCTCCATAGCATTGCTATTTTTTACTTCGTTTCTGCTAAAAATAAAACTACACCATAAACAATCAACACAAGGCCAACGCCATTACGGCGTCACGGTGCCGTTGCCAGGATCAACCGTCGGGAAAACGGTGTTGGCGATGGCGTTGTCGACGATCACGTTGACCGCCTGGTTGAGCTTGTTGGCCGTCACTTGAGCCACCAGAGCGGTCAGCGTGTTCGAGATCTGCGTTGCCACCGAAGCAGCCACGTTGGCCAGGAACGACGGGTCCACGAGTGCGGCTTGCACGACGCCGGCCACAGCGATGGTCATGGCTTCCGGAGTCAGCACCGACAGAACAGCTTGGTTGAGCTTTTCGTTCGTGAGCTGGGCCTCCACCGCCAGAGGCGCGTCTTGGGCGACGGCTTGTGCGATGACTTCCGGTGTGATCACTGCGTGGACACCGGCCAGGATGGCAGCGGGCGTCAGCACGGTTGCCACGTGACCAGAGATGGTGGTGGGGGAGATCAGCTCATCCAGCCGGGCATCCACCACGGCGGGCAGATCGGTTTGGATGGCGGCATCGATGCGCGGGGTGGCCAGAGCAACGACACGCGACTTCAGCACGGTCAGCGGGTGCGCGGCATAGGTCGGATCGCTCGCAGCCGGTTGGGCGCCGAGGAACGTGCGCGTGGCGTTGATCGTGAAGGTGTTGATCTCGGTTTCGATGTTGGTGATGAAGTTCGCACCATTGACGATCACCGCGAACGTGTCCGTCACTTTCTGCAGACCAGCACCGTTGGCGCCGCCCGTTGTCTTGGAGAAGTACGCCTTGCCGACGGTCTCGATGGAAGTGCGGTACCAGTTGGTAACGGCAATTTTAGCGCGTGCCAGTGTTTCGGCGTCGTCGAATACGATTTGCATGTCAATTCCTCTGCTGTAAAAGAAGGATGTTAAAGGAGAGGTTGCCCTCTCCTCAAAGTATGCGCAATGAAAAACTGACAGTCGATCAGGTCTCTTGCGAAACTTCTGTGATGATGGACTTGATCTCGTCGACTGTGGGGTCTGGAAGTGCAACTTGCTCGACGTTGTTGCCGTTGACCACGTCTTCCACCAACACAGCGTAGCGCTTCTCCATCAATCGCCGCACGAGCATCTTGATGACGTCTTCCGACAGAGACATTGCGTTCTTCTTGATGTACAAGCGAACGAGTGCTTCGTATGGCAGTTGATCCACCACCTTGCCAACATGCGGAATGGCGGCATGCGGAAGGTGTTTGGACACCGCATCAAAGATGGCTTCGCCTGTTTTCTCCTCAGCAGCCTTCTTGGCAACGTCGAAGATCACCGCTTCCATCATCTCATCGATCTTGTTGTTGACTGCGGTGGTGACGTCGTACTTTTCCACTGCTGCAGCGATGGCGTCTTCGATGCGATCGGCCACCATTTCATAAACCACTTGTCTGGATTCCACCACGCGTTCGTTGATGCGGCGGGTGGCCGTGGCCTCGATCAGTGCTGTCGTTGTCTCAGCCACCATCTGCGTCATGCGGGGAGAATTGATCCGCATTTCGAACTGCTCGCCGATGTTGCGCCAAGCGGCGCCGTCACGGACGAAATGCTCCGACACCATGGTCGTGAAGATGCTGCCGAGTTGCTGGTAAACGATGTCGCCGACCTGCTTCTTCATGTCGGTGTCGAATTCCTCGCCAACACAATGTTCCTTGGCCACGGCCTCGGCTTTGCCGGTGATCATTTTCTCGGCAGCGTTGCCGATGATGATGGCCGTCTTGTCGGATTCGAGCTTCATGCGAATCGCGTCCACCGCACGCTTGTAGCCATCGCCGTCGGGGGCGTAGAGGGTGCGAATGGTTTCTTCGAGAACCGTTCGGTAAGACGCAACGATCATCTCGGCTGCGCGGGCGTTGAGAAGATCTTCGTTGGCGATGATCTTGACTTCAAATTCTCTCACTGGAGCGTTCATTTTTACTTGCCTCACTAAAACAATGGCTGGGCGTGTGGATGGTTCCCAGCTCATAAAATGACCGTCCACTTGGATTATTGTGCATTTTTTTACACGAGCAAACATCATGACCGAGGAAGAAAAGATCAAGTATTGGTTGTCGTTGCAACCAAAAAACGTTTCGAAAGAAATGTCGGTGTGCTCCAGAGAGGATGTCGGGCCACTCTATAGAATCGACACCCAACCACCAGCGGTATTCACTCCCAGGATGCCCATGTCGGCTGGGTCGAGCGA
>ERZ650304.101-NODE-101-length-54572-cov-9.282462_pt1 | contig 54572 bp, 71 predicted proteins | sample MGYA00376240_ERZ650304 | MGnify/ENA primary metagenome ERZ650304 (study PRJEB26733, sample SAMN07839271) | wastewater metagenome | biome: small river; feature: stream; material: water | place: USA: North Carolina | collected 2016-03-01 ...
TTGGTCCTGTGGCCCCGGCACTTCCTGCGCTTCCTGCAGGCCCTGTTGGTCCTGTAGCGCCTGTAGCCCCAGCGCTTCCTGCAGAGCCTGCAGGCCCAGTGTCTCCTGCGTCTCCAACACGATCAAATGTGGCGCATATAAGATCGCCATCAGCAAATGGACTTGTGGCCGAGTATCCGCCGCCGGCAATAGGAACAGAGGTATAGGTTGTTGCGTCAGTGGCAGTATTACTCAAGTAAAACAATAACCACTTGGTCAAATCAGCTGGCGCAAACAGACGCACAAGACCTTTGACGATAGAAGACGAATCTCCTACATGCGGCAAAGAAGATTGCCAGTCTGTTGAAAAGAAATCTGTGCCACTCAAATAGAGTGTGGTAGAGTCCTTTTGCACTGTATGGCTAAGCGACAAGAAACCAGCCCCTGGATCAGTGCCACTTATGTCGTCTGAAAAGGTATAGTACACAGTCACAGGCCCGCCAGCAGGCCCAGTAGCTACTCCTGCGGCCACAAGGGCCCAAGTAATAGGACTGTCGTCTGTGAGCACCCATAGGCTGTGATCGTCAAGCTGCAAAGCCAGCTTGTTTACATCAGTTGGCAATGCCGAGGCTAATGCTATACGAGCAGCAGCATCGGCAAATTCCCACCTGTGGGCGTGGTGGATATTTGCCCCTGTTAGTGTTTCGTGTGAACCAGCCATGCGCTACTCCAGATCAAATAAAGCCGTGACCGGATACAATTGGCCGGCATAGTCAGCGTCGACAAAGAACCATGTGCCGTCGTCTTCGTTTAGGGCATAAACGTAGTTGCGGAACTGGCTCCCAGTTGGTAATGCACCTACTACGGCTTCAACAGCGGTATCAAAGTCACTGATGTCTGCGGCCGTTAGTCCTGTGACCGCAATGGTTATAGAGTTGCCGGCGTCATTGACCGTGATTGTAATGTTATCGCCGCCAACTAAAGCAGCTGCAAGGGCATCTCGCGCTTGTTCATCTGTGTATCCAGAAGCCGCAGGCTCCCAGGACGCAGTAAACACACCAGGCGAGGACTCAATAACTGTGAGCACCTCTCCTAAAGTGCCGATGACTAGCTCGAGGGGGGTACCACCCTCTCCCCCAACTATTATACTGCCTTTGGCAGACATAGGATTGTCAAATGGCAAGTCAACCACGCCAGTCTCGGATAGGCCGGAGCCTAGGAGTGAGACATTTGGCTTAGTACCACGGCCAAAGAGTTGAATAAGTAGCCTGGCTAAGTCTTCTGTTGTAGGCTGGCGTTCGCTCATTGTAGAATCACCTGGATATTGTCAAACACGATCGGCACTGTGTCAAGGTTGTAGTGATTGAGGGCTCCAGCACTTCCGCCGTCAACACTGACTGTGAAGATAAGCCTGTACGTATCTGCAGTACCAGCATTCTGCCAGTCACTTGCGTGAGTATGAGTGATAAGGTGAGAGACTAGGCCCTGGGTTAGCTCTACTTCAATTTTGCCAGTTGAAGCTTCAAGTAAGAAGCGGAAATTGATATCGCTGGCAAAACTAAGCGCGGTTAGATTTGCGCCGGTCTCATCGCCGGCAAAGGAACCAAAGTGGTGGTTGAGAGTCTTCAAGTGCGGCGTAGGAAGTGCTGGAGTCACATTGTGATTTGTGCCCCGCAAAGTAAATGAACAGTTGAAGCCAAGATGGCCATAGACTACAAGGCCCATAGCATATTTATTTGAGCCACCAAAGTTTAGTGTGCCTGTTATTTCAACGTCCGCCGGTCCGGTTGTATCGCCGCTGAAAAGGTCTTCCGTGTAGATATTTGTCAATGACTCGTACTCGCCGGTTTCCGTTGTAAAGTCAACGGTAAGACTGTCGGTAGTCTTAGTGAGCACGCCAAGCTGCGAGAAAGATGGCCCGTCATTCCAGGTGAGTGGAATAGGATCGCCACCTGGTGGTGGGGGCTCAACGTATCCGCAGCTGTGCTTTATGGCCTCGGTAGTACGAATAGGAGCGCCAACTTCTTCAGAAAATGTCAGCGCGCCAGTCATATCGGGGTGCAAAATCTCCCATACTTGGGTGGCGCAATTGTCATCCCATTCGACATAAAATGTTGCCACATCTTCTGACGCATCGTATTGAATTAGCCAGTTGTATTGAGTGCCAATTGGTGCACTACCAGGCTCATAGGAGTATTCAGCCGGGGCCAGGAACTCGTAGAGATGTGGGGCCAACATTATGCCAGAGTAATAAGAACTCCCGGCAATAGTGATGGCGTAAGTACCGCCGGTAGTATGCACACCCACACGCAATGCGTCAGAGTCGTCAGTAAGTTCTACTGAGCCACTAAGCTTCCAGTCGTAGTCTAGGAGTAGGCTAAAGTCCTCGGCCCAACCTGTGGTTGTACAGGAAGCTGGTGCTGTTGGTGCCGCACATTCATCTGGGCACTCTCCGCCTGGGCCACCATGCAAAAGACAATCGTATCCGTCGATCGGTACCAATGGTGGCACTGTAGGAGTAGGGGGAGTAAAGTCTCCCGGGCCAGGTACTGTGCTCACGTCTTTGTTGCAACGCTTTTCTACGCCATAGGTGACAGTGCCAATCTCGCCGTCATCACCACCGACGCACGTGAGTGTCATTTCATGGCCACGTCTGTCAATGTTTAGTACAAGATATGGCTTAGTAGTAGCATCTGCTGTAAGATCAACGCCGTATGTGCCGTCTTTGACACCTATGACCCGGCCGGGAGACATACCAGGATCATTCTGAGCCACAAGAATTATTTTGTCTGGAAGCCGGTTGTACCAACGCATAAGGCGTTCAGCCACTGCACGGGCAAGAGTGGTGTCCTGGATGACATCGCTTTTGAAGTCAAGTGTGGCTACCCGGGTGTAGTCGGACTCAAAAACGTCATTAGGGCTTTCAGCCCGTGCCCATGGGGTCCTAGCGCATTTGTCATCGTCATCCCACGTAGCGCCAGTTACTTTGACTAAGTTACGGACTTCGTCAATGCCCCAAGACTCACGGTCTAATTGCCACACGTCGGCGTCTTCGCCTTTTGTGTACGTGCGGTACATACTGGCGGTACTAGGAGCCCGGTCGTAGGGGAAACGTACTACTCGGCCGTCACCAACCTCAATGGTTGCCATGCCAAATACACTGTCAAGTTCTTTTATTACTTCCCAGCCTGGTTGTCCACCACGCCAATAAACAGGCTGGTGCTCACCGAGGATATACCCGGCGTCAGCAATATCACCTGAGTCAAATGGCACACCACAATGGGCAAGTACAAATTGCACTGCCTGCCCATCACTGATGTCGGAAAGCCCAAAGTCATAGATTGAGACCCGGCGTAGGCCCCCTAATGGGCCTTGCAGCTGAAAGACTGGCCGTTCTGGGTTACTCGACCCAAGCTTCTTACGGACTACGCCAGTGTATTGCGGTGCAATGGATAGGTCGCTAAGTTCAATGGCGTATATATCTGCGTCGACGCCTTCTGTGATAGCGGGTGAATCAAATGGCGTAAACTCTGCCACATAAGTTGTCCACCCTTCAAGCTGTTCATTTTGAACAACAGGGCCTTCAACCTCAATTTGAGTTCCGCCTACTCGGACCCGATGCCAAGGTCTTACTACCTGAAGAGCCATTATGGGGTAATATCTCCAGAGGTAAGAATGAATTCGACAGAGGCGCGAAAGCGGTCGGTCACCCGGCCGGAAGTCCTGGGAGTAAATTTAGCCAGAATGGCAGTAAACGCTCCTAGTTCACCGCGCCGAACAGGTGAGTATAATGGCTGCTCAGGATCAGTAAATGGGTCTATTTGGCGCTGAATAGTTACTCGGCCAATGAAGCCACCTGTTCCCATGCGTACGTCACCAGCGCACACAAGGTTAGCTAGAGCCTTGTAGTCCGCTTCTGTGTCCATCTGGACTTCCCCCGACAACCTGGGAACACCGTCTGCGTCTCGGGCCGGGAGGGGAAAGAAGCCCTGGTCTGACATCCAGCGGAAAGAATAGCCGGCAAAACTTGATGTAGCCATTAGTTTGCTACCGCTCCACCGGCATTTAGCCGGGTAAAGGTTCTAAATAGCTCTGTGACAACTGCCCGGCCTGTGGCTTCTGGACTTCCTGCATCCGGGATAGTTATATTGGCCTGTACGGTCGTATTACCACCAGCCGCTCCTAGGGCTGGGGATACTCCGGTTTGGCGGAATGGGCCTGTGTTGGCAGGTTGCAGTAGTGAACGTAAGCCTGGCGTTGGATCAATCTGAGAAAGAAATTGCTGCGCAAAAGATTGACCGGCTACTTGGGCATCTGTTCCTTGGCCGGCGACTGTCTTCACAAATGTTTGGCCAAAGTTGGAGGCAATGTCAATGGCAGCTTGGGAGGGGGAATGAATGCCCAGCCCAGCCTGTGCTCCTAGTTTGGCGTAATAGGCCATATTGAAAGCCGCGTTATACACTTCGCTACTGTGGCCTGTAATAGCGTTTACAAAGGCAACTACAAAGTTGGCGCCGACGGAGGAACCCCACAAACCACTTGTAACGGCAAGAGTACCAAAGTCGTCGTTTACAGCGCCGGCAATACCGGTAATTGCAGCATGCACAGAAGTGGATGCAGCGGCTAGTTCTCTAGCATACGCTTCACCAGCAGCTTTGCCGGCATCGGCAGCTATTTGCTCAGTGCTATTTAGACTTGTAGTGGCAGCGTCAATGCCTTCCTGTGTTTGGTCTACGGCTGTGATAGGCACAGGATCAGGAGCGGGAGGCGGCTCAATAGCTGGTACCTTCGGCCCCCCAAACGGGTTCAAGTCGTCAACTGTAACCGGGAAGACTATAGGGTCCCGTGGCTCTGTTGTAATGTTTTCAATTGTGCCATCAATCGGCGTACGATCGCCTTTTAGGTAGAAAGTAACTTCCTTGCCATCAAGTTCCTCAGCGTTACGCTTTGCAAACTCAGTGGCGTCTTCGGGTGTTTCAACAAAGACTTCAACTACTTTGCCATCTAATGTAGTAAGTACGTCAGCTGTGCCATTTAGGTCATCTAGCACTTGGTGGGCGTTAGTGGCAGTAAGCTCTACATCTACTTTCTTAGGTATAAGGCCGAGGTCTTCAGCAATTGCCTGAATAACAGGATCAGCCTGTGAAGAGTCAAATATAAACTTGGTAACGGCTTCATTGCTTGCACCGGCAGATCTTAGCAAGGCCAATGTGTTAAGAAACTCAGTGCCAACGTCAGACTTAGTAGCTGCCAGAAATTGTTTCTGTGACTCAGTTAGCCGATCGACAGCGCCTGCGGCGTCGTCATGCGCTTTTACATACTCGGCCAAGAGAATTACGTTGTCAACTAGTTCGCCTGATTCATCCTGCATGCCACCTGCTGAACGCTGCAGCAAGAAGACACCGGCGTCTTTGGCTTTGTTATACTGTTCAAGGCTTATCTTGCCCTGTTGATATAGGGCATCAAGTTTTTCAAACTGGCCAATTTGGCCACCTTGAATAGCCGCGTTGAATTCTTCCTGAGAGATTTTGCCTGTCTGCAATTGCTCGATCAACGTCGCAAGGGCGTCAGTATTACCCCCTAGGACATTGGTAACTAGGCCTATGCGGCTTTGCCACATGCCCCAGTCATCTTGGTTATTCTCAATAGAATTAGTAACCTGGCCAAGCTGTTTATCTGTTTGTTCAAGTGCTATGCCAAGTTCAAGTGCTTCTCTATTTGTTTTAGTAAGCCGTACCTCGCCTGCTTTATTCAGGGCTAAGGTTAGTTCGCTAGCTGACGCATCGGCATCAGTAAAGCCTTTTTGTATGCCATCCAGCTCAGTGCTAAGGTCATTGATGGCACCCTGAGCAATGAGAGAGTTAGTTATAATGCCGTCAATAGTTTCAGCAAATTCTTTCTGCGCTTTTGCTGCATCTTCTGCCGCTTGTTGTTGCGCTTCAAGTTCAGCTGCACTAGCGTCTGCGGCATCTGCTTCAGCCTGTGAAGCTTCGGCAGCGCCAGTAGTTGTCACGGCAAACTGTGATTTTGTGTCAATAAGGGCCTTTAGGGCCGAGTTCATTACCTCAATATCTTTAGTTGTCTTAGCAGAGTTATCAAAGGCCGCGATAACGTCAAGTACGGCTGTAGCCAAGGCCTCAGAATCAATCTGAGGGTCTTGGAACAGTTCATTTACTGCGGCTAATTGTTTGGCAGTCTCTTCAGAAGCCTTGCCAACAGCTTCCATATTGCCTTCAACCCACGGGAGAATGTCCCCGGCGGCCTGAAGATTTGGGAGTCCTAGGAAGCCGCTGGTCTCACGGTCTTTAGCAGCGGCTTTTATGTCTTTTATAGTTTGAAGTACGCCATCGGCAGCAGCTTGCACTGCTTGCACATTGAAAGACTTGAAGGCGTCATCAATAGTGCCGGTGAGCTTTAGCTCCTGTACGGTCACGGCCAAGCTACTTACGGCCTGGTCAAGGTCATCAATCCCTTTGATTGCGGCGTTAGATTCTTTCACCATTTGATTGATGGCAATAGAAGCAGCAATAGCTGCCGCAGCAATACCTAAACCTGTTGCAAACTGAGCGCCGCTAACATTAGTCTTCTGCATCACAGTGCTAAGTCCAGCGTATGCGCCAGACAGATTGCGAAGCATGACTATAGTCTTAGCTGCAGCAGCGGCCCCAATAAGTAACGTTGCTGTTAGTGCAGCACCACCCGCAACGACTGATTGTACGCCAGGACTTAGTGACGAGAAAGCGTTTACTAGGCCTGTGAGAGCTTCAGCTGTAGCTTTTATTGTTGGCGCAAGTGCTGAGCCGAGTTGGATTTGAGCTACTTCAAGAGCGCCTTTGAGTGATTCAATGGCACCCGCTACTCCTGAGAGCCTAGTCTCAGCAGCAGTAGCCGCAGTGCCTGTTTCCTTCATTGCGTCTTGGTAGTCGCCCCAGCCTTTACCAGCGGCTTCCAGCTCTTTGGTCTGGGTGTTTAGTAATGCGTTTATGGCACGAGAACCGCGCTCACCAAAGAGCTTGGCAATAATCTCTTGCTTTTCAGCGTTTCCTAGGCCATCAGTTGCTGCTGCCAACTGCTCAATAATTGAAGTGAGGCCGATGAAGTTGCCTTGCTGATCCTGGGTAACAAGGCCCAGGTTCTTCATAAGCGCAGCGGCTTCTTTAGTGGGTGCGGTCAGACTTGTGAGTGCGGCGTTTAGCGAAGTACCTGCGGATGACCCAGAGATGCCTTGGTCTGCCATGACTGCGATAGCAGCAGCAACATCCTCAAGCGGGATGGCCAAGGCGTGGGCTTTTGTTCCTACGTACTGAAGGGCGTCCCCAAAGTCATGGGCATCGGACGCAGATTTATTTGCCACGTTGGCAAAGATGTCGGCAACTTTACCGGCTTGGTCGCCAGCAAGTGCAAACTCATTGAGACTATTGGCTATGAGAGTAGCAGCTTCTGGGATACCTATCCCGGCCGCAGCAGCAAGTGCTACAGCCCCATCTGCGGCGCCGGAAAGGATGTCGGCAATTGAAACGCCGGCCTTTCCTAGTTCCTCAAGGGCTGAGGCACCTTCACGGGCACTGAATGCTGTGTCACGGCCAATCTTTATGGCCAGATCATTTAGCTTAGTGAATTCTTCAACAGTCGGTCCGACGACAGCCTTGACGGCCAGCATCTGGGACTCAAATGAGACAAAGCTCTTAGCGGCGACTCCTAAGCCTAACGCTAATGCCCCACCCAGTGCCGCCGAAACGGTGGCAAACTGGTTGAGGCTGGCGTTAGTGCTTTTGGTTTGCTTCTCAAAGTCAACAAGGGCTTGAGCCCCTTGTTCTATGCCTCTGAGTTCGCTTCCGATGACTACCTTGCCACGTGCTGTACCAAGGTCATCACCACCGCCGATAGGCATGCTACAGTTCCCCCCGTAGCCAGGATTCTAGTTCTAGTTCTCCTGCTAGGAGGGCCCGAGCTTCATCGATGATGTCCGGGTCTTCTCCCTCGCCTTGCAGTGGCTCAAGTCCTAGGGCCTGGCGGTACGAGTACTTCTTCACTAGCGTCGTCCGGTACTTCGGGGCCGGGGAATGATCCCTGCGGACTACTAGTTCCTCCAGCCTTGCGTCCACCCATCGGCCGAACGTCATTACCGCCCGGTTGATTTGCCACGCTAGCCAGGGGTTCTCCTGGGTTATTACTCCCAGGTGTTCCGCCGGTGTGTACTTCGGATACGACTGGCTCATCAGCCACAGGTCGTACAGATCCTCTTGTCTGCCCTCGAAAGGCGGCGAGATGATCGGTGACCCCCTGGCACCAATTGAAGAACGACAGCCGATCGGCTACGTCAACATGGCGAACAGGAGTTTTGTCCTGGGAGTATTTTGCCAGGGTAAATTCGGGGGCTACAACTGCGGCAACCCAAACCACGTTGAGAAGCCAGTCAAATTCTTCCCACCGGGCCTCCATAATGGCCTGTACGTTCTGGGCTGCTTGGGCCGAGGTTTGCTCAGCTGCATTCATCATGTCCGTGACAAGGGAAGTAAGGGCATCTGGGATACGGCCAGCTTCCCAGATAGTCAGAAGATCAACGCGAATGGCGTCGACTTCTAGGCCTGAGGGCAGTTCAACCAAGGTAGGAGTGGCAGTCGCTAGCGCATTTGCTTGACGCTGTTTGACTACCGACTCCCACTTGGCCGTTAGGCCTGCTTTCCTGCTCGCGTACTCTTCTTTAGATGGCATTGACGCACTCCTAGGCCGATAGTCTCGGCGACGTGCTAATAGCCCTGGCCCGTTAGGTTACGGGACCAGTGTGATCGGGTTGTCGGCGCCGGTTTCGAAGTGGGTGCGGCGGAGAAGCTTTCCGTCCGGGTTTTCCGTGCCTTCAAAGTCAAGCGTCGGCGTGGACCACTCATTGACCGTGAGAGATTCATCTGGGCCAGAAGTCACGAGAGCCTTGTAAATCGTGACCCGATAGGCCGCGCCGGAAGTCCTGCGGTCAGGAGATTGGCCCATAATCTGAAGGTACTGGGTGACCTGTTGGGCATCCTCTTCCAGATAAACGATTCGATCCGGCGTAGTACCGGAAGTAACAACACTCCCGCCTTGGAATTTGGCCAGGGCCTGGAGGTTCATGAGACCAAGCTCAACCGAGCCTGTGACTTTCTTGGCGTCGCGAGCAATCGCGATCGTGGAGTTGTCGCCCTCAAGCTCATCCGAATTGGACTCAACGTTGAAGTTGAGGGCCCGGATACCTGGGACGTCAATAAGATTAGTGTCCACAATAGGCGGGTCATCATTCCCGTCGAGGGCCACAATCTTCAGATCATCGAGGCCGCGGGGTGCGGCACCATCTGTGAACGCCATTACCAGTCTCCTCCCGGGAAGCTCGCCCGGCTAGGTTGTGACGGGCTTATGGCGCCCTTTGCTCGGTGCGGGGGTCTGGGAGTACTTTTGTCTCATACTCCAGAGTGCCAAGGTCCCACACGTGTACAGCAATTGTACCATGTTTTGGGTTACAGCATTGCTTGTTTTTACAACGTTGCTCTGCCTGTATTGGAGCACCATTGTCGTCGTAAACAATTGTTATGACGTAATCTTTGTGCCACAGCTCCCCCTTGTTTGGGTTATCCATGGCCCTTTTGACCCGGGCCTGGGTCATTCGGCCTAGGTTACCCATGGAAGGCCCGATCTTTAGGCCGGGGGTCATCAATGTAGCCAGTTATTTCTTTGAATTCTTGATCGCTGACAATTTTGATGTAGCCGGGGGGCAGTGTCAATGGGCCGCGTTCAGGCTCATGGCCCAGGATAACAAACTCATGCCCATCGGGGGAGGCCTTGAGTTTCTCGGCATCTGCCAGGGTCATGCGTTGCACATAGGTGTTATGCCGAGCCCCCCAAGCATAGTCTCTTGAGAAGCCGCTGGAGCGTAGCATTTCACGTGTATGCCCCGGTACTGTGGCGATACGAATGCGATTAGCGGCCCTAATTACCCGTGCCTGGCGTTCTGTAAAGCCTCCAGGTTGACCTGTTAGGGCCAGTTTGACGTACACTCGCGGGTCAGCGGTGTAGGCCGGTTCTCCTACCCATTTGACTTCAACAAACTTCTCGTGCTCAACGCCAATAGGGTTGGTGCCGCTTTCAGTCTTAGTACGCACATGGGCCTCTTGGTCCATGCTCTGTTCCATGTCACTGGCAATACGCTCAAGCGCAGTGCCAATGGGCATGCGCCCGGCGGGGTACTTTGGTACTACCATGTTGTGCTCCTATGACCAGATGCCATCTGCTTGGAAGCGTATGAAGTCTGAAACTGCCCCGGATAATCCAGGGTCATCGGCCACGCCTTTGCGTTGGCTAGCTCGAAGTCCTATACTTGAACCCCCAGGACCAGTGACTGAGGCCCCATTGAGTGCTGCATAAACTGCGGCAGAAAGCGCACGTACAGCCGCTTTACCTGTTGCAGTAGTAGGCCCGTAGAACCACACAGTAGGAAAGGCCTGCATGGCCTGTAGGTCGAGAGAAAGGTCCATAGGCCCATCGTCAGCAACTAGTTCGCCCTCATCCGGCACTACAATGCAAACAAGAGGCCGGCCTCCTGCATCGAAAGCAAGAGGGGTGGCGCCCTTTGATGGGGGCCGGAGTATCATCCGGTCATATACTCCGCCAGGCGCAAGCGTCTCAAAGGGCGAGGCAGGGGTCCAACCTGTTTCAGCGTCCCAGCCTACGGCTAGGAGGTTGTAGATGGATTCACTTACTGAGGCCATGTTACCCCCTGACTAGTGCCCGGAGTGCGGCCATAAGCGGACCATAGTGCGCCTGAAGCGCCCACATGATGATGGCAAATCTTCCGGCGTTTGCAATTTCTAACCAGATGCCGTAGTCTACGGTGTGGAAAAGTACAATAGCCACACCAGCAGCTAGGGGCACAGCACGGGCAAATAATCCTTGTCTGGCATTGCTTGTGCGATCGGTCCACACTGCGTTTTTACGGGCCCAGGATTGTATTCTGGCTGCAAAGACACGGGCCAAGTCAAGAATAGCTTTTAGAAGCCGCTCTTTGTGTCCAAGTACATTACTGGCTAACTGGGTAGGAGTAAATTCCCACTCTATGTGATCGCCGGTGTACGTACGTGCCATTAGGATGTACCAGTATCTGTAACTACTGCGGCCCACTTGCGTCCGTTGACTTCCCACACACGGGTAACCTCTCCTGTAAAGCCAGTCCAGGCTGCACGGTCACCCACTTGTACGTCAAAGCCATCAGTTAGCGTACGGCTCATGGTAAGGGGGAGAACAGTCTCACCTGCAGCGGCATTTTCACCTGCCCAATGGGCTACACGATCAGTAGGCCAGTCTACAACAACTTCTTGTGGGTCAAGAGGGTCTACGCCGTCGCGGTATATAATGACGTCAATTTGGGGGTCTTGGGTAGCACGAGCTGTGGCCCACCCCCTATCTCTCAGGGTTTGGATCGTCTGAACGGTCCGGCTGGAGATAAGGGGGCGTGCCATAACTCTTAGCCCTTCGATTTGCCGAGCGACTTCCCGTCAGGGCCGTGGTACTTTTCAGCAGATGGGACATAGGTCACGGTGCCACCGTAATCTCTGCGGCCCTTCTTGGTCCTGGGAGCCGAAGCAACTCGCGCCAGTTCAGCCTCTTCATTGGCCTTTGCAACGATAGCATCAGCCTGAGCTTGCGCCTTGGCAATGATATCATTGGCTTCAGCAATCTTTGCCGCCTCAGCCTCACGTGCCTTTGCATCGGCGTCAGCTTTGGCTTTTTCCTGGGCCTGGGCTTCCGCCTTTTCCTGTGCTTCTCGTGCGGCTTTTTCAGCCGCTGTTTCAGCAGGCATCAGTACCTATCTCCTGTCCAAAAGGGCCAGTTCTCTGGCCTCGAGTATTCCGCCCTAACGGGCCCGCTATGACGTGTGGCCCGGCTTGATGTAGTTTCACCTGCACCAGCAACGGCCGTTTCTGCCCGGGCAGTCGCGTCTTTAGCAATGCTCAGCCAGGTTTTGATGCGATCCTTCCAAGTCAGTGAGATGCCCCCAGACTCAGAGTAGGAGTCTGGGTCCTGCATAACCTGGGCCGCAAGGGCTGTGGCCATAGTAGCAACAGCCGCCTCCTCCGAATCTTCGGCAGCAATAACTGCTAGGTATTCTTCGTCAGGCTTGATAGCCGCGTCATCAGCTACCGTGGTATCACCCACGGCAAATCGTACACGGTAAAGAGCCGTTAGGAGGTCCGGGTTGTATGTACCAGTGGCCATTCAGCCCTCCAGGCCTAGGTCTTAGCCCCTAGGGCTTAGACGATTGCCGGGTCCTCGTAGTTGCCAGAACCGGCGAAGCGTCCAAGGACTGCGCCGACGCGATTGCTGACACCCACGCCCCATCGGGCCCGCATGATTGCCATGTCGAGTGGGAAGAATGACCTGTACTTGACATCCACTCCCCGGCCGAAGCGAGGATCGTAGCGGATAGCAAGAGGATTCCGGCGGTCGAAGTTGCCATAGGACTTAAAGAAAGCCAAGTGGGGGTTTGTTCCCAGTTCAAGAACTGGGTGCCACACCCGGAATTCCTTCAGGAAAACTCCGGCATACCTAGTACCATCGACCAGTGCCTCTGCGTCAGCAGCAGCCGGTCGAATGAGCGCCGTCCCAGCGTCCACAAAACCACTTTCTGCGGCCAAGAGGTCAATGGCGGTCTGAGAACCGATGATGTCGTAGGGGCCCGGATGCCAGCGCTTCAGGAGCGCAAGCGCCGATGCGGCGACGACTTCAGTATTGCTTGTGGTGTCCCGGAAGTAATGGGTGTATGGGTCTGGGAGAGCCGTCCCGTCAGGATACGGGCCCGCAAACACATTGTCGCCAGTACCAGCCCCGGCAAAGCCAGGAGACACGGCAGTTGTTTTACGATCGACATAGTAGTCGTCGTCCGAGAAGAGCCGCTTGAGCACATGAATCTTGCGAGCCCGGACAAATGTGAGCAACAGGTTATCCACCTGCCGCAAGATGTCGGCCTCACTTGCTTCAAACAAGCCCTCTTCAGTAAAGCCGAGGGCTTTGGCATACCGGCGGAATGGGAGCATGTGAGCACGTTCCGGCGCGAATTCGGATCGCGGAAGGCCGTACTCAGTCTCCTCTTCAAGTTCGAAGACTGTCGGATTGGTGTCGTCTGCCACTGCTTCCGTGGTGAAATACACCAGGGCTGCGGTGAGAGGATCGGTTGTGGCCGCGAAAGCGCGCAAGCGCTGATCGATTTGGCCGAGAAGGGAGAGGAAGTTCACCCCTCGGGCATTGGTCAAGCCCTGCACATACGTCCGATCGACGTTAGGCGGGAAGTCAATGCCAGTTGTGTCAAAAAGACCTTTTACCATGGCTGTAGTTTACCCCTCCTGAGGTCCTAGGATAATCGGCTAGTGGCCGGGGCCTAGAGCCGGAAGCGGATTCGGGTCGCCGTTGCGGCCCAAATTCTCGGACGGTCAGGGAGAGCAATGACGCCGCCATCGGAGTCAACAGTCTCAGTGATAGATACAGTAGCGGCCGCGGTGTCGAGGTCACCAGCCACAGAGCCCAGGAACAACGCGTCGCCGGGGGTCATGCCCTCGGCGTAGTTGTCAAGCTCGCCTTCAATCAGCATCGAGCAGTCATTGCGGCCGGCAGCATAGTCTTGGGCCGCAAAAGCGCACTGCTTAGTGCGGCCAAGAGTTGCTGTCGCGAGCTTCCAGCCATTGCTGCCATCAAGGTAGCAGATATCTCCTGCTTCCAAGTCGGCACCGGCAAGGGTAATACCCGCAGCCACAATCTCATAACCCGGGGGCATAGCCGGCCGAGCAGTCTCCGTAGAACGCGTTACAGCTGCCATCTCAGTCTCCTACATAGGCCAATACTCTTGGCCCCTACTCTGGAATCGGCACTCCATTGGCAGGCATGAATGAGAAGTTAGTCTTAGGCTGGGACGCATCGCGCTGTCCCTTGCCTTCGTTGGTGTTGCCCGTATTTGTTTCCAAATTCGGGGCGTCCGACGGTTTGACTTGCTTGGCCAGCTTTTCGGCGTCAGCTTTCAGCTCAGCTTCATCCTTGCCAACCAAACGGTCAGCCAGGTCTGCTGGGAGTTTGTACTCACCGGCAATCTTCGTCCGCAAAGCTTTTGCCGCTTCAGCTTTCTGTGCTTCGGCCAGTTCGTCGTTCTTCTTCTTTTCTGCCTTGTAAAGTGCCTCGTAGTTACCTTCAGCCTCGGCTTGCTTCTTGGTTGAGGTAGCAAGAGCGTCCTTCGCGGCCTTCGCTTCTGCCTCTGCGTCCTCAGCACGTCGCTCGGCTTCGCGCCGGAGTCGTCGCTCCTTTCGGAGTGCTTCCTTGCCCTGGACTTTCAGTTCCTCAATCTCAGAATCGTCGTCTTCGTCCTCGCGTTTCCGCTTGGCATCAAGCAAACGTTTTGCCTCGGCAGCGGCTTTATTTGCCGCTTCTGTGTCCGCATCATCAGCGTCGCGCTTTTGAAGGGCCAATAGTCCTGCCGCAGCAATTTCTTCTGCGGTATATGACTTCGCCATCGCGGCTTGTCCTCCATAGGAGCATCGCGCCCCTCAAGTCAGTTTGTCACTTTAGCACTAGGACCATTGTATCGTGTATGCTGTGCGTGCGTAAGCCCCCTAGCCCTCAGGTACTGGGCCGTTTGGATGTTGGGTATCAACTGAGGTGGGCGACCAGCGCACGCCCTTATCACCCTCAACAGGCCGGCGATGATCGGTCTGGTTTAGGAGAACATTCTCAGGAATGCCGGTCGGGAATGCTTTGCAGCTGTATTCTCCCGGGCGTAGATGCTTGCATAGCACGCATTGGCTAATAATTGACGTCATACTTCCTCCAACAACCCGGGAGCATTCTCCCGGGCCCACTCACGATTCAAATCCCACTGCACATTGCCATCGCCGGGGTACGGTCTATCATGGGCTACCTGACCTGACTGGATATCTGAGGGTATGCCCCTAGGAAACGCAGTGCAGGTAAGGCCGCGCCAGTGCATACAGGCTTGACAGCCTGCGCCACGTTTTACGCGATCTAATAGTTCGGCTTTAGTTGCCACTCCTAGTGCTCCTAACTTGTGACCACAACAACACGCCGGGGGTCACGGACCATAACCTGGGATCCACCTACCGTGTCAATGGCTTGTTCAGTTGACTGGATAATTAGTGAATCATAGTTGTATTTCTCCATAATGGCATCAATCTGCCTAGTACCTCTGTACGGCAATAACTGCATAGTTTGAAACTGAGCCTCAGCCTCTTTGAGTGCTTTGCCTTTTAGCTTGCCACTTGTAAGTCTAGCTTCGAATGCCGCAACTTCTTTTTCTACGGCAATTGTTACTTCCTCCCATAACGCAAGCGCTTCGGCCCTTTGAGCGGCGGGGAGGTGCTCAATGACTACATCACGCACCTTGAATTGTATGTTAGGATCAACAGAAATACGTAATGGCCTTTCTATGTTTACTTTTATCTCTAACGATTTGTTGCCAAAGCCCTTAGCGTATTGCCGGGCCAGGTTTTTATCTGGTGTAGCATATACACCATCGCCCCAAATGCGCCCCCAGGATTGACGGTCCAATTTGAAGCCATCAGCTAAGATTGAATCAACGTTGTATGATGATGTGCCGTGCCAGACAGAGTCTTGGTACACGCTGTCTTTGATAAACGCTTCAGCCTCGTCTCTAGTCATTGATGGCTTCCACTCAGGTTTTGCCACCTTAGCTATTTCAGCGGCCTTTTGTTGCTCAAGTATCTTAGCCGCTTTCTCTTCTGCTTGTCGTACAAGTGCTTCGATACGCTGACGTTCAGCAACGAGAGCGGCCTGACGTTCAACAGTAGGTCCGCCTAAGGACTCGTAGAGCCGCATAATATCATCGGAGTACTTATTGCCTCGCATCATGCCGGAGAAAATTTCAGCTACAGCTTCCAAACTGTCTGTGCTAGCGTAGTGGCTGACTTCTTTTCTTAGCAGGCGTATTTCAGCGTCAGTAATGGCTCGGACTTTTTGCAGCCCTTGCACAACCTCAGCGTGAAGAGTATGGCCTAGCTCATGTTCTATTGTGCCAACAATATTGTCGGTAACTAACCAACGTTGCTTGAATTGCTCTTCCATAATACGGCTTGCGCTCGCCGGACTATCCCACACTTTGTTATCTATGCGAATAGTTATGCGCCGGCCACTACCAATACCGTTTGACGACGCATTAGCGGCCTGACCCTTTGCTCCTGTTGTTCCAGCGTCAATAACTAGGCCATCGAGGTCATAGCCAAGCCGAGAGACATTGCCCAGGCCCTCGTTGACAGTATTCAACTGGAACAGGCTAAAGTCGTCAGGATTTTTGATACGTACATTGAACGACCTAGCCACTTCTACCGCGTCATCAATAGTCTTAGCCGGAACAAAGCCAGAGGTACTAGTCACTTCGGCTATAGGGGCCGCCTCCGCAACGCTGGCGTCGAGCTTTAGTGTGGCACGATAAATGTCGTCCTCTATGGCCGAGAGTGCTCTACCAGTACGCAAGCCCTCTTCTATGGTGGTGTTGATAATCTCAAGCTTCCGGGCCTCAATGGCTGCACGTGCAGCGTCATCCCATGGGCCTGCGGGGAGGTTGATAAGGCCGTCAAGCGTCCAGCCTGAGACTTGTTTCTCGTATAGGGCAATGATGCGATCGCTCTGAAACTCAATGAGGTCAAAGGCATATTGTGGGGGGTGGGCGTCTACCCAGTCAAGATACTTGCCAAGCCGGACAGCTTCGGCCGAGGGACTTGCCTCGTAAAGGGATGCAAACAGTTCGGCCCAGGACTCTTCGGCTGAAGTCTGGCCATACTGGCTTAGGGCCTGAGAGATACGGTTAGAATCGGCAAACCTGGCAGTTAGTTGACTGAGTGAACCGCCGTCTGGGGAAACATATTTGAAATAGCCATTAGGATTGCGCAAGAATAATTCTTGCTGCACAGCATGGCCATACTCATGGGTAATTACGCTTCGAAAGTCACTGCCAACGGTCCATTTAGTACGACCGCCGGCCGCGCTTATGTCATTGAATTGGGCCAGGCTTTTATAGTCTCTAGTAAAACGTAATTCACCATTGCCGGTGACAGAGGCAAGCGTACCATCGCCTAGCCCTGTCTCATCGGCAATACGGGTAAATGTCTTAGCGACGTGAGGGTATTCATCTGCCAGCCTACCAAACCTAGCCGCAAGCTCTTGTACCATGTCATCGTCAAAGTACGTCAAGTCAATAGTGGCATTTGGAGCGCTTTCTCCTAGGACTTTTAGGGCCGTCTCACGGTCCGGCACAATGTAGTCGCCACGGCTATCTTTAGCCAAATCTGCTTTACCACGGACATTGCGAGCCGGAGCAGGAACAGTATTTGGTACTTCTGGCACCCCACTTTGCGCGCGTTCACGGGCCCGCTGCTTGGATAACCGACTTGCCTCATTACGCGCCAGGCGCTTTTCTTCCTCAGTCAAAGGCACTCGACCTGGGTTAGCCGGCTTAGTTATGGGAGTAAGCTCTGGAGCCGGAGCAGGAGTGGGGGCATTCCCAGCCGCGCGCTCACGGGCCCGCTGTTTGGATAACCTGCTTGCCTCGTTACGCGCCAGGCGTCGTTGTTCGTCAGATGGGAGTTCTAGGGCCTGGGTATTACTTATGGCCTCCCCAGTCTCTAGGCCGTACTGCTGACGAAGCGCCTTAACAATATCCTCATCGTTCTTTGGCGTGACGATAGTTTGATAACAGAGGCAATGAGGGTGGGCGGGCATTCTCGGCATAGACCCAACCGGGTATACCCCAGGTCCTAGGCCATTGTCGGCCTCACTAAAGTCATTACATTCGTCAACGCCAGGGTGCGCGGCAGACAGATTCCATTGTTCACCAACAGCAAATGGCGTTTGCTGTGCCACACGTGTACTTTCTTGTGCATTGGCCCGGCTTATTTCTGTACGCGCCAAGCGGCGTGCAGCGTAAGAACCTGAGCCACCACGGCCGGGAGTGGTAGTCACAATACCTTTGGGCTGGCCCTTTAGTACTTTACCTGTAGGCCCACGCTTGATTGAAAAGGCCGGATTGAGGTACTGTTCCAGCTTCTTGGCAGTTACCAATGCGTCCTCGCGCGTGCGCACGGCTTCCTTTAGAATTGCATCGATTTGAGTCCTAGTACCGTTTCTGGCGTCCCACACCCGATCTGACAATGTATGGCCCTTAGGGTCTACCCAGGTCCTAGTGTCATCAAAACGTGATGCCATAGCCGCGGCAACACTATTGCCGAAAGCCTTATCTGTGCCTATAAGGGCTTTGACATCATCAGGTGTGGGCATGGCCTAGTTCATGACCTTTGGGCCGGCAAGGCCCGGGAGGATAAGCTTATTTACAGCAGCAGGCCGAATGGCCCGAAGACTGGCGGAAAGCTCACGCACTGCATCGGCCAAGTGACGAGCGCACAAGTTGATTTGTACATCGCCATACTGGGCTGTTGGTACTACAAAGCCCATAGCCGCAACGGTCTCAATTTTATGCGCTTCGCAGTAGGTACATAGGATAACTGACCCAGGAGCCGGACCTATTGGATCGCTAACCGGTTTATCCGGTTGGATTTGGTCGATATTCTCGTGAGTCCTAGTACTCTCATCCTTCATTGCGTGCTCCTGACATGACCTTGAACAACTCGGAATCTACCCTAGATTTGATGTCGTCAACGGCTCTTTGTCTTACAGTAGCCCTTGTCTCCTGGGCCTCGTCAACAATGATCGTCTCAATGGGGTTTGCTGCGCCTTTCCTAGGACCATAGACCCCGGCTAAGTGGGTATCAATATCACGCATGGCAGCAGCAGCACCCATTTCGTCTAGTACTTTAGTACCATTTGGCCCGTCAACTACATGTTTGGCTATTATGCCTGACATACGGTCAGCCAGTTGGCTATGTAGTCGCCGGACCTTTAGGTCAGCCCGGTAGCGAGCCAGGAATATGTCACGCCTGGCTTGTGCTTTGCTCAGCTTTGCCACTCGGTACCTCATTCACATGAGCGTAATAGGCCAGCTCTAATCGAGAGATAATCTGTGCCGGGGATACGCCAACTTCGGCAAAGCGTGCCACCCAGGTAAAGATTTCCCGTATTTCAGTTGGCATTTGTACTTGCCAGGAGTTGGCGTCCAACGCCGCAAACAAAGGGGGCTCATCGGTTATAGGGCCAAAGTCATCCCGAATAGGCCGCCAGTCTTCCCCAAAACCTACGTCATGGCCGGGGCCATTTTTGTCGACGTGTTCATTGCCTGAGAGCATAGTGCTACCTCATTAGCGCCACAAACTCCGCAGGAGAGAGTTCCTGCTCATCTGATGGTACCACATCGGCAGTGCTTTCGCCCTCTTCTGTGAGTGCTTGAGCAAGTACCCGCATGGGATCGTTCTCATTGGCCGATTCAAGTGCGTCAGCGATGCGCTCAAGCGCAACGGCAATTCGCTTTGCAATAACAAGCAATGGCTCACTCATAACCTAGGCTCCTATGCTGGGCCCTAGCTGGGCCTCTGTGCTTGCTACAGTCTCAGCCAGGCTTTCGGCCACCATCTTTGTAGCTTCTGCCTCACTCAAACCGTACTTTATAAGGATGGCTTTAGTACTGAAGCCTAGGCCCTTGAGGGCCATAAGTGTGTTGATCTTCTCGTGCTCAATTTGCTGCGCCGTAAGTGGGTCGGGCTTGTCAGTAGGAGTAAACCGGCAGGCAATAAGTGCATTTTCATCCAGCGCAGCGCCTGGTAGGTATCTGTTCCTAAGCTCAACGGCCCTGTGACCAACAGTTGCCCAGGATGGCGACACAGAATCGACGACCCGCTTGCTGCTGTCAGCGAGGGGCTTATCGGCCCGGACCAGAGCATCCCCGGAGGGCCAGTCACCACCTGTGATAAGATGCACGGGAGTAGCCGTGTTGTTTCCGAGGGTCTTGTACTTCATGGTATGGGTGGCAATCAACTGGGACATATCGCCCGCGGCCAACACCCCATATTTGGCGTTCTCGTTGTCATTCTCGAGAAACATTCCAGGGCCGACCTGGGTAGGCTCAACCTCTCCCGAGACAGTAGTCTTAGGCTTGACTCCTGTGGCCCAGAACATTTGATACGCGGTCATTCGCGCGGCGACAGTAATGTCGCGTTGGACGTCATTGATTTCGTCCTGAATGCCAATAGCCCCACCGGCTAGGATAGAAGCCCCGTATGGTGTATCGGCGTCGCTGACATTGGCCAAGTGCACAAGGGGAATGTGCAACGGATCGCCATTCGGTTTCACCCAGGGCACGGGCCATTGGTCCTTGTCTGAAGGCAGGCTGTAGGCCTCCCAGATGCCAGTGCGGTTGATGTACCGTTCAATGCGATCTTCAAAATAGACAGTTCGACGGCCTACTTCACCGCTAGGGGCTTTGACTCGCCACTCTTTGACGGCGTACACAGCTTCCCCGTCATCGCCGTAACGGAAGTATGTGCCTTGTTTCCCATCCCACCACCGCTCCCGGCCTAGGAGCACCCGTTGCTGTTCGTTGTGCCACGCAAGACTGACCACATGGTTGCCGTCGCGGATTGTGGCGTAGTTGCGATCGGCGGAAAAATCAGCCATACGGCACCGTACCCATAGGTCATCAAGGTACAGTTGCACTTCTTTGTTGGCCACTTCCCAGGCTTCAAAGACTACTCGGTTGGCGTGCTCAAAGATAATTTTGTGCACGGCGTTATCCGCGTGTCGCCGGCCAACGACGCCATGCAAGATACGGGCCTGGTGGGGGGAGAGGGTGTGGCTGTGATGCCCTCGGTCATAGGACCGGTAGACATTGACCTCTTCCCACGTTGTGCCTTCCGGCGCTGCAGCTTTGCGTTCATCCTCAAGTTCGGTGTGAAAGCCCTGGGTTGTTAGTCCTGGGACCATACTAATCGAGGCCATTTCACTAATCGCTGCCATGACTATCCCCCCACATACTGCCGTTCATTCCGTACTTGCTCCTAGAAGCGGCTAGGCCCATGGTATCAACAACTCGCGTCTCACTCTTGCCGCGGTCCTCAAAGGCAATAAGCCCTTGGCTTCCGGCGTCAACTTGGTCATCGTTCTCGCCGATAGGAAACTTGGCCCACTCATCAACAAACCCTTTAGCGGCAGTCACCCAGGGGGCCAGCATAGGGTGAGGTAGGAATACATTCCCGGCCCGGATAAGCGGTTCGACTGCGTTGGCGCGTGTCTCTTTACTGTCTGGTGACTCAATAGGAATCAAGCCACCTATTTCTTTCTGAAGATGGTTGATAACTGCGGGACCATTGGCCTTTGCTTCAATCAATTTCTCTACGGCCCTAGGATGCTTGCGAGTCATTACTCTTACGGCGTCAGCGGAATCGTCAAATCCGACGCGCTCCCGGAACTGGTCCATGAGGTACCTGTTAGGGCCACGGGACGCCCAGATTTGGCCAACAACATAGGAGCCGCGGGACTTATGGTCACCGAACCGCATGTCCCAGGACTGCAACTGGCGATCAAAGAAAGTGGGTATAGGCACAGGCATGATAGCCACGGGGGTACCGCCTGGTCCGGCCACCATTACTGGGGGTAGGGGCTGGCCCTCGGGGTACCAATAGCCCCACCACCAGCGCTTGAATTGATTGCCGTCAGATGTCTCAGGAGTACCCTGGTACTGGGCCTGCCACATACGCTGGCTCATATTCTTTTGGCGCTTCTCAAGCTCAGGAATTGGGTACATCTCAGGCCATAGGGCCTCCCCCTCGGCATTGATGGCTGGGAGGTGTAATAGCTCAAAGTGGTCACCTGTGCCCTTATCTGATTCCTCAAGTATATAGCCCATCAAATCATCGTCACGCCACCTAGTACCAACGACTACAATTCTGCCCCCGGCCTGAAGTCTTGGGTAAGCAGTCTCGGTATACCACTCTATGGCATTCTCTCGCTCAGCCTCAGAGTCAGCGGCTTTAGCACTTTTCACCGGGTCGTCAATCAGGAGTACATCGGCACCTTCACCTGTGATTGAGCCATCAAGCCCAGCAGCAATATACCCGCCGTCATGGCCACGCACATCCCACAGGTCTGCCGACCGGGAGTCCTGGGCCAGTTCTATGCCCTCAAACGGATATACGTCTGAAGCCATGACGTTACGAGCATGTCGGCCAAAGCGCTGGGCCAAGCGGGCGGAATATGACGTCGCCATCACGCGCTCATCAGGATGCCGGCCGATATGGAAGGGTGGAAAATACCGGGAGATAAGGGTTGACTTGCCATGTCTAGGGGGCATGACAACCATGAGCCGGAGCAGCAATCGGTCTGAGACTTGTTTTAGTTTATCGGCAATGATGAAGTGGTACCAGGAGGGACGATAGGCCTTAGCGTACAGCGAGACAAAGGATATAAGATCATCCCGGGCCCATTCGTCGCATAGGACTTGCCACATCGCTGGAGATAACCATTCCAGGTCTTCCAGGGTGGGGCCAACGGTCTCGAGAGCAACCTCCCGTGCTTCCTGCCAAGTGTTCAAGAGGTTGAACTCGCCACATCAATGATCGATCGCTCGTCAAGTGGGACTATTCTCCTACCGGCGGACAATTTTCGTTGCACCTCACGTGCGCGTTCTCTATCTTCAGGGGTCAAGGCATGTGCATCAAAGTCCGCCTGACGCTGGCCGTGGGTAAATTCTACCCTAGCTGTCGGTAGGCCTTGCAAGTTGGTTATCTTGTCAGTGATGATGCCAGTCATGACCATTAGCTCTTGGGTGGTGGCCTCTTTGATACGCTTGGGGGTCATCAGTTCTTCAATAGCTAGTCGCCGAAGCAGGCTAAGGTCCCGGATAATGTCTTCTTTGGTTTTGGCTCGCAATTCCTGAAGATCTGACCAGTTTTCTTTGCAGTAGACATAGGCAGGGGAGTAAGCAATGCCTGCCTGCTTTGCCGCGTATGCCACATTACCCGATTCGGCGTATGCCGCTCGAACCATTTCTATTTGCCAATCAGTGAGTTGAGTTTTGCGCGTCATATACGCCCCCATATGTGTGTAGGAGTATTATACCGCACAGCCAACCCTATCTGTTGTGCAGCGCACGTGAGCAGAACATGGTATAATTGTCCTTGTGGTCCATTGGGGCCAATCTCTCATTGACTGGCCGGTTTGATCGGCGTATTCTTGTTTCAGCGGCGATCTTGCTGCTGCAGTTTAGGAGTTGAGAGATGTCAGTGTTTAGCTGGCTTCGTGGAAAGGAAACCGAGCAGCCACAGAAGCAGGCGCCTGTGGTGCGGCAGTTTGATCCCGAGGCAGAAGTTGCGCGTTATCACAGACTGGTGGCCCGCACCAACGCTACAACCGCGGATATGCAAGCCGAGCAGCTGAGACTGCAAGCCGAGTATGATGCCCAATGGGCGGGGAGACGATAATGGCCCAAGGCAAACTTCCGCAGAATCAAGCGATGCTGCAGCGAATGGCTGATAAGGCCAAGGAGTACAAAGCAGCCAAAGATAACATTGAGCCGGTCGAGCAACAGGTTGAAGCCGTAACGCCATTTGGTCTTCTTACCGAAGAAGAATTGACTCAATGGCGTGAGCAACAGGAGGCGCTAAAAGATGTCATCCTCGGATAACGCCCCGGTAGAAATCGACAGCCGAAGGCCACCAAAACCTGAAGAAAAGCAAGCAATTCTTGCGGCTAATCATCCCGCATTTACGGCCGCGCATGTAACACGTAGTCGAGCGGAAGCGGTTATCGCGGCATACACCTCACTTGAGCAGTCAGCCGTGGAGTTGATTTGTGTGCAGTTCAACATGAGTGCGCCGGATGTGCGCAGGCTTATTGAGCTTCCGCGCTAAAAGTCCTAAGCCATCATTGGGGCCAACGGGCTATTCCGTTGGCTTCGGTGATGGCGTATTCTTATTTCAGCAGCGGCAACTTAGACCGCTGGAATCTCGAAGGACACGACAATGGCCACGCGATATGCACTTGTTGGAATCGAAGAAGACGGCGCGGTCCGTGTTATTCATGAAGCTGAAAATTTTGTCTATGAGTATTGCAGCACGGCAAATGAAGAGGTAGTTCGGTTGTTTGATGTCAAGCCGTACACTGATGAAGAGCTAGCCCACATTGATGTATTTGGTGTGGCACCGCAGTCTTATGCCACAGAAAAGCTTGTTGTGGCGTCGTTAGCGTTAGCTGCTTATGGCAATAACTTGGTTGACCCATTGCCAACGCATGAAACTGTGCAGCTTCTTCGGCCGGCGGATTTGGGGGCTTGCATGGCCGAGTGCGCAGCTGCAAGCAAGCTCGGTGGCGAGATGTACGCCGTGGTGCTGTATGACCTACACACTGGTACTATATATGGCAAGTGGCTCGGCGGCGGTGAAGCAGAAGTATGTGAAGGTGATAAGGCCGTCATCCCGGTGCAATAGTCACTGGCCTTGGTCGGGGCCAATGGGCTGCTCCATTGGCTCCACCAGCGGCGTATTCTTATCTCAGCAGCGGCAACCTAGACCGCTGGTGACTTGAAAGGTACTTCGATGACCAGCAAGCCAGTCCGATGGATCACAATCAACGGCGTTCAGTACAATGTGCGGTTCCTTACCCATGAGCAGAAGCTTGCGTATCTCGGCTACGAGCCAATCAAGAAAGCCAACTAATATGGCACAAGAAGACGTCATTCTTCATAACGCAAAGACGATCTTGATGGCTCATGGCCATCAAGCGGCTAAAGACTTCCTTCTGCGGCTTGAATATCCTGAGGCGTGGTGTGAGGCCCGCCTGCGCAATATGGCCAGAGATGTCGAACAGACATCACGGACTTCAACCACTATTCGGCTTCAGCGAGCCATGAGAGGCAATGTACGATGACCAAGAAGTGGCTAAGGGCATCAAAGGACACAGCGCTCCATTACTTTGAAGACGATAAATCTTTGTGTGGCCTAATGAAACGGCCAGCACGACCAGTTGAGGCTGCCACTGATCGGTCAGCGCCGGACTACGCCTACTGCTTGCAGTGCAAAAAGCACAAAGCTAAAGCCAGTCAGCGGCCGGCATCTCGGCAAACCAAGGATAAAATGTTCCTCGTCACTAACCCATACGGCGTGCAGGTATCTTTACACCGCACACGGGCCGGTGCAAAAGCACGGCTTGCGCAGTTCCGCCTGGGCATAACGGATGCAAATGCCCGTGCATTATGCAGCGTGGAGCGCATCGCAGTAGAGGACTAAAGCCCTTGCCCTTCGTTGTGGCCAATAGGCTATTGACTGGCCGTTCGACAGGGCGTATTCTTATCTCAGCAGCGGCAACCTAGACCGCTGAACACTGAAAGGCCCACAACCATGGCAAGCACACAGACGCTCGAACGCCGCACACAAGCTGTCGCAATCCTCTCTGGAAACGGACACACTGATGTGGCCCAAATGACTGAAGCCTATTTGGCCATGGGTGAGAATCTTCTTCGGATGCTAACTAAAATTGAAAAAGAAGCCGACAAAACCCTTCAGGCCCTGTGGAACGCTGAACGGAACGAAGCCAACGAAGAGATTGCCCGCAGCGCAAGCCTTCTGCGCCAAGCAAGTGACGAGCTTATGTCGCAAATCATGACCAACGGCCAAGGGGTACGCTTCTAGCGCGCCCTTCGGGGGCGGCCAACCTGTGTATGCCACCCTTGCCACCCGTGAGGCAAGCGTGAGAGCCAGCTTGGTCGCCCCCGCAGGGGGCAGGCAAAAGTACTCTAGTTCCGTTGTGGCCAATGGGCTATTCTCCTTGAGCAACTTTGGATGTATTCTTGAATCAGCAGCGGCAACCTGGTCCGCTGAACTACGGAGGACACGACAATGACCGAAAATGAAACCACTCTTCGCTGCCGTTATTGCGGCAAAGAAATTACCACGGATGCCGCCGGCACATGTGACATCTGTGACCGCAAGTATGCGGAGGGCCCTACAAAGCGTGAAGATGGCCGACAAATGACACTAGCCACTATTGCCGCCATCAAAGAAGCCGCAATCCAAGCCCATTATTCTGCGGCCAAGGTATTCTCGGTGGCCTTTAGCAACATTCATGTGTTTGACAACGCCAAGTGGTCACTGATCGCCCGCAATGCTGGCGAGTTGCGTGATGCCCTCAAGAGCGAGTATGAGGACGCCGTGCGGCTGTATAACCGCGAGAACGGTCTTGAGGGTGAGCAACGGGTGCGGCGTGACCTGCAAGCGATCTTCTACACAAGCTGGACTGGGCCAAGTGCGCCGGACTCTGAGGGCTAAAGCACTTTGCCGTCGTCGGGGCCAATGGGCTGTTCCATTGGCTCCGAGCGGGGCGTATTCTTATCTCAGCAGCGGCAACCTAGACCGCTCTGATGGAAAGGCGCTCTGATGGACATCAAGAACATTTCGACCGAAGTTTTGGTGACCAACTATCACAGACTTACAGCCAAAGTAACTGCGGCACAACCTGGTGAAGAGGGTATGACGATGGTGTATGACGCCCTCAAGTTTGTGGTCAAAGAGCTGACGGCCCGCGGTGAGCATCCTTGGAAAGGAGCCAACTAATGTCTCAGGCCTCTTCAAACATTGCAAACTACAACGCCAGTCTTGAAACCCGCCGTAAGCCGAAGAAGTTTTACTACCGGCGAAATAAAGCCGATACCAGCTACGCGTTGCTCTCCAGCACGCAGAAGCGACTGACGGACATGCCATTTACCAGGTTTAGTGATATGGAGAAGTTTCTCGAGGGTTATTGTGACGGCCTGAACTTTACTCTTCGGCCCGCCAAGAAGTACTGAAGTCACTGTCGGCCATCGGGGCCAATGGGTTGTTCCATTGGCTCCGAAACTGGGATATTCTTATCTCAGCGGCGGCAACCTAGACCGCCACGAAGATACGGAGCACGGACATGAAGACACTTGCACTGAGCGCCACGATCATCGGCGAACGCAACTGGGGGCTTGGCCGCGAACTCACATACTCGGACGGCACGGTCCGACGGCAAGTGTGGCAGTACGACCGATGGGTATTTGTCAGCTAGGCAGAAGCACTTCGGTGGTCCGGGGCTAATGTCTCATTCCTTGGACCACCTCGGAACGGTATACTTGATGGAGTGGCAGCAAGTTAGCCTGCCAAATTCGAAAGGGGAACAACGTGGTCAACGAAGTTATGGGTGATAAGTGGCGCATTGGCCGAGCACCAGCATGGAGAGGCATGGGCATATCGTTTAGCAAGCCCACGACCGCCAGCGAAGCAATACATGAGGCAGGCATGGACTACCGGGTGCACAAGGTGCCACATGAGGTGTGGTGGCCTACAGACAAGCCTGGTGAGCCCGGGAGTGTGCTGGTGGCCACAAGCTATGACCTGATCCGCGAGCCGCATGGGATGGACACTGATCCGGCCTACTTCGGCACGGTGTCCGAAGAGTACCAGGTCTTCGACAATGTTGACCTTGGCATAATGCTTGATCCTCTCAGCAAGCTGTGGCCCGTGGAAACTTGCGGCGGCATTGGTGCCGGGAAGCAAATGTTTCTCACATTCAAAACTGGCAAGTATCAAATTGCCGGTGATGAGATGGATGGCTTCTTCATGTTGACTGAAGGAAAGGACGGCCGTCGCGGGACGAGCCTGCACCAGACGGATGTGCGGATGGTGTGCATGAACACGTTCCGCTTGGCCACATCCCGCTCCCACATGAACGTGGCGATCCCACATACAGGTGGGGCCCGTGCAGCCGTGGAGTTCTGGTCTGAAACTCTCCCGCAACTGCAGGAAGCGCAGGCCCAGACACGAGCCCAGTTGGCTGCTCTGGCCGAGAGGAAATACACAGCGGCTGAATTGGACAGTCTTCTCATGAAGGCCTACCCCGATCCCCCGCGGCGCAACAAAGCCCGCCTGCACCAAACCCCCGGCTATGAGGCCCTACCTGAAGGCCGGCAGCAAGAGATTGTCTCGGCTTACAATGAGGTGGAGTACTATACAGCGCGGCAAGGCAAATTCCGCACAACTGCTCGGGCACTGGTGGAACTTTTCAACGAACAGCATCCTAAGAGCGCAGGCACATTGTGGGCCGCAGCAAATGCTGTCGTTGAATGCGAAGATTATCGGCGCGGTTCCGGTGATGACTCTGGATCGGCCCTCTTTGGTGACCGAGCCAATACCAAGAAGCGAGCATTCTCAGCGGCGTTTGATATCGCCGGTATCAAGTAAGGCGTACACGGGCCGGGGAGGTACTCCGGCCCTAGTACCTTTCATAGGAGGACTAGGAGGTGGCATTATACCGAGCAGAGGCCACTAAGACTGTGAGATACGACCTAGAGTTTGAGGCAGAAGACGATGACGAAGCCCAAGCTCTTATGGACGACACGGCCTTTGTGGATGAACTTGTGGCAGATGCGCAGGAACATGACGATGGCACGCAGGTGGATCCACCTGTGCGCGTGGAGGACTAAAGCACATGGCAGGCGAAGACCGAGTACGAATCAACATTACTTTCACGGCCAAGAATGGCTTCCAGCTGAATGACAGCACGGTGGAAACCACCGGGCCGACTGAGGATGCTGTGGCCACTCGTAATCACCGGCGAAAGTTGCTCAGGGAAGCATTCATCGATGGCCGGGATGAGGCAAATTACCGGAATGCCAATCCTCACGGCATGGACATGCCGGACGACGTTCCCGACCTTTAGTGGCGATAAGCCGCGGCAGTCTTTGCCGCGGCTTATCTTTGCTTGGAGTAAAGCCATGACATTGGTACTAATGGACAAGCTTGAAAAAGTGGCCGATAACTATAGGGCTATCGGCCGAAGCCGAGATGAATTCCTTACTCAAGGGTGGGATGCCATCATTTCCCGGGCCGGGGGCGGTCAACCAGGTTCATTACGGCCCTCGGACATGTTTTATCAGGCTCTCAGTTCCGGTGATGGGGCCAAGCTAGGTAACCATGACCTCAAAACGGTGCTAGAAGAGGCATGGCCGGAGCCGGACTACGGTGATTCTGTGCAGGCGCTGTGTGGTGCGATTGCTACACGGGCGCAAGCATGGATCAAGGCTGGGTACTCTATCACGCTAAGCGTGGCCCAGTCCGTTGAAGAGCAGCTGGCTGAAGATGGCTGGCTTCTTACTCAAGGCAACAAGCAGCCGGCGAAAACCATTGGCTGGGATGGCTATTTGGTTGACGACAAAATGTCAACCGCTGGGCCATTTAGCTCGGCAAAAGATGCGCTAGTCTTCGCCCGGCAGGTTGACAAAGAGGGTGGAAGCCCGGTGCTGTACGGCCTTTACCTGCTAAGTCATACTGAGGTTGAAGCTTTGGCCGAAGTTGAAACCGAGGTTGTTGAAAACTTTGGGCCGGGAACTTCAACCCATGTTGACCTTGAGATTCCCTTCACTGAGACAGGCCGGATGTCGGTTGCTGAACCTAAGGGTCATATCTTACCTGAAGCAGCTGCTAGCCGTCGATACGTCGGAGCTGTGGATAACTACGGCACCATAGTCTGTCATTTCTGTGGCTTGGGAACCGAGCCCCCGACTGACGGCACTATGGAGTACGTCAGTATCATGGGCAGCCAATTTATCCACTGCCACAATGCTTGCCGTATTGGATATTTGGAGCAGTTGGCGAACCAGCGGGCCGAGGAAAGGCGCCGGGCGCAGGAACTTTGCGCTGACTGCAAAACACCTGGCACAGCAAATAATCCGCTTGTGGAAAAGCGCTTGCTGTATGCCACTACCACCAGGCGCTTTCACATGGGGTGCGGCGAGCATACTTCGTTTGACCAGATGACCCCTGAGGCCAAAGAAGCCTTCTTCGCGGCCACTAGCCCAAATCCGCCCACGGAATAGCGCACAGGGCATCCTACGCAACCGTGGAACTGTGCGTGACGACCGTCACGCATGTATAATGCACAGGTGGTTGGCTCCGGCTGTGAACGGACGCCTCGAATCGACCCTTAGCGGACCGGGGCCAATCTCCTACATACTTGGATTCCACGGCGGGGTATTCTAATTCCAGCAGCGGCAACTGAGACCGCTGAAACGAAGAGAGGAACACACCGTGGCAAGGAAGAAAATTGTTCGGGAGGAAATTGTGAGCGCAGTGACCGAGGCCATCGGAGCGACAGATGCTCCAGACATTCAAATCAACGGCGGCACCACCGAGGTGACCGAGAAGGCCAAGACCCGCAAGCCTAGCAAGAAGTCTGCTGAGGTTGCGGCCGAGAAAGCAGCTGCTGCCGCAAAGCGTGCCGAAGCCCGCGAGGCCAAAGCAAAAGCTAAGGCCGAGAAGCCAAAGCGCGAGCCTAGCCCATACGCAGGCCTCAGCCAGCATCAGCGCAACCGGCGCATTGCATGGGACAAGTACGGGCCCGAGAGCACCCCATACGACGAGCATGCTCGCTACGTGATTGAGCCCGGCCTGCGCGCTGAGATTCACGCGGAACTTGCCGCTGGTACTGTTCGGCCGAGTGCCAAAGGTACTTCTTTCGGCGGCGATCGGTACTTGAACGGTGTGGCCCGACGCAAGTGGCCCGAAGGCGCCATCACGATCCTCACGGGTGACGCCCTCGCTGAGCGCAAGGCCGAAGCTGAGGCAGCCAAAGGGTTGAAAGCCCAAGAAGCTGCTGCGGCTAAGGAAGCCAAAGCGGCTGAGCGGGAAGCTGCCAAGCAGGCCAAAGCGGCCGAGCGGGAAGCTGCCAAGCAGGCCAAAGCGCAGGCCAAGCTTGTGGCTAATGCCGAGAGCGCGGCCACACAGGAGCCTGAGTCCACGAATGCCGCGGCTGAGCCCGTGAGCGACTTCGAAGCCGAGTAACTTCGGCTAGGACCAACGGGAGGGGGCCAGGTAATCTGGTCCCCTCCCTTTTCGGTACCGCCGTTCAGCACAACCGACTAGGAAACGTGGTATAATTACAAGACGCAAATGAAATAGTCGGCAGGAGAAGCAAATGCCAGTTGTTGTTATCGTTGGCCCTGAAAAGGCTGGTAAAACTACCCTCTGTGAAGAGTTGCAACGGATAGCCAAACTGTTTGGCATCCATGACGTTGACTACCAGCATCGCACTGGCAAAGAGCCATTCACACAGGCAGATGCACACACCATCATGCACTTTGAACGACCGGATCAGCTCATGATCTTCGATCGTGCTTGGCCATGTGCGGTGATATACGGCGAGCGCGGGTTCAAGCAGCTGCACTCGGCCCTGGGAGCCCAGGCTGAGAGTACGGTGGGCCGGTTCATTCGCCGGGGCCGAGGTGAGACTATTGTCTTACTGGGGCCAGAACCCGAAACTTTGGAGTCTAAGCGGACACCTGACGACCTGCCCATACCGCCGGCCGTTGAGCGAGCGGCCTATAAGGCCTATGGAGAACTTCACGGCTGGAGGATCGTGGAGGACTATGCTCATACTCCTGAGCAGCTGCAGAAGCTGGCCATGGGAATCCTGTCCCGTGTCCTGGAAGTCAAGAACTAACAGCCCTACGGCAACAAGGAGACTAAAGTATTATGGCATCGAGTAAGAAGAGCGCAATTGAAGCCGCCATTGAGGCCGAGCAGGCAGCTGCAGCGCCCACACATGAGACTGTGGTGCAGGCCGCGTTGAGCATGCCAGATCCACCAGCGCCCGTTCTGAGTGGGCCGGGTAACTTGCTTGCGGGCATGGATGGTGCCAAGGCCATGGGGGTGATTGTTCCCAGGTCGGCAGTCCTTGAGGAGTACGGCGACGTCTTTGACGACATCGACGACATCCAAGAGCGGGGCTCTCGGTTCAAGAGAATGCTTTTGGCCCAAGGCCAAAGCAAGGCTGTGCTCATTGACCAGACGGCCCATGCTGGACAATGGGTAGTGGAAAACTTTGACGGCAAGAAAACTGTCACTATCATGCCATTCTCCTACGCCACCCAGCGGCAGTATTGGCGCAAGCCGGAGAACCTGGACGAAGACGTGGATCCCCGCAATGTGCGTGACACAATGGCCTGTGTGAGCCAAGTGCGTGTCATGAAGCGGTCCGAGCCGGAACTGCAGGGCACGGGAGACCCGGGTGGCTTCTGTGCGAAGTGTCCCAAGTCTCAGTGGACTCCCAGTACTACCGGTGGCACAGGACGGCCCCCTGAATGCACGCTGATTCACATTCTCTACGCGGTAAGTCTTGAGCATGAATGCCGGGTGGAGATTCCCTTCAAGAAGACCAGCGAGAAACAGGCCATGGAGATGCTGACTACTCTCAGGACCAGAGGGTGGGGCCAGGTGCTGTTTCAGCTATCTGGTGAGCCGGATAAAAATAAGGCCGGCCAAGTGTATTTCAAAGCCAAGTTCCAGGTCGTCGAGCCTACACCGGAAATGATCGCAAAGGGTGCAGAAATCGCCCGGCGCGAACGTGAAAGCATGGGCTACTAGGCCCATGACTTTGTTTGCTGTGGGCCTGTTTGTCGGTGCTTGCTGGGGTAGCCTTGTTGGTACCTTAGCCACACGGTGGCACATGGACCGCAAGCACTAGGCCTAGTACTCCTGGGCCCTAAGTAGGCCAGGTATGAGGTAATCCTCGCCTCAAGTTTGCCAGGGCGAACTATAAGCTTTGTGGACAATTCACGTTGTGGCCATAAGCTGTACGTGGCCTACTTAGGGCCCAGGAGACTAGCATGTTAGCTCAGCCAGATAGAGACCCAGAAGCCCTAGCTGACATTATCGCAGGCCTGTCGGCCCAGGGACTGCCTGCCGCCCACGCTGAAACGCGTGCGGCGGCCGCGCGGATCATGCAGGAGTATGGGACTTGGGATGCCTATCGGTATGACCTAGAAGTACGCCCCGGCATAGAGACTGGCTTTGGGCAAACCAGGACTGACGAGGAGCGGTATCGTGCGTCGGCAGACCGGCGTATCAAGTATCATCTGGGTTTAGACCCAGCAGTCAATGGGAGACTACTCCTGGAGTTGTTGGAGGCCTGTTGGGATGGGCTCACAGAGGAGGGGAGAGATGGGTTAGCCAAGTGTATTGACGAACGACGTACGACAGGCCAACGTAACGACGGAAGTGAGGTCCCAGGTGAGTAAAACTAGGTGGCTGGTACTAGCTGTGCTGGCTTTGGCATTGATTGCGATGATTGCCATTCCGGTGGTGCGTGAAAACGTAGTCCCGGGCTGGTGGTACTACCATCGGCTGTCCGGCCGGTACTACTGGATTCCGGACTAGCCATGTTGACTGGACGCGCCCGGGCTGAAAAAGCCATAGCCATTATGGCTGCTGGTGGTACTATAGCTGAGGCCGCTGAGGCCACTAACTATAGGCATGAGTATGTGTGGAAGATTCGGGCCGGGCGTGTCTGGAAAGACCTTTGGCGACCTGACGTATGGCCTAGTGGCCATAAACAAAAGCTGACTGATGAGATAGCAGCTTCAATCATTGCGCGGGTGTCGGCGGGTGAAGACCGGGCGCATGTGTGCCTTACATGTGGCGTAGATATTACTATTGGCACGGTGAACAATCTCATGGGTGGCTTTACATTCAAGCACCTTGAGCGCCCTACTCCTATGCCGAAGGTCACAGTGCCAAAAGTCCCTAAAGAACGTGTGCCTTTAGTCGGCGCCAGCAACTCAAATTCTAAGCTTACGGAGAACCAAGTGCGGGCAATTGCGCTGCGCCTGCGTCAGGGCGAAGGTACTACGTGTAAAGGACAAAAGGCCTTAGGCCGGGAGTACGAAGTAAGTTATATGACCATTAGGGCCATAGCTTCTGGTAAGACTTGGGGGCATATTACCGGCATAAAACAAAACGAATGAGCTATATGAGCGTATTTGATTCTCTTTTATACTGATTTGGTATAAAGGGACTACGATATAGGGGTGCATATGGTACGTTTCTTAGAAACACGATACTAAAACAGAGTCAAATACGCTCTTTATTTCTTACTACGCGGAGCTACAACGTAGGGCTCCCACGCGGTCACGGAGGTAGTACAAATGGACAGTGCGGTGAGTGCAGAAGAACTTCATTCCATTAGGAGTGCGGCTCGACACTGCAAAGTGGCCCCAGGTACTGTGCGCAATTGGATGCTCACAGGCCTTTTGGCCTATGAGAAAGGCAACAATCGAATCCTTATCAAAGAGAGCGATCTGGAGGCTGTGCACCAGGCGCGCATTGTAGCAAGGTCAAAACGGAACACAAAGGCCTAGTACCTGCGGGGGTATTCTCTCATGAGCCGATTGTCCATGCTCGACCACGCCCTAAGCCATGCATCCTATGGCTTTAGGGTCTTTCCCATTATGCCGGCTAAACCAGATGGCACATGCCCCTGTTCTAACCCGGCCTGCACTTCACCTGGCAAGCATCCACAAATCAAGGGATGGACAACTGAAGCCACTACTGACGAGGCAAAGATTCGGGAGTGGTGGACACGCTGGCCTAATCATAACATTGGCATAGCAACAGGTAAAGAGTCTAACCTGTTGGTCCTAGATGCCGACGGGGCTATGGGCCTCTTGGCTATTGAAGAGCGTGGGTTACCTGAAACGCCGCCAAGTGTACGCACAGGTCGTATAGACGGTGGCACCCACTTTTATTTTCAGTGCCCTATTGATATTGACGCGCGCAACTTTGCTGGCCGAGTACCGGGCCTAGATGCTCGGGGGAATGGCGGCTACGTAGTTGCTGCAGGCTCCCGGCACAAAACAGGTTCCACCTATGAGTGGATCAATCACATCGATGACTATGACACGCCGCCTATTCCGCGCTGGTTACACGAGTTGCTGGTGGGCGGGCGCGTACGCGAAGGTGAAAATGTACTTGTAGGAGGCAGGAATGACCTCCTATTTGCGCAAGCTCGCCGACTACGCGCTGTTGATGGCAAAACTCCTACTGAACTCCTAGAGATTATGCTGGCGTACAATCTTGAGCATTGTAAGCCACCACTCGATGAGTCTGAAGTGCGGCAAATTGTAGACAATGCTTGCAAAGAAGAATACGCCGCCGGCCCTGATCTTGTGGCCGAGTTACGAGACAAAGAATTCGGCACAATTGATATTGTTAGTGCCGAGCTTCGGTCGCTTCCTAGGACTGAGGTTGGCAATGGCGAGACATTTATCAAACTTATGGGGCACGCCTTTAGGTACGTGCCGCAAACTAAAGAGTGGGTAGTATGGGATGGCTCCCGATGGCGAGAGGACAGAAGTTTTGCAGCCCGTAGGGGCATGATGCTGACCATACGCTCCCGTGCTGCTGCCGCAAGTTTTATTCCAGACCAAGATGAACGACGTGCATTTTTTGCTTGGTGCCGGTCACAAGAGACATCAGGAAAGATTGACGGCGCATTGAAAGCAGCTGCTGCAATGAACTCTATAGTGGCACTGCTTGAGTCATTTGACACCCACCCAATGCTCCTAGGAATGCCAGGAGCCACGCATGACTTTTCAACTGCCACCACCAGAGAGCCACGGCGAGAAGATCGTCTTACTTGGTCTGTGGCCCCAAAGTATGAGCCAGAAGCCAAGTGCCCTATATGGCTCAAAACATTGCACGATGTATTTGATGGCGACCAAGAAATGGTTGACTATTTTCAGCGTGCTATAGGGTACTCCAGTACCGGCTCAAATGAGGAACAGTGTATGTTCATTTGCCATGGCAACGGTGCTAATGGCAAATCAGTTACCCTAGGCACTATTCGTGACATCATGGGTGACTATGGCGCGAGCGCACGCTATGAAACATTCAACGCCGACATGGGCTCTACTAGGGGTGAAGACCTAGCAGCCCTTCGTGGCCGGCGATTCATTCTCATTGTTGAGCCAGACCAAAGTACTAAACTGTCTGAAGGCCGGGTGAAACAAGTCACAGGTGGCACAGACCAAATCACCTGCAGGCATTTATATGGCAAAGACTTCAGTTATACCCCAGAATTCAAGCTCTGGTGGGCCGTCAATCACCTTCCTAGGATACAAGGCACAGATGATGGCATTTGGCGCCGTATCCATCGGATACCATTTACGGTGCAATTCAAAGAGGCCAGTCGTGATAGCCAGCTATCTAAAAAACTTGCTGCCGAAGCACCAGGCATCATGAACTGGATACTTGAAGGGGCCCGGCTTTGGCGGGAGCAAGGGCTTAGACCGCCTAAGAGTGTGCTAGAAGCCACGGCTGAGTACCGTGAAGACTCCGACATGGTTGGGCGATGGCTGGATGAATGTACAGTAGGAGTAAAGCCTAACCAGTCTGTGCCCCTGCAAGAATTGTACATGAACTACGCCAACTGGTGCGGCGACCAAGGGCTAAAAGCACTCAGCCAAAGTTGGTTAGGGCGGGCCCTAAAGGAGAGAGGCTATAAGGCCGACAAGCATAAAGCAACCAAACGGCCTATTTATTACGGGCTTACCGTTAGAGAGTCGAGTTATGCCGAATGAGCATGCGTCTGACTGTAGACATGGCTGCTATGGCCACAGCCGAGGTATGGGCCAAGAGGTCTACATGCCCTAAGCGAGCCGTAGGAGTCTGTATTACCACCAAAGATGGTCGGGTACTTGCTGTCGGTTACAATGGGGCACCCCATGGTATGCCACATTGTACTGAGGTTGGTTGTGCCCCTAATGGTGATGGCGAATGTACTAATGCCGTGCATGCTGAAGCAAATGCCATCGCTGTCTCGGCAAGGAATGGCGTCTCACTCAAAGGTGCTATAATGTATAGCACGTGCTACCCGTGCGCACGATGCGCTCAACTTATGGCAGCAGCTGGAATAGCCGTCCTGATATACCGTGACCCACGGACGGGGAATTCTAAGGCCAATGCAAAGGCACAGGCTATTATGGACTCCGCAAGCATGGGCATACGGCCCTTGAAGGATGGGAATTGATGGTGCGTAGAATTGAGCCCAGGCTTATCAAAGACTGGGAAAAGTGGTTGCAACATGCCGAGAGCATCGACCCAGAAACCTGGGTTGCTCTTGACCTTGAAACCACAGGCCTGTCGCCGTGGAAAGATTGCACCGCAGTCATAGGCCTGTATGATCCCAGTACTGAAGTGGCAGGTATTTTACACTTTCCGCGTACGTACGCCCAACGTGCAAATGGCGAGCGATCTACTATTCCGCAGCCACTCCTAGACTGGTTGGGCCAGCCTGAGCGGCGATTTGTCAGTCACAATGCCGTAGGCTTTGACGCCTACTTCCTAGAGCAGGACGGGGTGAATGTCTTAGCCCCTAGCTGGTTTGACACCTTGGTTGGTGAAGGCGTTGTGATGAAGGCCGCAAGACGTGATCTTCGGAAACGTCTTGACGTGGTATACAAGCGTCGGCTTGGAATGGACCTCAAAGAAAAAATTGACCATAAAACGTGGCAGAACATGTCGCTCACCGATGAGCAACTGCGGTATGTGGCCGGTGACATTGTATACCTGCCAATGCTTCGAGAGGCGCAACTTGCCGAGATAAATCAAAAGGAGAATGATCCTCGGCAGCGGGCTATGGCTCTTGAGCAAGAGCTAGTGAAGATGGTTATGGCCATGACTATCAATGGCTTCCCAATTCGCACTGAGCCTGAGGCAGGAGACCTGACACTGGTACAAGGACAAATGCCTACAGACTTTCGGCAGGGCTTTAGGTACTACATTGAAGACCGTATGGCCAGCCTACGAGACCAGTGGCAAATGTCCCTGCAGCTACTCACGGGCATGGAGGTGAATATCAACTCCCCGGCCCAGGTGAAACAAGCGCTGCACGCGGCTGGAATTGAAGATCTGGAATCTACGGCCATTGACACCCTCACGCAAATCAGGGATGCCACTGAGCCTGGGAGTGTTCAGCATACGGCCGTGACTTCGGTCATGATGCTCCGTACTTCTGGCCAACGCGCTAAAATGTACGGCACAGATGAAGACTCCGGCAAAACCTGGTTTGAACGCTTTGTGTGTAAAGACCCCCGTGGCCATAACGTGGTGCATCCGCGGTATTGGCAGGTAGGCACAGACACAGGCCGATTCTCCTGCTCAGACCCCAATATGCAGCAAGTCGGCAAAGACTGCCGGAGTTTCTTCTGCGAGATTGATGGCCATCTATGCCTAACGGCTGACTACTCTCAGCTTGAAGTAGTCATTACGGCCTGGCTGGCAGAAGACGAGATATTCTTGAACGCCGTGCTCTCGGGAGATGTGCATGGCGCAATGGCTAGGAGAATCAACCACCTGCCAGATGACGTTGACACCGAAAGTGAAGACTACAAGAGCAAGCGCCGACTGGCCAAAGCAGGAGTCTTCACCTTTCTTTTTGGTGGTGGCTGGGAACGGTTGTACCAAACAGCCCGGATACAGGGGGCTGATATTACTAGGCAAGAGGCCCAACTGTTCCAGGCGCAATTCTTTGGCGCTCTTCAAGGACTTCAGCGTAAGAAAGACATGGCCAACTGGATTGCCCGTAACCGAAAGTCCCATACCGTTATTCTCCCCCATGGCCTTATTCGTCACTTGGCCGGGAGTGACCTTCGGCCTACGACAATCATGAACACGGAAGTACAAGGGGGCGCAGCAAGCGGGCTGAAGTACGCCCTTATTCTCATGTTGCGACTGGGCCTTTCACAGTTTGTGCATGGCACAGTGCACGACGAAATTATCACAATTGCTCCGGCCGAGTGGTATGATACTGACCCGGCTAACCTTTATGCTGATCCAACATGGACGCCAGATGGCAATGGTGGATTTGTTATCAAAGGTGAACTCAATCGATATGTGCATTGGGCCATGAAGACCGGTATGCTGCAAGCCTTTCCCGGTGAACAGTTTGGCATGGCCTTTCCTGTCAAGGTTGGTCTTAGCCTTGAGAAGCGATGGCATTCAGACGAGCACCCGCACACGGCAGAATCTATTGCCAAGAAAGCCACTAAAGCCGTTGCTGTACCCGGCAAGCCGAGTGCAGGTGAACGTGCGGCTGCTGCAGTAAGTGCCTAAGCCCTCACCATCGTTGTGACCTTGAACCTACTCCATCGTTCTGCACAAGCGGTATGATAGACAGGACGACTTGAAACGAGCCACCCCCGGCTCTTAGGTTTGAGGACACAACGATGGATATGGATTTAGTCACCCGGCTGAAAAAGATTCAAGGCGCGCTTGAAGTATCTGCCGAAGAGATTGGAATTGATTCTGTGGCCCTTATCGGGAGCGCCTCTGAGGACCCGTACTTGATCCTTGTGTGGGCAGATGGCCGCACAGACAGCATCACACTCCACACGGTGTGCATGTAATATGGCAAACACACTCAACGACCGCATGCTCGAAATGATGCGCAGGCTGAAAAGCCTGCGCGATCATGAATCCACCAATGTCAATGAGGCAGCAGCAGCAGCTGCTCAGCTTCAAGCTTTACTCCTGAAGTACAATCTCGAAGAAGCCACCGTTGAACTTCTGTCCGGTGCAAAGACAGCCTATGGCAAGCAAACCTTTGATGTATCAAACGGCGGGCCAAAGAATCTATGCGCCTGGAAGGCCGACCTCATGCACGTTATTGCCCTCAACAACATGTGCCGCGCTGTGCAACTGACCGCTCCAAGTGCACAAGAAGGGGCGCGAGTATCAGTGGTGGGACAGCGGCATAACATTGCTATTGTCAAAGGTTTATACGACTACCTAGCCACTGAGTTGATACGGTTAGCCGATGCACAGTGGTCTATGTACAAACGGGAGTTCCCGGATGCACGGCGACGCCACTTTACTCACTGGTTTTGCAAGGGCGGCGTAAGCGTGATTTATCATCGGCTAAAGAAGCAACAAGAGGCCGATAGTGTTGAGCATGCTGCTCAATGGGGCCTAGTACTCATCAAGGAGGGCCAAGTACAAGAGGTCTATGACCGGCTGTTCCCGCAAAGTGTAGCGACTAAGAGCAGCAAGCCCGCGGACACGGATATGAAACTGGCTCGTGCACTCGGCAAGAAAGCAGCCGAAGGTATCAATCTCGATCGACAAATTGAGCCTGCTGAAACGCAGGCTTTAGCAATAGGAAGTGGCAAATGAATCCTACGTACGCAGACTTTGTGGCGGCTATCAGGCAGCAGGGGGAGACAGTGCCATCCCGACATGGGAGCACAGTTGAGTTGCTCGGCACAAGAATCACATCCAAGCACGGTGAGATGCTTGACAGAGAAAACACCAACTACAACGTTGGCTACTGTGAGTCCCTAGGCCTAATTGCCGGCGTGTATGACTTACACGCCCTGCACACGCTGGCCCCAAATGCTCAGCACGTGTTATTTACCCACGCTATGGCGTATGGTCCCAGGACTACGCTTCAGGTGCCCCGGGTGATTGAGAAGCTCAAAGTTGACCCAGACAGTCGGCAGTGTGTGATTTACATTGGCAAGCCTGAAGATGGTGTAACCAATGACCAGCCATGTACGACGTCTATGCAGGTTATCTTGCGTAATAATACACTCGGCGGCTTTGTCAACATGCGGTCCAATGATGTCATCAAGGGCACTCCGCCGGATTTGATGATGTTCCACACGCTTATTGGCTGCATGGCACACTGTTTACATGTCAAGCCAGGGCCGGTCGTTCTTACTTGCGGGTCATCACATATTTACGTGAGAGATATTGGCCGGGTTATTCGGCCTACGACCCGGTACTTCAGTATCGCTCCCAATGTGCCAGATGATTGGGCCATTTTGCGGGACTGGGCTTTGAAACAGTTGGAGACCCCGTTGGATTGGCCTACGGCTGAAGGCCGGAGTCATAGGATCCCACCCCTCTACCTGGAGCACCTATTCACGTACCCCGTGGAGTAGGCAAATCGCGGGCGATTGACTGGTGACCAAACAGAACTAATTTGCGAGTACTAGGACTCACTGAGTCCGCATTTGAAGTCCCGTGCGCGTCCTTGAAGCGCACGGGAATAGGCTCCGGGGGTTCCAAATGTCCTATGAGAGCGAAGAGCCGCTGGGGTATGACTACAAAGATGAGGAAGTGCCTCTCTTTGACAAGTATGCCGAAGATGGCCAAAAACTACGTACGGCTATCTATGACTATACTCCTGCCGGGGCCTTGATGTTGCAGTATGAAAAGGATGACGCCTTTACGGCAATCCTGCGTGACACTGTGCCCCCAGGCTTTATGTCCTATAGCCGCAAGCCTTTTGCCTGGGTAATTGATGCGGACTACGCAGACGACGTGCTGGCTGCGTGCAGAAAGTTCTTTGACTACGTTGAGCACGGCGACATAGAGTAGGAGTTTTGTCATGGCCAATGTGGAAAGAAAAGAGAGTGACCTAGGCCCTTTGAATCTGGCACTGGCGCTAGCGTTTTTACGCGATCGGCAGATTGAGACCGCAGTGCGCCTCGGTGATTACAACACCGACAAGGACACTCTGGCCCGGTATGGGAATGCTCTCCTGCTTGAAGTGGCGGAATTCGTCAACGAAACGCCGTGGAAGAAGTGGAAAGACAAGCCTATTGACCCAGACCGGCTCAAAGATGAATTCGCGGATGTGCTGCATTTTATAGGCACATGGATGTATATCCTGGACCTTTGGGGTATTACGGCGACAGAAATTGCGCTGGCTTTTATCGAAAAGAACAACCGGAATCACCGGCGACTTGACGGTGAAGAGGCGTACTATGGTACTCCTGCTACAGGGTACTCAGGGCCCATGTCCCAGTCTGAGCCATCGTTGGATAATGATATGGTGGTACACCGCACAGGCGTGACTCACCCTGTGGCCGGTCAGCCTGAAGAGTACCTAATACCTCGGCGCATGGCTGAGACGCATGGCTGGACACCAGAGGAGCTCAATGACCCAGGACTAGTGGCTGGGGTTCAAGCGCTTCTGGACGCAGGAGCCACAAGCGTCGTCATGATACCGGCAGCGCAACCAAAACGGACTAGTACTTTTGGGCCGGATGATGAAGACGATGATGATGATGACGATGATGACGGGCCAACAGTCTGGGCAGACACAGGAGTGGCCACAGGAGAGGGGGATGATCCGCTGTGACATTACGAGTGGCGCATATGGCCGATACCCATTTGGGGTATCGGGCTTTCCGGGAAACTACACCTGCTGGTAGTGCCAACCAAAGGTCCCATGACTTTGAGGAAGCCTGGCAAGCAGCTGTTACGGCCGTTATTGTGGAACAACCGGATTTGTGCGTGCATGCCGGCGATGTCTTCCACTACGCACGGCCGGGGTGGCGAGAAGTACGGGCCTTTGGGGCTGGGTTACGACGCCTAGTAAAGGCTGGTATTCCTACAGTTGTCATTGGCGGCAATCATGACACGCCACGCTTGCGATCTGAGGCGTCAGTGTTTACCGCGATGGCTGCAATGATTCCCGAGGTCAATTTTGTATGTGGCTATCAGCTAGCCACTATTCCTTTGCCTGGTTTGAATGCCGTGGTTCAATGTGTACCCTTTGGCGCACTCGAGCCAAATACAGAGATACCCATACCGGCTATAGCCAGTACGTATAATCTACTGGTTATACATGGCGGGGTGTATTCTGCGGACGGCAATGATCCGTGGAAATTTTCTGCCAAGCATTCAGTTATCGACATTCACTACAAAGCCCAAGCCTATGACTATGTGGCCTTAGGCCATCACCACGATTGCTACTCTCCAGCGCCAAAGGCCTGGTACTCTGGTCCTACTGAGCGTTGTGGCTTTAGCGACGAGACCGGGGCCACAGGTTGGGCACTTGTAGAGGTGCTCGGCCGTGGGGAGCATCCACGTGTAACGCACAAAGACGTTGCGGCAAGGCCCATGAAAACACTCCTAGGAGGCCGATTCCTGGACTGCCGAGGATTGAAGTCTGAAGATATTGCACGTGCAGCGGCTGAGCTTGTTGAGCAAGCTAATTTGCCGGACGGCATTTTACGTATCAAGGTTGAGGAGATTGGCCGGGGTGAACTTAGGGCTACCCAGCGGCTCCTAGATCAATCGGTCAAAGGAAAGTGCTGGAAGGCCATTATTGCCCCAGTTAGCGAAGCAGTTGGCGCTGATTGGAATGAAGAACGTCAACAGTCTACAGGCCTAGGACTCTCCGATTTGTTCAAGGAGTTTGTGGCCAGTCGTACATATGACGATCCAACTTTTGCCGATCGCTTTTTGGCTAGAGGCCTAGAAGCAATTAGTACCGCGGAAGCGGCAAGCAAAGAGGAAAGTGACTGATGACTACTGAAGAAGCCAGTAAAATAGCTGGACGTCTTGCTGCGGCACTCCTAGCAGTAGGAGTGAGGGAAGAGACTGGCCCTAATAGCGTCGTAAGCTTATCAGTTGTGCTGGCAACAGAACTGCAGGCTATAGCAGACGCGGCCATAGAGGCCAAGACTACAACCAACCGAGATAAGTTTCTCATGTACGTTCGGCAGGAACGCGAGTACCAAATGGGTGTGTATGGCCCGCCGCATGACGAGTCGCACTCAGGTTTGGAATGGGCCGGACTTATTTCTAAGTACCTCGGCCGGTTTGCTACTGAGGCCAGTCATGGTGACTCCGGCTTGTTCCAAGTGCTGGAAAGCGAACTAGTCAAAGTGGCTGCAGTAGCACTTGCAGCCTATGAAGCTTTGACTGGCGAGAAATAACTATGGGTGCCAGAATAGAGCAAGAAACAACAGTACAGTATCACGCCCGAGTAAATAAACTTGCGCATGATCTTATTGCGGCCACGGATAGACCCCCGTGGCCGAGTCACTATGTTGAAGACGACACTGATGGCCCATATGTGAGCCTGGTGCCGGATGACCCAATTGACCCAGAAGACGTCATTGCAGTATTCAATACGGCGTACAAGGCTGGGAGAGGCAAAGGGCAAATGGATGCAGTACCTTTTGCTCTTTTACTTCTGGTCATAGGCCTTATTGGGGGAGTGTTATGGTGATGCCACCGAGCAAGCACGGCAAAGAGTTTGAGCTTTGCCTGGTCAATGAAATGGGACTCATTTTGTGTCGCTCGGGTTTTGACAAGCATGAAGTTGCGATAGCTAACTACGAGAACTGTGTAGAGTTTCTCAAGGCTGGCCGTCGTAGTCCACCGGATGCCCATGGGGCCTGGCTTCGAAGTACCCGCAATCGAGGCACTTTAGGCCTGTACATGCCAGACCTAAAGCCTGAGCTTGAAATGCACGTTGCTATAACAATGGCCAAGGACGCAAATCCGGATATGCCTGAAGCCCCAGGTGCAATCGGGGCCAAAGTCCCATGTCCAAAGTGCCCCCACGGCGAGATACTAGTGCGGGAGTACACAGGAGAGTGGACTTCTGCGTGCCAAGGTGAGGCGGCTACCCAGCATTACTGGGGCGCATGGGCCATATGTGGGTGTGACCTGTCCGAAAGCGAGTCTATTGCGGCTTGGAAGCAGGCTGTAGAATTGGGACTGAAATGATTCTTGCCAAGCTAATAATGCAAGACTATAAGCAATTTGCCGGTTCCCATGAGTTTATTCCCCCTAAAGCCGGGGTCATAGGTGTGGTGGGAGAGAATGGTACTGGCAAATCTACCCTCTTTGAGGCCATTGAGTGGGTGCTCTATCAACCCCGGGAGATACGGGCCGCGGATATATTTCCACGTGTAGTAGGGGGCAGCCCTAAAGTATCGGTCGAACTTTTGGATGAGTACACCGGCCGGCGGTGGGTTATTGAGCGCTGGGTGAACCGGGCAGGCCTAGCAGATGCTAGGGCGGTCACGGGTACCGGGGCCGATGAAATCGTTGTAACCGGTTCCAAAGCCGTCACAGCCTTTGTCCACAAAGTGCTTATTGGCCTAGGACATAAGGCCTTTGTGTCGACGTTTTACACACGGCAGAAAGAACTGTCCTTCTTTGGCATGATGGGCGAAACTGAGCGCCGACGTGAAGTCGGGAAACTCCTAGGACTAGAGACTATTCGTGAGGCGCAAAAGGCCGTCGGTGAAGAACGAAGTGCCGCACAAGGCATGGCTCGAATGGCTGAAGCCCAGTACGACCAGGAGCTAGCCGAGCGCGACTTTCAGGCTGAAATAGCTATGGCTATTGAAGCGCAAGAACGCGCACAAGCCATGAGTGAACTGGCTGAGCTTGAAGCAAAAGCAGCCGAAAGTACCTGGGAGCAGGCTCGAGATACTGTTGCCAAGTTTGGTGCAAAGCAACAGGAGCATCTTGCACTGGAAGAAGAAGTGCGGGCGGCGGGCGTCAAGCAATCGCACGCCAAGGATACAGTTGACCGTGTAACCGCTGAACTGGCTAAGCTGGATACGTGGCAAGCAAGGATTCCGCTGCACCAGGCGCACGTGAACAAAATACCAGGTTTGCGAGAACAAATAGCGGTACACGAAGCAAACGTGGCTAAGCGAACCAAGTTTGAATCGGCAACTGAGCGGCTGGTAGCAGCTGAAAAGCTGCAGGTGTCATTGACTACAGCATGCTATGCCAGGTATGAGGAAGATGTCCGGCGGACTACAGCACGCACGGCAAAACTCTTGCAGCAAGTAGGAGAAATGCCGGTACGCCCGGAGGGGGACTTTTGTCCTACTTGTGGCCAGCCTATTGAAACTGCTGAAGCCGATCGTTTGCACAATAACGCAGTGGCCGAGTGGGAGTCAAAGCTTGCTACGGCCAAATATGAAGCACAAGAAGAAACCAAACGGCTTGCCAGATTCAAAGAAATTGCCGACATGCTGGCAAATGACAAACAGCATAAAGTGCACGCCGGTATACAGGAAGCGGCGCAAAGCGAAGAGCCTGTACTTATTGCTGTAAGCAAAGACCTGGCGCAATGTTTGGTTAGTCAAGAAACGGCCCGACAAGACTGTATTGAATTCTCCGCACCGCCGGCCGATACTATTGCCCTTGCTGAACTACGGAATCAATTGACTGAATGCGCCACTGCAGAGCGATCGCTGGAAATGATTGCTAAGCTGGCTGAAGCTCGTCCAGGGCATGAGCTTGAGCTTGAAAACGCCAAGGCGCAGCTAGCAGCTACGGCAAAAGTAATAAATGTTGGCAACAAAATGATTGCCGACCTTGGGTATGATGCCCAAGCACATGCCACAGCGCACACTTTGGAGCGCCAAAGTATTGCTGAGTACAAAGCGGCTAACTTGAAGCAGGTGGGGGCATCTCGGCTTATTGCCGAGGCACAGCAAACTGTTGATAAGGCCAAAGCTGAGCTTGCCCGGGTTGAGGAACTGCTGGCTACTTCAGAACGAATGTCAAAAGCTGCGGCAGTGATGGACTTGATGTACCGCGAGCTTAGCCAGTTTGAACAGTTTGTTGGAGAGCGGATTGTCCCGGAACTGGCTAGCTATACAAGTGACATTGTGGCAGCAGTTACTCAAGGCAAATACGACCGAGTGGAATTCTCTGGCAGTTACGCTATTGAAGTTCATGACGGCGAGGGCGGTGCGTACCCGCTGGCCGAGTTCAGCGGGGGTGAGCGCGATGTAGTATCGCTGGCTGCGCGTATGGCGCTCAGCCGCCTAATAGGCCGGCAGGCTGTCAGCCCCCCAGGTTTTATGGTACTTGACGAAGTGTTTGGCTCGCTTGATCGCGACCGGCGTGAACGCACGTTGGAAATGCTGGATTCCATGGTAGGGCATGAAGCTGCCTTCAAGCAATTGTTTGTCATTAGCCATGTGGATGACGTGCAAGCACATCGCGTATTTGACGCGGTATGGCAAGCAAGCGAAGGCGATGACGGCGTCTCCAGACTGGAGTGCATTGGTACTGTTTAGCCATCGGGGCCAACCTCTCATTGACTCGCCGCTGTCTGGGGTGTATTCTAATTCCAGCAGCGGCAATTTAGACCGCTGGTTTGAACGGAGCACTCAATGATGACCGCCAGCAAACTTCATTTGATTCTTGATGACTTGGCCGCAATCAAAGAATTCCTTCCTCAACTATCTGCCAGCGAGCTTACCTCTCTTGGCACGGCGCTTGTGACACTGACCAATGACGCTCGAACCGCGTATAAGAATGCGGCCAGGCAACCCGCCAGCATCACACATGAGCGCCAGCCCATGTACGCCGAGCGCTTTGAGTGCGACACCTGCAATGCGGAGTGGCGCGGTCCGCAAATGGTGCTCCCCGGAACACCTGCCAAACGAGCCACATGCGGAGTTTGTAAAGCCAAGCAGCGTCAACCAGTCATCCCCATGATGATGCCGACCGACTCTATTCCGCCAGTCCAAACGATGGCCCTTGAAGCAACCACAGAACCCCAATTGATCTTCACCGAAATTCTTGATGGCACGTACACAGTTGTCTTCAGCAACAATGATTACCGCACTATCAAGATTGATACTCAGCCGCTTGACGCTGAATTTGCGCCTGGTAAACGAGTGGCCTCGTACCTCAATGGCCCCGACAACTATCGCAACTACAAAGGCTTTGCGTTCCTAACAACTGACGGCCGGTATAATCTCTACCGCGCTTTTGCTGCCAACAACAAGGATTCTCAAATTGAGATGGCCCTTCGAGTGCTCCTGAGCGGCCGTGAGGCCATGATACAGGGGCTGCGTGCATATGGCATTGCCGCGGGTAAGTGTGGCATGTGTGGCCACAAGCTCACCACACCTGAATCAATCAAGCGCGGCATTGGCCCCGAGTGCGCAGGTAAGTTGGGCCTCAAGTAACCGGGGCCAACGTCTCGTATACTTGCCGCTGACTGAGGTGTATTCTTATCTCAGCAGCGGCAACCTAGTCCGCTGGTCAGAACAAGGAGAATCATAATGGCAACTGGAACTGACGCCCTCATCGCTAACCTCACCAAAGAACTGACCAAGGCGTATGACCAGCAAGCGCGATGCGCCTCACGAGCAATTGCTTACGGCCAAGAGATTATGGACCAGTTGAATAGGCCAGTTGAGCAGCAGTATGGTCTAACAGTTTACTTGAGCGGCAATCCTGTCACCGACTTCAACAACTCACGGGAAGCTGTTGAGCAAGCGCAGCAGCGGCTCATGAACACAATGCTCACGCTTGACTATACATGGGAGCAAACGCAGCTGCAAATGCTCACGGCCAAGATGCTCATTGCGGAGCGCTACCAAGCGTACTGGGGCGTGGCACCCGTAACCCCCGAAGGCGAGGACTACACCACCGAGGCCTAAAGCTTTTGATGACTGGGGCCAACGTCTTATTGACTTGGCCCCAAATCCAGCGTATTCTTGAATCAGCAGCGGCAACCTAGTTCGCTGGCATCTCGGAGGACACAGCCATGGACCAGCCCACGCAGCAAGCGATCGTGAACACCGGCGCACTTGGTAAGCGCGTTGAGTTGCACCTTCTCATGGGCCTTGCGTTGCTTGATGAAATACAGACCTACTACGGCACTGAAACTGCCAAGTACAATGCGGCGCGTGAAGCAGGTGACGAGTCAGCCATGAAAGCGGCCATGTACATGCGAGATTCACTTGCCCAGTTGTCATTGGCAATCCGCACAAATGGCCAAGGAGGTAGCTGAATCAGTACCAATCTCTCATCCCCTTGGCTTCGGCCAAGGGGTATCATTGAGTCATCAGCAAACTTGCTGCGCCGCCTAACACGAGAGGACACAACTATGGGCCATGCGAAATTGACCAACCGCAGCTTTGACCGACCGGCTGCAAAACTTGATCCTCGGCGGCACTTTACTATCGCGGGCAAGATTGCGCAGTTTGAGACTATGGGTCTCAAGGCGGGCACGAAGGAAATGGCCGAAGCACTTGCTAAGGCGGGGTTCACACAGGCGGCCATAGACGAGGCCACGGAGGTGCGTGGGTAACCCGCACCGCAAAGCCGTCCAGGTGCGCGACCTGGGCGGCGAGAGGAAAATGTGCTATGATTGCATTTGTTGAGGCGTCAGACTGCGGCGCCGAGCTTATTGAGCTAGGTGAGGCACGGACACCGGCCGATGTCTTGCAGCATACAGCGCGTGTGGAGGCACTCCGGCGCAATACACGCGATGTGACCTGTGAACGCATGCCCCCAGCTGAGCTGGGTGACAGGTTTGCGCTGGGCTGGCATGTGGGGGAGGTGAAGATTTTGATCTTTGCCGATCAAAGTAAATTTGGCGGCGAGCCAATAGCTGCCGAAGACTGGAAATGGGAAGGGGCTGACGCGGCTGAGTTTGGGCCTGCTGAACCGCTTGCCCAGGCTATCGCTTTGCGTGATGAAGTGGCTAATAGCCCTCATGTGCAAGGCGTATTGCGCAGAGCCGCGCGTAGATGGGGCGTTCTGGACGCGGGCAAATGGAGAAACAGGTGAAAAGTACTGTATTCCAGGTTGTTCAGGGTTCACCACGTGGAGCAAAAAGAATCGCAGAGTGCTAGTGCACTCTGCGATTCTGTTCCTTCTCAACCGAATTGACTGACGTGCTGGATCGGGACGTTTGGCTATTTCCGACCGAGCGCAGAGTCAGACCGGGCGGTCAAATCTCCTAGCGGCTTCTTGAACAACTGGTACACAACGATCCCGATCATGGCCAACAGCAAGAACAAACGTGGCAAGTCTTGTGTCTGGAATGCGTCATAGGCCCAGATAAAGCCTACGGCGCCAAGGATCGAAAGGATAATAAACGCCGCAGACTTGGCCATAGGAGACCAGGACTGTGCCACGATGAACGAAGTAAGAATCGGAATGGCAATAGCCACAAAGGCTAGCCAAAGATCCCGATTGCTCATGGCCAAGAAGCCATCAATCAACTGTTCCATGTCTATGCTCCTACTTCCTAACTGCCGTAGTGCCTTCCACGGTATCTTTTACACGGAACCGGCTGCCCGGATCTTTACCCCCTTCTATAAGCCAAAGCTCTCCGTCGTCGGCCAGGACCCAGTACCCGACTCCTACACGTGAACCGGCTTTACGGGCACGACCAGTGGGTCTGGCGGTATCAATGGCCCATTCCAATGGGGCTGTGTCTTCCAGCAAAGTAACAAAGCCACTACCTTGCATAAAGAACTTCTCGCCGATAAGCTTGCTGGCTCGCGTGCCTGGTACTGGGTGCTTTGGTGCATATGCCGTAGGTGGCGTGGGCATCTGAACGCGGCGTTGAATCTCGAGTACATATGCCCCACCACAATTAGGCTTGTTGATTTGGTTGACGTCAGAATGTGTAATCAGATGGCCCGGGAGAGCAGTCTTAGGGTGCCGCTTCATGACATCACGTACCAGCCACTCAATGGTGTTTAGCATGGCAGGATATTTCAAAGGCTCGGCTCCAGTGACACCCTCGGCCTCACATGTCCAAGACCAAATGTTTGAGTTGCCGGGCAAAGAGACAAGCCCTAGACCTGCGGGCTTAGGCGCATAGTCATCGCCGTTAGTCCAAGGCCCATGCTCTTCTGGGATAACCACAAGTACCGAGCCATCGCGTTGCACCATGACGTTTGAAGACGCGTCATGGTCAAGCCACCACTCAAGGGAGCCAGGTGTATAGCCAGCCTGTATATGTAGGACTATGTACTCAATGGCGCCTGTGACTCCAGCATCGGCGTCATAACGCTTGGTAAAACGTTTAGCAAGAATCTCAGTGGCTTGGGCTTTAGTAAGCCCAAACCTGGCGTAATCTTTGTTCAGGTAGTAGAAAGTTGGCGTGCCAACTGTACTAGGACTGGTGACCTCCTGAATAACATTGAAGCGGCGCAAATACTTTTCGACATCCGCAATATACGCCGCCTCATTGTTTCCATCACTACTAGGAGCGTAGTCATGGACTAGTTCGGCAAGAGTCACATCATCGGCATAGGCGTAGTTTGGATCAAGTAAGCGGTCCCGGTACTCTTCTAGGCCCTCTGTCCAAGTGTCAAACTTCATAAAGCCTGCGCCACCACGGGGCCGAAGGTTCATTGCATTCTTGTTGCTGGCTGGGTTGGCGTCAAATACTTTGCCAAAGCTAGATTCAACACCCATTTGGGCCAGGGCTAGACCGCTCATAGGGCCGAGAGCCTGATAGGCATCGGCACGTTCGGGATACACCAGTGAACCGGCGTCTTTGAGTGTTTGGTCCCAGACTTCGCGGGTCACAGGGCCTAGTTTACGCCATTGCGTAGCCATTAGTACCTCCTAGGGCTTTTCACCCCGGCCGGTTGCGTAGTGCATGTCGTCCAGATGGACAGAAGGATTGTTACCGGCTCTATGAAGCTCGTAAAACACCGCAGCACCTGTGAGTACAATGAGCGTGCCGCTTCCTGAAATCAATGCTCTATTTAGTAGACTAAGCCAGTCTGGGGCCGGGTCAAGTCGAATTGAAAGTACTAGGAGTGTCGACCAGACGGCAATCATGGTAAATGACAGCACAACAAGCGCTGTAAAGTAATCTACAAGTGCTTGGCCGAAGACAGTAAGAGTTCGTCTGCGCGCCACCATTCTTGCTCGCATAGTATAAAACAATGCGGCAATAAAGCTGAAGACAAGAATCATTGATGCAAGTGACCAACGGTTGGCCTGGACAGTACTAAAGCCTTCCCACCAAATAGGCAGTGCGGCTACCCCAGTCATAAGTATAGCGCCAACGGGTGGAATCAGGCGCCGTCTCCTAGGCATATGAGTAGGTGGCTGGTACTCGCCGGTCATTGTGGGCTCTCCTGGATGCGACGTTCTACTGGCGAATGCCCGCGTTGAATGGGAGTTAGGGCCCGTTCCAAGAATGTCATTTGCTCCCGTGCTGCGGCAGCGGCTATATTTGCACGAGCGCGCGCCTGGCGTTGCTCAATACGCGCGGCTTGCAGTTCTACCTGCTCTTCATCGGGCACCCAAGTAGGACCATGGTACTTAGCCATAGGTAATACCTTTGTTCCTAGGAGTTTGGTAAGCCAGTTAGGCATTACGTACTTCTCCTAATCGGCCGGGCCGGATGATCGGATTCTCGGCGTGGTATAGCGGCAACCATGTCAAACAATTGGTCGATGTTGCCCGCCATGGTAATCACATTCCCTGAAAGGGAAGTCATTGCCGCTGTAAGATTATCGTACGTTTTGGCGTTTTCGCGGGCTTCAGTGGCCGCGTCTTTCAGACTTTCTTTGTGGTCCTGTTTCTCCTGTAAGTACAGGGCCTTCCAGTCCTCCCTGCTTTGCCTCATTGCAAGCATAAGGGCGCCAAAGAGAGCGGCTATTGCGCTAGAGAAGGCAGATATGAGTGCTGCTGTCTCGCCCGACATGCCAAAACTCCTAGGCTACCTGGTTATTATACCGCGCTGCGCAACTGTGCGTTACGCCGCAGCTACTACGTGGGCCCTGGTTGCAAGTGGGACTAGAGGCCCAATAGCCATCCAGGCAAGATTTGAACCTACGGCGTCGTTTGTCGTCCAAATCCAGTCAAATGAGCTGGAATGCAGTGCAATGCCGCCTTCAGCTTCAACAGTATTTGCCGTAGCAGACTGTTTTACCATTGCTTTAGAACTGCGCCAGTAGGCGCTTGTGTCGGAATCTGCCGAGCCATCTTCTGCACGGCATATATGGCCGTGAGAGTTTATGCCATCTCCTACGCCCATTGCAAGCTCAGCGTGATTTGTGCCTGCGCCAGTAAGTGAGCCGCCAAAAGTGGAAAAGTTGAATATCGCTGCAGGCCTAAAGCCTAGGCCAGAAACATTCTGTGTGACTGGCGTTGAGGTATTAGTACTTTTGGCTGTTGTGCCTACCTTGTAGGAGCCACCTTTTATCACTAGGCCCACGCACAGATTTGTGTTTGTCCGCGCCGACCAATTGAGCGTAAAGCCGTCGGTGTCAAAACTGGTAAATGAGGCTAGATTTGCCCACGCGGCACTGCTGTCCACATTTCCTACAACTTGGCCAGTACGTTGGCCGCGAGAAGTGCTCATAATGGCAGATGCATCTGTGTCAAATACTGCAGCTAGAGCAGAGTTTGTGCCGTCAGTCATACCAAAGCTAAATGACCCACTGGCTACAGTGCCCGAATTGTTATTTGTTCTCATTGTGAATAATACATCTGGCTTGAAGCCAACACCGGTTACAGCCTGAGAACCCGTGGCAGCAGGCGCATTCCAGGTGATAACTTTTGCGTCAGTAGGAGAAGTGCCACCGATTGCCAGCACAGAAATGTTCATGGCAACGGCAGATGCCGTGGTCCAATCCAGCGTAAAGCCATCGCTATCTAAGCTAGTAATATCAGCTTCTGATTCTATAGCTTCGCCGTATTGGCCAATGGAGATAGCTTTACCTGTAACACGCCGAGAGCTGTTAGAGCTGGTCTGGGCATCCTGGGATGACCAAGAAGTACTATGTTGCGTGATAACATCTGCCGCCGAGCGAGCTACAAAGCCTGCCCCTTGCCACACGCCCCCACGGAAGCTGGCATTCCCCGTGGCCCCGCCCCAAAAGAAGATAATGGCGCGAGGCTTGAAGCCTATACCAGTGACAGCCTGGGTCCCGGTACTTGTCTTCTTTAGGAATGTAATAAGTTTGACTTGTGAGCCCATTACAAGTACCTCGCTACTTTGAGGGCCAATGTCACTCGTGTGATAGCAGTTGCATCGGCGTCAACGTTTACGCGGATAATATCTCCCGCTGTTACGGCCACAGTCCAACCAGTGAGCGTAGTGTCTTGGGCCTTAGCGGCCGAGCTTAGGGTAGGGGGAGCAGAAGCTGTAATTTTGTCGCCGACGACTGGGGGATAATTTGCATATGTATCTTTCCACAGGTTGACAATGATTGAGCCACTTTGATCGGCAAGTAAAGTGTTTGCCGTGATAGTACAATCAAAGTCAAATTGTATGTCGCCCTTGACACCGGATAGGATTGCGGCGCCGCCGCCATCAATCACAAAGTTGATTGTTTGATATATCGGCTGGGCCGGCGAATCAAACAATAAATTGTTGCGAAGAATAAGCGCGGCGTCTAAGTTATTTGTAGAAAAGGATGCCGCACCCCATGTAAACATGTTGCGCATCCAGGTGCTTTCATCCGAGCCATAGTCGGCGATAGAAATATACGCATTAGCACGTTTAGGTGCCAAAGCCGTTACAACCGAGAGAGAAGTAATGGTAGACCGCTCGCAGCTGAGCCAATCAACATTTGAATCACTTGCAGCGCCAGAAACTGCGTTATTGACCATGACCGAAAGTAATGGGCTCACGGCTTTTATAGCCGCTGCTTCGGTCAAAGTGCTGACTTCAAGAATAACTTGCGACGGCCGGAATTCTGACATTACTTGGGTGGCAAGTGCAGTGGCATTAGGGTCAGAAGACGCGTTTAGCTGGACATGCAGTATTGCGCCGTATGGTTTTAGCGCAGTAAATACCTGGCTAAGAGTTGGCACTTTCAACGAAGTGCCATGTCTTCCTGCGTTATAACCATAGCCGCCGTCAATGTTTAGCGCCGCAATAGACGCGTCACTCAATCCAGAGATTGCGCCTGTGCCGCTTGTTGTACGATCAACGGTAGAATCATGCATGACATGAAATGTGCCACTAGAGGATAACCGCACATCGCATTCAACACGATCGGCGCCTTTTATTGCCGCTGCTCGTAGGGCCTCAATAGTACCTTCTGGATAGGAGTCGGCCGATCCAATGTCACCTCGATGGGCCGTAATTGGTAAGCGGTGCATGATAGAAATTAGTTCGTGTAAATTACCACTGCTGAGGCCTGACCCTGCAGCACCTGTTGGTCCTGTGGCCCCGGTTGCGCCAGCAGCGCCGGCACTTCCTGCAGGCCCTGTTGGTCCTGTGGCCCCGGCACTTCCTGCGCTTCCTGCAGGCCCTGTTGGTCCTGT